>PDVH01000004.1_pt1 | contig 72711 bp, 83 predicted proteins | sample 1369781 | NCBI WGS metagenome assembly PDVH01 (sample SAMN07795378, study PRJNA414565) | Alkali sediment metagenome, whole genome shotgun sequencing project. | isolation source: glacial lake sediment | place: Bosnia and Herzegovina: Donje Bare Lake | collected 2016-06
ATGGCGGTTGAAGCGCAACTTCAGGCGGTGCGTAAAAAAGAAAAAGCGTTAAAAGACATGGCGGGTGTGGCGGGGCCATTGGATTTGCGGATCAAGCGGGCCCGGTGGGCTTTACGTGACATAAACCGCCGTTTGGGGGAGGCACAAAAGGCCATGGGGCGGGCGGAAGAGGTCATGCATGATATTAAGACGGCACGGACGGAAGCGGCCGCTATTTGCCTTACGCTTGACGAAAACGAAAAATCGTTACGGTTCACTCAGTTTTTGGGGTACATGTGCGGTAAAAATGGTATACCCACGGAATTATTAGAGCGGGAGCTTGCGGCGGTGGAAGAGCGGTGCAATTGGGTGTTAGACCGCCTTGACTACGGTAAGAGGATTAAGTTTGCGGCCTTCCGTGAGCTTGCGGGTTATGAAAAGACGTGTCCCAAGTGTGGCGGCACCGCGTGGCGAAACGGGGAGTGTGCGGGGTGCGGATTGCAGCGGCCGCGGAAGCGGAAGGATGAGCCCACGGTGGCAATTTTGGATGGCACGGCGGAGCGGGCCTTTGTTTTAGAGTCCGGCGGGGCTAAGGTTTTGCAAAGCTTTGCGGTACGGCTTGCATGTAGCCTTTTTGTAGCAGACCTCACAGGGGTCAAAACAAATTTGATCATGTTAGATGAGGTGTTTGCTATGTTAGACCCCGCAAACCGTCAAAAGCTTTTGGCGCTTGTAAGCGGGAAGCTATCCAGTCAGTTTGGCATCCGTCAACAGCTCATCGTAAGTCATCAGGAAGATATATCAACCGTGGTAGACCACGTTTTGGTAGTGGAAAAGGTTAACGGGTCATCCGTGGCCCGGTGGGCATAGCTTAAAGCGACAGTGACAGTAGGACGTTGCAGAGGAGGCAGTTAATGCAGACTATACCGGGACCGCCGGGGGGCGTAAGTCCAATTATCAGAAGTAAAATGGAACTTGGCATTGCCTTGTTAGACCCCAATAGTATCACGATCGGGTGGCGGGTACGTAAGGATGACGGGGACATCGGGGAATTGGCGGACTCTATCCAACGTTTAGGTCAACTTCAACCGATCGTCGTGAGGATGGAAAACGGAGCCCCTACCGTTATTGCAGGCTTGCGGCGGTTAAGGGCATGCCGTGCCCTTGGTATCAAGGTTAAGGCCACAATAATCAACCCGCGTGATGAGGTATCGGCACTATCGGTGCAACTTGAGGAAAACGCAAAGCGTAAAAATTTCGATAAGTTAGAAGTTGGGGAAGGGTTACAGCGGTTTAAAGAGTTGTATGAGGCTAAATACGGAAATGCCCACGGGTGGGTGTTAGAGGCGGCCCCCCGTAACGCTACGGGGCAAAGCCGTGGCGATTTGGTGACCCCACGGGCGGAGCGATTCACCCTTGAAGTATCAAGGATAATGGGCCTTAGCCAGAGGACAATTTACGATTTGTTAAGTGTGGCGGCCTTACCGGAAGAGGACAAAGAGGAAATTAATAAAGCACAAACGGCTAAGGAGCGTAACGCGGCCGCCTCACGGGCTTTAGCCAAAGCACGGAACAAAAAGAAAATTAAAAAGTTAGAAGAGTCAGCGGAAAAAAAGGAGCGGGCACGGTTACGGAAAGAGCGGGCCGCCGCCGCGTTTAAGGGGACTTCACCGCCTACATCAGCAGTGCATAATGTCGTTTTATTTGATGAGGACTACACAGTAGTAGTACCACGGCTACTTAGTGACGGGGTACGTGTGGACTTGGTTATGACATCCCCCGTCTATTCAGAAAAAGATTTTAATACCGATGTGTTATCATGTGAACCTGTAACGTGGATAAGGGAAGTTGCTCCCTTGTTAGATCAAACGGGGACGCTCATTGCGTTTGCCCCCTATGAGTTATTGGGCCTATGCCGCGTGGCTTGCATCCGGGCGGGATTGAAGTATAGAGGGGCCGTTATTTGGCGGGCTACAAACTTGATGGACATAAAAGGCCGTAATGAATATATAAGTGTGTGTGAGGCCTTTTTTTGGGCAACGGCTAGTGACAGATACACATTTCATCCGTGGCGTGAAGATGACATGCCCGTTGCGTATCTTGAGGGCCCGCAATGCCAAGGTGCGGAAAAATTAAAGCATCCCTCACAAAAGCCGTTATGGCTAATTTCCCGCTTACTACAGCGGCACACCGTCAAAGGTCAACGGGTTTTTGATCCGTTTGCGGGTGTGGGTACGGTCTTAGTTTCAGCAAAAGAAAATGGACGCGTTTGTATTGGGTGTGAACCCGATAGTATGTATGCAGTGCAAGCGCACACAAGGTTAAGAGCTGTTTAATGATGTGGCTAGTAACACGGAGCAATGATTCATGGCCTACAGTAAGATAATCCGGTGTGTTGAGACGGCCGTTGACCGCGTCCCCCACGGGGTGAGTTTAGCAAAGGTTGCGATCGTAGGTATTGATTTGTCTATGCGGGGCACGGGTGTGGCATTGCTTTTAGACGGTTATTTACGGAGGTTTTGGGGATGGACGGAAAAAAAGGGTCTATGGAAAAAGCACTCGGGGCTACTCTGTTGGTACAAAATGCCAAAAAATACAGAAACATATCGTCAAGAGCGCATGCAACTTGTCACGGAGTGGACTACGGGCGTTATTAGGCAGGCTACGGCCCTTGCGGAGACGGTTTTTGTGGCAATTGAGGGGTACGCTTTTGCAAAAAACTCCCGTGGTATGAGTGATTTGCATGAGGCGGCCGGAATTATCAAGGCAAGACTGTGGGAAAATGCTATTCCCTTTAGGATTTATGATCCGTGTAGCGTCAAGTTAGCGTGGACGGGTACGGGCACGGCGGACAAACCGCAAATGATCCGTGCCGCCTCAGAAATGTATCAAGTTAATTTAGATAAATATGAGGACGCGGCGGAAAATGTGGCGGATGCTATTTTGATAGCGTCCCTATTGTGGGAAGAGTTGAATTACAAATCAGCGGCTAAAAATCTACAATTAGCAAGTGATCACATAAAGCGTGTCATGCTACGGGTCACCAAAGCGGAGCCGGAAGCTTTGATTACCCGTGACTTAGTGGCACCCCCAAAGGGCGGGGAAAACCCCAAAATGGAGTTAGCTACGTGTCCCGCGGCATGAGGACACGGGCAAAACCGCCAAGAGGTGGAAAGATGCAAGAGTTACTGAAAACCTTAGTTGAAGAGTTAGTTGACTATCCAAATGGCGTTGTAATCACGGAAACGGTGAGTGACGGTGGAAACACCATTGTCTTAACGGTCAGGACAAAAGACGGTGACCTTGGCAAAGTTATTGGAAAACAAGGGAAAAATGCGCAAGCCATCCGTACCCTTTTTGAGGCGATTGCTGCTAAATACCGCCGTAGGGTAGTATTAGAAATAGCGGACAAGCAACGCAAGCCCGTGGCCAAACCCTTACCGCACGTTGAATGGAGATAAATGCCCATGGCAGATAATGCGGACCTCCTTACCCTTGTGGCCTTTGATCATCTTGCAAAAGTGCCCGTCCACTATGCCCGTGCCCCGGTGGCGGCTTACGGCACAAGGGGAAAAGGTCCGCGGACCGTCAGGCTTGCCCCCGCGTTTAGGCGGGCCCTTGAGACGTGCCTTGAAGAGGTATGGGCCGTGTGCCCGTTGGGGGCCGCGGAAGTCCTTGTTAGCGGTGGGTGCTACGTTGAAAAGTGCGGTAAACATGGGGAGGGGGTGGCCATTGACATTGATGCCCTCTTTTGGCGGGACCGCGGCCTTGTCACGTTGATGATGTCAAAAGACCCCGTTTTATACCTTGGGGTGGAAGCTATTATCAGAAAACATTTTGGCACGGTCCTTAATTTCTATTACAACCGGGCCCACCGCGACCACTGGCATATTGATGACGGCTCACCCGTGGCGTGGTATCACACAAGCCGATCTCGCGTGTTATTTTTGCAGGCGGCTTTAGCCCACGTTTACGAAACATATCTTGCAAGTGACGTTGACGGTATCATGGGGCCTAAAACGGTGACGGCCTTAGAACATGTTTTAGGCATTAAAGGGTATGACGCGTTGGGCTTTAACGCGGTGTGGGTGCCCTTTTTGGAACTCACCGCAAAAGAGGCCTTCAAAAAGCTGTAACGCGCCATATCCCCCCCGTCCCCGCCGATCAATCCTTGTCTATCGTAAGTAATCCAGTTATTGATGAATAGCCCTACAAAGAGGTGAGAACATGGATACTACACGCGATATTCAGGAAACGGCGGCGGAGCCCACGGTTTACACGCCCACCGCCCAAGAGAACAGAAAAGCACTTAGTGAATTCCGGGAGTGGAAACAAGCGTTGCAAACGATGATACGGCGGGAGGCTTCCCTTAAATGGCAAATTGGCGGCCGTTACAGTTTCGTTTTGCCCTCCCGTTTAGTGAAGTTAGTGTGGATAGCCACCTTAAAAGAGCGGATCAAGCTGGAACTATCCAAGGGCGGGACGGAAGAGGAAGCCACGCGGCGGGCCATGGCTCAAATTCAGCAAGAGGTGGCCACGGCGGTGGGGAAGATTAAGTCTTATCTCCCGATGCCGCCCACGGTGCCCCAAGAGGTCCCGGTACAAGACGGTGAAGACGGTGAGGTGTCAAATGGTAAGGGGTAGAAAATCTCTTGGGGACAAAAAGAAAAAGGACACCCGTAACGATCGGTTGTGCCCGTTGCACTTTTTGGCGGCGGACGCTTTAAGGATACTCCATTCACAGGGGTCAAGTGCCGTGACACCCACAGAGATTGCTATGATTGTAGGGGTAAAGCCCATAAGAATTGGTGCGCACATGCGGAAGTTATGCCGTCTTGGTTACGTGGCGGCGGGATGGAAAGAAAAAGAGGGGACTTACGGGACTATTCATGCGTACACGCTCACGGAAGCGGGGAAGGAACTTTTAGCTAAAGGGGGTTCACGGTGAGTTTTGACGATAAGATGGCAAAAGGCCCCCCTTTTTGGGAGCGTGGACACGGCACCGGTGTAGAAGAGCGATTGGCCGAAATTGGAAAGATATTGGGGGAAAACCTTCCGCCTGATGTGGGATTTGCCGTGTTACTTTTCGACCGTGGCCCCCGTGGGTTTATGCACTATCTATCAAACTGTAATAGAAAAGATGTTATCGCGGCCCTTAAAGAGCTTGTAGCGTTGATGGAGTTTGAACCCGCACACCGCGTGCCGTCATGATAGAAAATTTTCGATCGCTTGACAAAGTAAAAGAGTGGCTTTTGGGGCTAAAGAGCCCACTAACTGAAGATATGGCACACACGCTTTTCTTTGGCGTGGTACCCGCCATCGTGGACTTGGAGACACGTGCCGTCAGGTTAAAGGCGGATGAAGTGTCACAAAAGATAATCGCTTCCGCGGGCATCTTAGAAGAGCAAGCGGAGCAATGGTACCAAAAGTTAGCGGAGCGTGAGGCGGTCTTAGAGTTTATGCACAGGGAAAAAGAGCGGGAAGCTACCATGCCAGAGTCATGCGCAGAGTGTGAACACGCTAAACCGCTTTATGAGTTAGGGGTGTATAGCTTACGATGCCAGTTTTCTAAAGGCACCCGCCATGACCCACCGCTTGCGGTCATTGACCCGCAAATATCTTTCAATCAACCGCGGGACGTCACCTTACAGCAGTTAGTTTCGTCCGTTAGGCCACTCCCCCCGCCCACATGGTGTCCCTTGCGGCTTTAAGATTGTAGGGCACCCCGTCCACGGGAAAGAGGGTAGGGCCCTTTTTTCCTATAAGAGGTGAGCGCACGTGTCATCAACTCCTTGCCCCCTTGCCAAATATCACATTACGCTATGGGTTTGTCATACACATACAGCAACAGGAGATAGTTACAGCCATGGCACCCAATAAAAAACCAAAACCCGTTAAGCGGCCCCAAACCACGGACCCCCCACCTACGAAAAAGAAACAAAAGACAAAGGAGACAACCGCCCTTGTCCAATGCATTCAAAAGGACCCGTCCACGCCCCCGCACAAAATTGAGCGGTTATCAGAAAAGCAGGTTAAGGGTACCCTCCTTAGGGCCCGTCAACACAAGGTCCTCACTCTTCACGCCCAAGGAAAGACCACAGAGCAAATTGCTACCATGATGGGCATGAAGCCAAATCACGTCACGGTGGATATCGATAGGGGCATTGATAGACTCATCAGGCACTACGCCTCACCCCCACAACACACCTTTGTCCGCTACGCGGCCTTCCAATTTAATATCATTCAAAAGCTACAGGACCTTGTGGATAAATTCCGCAGTGACCCCCAAACGACTCAATACAATGCCGCCGTATCAGCATTACGGGCACAGTCAGAGGCCTATGACAAAGTGCTAGATAGGGGACTATCCTTTGGCGTCATTCCTAAGAAACAAGCAAGTGAGGCAATCAGGAAAGAGCCTAAGGACCTAAGGATGGAACTTAGGACAGAGATAGATACCCTTACTAAACTTTTAGACGCCGTTGATGACGCCACACAGGCAAGGGCCATCCGTGTGGGCAGTGATAATGTCTCCTATGCCGTTATCGTAAAAAAGCCACTCCGCAATGCTTACGGAATTGTTAGAGCCGTACCGGACTGGAAGTATAGGAAGCTAGTGACACATGTCACTGACTCCGGTTGTAGGGCAAAACTCAAGTCAGAGATTACAGACGAAGATAGAGAGACCCTCCCGGAATTCTTGCAAGAGGGAAAGATAAAGTTTAATGAGGAACTCAGAAGACTCTCGACAGAATTAGAAGTTGAAGAACAAACCCATTCAGAGGCGTATTCTAGTCACCGCTTGCCCCAAAAGAATAATGACCCTACGGTACACCCTAAACAACTCCCCCTCCCTAATATCGCAGATAACCCCACTGTAACTAAACCCCCATTCAATTATTTAATTAACCCTAAGTAATATTCATGGGGGAGGGGTTTCACACCGCCTCCCGGACCCGTGCCGGGCCCAATAAAACCGGGGGCTTACACGGCCCCCGATGCCGGGGCCCGAGGCCCCGCCGCCGCCCACGGATGGCCTCGGGCGGCAAGGAAAGGGTGTGTACCACACCCTTGATTTTTACCGGCACAGGGCACCGGGGCCCGGCACAGAAACTCCCCCTCCCCCCACCCACCGTAAGAGGGCAGAGGTCCCCCACCGCAAGGGAGTTAACCGCACGTGTCACAAACTTCCTCCCCCACCGTCCCCACCGTTTCCCGATGCCCCCCACCGGAAGCAAGAGGAGGGCACCGGGGCCCTTACGGGAGGCACAGGGAAGTTGAAGACACTTGCACCCAACTCCCCCGCAAGAGGAGGCCCATGGGGCGGTGGACGCCACGGCCCCCCACGGTGGAAACGGAAAAGGGCGGTGGGCCCCACGGTGGACGGGAAGATGAAGACACGTGCCACAAACTCCCCCTTCCTGCAAAAGGCGGTGGCCCCCCGCCCACGGTGCAAGGGAAGAAAACCCACCGGACGGTGGCACAGGAAGTAAAGGGGAGGCCCCCCACGGCACGGAAGGGGAAGGTGACGGCACATGCCCCAAACTCTTCCGCCCCACGGTGCCCCCCACCGCTTTAAATAAAATCCCCCACCTCCCCGGTGTCCCCTACGGGAAAAAGACAAGGGAGGAAACAAAGAGGGAAGGCCCCCCACCTTCCTGCTATCCACGAAGTCATGGGCACGTGCCATAAACTCTTCCACCCCCACCGTACCAATAAAAATTAATTCCACCCACCGCCCCACCGCCCCCAAAGAATAAAGACAAGAGGGCGGCCCTACGCCTCACTAAAGGAAAAGAGCCCATCGCCCCCTTGCAGGAAAGATAATGGCCCCGTCAAGGGGCCTCCCCCACCGTCCACCGCAAGGGGGACGCCCCCCTCATGAAGAGTGACCGCAAAGCGGTCTCCCCCCACCGCATCGGTGGCCCGGTCCTTGGTGTAGGCGGGGGTGGGGGGGTTGAAGTTCCGGTGGGCGGGGCCGGGGTGGGCTGGGGTTAGCACACTGCCAATAAATTTTTAGGATGCGACAAAAGGACATGTTACATAAACACGTATCATTTAAAGGACACCGTACACAGTGACCGTTAAGGGAAACGGGAAGCGGGGGGCGTTAACGGTAGGCCGCCACCCCTTCCAAATAAATTTCTAGTTTTGGGGAAAAGGGGGGAGTTATCAAGGCCCTCTATACCCATACAGGATATGTATTGCAGATATGTGCCACACATGTTAGAAAAAAGTCTTTAAGGAAAATAGGAGGCCCACCGTGGCAAAAGTCCCAAAACGCAAAGCATACAAAGAGGAGGGGCTAAAAATCGTACAACTCAAAGTTCCACAGGACATGCTAGACCAAATCCACAATTGGATGGACAGGCACCCGGAAGTCCTTCACAGGACACAGGCAATGCTTTACTTAATGGCACGTGCGCTAAAATCGGATGCCATATGGGCTATGAAGGACGCGGCGGCTAAAGCATCAATTTTAGGTGAGCGTAAAAACGCAAGGTGAAAACGGGCATGACGACTGAAGACTACAAGGCCACGTTTTGTTTTTGTGAGGTCAAGATGGAAACGGATGACGCTATTCTAGTGGACATCCCTGATTACGGCGGGGAGATATGGGTGCCTAAACACGTGTTACATGAAGAGTCTGAAATTAGACAGAGCGGTGACATGGGGGAATTGGTAGTTAAAACGTGGTTTGCGGAGTGGGAGGAATTATAGCCATGACGGGCATAACGGTATTATGTATTTGTGCAATGGCGGTGGGCGTGATAGGCGGCGGGTGGGCTTTGTGGAAGGTGACAAGGGGGCGGCGGTTAAAAGACCTTAGAGAGTGGCAGGAATTGCAGGATGGGATGGACAAATGGCGGGATGAATTGACGGGAGTGTATAAGAAAAAGGGGTGTTCATGCCACCGCCATAAAAAGGATTAAGGGCATGAAGGCAAGTGACAAGTTCAAAGAAGATTTAGAGGCGGCGGTAAAGGATAGGAAATTGTTTCACAGGATGCAATCCACGGGGGGCTCTTACACCGATGCCGTGTGCTATTTTCAGGAGGCCCCCGTGTGTTGTTGTCCAGAGGGCTACGTTTTTAAAGAGGATAAAATGCTAGACGGGTTCACCGGGGCGGGGTGGTATTTTTGGGACGAAACGTGGACACACATAACAGGCCCCTACCCGTCACATCAAGAATGCCGTAAGGCCTGTGAGGACTACGCAAGGAACTTATGATGAAAGACTGGTTTGTCGATTTGCGGTCAACCATGTCACCGCCGCAGGAAATGCCAAGGCAACCGTGCCCCGTGTGTAGCGTCAATGAGGCGGAAGATTGCGGGCACCTTATCGAAGATAACCACGGGGAGTATGATTGTACCCATCCGCGGTTTGCGGGACGGATGTGTGACGGGTGCCCCGCTTTAGTTTGTAGCACATGCCGCGGGGGAAACAAACGTTTGAGAATAGGCCGTGGGAGTTCACGGTTATCGGGGCGTCCAAGGATGACGTGTCACGTATTGTTCATGTCATGACGGAAATTAAGGGGGAGTTGCTTGCCAAGACCATTGAACGGGTTGAAGCGGAAAAGGAAGGGGATGCAAAATGAAACTGGAAACAATAGATGAACGCGGTCTTATTGTTACCACAATGATTAAGGTAGTTATTACCAACGGGGAAAATGGGGCACGTGTGAAAGAGTGGGCCCATAGCGTAAGTGGACGGGTAAATAGGGTTGATTTTACAGAGTGCCATTTACCCTTGCTAAAAATGGAAATTAACAACGGCATTGCGGGGTGTTTTAAAGCGGACCCCGCGTTTGAAGATCAATTGAACGCTATTCAGGCGGTGGCTATGTTATCAGGACAAATTACGGTGGAAGAGGAGGAAAAAGGACATGAGGAAGGATGAAAACGGAAATGAATGCCCGTCCACCCTTGGTGAATACAGGAAAATGTGTGCGGCACTTTGGGGCGATGAGGGCGGAGCGGTCAAATTTTTGGATAGAAAAATAGCAAAGCAAGGGGAAAATGAAGAGGTCATCGCCGGTGACCGCACTATGAGGACACTACTTTTTCTTTTGAACGATTCAAAAAAATCCCCCCGTTAACTTGGTGACATGTGCAAGCGGAAGATTTACTAAAAGTGACAATTCCCGTAGCGGTGAACATGCGGATTATGGAAATGGTACGGTTGCCAGAGGACAGACGGCCCGCCGCTAAAGACATTATCAAGTGTGAGGATTGTTTAGGGATGGGGAAGGTGGCGGCCCCCCGTGGCGATGGCCCTATTGAAATAACCTGTGCCACCTGTGACGGTAGGGGCGTGTTAAAACGGGGGGAGTTTTTAGCGTCCTACGTAGCGGTCCATGGGGATGCGTTGATTTTTGGGGGGCGGAAAGGGGCCGCGGCCCGTGCCTTTAATGCACTTTCAGAGGCCCTTAGCCTTTTGGCTTTTGCCCACGGTGGGGTGGATTTTTGCGGGTTGCATTTTGAGGCACAGATAACCCGCCCCGCCTATGAGTTAGCACAGGTTAACCGTGCCTTTTATGAGGCGGTGGAATTGATGCCCTTAGTTAAGGTTATCAAAAAGGTGGAAGCAAGTGCGGTAAAGTTCCTAAAAGTTGACCGTGGGTGACCCATGCAACGAATAAGGCAAGATGTGTATCGCGACACAAAACGCCCACTAGGGCCTATCGGCCGTAGGATTATTAGGGTGCTACGGCGGACGTCCCCGCTATTTACGCACGATTTAGCCCACCGTCTTTATTGCAGCGAATTAAAAAATGATAGGCAAAATAAAGTTAGGTCCGTGTGCAAGGCGTGCCATTGCCTGGAAAATAGAGGACTCATCAAAGGGCGTGTGACTTTTGGTGACGTTTCCAGAAAATGGGAAATTGAATGGGAATTTATTACGGCCCCCGTCCGCACAAAAACGGGAGGAAGGGCCCCGCGTGGGAAGCCGTTTAGTGGATTACGTGACTTTTCCTATGCCATATTAGATAGATTAAGCCATAGTCCTACGCACACTATTGAGCTTGCGGAGTATTTTTTTCTGGAAAAAAAGGACTTTTTCCGTAGAAAACGGTATTACGTCATGCGGGTTGCCACGGCCTTATCGCGGCTTGAATCACGCGGAGCGGTAAAGCGGGTGCAAATCAAACGTAGCCGCGGGGGAAGGGGTAACCCTCCTCATCTTTGGTATTTGGTTTACTGGCTTCCAATATGGGAGGGGCGGAAAAAAGCACAAGCCCATTACCGCAGAAAATTTAGTAGACCATGGTCACAACGGCTAGGTGTGGTATGGGATTACTAATGAGTTAAACGCACGTGCCGTAAACTCTATAAAACATGAAAAGGAGCGTAACGATGTCTGAAGTTTTAGAATGGGGGAAAATGTGAGGGGTTATTTGGTGTAGAACATGGGAGACACAAAAAAGGCGGTAATTGAAGAATATATTATTGGAGGTGAACACGTTAATCGGTACCAATACAGATTACTTGACTGTATTGATAAAATGCATTGCATGTCAACGTGGGCGTCAGACCCTATGTTAGAGGAAAAATGTAAAACGTATTTGAAGTTCCTTGAAGCAAGACTTCAACATTGGTGGGCCCGTGACAAGCGCGATGAGCTTACCCAAAGGTGGGACTGTGCCGTCAAAGCCCTCTTAGAGGCATCAATCGCAGAGTTTAAGGCATGGGTTGTAAAAGACACCCCATGGCGGTGGGAGGAAATGTAAATGCCCGCGGAAATTAGGTGTCCAAAATGTGACGGTAAGGTGCGGGTTATGCGGGAGTCAAACCCGCTAAAGCCGCGGTCTATGGGTATTTTCATGGTATGTGAAAATCCCGCGTGCCCGTGGCACCGACAAATTAATTCCCACGGCTTTGACGGGAAACTCACCAAGGCCTATCTGAACTTCCCCTACAAGTCAGATTATCATTTTGGTTATTTGGGGGCTTACTGGAATTTAAGGCAAGACGGTGGGGCGGATTTGGTTTTTAACGGCCGTGGCAACCTTGATTGCCCGCAATGCGGCCGCGGGTTAAGCCTTGTTGTGGCGATAGCGGAAGAGGCCTTAGAAGAGTCTATTGTGGCGGACACGCTTTTTCAGCTACCTGATATTTTCGTGAAATGTAGTTCATGTGAGTATGACAAAAGGCTAGCACAATATGTTTTGGATGAACTTTTGGTCAACCCTAAAGATGAAGTTTAAAGCACGTGCTATTAACTCTTTGGTAAAGGAGTAATAATGCCCATTGAGTATGTATGCCCTAAGTGTGAGTCCTCTGTAAGAGTTATTATTACCCCTACGCATAACGGGGAACTTGGGGCTAACTATCTTTTCGAGTGCAAAAACGAGCAATGCGGATGGAGTAAGCACGTCTTGTGCGATCGGGAGCGGTCACAACAGGTAACCAAAGACTTTGACACAAGTGTTAAAAAGTCAAATGCGCTTGAGCAGTTAATCTACAAGCTTGCCCGCCACATCAGAAATACGGACAAAGTGCCAATTTTAGAGTGGGGGCGAAAAAGTATTGACCTTCTTGGTGAGGTCAAAAAATTAGATGGGGAAAAATATGAACGTTTGGTCAAAAAATAGTGACGCCCCGCCATTAAGGACGGGACGTCACAGAGCACATGGGGTAACGTAAGCTAGTAGTAAGAGGGGAAACTGACTGATGACCGTTACCAACGGGGGCGATGTATAAAATACACGGGACGTTAAGTCAAGGATCGGTGAAAATTTAACAAAAAAACACACTAGCTTGCGGCTGTAAAATCAGGGATTTGAGGCACAGGGCTAAAGGATGAAAGATGAAAGATAGCGTTAACCACTCTTGTGGGGTGGGAATTCATTGGCAATTTGAGGATGACGGCATATCACTATACCTGGATAATTCTGGTAATTTACGATGCTCCCATTGCGGGAGTGGCGTATTTATTCAAATAAAAGTTGTGGAAGATAGCAACGGGCAAAAGGCTAATAGCCATGCGCATTTTAGATTATCGGAAGCCGTAATGGTTTGCTCTTCAGAAGACTGCATGTTGACTATGACCATGCGGGACTATATTGAACAGGAAATTTTCGCGGACACAACGGAAATGGAAATTGATGTGTCTTCATAGGGCTAGCTAAACAGAACACTTAACGTTTTTTACGATGCAAAAAAGGATAAAAGATGGGATACGATAAGGAGTTTGAGGTCAGAGTTAGGGTGAGGGTGAGCGGGGCTTTTCCACTAGAGTGTGTCACACAAGCCGCGATTCAAGAAGAGGTGGACAAGGCTTTGACTGTTTTGAACAATAAGGTTGTTCTAGCCGCTCTTCCCCACATGCAAGTTGAACCCAAAGGGGTAACGCCCCCTAAGATGCAAAACGTCATGGGGGAGGTTGTGGAAGTGACTGAAGACATGCCCCCTGAAGATGGGCTACAAAGACTTGGTGATTTGGATAAGTTGGGGCGTTTTATCGAGGAAGAGTTCAAGGAGGAAATTCAACGGGCTAAATTTTTGGGGCAAGACGACTCTGACGCGTCAACCGCAAGTGACCCGGAAAAAAAGGTGGGGCTTTTACTGTATAATGCGGAGACAGTGACGGACGCAGCCATGAAATTATTGAAGTTTTTACGGGGTGTATCTTACCGTGGCCATGACGATAGCAAACCCGGTGACGATAGGGGAAATTATTAAATTTTTTGTTGATCTTTTTATTTTTGATCTGGTAAGGTCACCCTACTCTGGATTGAGATCCTTTTGGCCACCATCCGCCAAGCCAAGTGTGTGAGTGTTAGGGGGCCGGGCACACGATTTCCCCCCCTATCGTTAAACCCGGTCCCCTACCTCTTTCCCCCCAACTATCGTTTTATTGAATTACAGATATTGCGTAGACGGGCATAATCCGCGGACAGTAGCGGGGCTTTGCGGGTAACCACGGTGTCTAGACTTGTGGCCTGTAAGAGCGCGTTGGCTATGACGTTCACCCGCCGCTCAAAGGGGAATAAGTCCCTACCAAAGTGTTCAGGATGAAGCGGGAGCCGGACCCGTGCCTTGCCCTCCAAATAGTTTGGGGGGTCTGACCGATCGTTGTCAGGAATTACAATAACCGTCCCTTTAAGCCAAAAAGACGCCATGCTTTTCTCACCTGCAATAACGGGCTCTAAAAATATCCTCACACCCGCGTTTTGATTGCACTCACGGATGAATGTCTTGATAGCCGCTTGCCACGCGTCCCCAAGTTCACGGGCCATAATGACGGGCACCGGGGGGGCCACGTTTTTTAAGGCCATGCGGATGACGTGACCGTCAAACCGCAACGGGTAGTTGAATTTGACAAGCCAGATAAAGGACAAGCCAAAAATGCAGGCGGCCGCAATTAGCCATGGGACGGGGGCGTCATCGATCATTTGCCACATAACACGATCCTCCTTTGTGCGGACAAAGGTACCCCGTATCGGAGGAAAAAGACTAGGCTGTATTTTTACGGTGTGCTAAAAACGCATATTCTATACCCATCCGTTTTTAGGGAGCTAAGGCCATGTTGAAGGTCTCTGACGTGCAAGGGATTTTAAGGGACTATCGCGATGAACGACAAAAGATATGGGACGCGTGGAAGGTCACACAGGGCGAAAATTTAGAGGAGGCGTGCGGGGAGTGTCGGTGCGCATCCTGTTGTTATCAGCTTGTTTTCGCCCACCCCGTGGAAGGAATTTTGATCGCTATGGAGTTGCAGGACATGGGGAGATTCGATGTGATTCAACGGGCATTTTGCCAAGGAAATAAACAGCAAGAATTATGGGTAAAGAGCCTAGTGGCGTTAGAGGGGGCCGCAACGGTTGACGAGACATATCAAGTGATCAAAGACGGTGGGGCAACGTGGCTTGCCCGTGAGGAACCCTGTGCCTTTTTAGAACACGGGGAGTGCCTAATTTACCCCGTGAGACCTTCCGTGTGTGCAACGCACTTTGCAAAATGGCGGTGCAAGACGATAGGCCCCGAGGACGCATTGCCAGAAATACACAATGATTACGATTGCTTCCAGTCTGTATTGCGGGCATCGGACAGAGTCCTTGAACAGTTAACCCACTCAGCTAAACCCCTTCCTCCCGTCCCGCTCACCTGTGCCGTGACGTCAGGTGTCAGATTGTTATCTGTTTATCAGTTTGCGGAAAACGCGGTCAAAATCGCGGTATCTTCAGGGAATTAGAAATGCCAACAAAAGAATGGAAAATCAGGATTGTTAGTGACGCTAAAACGTGGGAGGCGATCAATCAAGATATTGCTGTGGAAGTTAAGGTGGACATCATGGTACGCAATGGGGACGCGGGGCAAGTGATTTGCGGGTGGGGCTTGCGGCATTCAGACTACGTGCCGATCCTTGAATTGCGATTATCGGAAAACCCTGAACATTTGTTAGAGTGCATGCGGCGGGGAGTACCGGAAGCCTTTAATCAATTCATCAATATGTATGCCGCCACGATTAACGGGTGTATGGTTGAACTTCAGGACAAGTTATCAAAGTCAAGTTTTGTTGAAGTCATGAACGCGGACGGGTTGCATATTCAAATGCAAGAAACTAAAAGCCAAAATTAGTTTCGCTTACTTTTGACTTTACGCTCCGATGCAAGACGGCTTAAAAACGCGTCTAACAAAAAAACAGTCCGCGGTATCTTTTTTTCGTGGCAGTATTCACTTATTAGCCCAAGGGTTAAGCTATCCAAACGTAGCATGACGGTGTGTTTACGGGTCAAGAGGTCCTCAGCCGTTATGGCGTAGGGGACCGCTTCCCCCCGCTCAATGTATTGGATAACGGCGGTATGCATCCAATGATTACGACTCACATTTTCTTTTTGGCACTTGCCATCAATTTTCTTTAAGACCGTGCGGCCGATTTTAAATTGAGCGGCAAAGCGCTCCGTAATGTCTTCATTTTTCCTCATGATGCCAAGACGTATCACACAAAAGTACAGCTATGCAAGAGATACGCAGTGCTATTGTATTGCACCCACCCCTTACCTCATGATAGGCAAGAGGGGATGGAAAAAACTGAAATCTTTCAGCTTACTACAGAATCCGAAGTTGGAGAATTTTGCAAAAGGTTACTTCAAATGAAGTCAGAGGCCCCCGTGTCTTTAATCATGTCCGTAGCCGTCATGGTGAGCCGTAAGGCTATAGTGCGGGACCCTTGGGATGAGGAAAAAGAAAAGCGGAGCCCCATAGAGGCGGGTTTTGACAACCTTAAGGGCGGGTGAGGAGACTATGGGTTTTGACTGCAGAAAAAGAAAAGCGACTAGTGCGGGTCTGTTTTCTTTTGGAAGAGGCTGAACTTAAAAAGGTAAAAAGGTCCGCAAGGAAAAACAATGAGACCGTAACCGATTATTTCCGCCGGGCCGTTAAGGCCCAACGTTTTATGGATAACGTGCGTAATGGAAAAACTGACCTTTTTTTCAAGACGGCACAGGGGGAATTGCAGCGCATCATTATTTTGTGACGGGTGGATATCGTGAGGGGCGGGGCACGGATGCCACCGCAAACCATTGTCTCCAATTATGAAAAGACAGTGGACGCCAAAAATCAAATGATCCGCAAGTTGGTTATTGAACACCGGCGGCTTGACATCCTGTGTGAACACGTCCTTGGGGGGGAGTCCCCTCTTTGGTTCCACAAAGAGATGGTTGAGTTTCAGGAATCCTATGATGAGGGACTTATACTAGCCTTCCGCGGGGCGCGTAAAACGGGTTACTTAACGATTGCCCGCGCCATATTGGAAATTTTGTGCAACCCCAATGTACGGATCCTTTTCGCCTCTGACGCGGAAGGCCAGAGTAAAACCTTTTTGCGGGGCGTAAAGAGTCACTTTGAACGTAATGAGCGGTTGCAAGAGGTTTTTGGAGATTACGTCACCGGGGCGGAAAAATGGACAGAGGCGGAAGTGATCGTTAACCGCCGCACTTCCGTGGGCGTTAAAGAGGCTACGATAACGTGTGTAGGATACGAGTCTGCTATCCTTGGACGGCATTTTGATATTGTCATTGCGGACGATTTGGTCACCGAGGAAAACTCCACAACGGACGGACAACGTCAGAAAATCCACAATTATTTTTACAAGACGCTTTTGCCATGCCTGGAACCCGGCGGGAAAATGTGGGTCATCGGCACCCGGTGGCACGATGACGATCTTTATGGCCACCTTGAACGTGAAGATTTTAAAGAACAAACCTATGTCCGTGGTATTTTAGACGAGGACACGGACACATCGATTTGGGAAGATAAATTTCCTACGGCACGGATGCAACGAATCCGTAAGGGGAGTTTGGGTGCGTTTGAACTTCAATGGATGTGCCGATCGGGGCGGGACCTTGGGGGTATCTTCAAGGAAGAGCATTTCCGTTATTACGAGTCCCTACCGGAGCCCTACTACAAATGGCAAGCGGCGGACCTTGCGGCGGGGCAAAAAGCCCGTAATGACTTTTTTGCGCACGTGACGTTGGGTTGTCCCCGCCTCACCCGTGAGCTATATCTTATCAGTTTCGCGGAAATGAAAATTGTTTTTCCAAGGCAAGTTGTTTATATTGCTACAAAATTTAGAGATCATCCTGATACCGTGCGGGTGGGTGTGGAAGCCAACGCCTACCAAATCGTTTTAACTCAACAGGTACGTGAACAATTTCCCGGAGTGCCCGTGGTCCCCCGCTACACGTTGAAAGATAAAATCGCACGTGCGCAGCAATTGGCACTATACGCTACAGAGCACCCAATTTATGTAAGGAGTCAACACCACAAATTCATCCGCCGGATGTGTCGTTTTCCCAATGGCCCCAAGGACGTATTTGACGCTTTTGACATTGCGGCGGGCATGGCCTTAGGCGGGGTACGAAAAAAACGTGCGAATGAACCGGGTTTGCTTTAGATTTGCACAACGTGATAGGCTAGTGTGGCTTTGTTAACCATGTGACGACTCTTTTAGGAGGAAAGACAATGTCTTCTATTTCCGGTGCTCGTTATGCCGCGGGGCAAGTTAAGGCCACAAATGCGGAGCTGAAAGTGTTGACGGTCAGTTTTCCCCCCGTGAAAATGGCGGTGAGCAATTTGACCAATAATGTTAAGGTTGAAGCTTCAAGTGGTTTGGCCACGGGACAAAATATCAAGACGGCCGCAGATGGGACGCGGTCCGTTTTGGCGTCCGGCGGTATTGAAGCCACCGTAGATTCAAGTGGTAACCGCGGGATTAAGATCCCCGTGTTAGCGGACATCAACGATACCACTACGGAAGTTCTATTCTGGGAGGCGTGGGGCTAAACATGAGTAACACGATCAAAACAAGTTTTGGGGAGGGCGGGGCACAACTCACGCCGGGGGCGGCGGGTGACCCTTCCCTTGCCACGGTTTTGCGGGGCATTGCGGATGACCTCACGTCACGATCGAATGTTGCGGCGGCTATTTCCGCTAATATCACCGCGACGATTACCACAAATATTGCCTCTGACGCGTTGGGGGCCTTTACGGACCCACCTACCGCTTTGGAAATGGCGGCATTGCGGACCCTTGTAAACGAGAACAGGGCGTTGTCCTTAGAGTTGCGGGCCCTTGACGTTGAAGTGCGGGCCTTGATTATCCAGTTAAGGGCCGCCGCCGTTGAGATCAAAGGCAAGCTCAATACCGCACTCAATACCGCCAAGGGGTAGTTCCCATCGTTTTTCCGCACCTAATAGGAGGGTGGCGTGCGCTCAAAAGTTACAGCCCCCGCTGTAAAAGATAATTCCAATAATTCAATTGTTCTTGACGCCTTAGACGATAAGGGACGGGCAAGGAAGGTCATGCTAAGAGCCCTCCCAATTGGCCCAACGAAAATCTGCAAGCAAGATGAATTTGGCACAAGTGAGGCTTCCAACGCGGATGAACATGAGGCGTTTAGCAATTTATCTCTGACGGGGGAGCGGATTATTGAGCCACAGTATCCCCTCAACAAGCTCATTATGTTGAAGGACCAAAGCACGGAGTTAAGACAGTGCATAAAGGCTATGGTCACAAACACGGTGGGGTTTGGGTACCAATTGCGGGCCCGTCCAATACCGGACGTGATACGGAAAGAGCTTGAAGGTGAGATCGCTAAAGAAAAGGCACGCCTCACGGCTATGCTGGAAACGGTACACCCCACGGAGTCCTTTGACTCTATCAGGAAAAAAGTAAAGGACGATCAACACAGTTGCGGTAATGGATACCTTGAATTGATCGAAAACCCAACGGGGGACCTTGTGGGGCTATCGCACGTGCGGGGCCATTTGGTCCGCCTGACAGAACAGCAAAAGGCCCCCGTGCGGGTATTAGTCCCAAGAGTGGTACCCGACGATAACTACGCTATTTCCTTTGTGCCGATGTATCACCGCTTCCGTAAGTTTGCCATGATCGGATCTTCAGGGAAGCCATTATGGTTTAAGGAGGCGGGGGACCCGCGGTTACTGGATAAGTACACGGGAAAATATGCCGACCTTGTGCCGCCGCAGCGGCGGGCTACAGCTCTTTTACATTTTAAAATTTATCACGCTTGCACCCCCTACGGTGTACCGGAGTACATTGGAAATTTATTTAGCCTTTATGGTAGTAGGGCGGCGGAAAATATAAATTACAATACCCTCACAAGTAACGGAATTCCGTCAATGTTTGTCATCGTGGAAAATGGTGCGCTCACCGAGGGAAGTATCCAGCGGCTAAAGGAGTGGACGGAGGCCCAAGTTCAAAACTCATTAAACTATTCAACGTTTTTACTTTTAGAGGGGGACACGGCTGAGGAAGGTATACCGTCCCCCAATAACTTTAAAATCCGTATACAACCTTTGGCTAACTACCAAAAAACGGATGAACTTTTTCAAAATTACGATTCAAATAATAAAGACAAGGTACGTCAGGCCTTCCGTTTAGCGCCAATTTTTGTGGGCCGCACAGACGATTACAACCGTGCCACGGCGGATTCCTCACGGGCCGTGACGGATGAACAAGTCTTTGCACCGGAGCGTAGTGAGGATGACTTTCTGTATAACCGCCACGTCCTTTTACGGTGGGGGGCCCGTTATCACACGTTCAAGTCAAACCATCCCAACGTGACAGACGATACGGAGTTAGTCCGTCTTATGGGCATTGCGGAGCGATCGGGGGGCATGACGCCACGGCGGGCGGACAGAATAGTGCGGGACGTCTTTGGCGACGATATAGGACCGCTTCCCGAGGGAGTGCCCTTAGACGTGCCCTTTAGTATCACGTTTGCAGAGGCCCAACAGGGGATGACGGGCGGCGGAGCGGAGCCACAACAGGCGAGTGCAAAACGGGTAATAGACGGTTTACTTGATTTGCGGCGGCGGGTTGAAAAGGAATTAGATGATCGCTTGTATCTTAATGAAGAGGGGAATTAGTGGAAACTGAACAAAAGGCCTTATGGAGTGGGGCGTTTGTAAACAACTTGCCCGATAATTGCTTTTTGTACATCGCGCCCGGTGGGCGGAAAGATGAGGAAGGGAAGACGGTACCACGCTCACTCCGTTATTTTCCTGTAAAGGACGGTCAAGGAAGGGTGGATTTGCCCCACCTAAGAAATGCCTTGGCTAGAATTCCGCAAGCTAACATCCCACAAGCCGCAAAAGACAAGGCCGCTGTAAATGCCCGCAAGTTGCTGGAAGAGGCCAATAAGGCGGACACGGCCCCCGCCCAAAAGAGATCGTTTTGGCACGGAGTATTCTAGATTTTTCCGCCCTATCCTTTGAGGAATTGGGGGATTTACAGATAGCCGTGGAAGGCACGATCTGTGAAGTCCTGAAAATTTCCTTTAAGCAACTTGCCAGAGGGCTGGAAAATAGGATGAGTGCCGTTATCAATACCGCGTGGAAGGGGGCGGCTAAATCCGCGGTTGACGAAGGCATGAAAGACCTCATCCAAGAGGACTACTCAAAATCGTCTATCAAATCTTTTGTGGAATTTTTGGGCTTTAAGCTTGCCAAACCGTTGACCCCATCTCAGTTGGAATTCACTAAAACTAAACTTCAGGAAATTTATAAAATTTCTAAGGAAGAGGCGGCTAAGGAAGCAAAGCTTAATGCAAGTTTTCATCTAGTTGACCGGGCCGCGATAGCCGCTACTGCAAATCAGCAGAAATTTTGGGTGGGTAATTTTTTTAATGACCATTTGTCAAACCGGATTAACGCGGTAAGCAATGACGTGTTACTTAATCAGGGGCTAAGTAACCGTGAGGCGGGGCGGGAGTTAAGGCAAGCGTTGCACAAAGAGTTTGGCATTACCCCCGGCGGCCCGTCCGGTTACGCCCCTGAAATACCCGCACGGTATGCGGGGCACCCGGACCTTTACTTTAAGCAGGTGGCTTCCGTAGCGGGGCACCAAAGCCGCACCTTTGCTAGAATTCAGCAGTTTTCAGAGTCCGGTGCCTTGGCTTATGAATTAATCAATCCGATGGACGAACGTACCGGGACAATTTGTTTTGCCCCTGGGGCCCCTGTATTAATGGGGGACGGTTCATTAAAGGTAATTGAGGATGTAGTAGCGGGGGACTTGGTTGTGACGGGCACGGGTAAAATTAGAACGGTGCACCATATAACGCAACGGTGGGCGGCGGAGTGGATAAAGATAAAATCTTTTGCGGGCAACTTTATGGTAACCCCTGAACACCCTATAATGACATGTGAGGGATGGGTGCCTTCAGGGAAATTAATTAATGCCAGTATCTGTAAAGTGCGTAAATTGCGGGGGGATATTCAAGGTGACTCCCGCCAGATTATACAGCAGAGGGAAGAAGATAAGAGCTTACTGTTCTCACAAGTGTCACAGGGAATTTCAGCACAAGACATATTGGACAGAGACAGTGTGCGAACATTGCGGGGTGAAATTTCAAGCCAGAAAATGCGAAGTTGCAGCGGGGAAGAGGAGGCATTGTTCACTTCAATGCAGGCGGCGGGCGTCAAGGAAAGACTTGCCAGAGCATCTTTTGAAAAAGACGTGTGCCCGTTGCGGAAAGGAATTCAGGTTGAAGCCTGTGGAAGTGCTAACGAACAAGCCGCGGCGGTTTTGTTCAGTAGTATGCAGGATGGGGGACGAGAAAGTTTGTCCCACGTGCGGGGAAGTGTTCACAAAACAAAATCGCCTTTATTGTTCGAAGGCATGTTACCGCAAGGGCAGAGTGCCAACGATACCGGAGCAAGTTGTCAAAGCTGTTTTAGAGGAAATGGGGCTACCCTTCGAAGAGGAAGTGCAAGCGGGACCGGGGGCGGTGGACTTTGTGATAGCGGACAAGGTGGCGTTGGAAGTAGACGGGATTTACTGGCACAAAAAAGGGAGGATGGAGAGTGCAAGGAAAAAGGGGGCGATAAAGACCAATGGGTGGGTGATAGCAAGAGTTGCAGAGGAGGACTTAACCCGCCCCAAGGATGCCGTTTGCAAAGCCTTGATATTTGCCCTACTTGGGATCCGTCAAGTGAAGATAATACGCAAAGCGGATGGGCCCGTGTGCATATTGATCAAACCCGTATCTTCTTAGATCTACCCGCGCACAATTTAGAACTTGAAGGGGACGATCCTAGCTACGTTGTGGCGGGCGTAGTTGTGCATAATTGCCTTGAGATGAACGGCATGGTTTTTCCCGTGGACGCGGGCGTTGATCGGATAAAAGAGATCGTGGCGGCTAAAAATCCAGATGAGGTACGGGCCGCCGCTCCGTGGTTGGGAGCTAAAGCCATCCGTGAGGCGTTGGGAGGATCGGCACGGGGGACAACGGATGCCGCGGGTAAGCTCATTGGTAAAAATGTGGTTTTACCGCCCTTTCATCCCTTGTGTCGCACGGAAGCCGTTATGCTTTTGGGGCAACCGGGGGCAATTAACCCAAAGCCCACGGAAGCCCCCGTGGCCCCGGCGGCCCCCGTGGCCCCTAAACCAAAGCCTGAAAAGCCCACGGAGCCCAAACCGCGGCCCGTAAAGCCACGGGCCCCACGGAAGCCCGCGGAACCCAAACCAACGGCCCCCACGGCCCCCACGGCCCCGCCGCAAGCCCCACCGCGGCCCGCACAATTGGAAATTTTGCGGACTCAACAAAAGCAATTGGACGGCTACGCCGGTGTGTCCACTCCCGGTGACGGATTAATGGTGGAAAATCACGACATCCGGTGGCGGCGGGAAAAATGGGACGGCGAAGATCATATATGTGTAAGGTTCAAAGTGACGGATTCATTTAGCCCAAAAGTTTTGGAGTCTATGCAAAAGGAATTTAATGCGACACAAGGTAAAATGCCGTTATTTAAACAATCCGTAATCGATAAAGAAACGGGAGCAATTAACCATACTTATGAATTTAATAAAGCTATTGCACCAATAGGAGTGCAAGCACAACTTCCCGGTGGGCATACTTTGTCAATGGCACTTGTCGATGCCGATATGTACCCACAAATTATGGCAACTAAGAATTATATTGAATTGAAAATAAAAACCGGAAGTATTGAAGAGGCTCATAAAGTCTTTGATTCCGTTACACAAAAATTAGGTATTAACGCGGCGGTGGCACCTACGATACAAGAAACAGAAAGTATGGTCAAAGCACGTATTATAGCGCAATGGGATCGTGAGGCGTGGAAAACGTTAAAAGAGTTAAAAACTATTACGTACAAGGATATTGATGACGCGTGGGCGGGGGCTTTAAAGCGTAACGAAAATTTAGAGAAAATACTTAAGGATAGCAAAATAACGGAAGTTGCAGCGGGTCATAAAGTGCCGTATTCAAACGCACAAGCCGCGGAATTTGACGACGCGGGCGTTACGTACCTTTACCACGAAACTCTAGATGCTAAAGTTATCCCGTTGTTATTTGACAAAGATGAGTCACGCGGTGGCTTGTTATCGGCTTTACAACGGTATGAACGTGGGGTTTTTGTTAAGGGACAAAGCACGTATGCTGATTTTGAGTCAGGCGGGGCAGACTCTGTGTTTACCAGAATTTCAAGACAAGAAAAAATGACGGGCGTTGGGGAGCAAGCGAAACTCGTTATAGACAAAAAAGTAATGGGAAGGTCAGACTGGTTTTTTTACGATTCTGATAAATACGGATCAACGCGACCGGGACAATTTGAAAAAAGAGTTTTCGCACCAAGAGTTAAAAAATTAGTTAAATCAAAACCATATGTTGACACTTTTAACCCAGATGACTTTCTGGGGTCTTCCAATGAAGTAATGTTTCAGCATGGTATACATCAAAAAGATATTTTAGCCGTAGTCGTAAGAAATTTAGATGAAAGAAACGAAATTATCCAAGCGTTGCGTGATAAAGGTTTGGAGACAATTAACGGAAAAGCCCTTGAAGACTTCATAGTAAAGGGGAACTAGTTTGTTTCGTCTTAAAAAAACCTTCCGTTTTGAGGCGGCCCACCGCCTCCAAAGACATCTTGGCAAGTGTCAAAGACTTCATGGTCACTCTTGGGTGGGTCACTTGATAGTGGAAGGGGACGCGTTGCAAACGGACGGTCCCGCCGCGGGCATGATAGAAGACTTTAGTTTATTGCACTTGCGCATCAAACCGCTTTTGGACTCACACCTTGACCACTACTACCTTAACGATAGTTTGGACATGGAAAGTCCCACATCAGAGGCGGTGGCCCGCTGGATTTTCCAAAGGCTAAAGCCTGACCTTCCAGGGTTGACGGCCGTCATTATCGATGAAACATGTACCTCATCCTGTGAGTATCGCCCATGCCATACAAAATAGCGGAGTGTTTTTACTCAATCCAAGGGGAGGGTGCCAGAGCGGGGACCCCTAATATTTTTCTTAGGTTTGCAGGGTGCAACCTGAATTGTACCAAAGCCACCGTGGGCTTTGATTGTGACACCCCCCACGCTAAAAGATCGGGGAGCGGGCAAGACGTGACGGCCGCGGATTTGATTACGATGCTACAAAATGTGGCCCCGCCGGAAGTTTGTGAATGGATTGTGTTGACGGGGGGTGAGCCGTGCCTTCAAGTTGATCGTGCCTTGGTGAGTGTTCTTATCCACCGTGGATATCATTTGGCCTTAGAAACAAACGGCACCCTCCCCATACCTGACGGTATGGACTGGGTAACAATTTCCCCCAAAAAAGGCATGATGCAAAAGCAACGGTGGGCTAATGAGGTCAAAGTAGTAATCGCGGAAGGGGACGCGTTACCCCATTTAAGGATTGACGCGGAATACTACTACTTGTCCCCCGCCGCCTGTGGCGATACTATCCCGAGCTGTAATATTCAACACTGCATAAGGCTTTGCCTGGAAAACCCCAAATGGCGTTTGAGCCCCCAACTTCAGAAAATTTTGGGCTTCAAGTAGATGCCCCACCCCCACCGTCAAAAAACGGTAAAAGAGTAGCGGAAAATTTAGTGCGGGGCATGATTGCCTTGATAGGCGATGACCCCATGCGGGAGGGTTTGCGGGAGACACCGGAGCGGGTAGTCAAGGCGTGGGGGGAGCTATTTTCTGGGTACCACGAAAAGGCGTGTGACCACGTAAAAGTATTTTCCGCGGCTTACAGCGACCAAATCATTACGGTGAGGGGCATCAATTTCTTTTCGATGTGCGAACACCACATGCTACCTTTTTTTGGTACGGTAGCCGTGGGCTATCTCCCGCGGGATTCAAAAATATTGGGGGTCTCCAAGATCGCTAGAATCGTTAATGTCTACGCCCGCCGTCTACAGTTGCAGGAAAGAATGACAAGCCAAATAGCTGATGCAATTTGTGACGCGGTAGACCCCGCAGGCGTGGGGGTTATCGTAGACGGTAAGCATTTGTGCATGATGGCCCGTGGCGTTGAACAACAGAAGGCTACCATGCGGACAAGTTGCATGGCGGGGCTTTTTCTTGACAACGGGGAGACACGGGCAGAGGTCATGGCGCTTTTGGCGGGGCCCCATGATTGACCCCACCGTTTACCTCAAATCTCTCGGTATTGACCCCCCTATTAAGAGGGGAGGTCAGGAACTTATCCTTGGTGAAATAGTTGGGGCTTTGGCGGGCCTACCGTCCGTTTGGCTTCCGTTTTACTCAAGTGGGGCTTTGGCGGCATGCCTTCAAAAGGTGGGGATTGACGTGGTTACCGATCCTTTACGTGACACGTTTGAAGAGGCGGCCCCGCCGTGCCGCGGCTTGTATTTTGGCACCCCTACGATCGTGAACGACGCTGCCCTATTTCCAGAAAAAGAATCGTGGACGAAACAAAAAGAGCGGCTTGTGGTACGGGACCTTGTCCGCAAGGCGGAAGCGGCGGGATATCAACGCATTGTGAGCGGTCTTGGGAGCGGAGATGTCAATATTCATGAACGCATGGAAGATATGGGCAAAGGGGCCGTGGTTTGCTGTTTAAAACATTTTGGGACCTTTAAGGACTGGGTTTTAGTCCGGGAGCTGTAGAACTTATGGACAACCGCGTTGTAGCAAGTTGGTCCGGTGGAATTGATAGCACGGCCGTTATCGCAAATTTATTAGATCGTGGATATGAGGTTCATGCCTTTTCACTCACCTTTGAGGGTGGGGAGTTTGGGGCGAAATTCCATGAGCGGGAGGCCACGGCCCGTGAAAACCTCTTACCGATTTTGGCGGATTTGGCCAAAGAGGGCGGTGGCAAACTTTACCACAGGACAAAACCCGCCTCATGGTTATGGGCCTTTTCCCCTGATAAACGGTACATCCCCCGCCGTAACAAGCACATCATTGATCATTTGGTTACCACGGAAGCCATGCCCCGTGGTATCTTCAATGTGGCTATGGGGGAGTATGTGGGGGCAGACACGTGGATTGTAAAAGACCACGTGGGGGCAACGGACGCGGATCATAGGGCGCTATCCGCCTACATTTGGGCAGAGTACGGCATCAAATACCGCCTATTTTCTTTGCAGGATTTTGGCGAGTCCCGTTATAAGTCCCACCGCCTTTTGATCGGGTGGGAGGTGTTAGGGGAAGATATGGCACTTACAACCAATTGTTTAGCGGACTCCTTAGAACATTGCGGCACGTGTTATAAGTGCATTGAACGTCACGCGGCCTTTGAGACCTTGGGGTTGCGGGACAAGACACAATACGCCACGGACCCCGGTAACAATCCGCATTTTGCAAAGTATATGGCTCAAATGCGGGGGGAGCGGGTCACGTTACCGTTTACGGCTTTTCAGTAAGGTTTTCTCATGTCAAATTGGCTCACGTTTTACTTGGCAACTTCCCCGTCAAATTTAAAATCCCACGTTGATTCAGGCTTTTACTACAACGCCCTCATTACTTTTTCCTATTTTGTCAACCAGTTTCAAAAAGGGTTGACGGCACGTGAGGTGGAAAAGGCGGTAGTTCAAAGTGTTAAAAATTTACACGATACTATAAGTTTGCTAGCCAAGAGGGGCTACAAGGTTATGTTGGATTCCGGGGCCTTCACAAATTTTCAAAAGCCGGGCCACGTTACTTTGAACCAATATGTTGATTACCTAAATGCCCATAAAGAGCATTGGTCAGAGTATATTACTTTTGACGATCTGGCCTCACGCGAAAATACAATAAAAAACCATAAGTTACTTTTGAGTAAGGGATTTAGCCCCATCCTCGTAGACCACATCAGGTTTAAAGATCACCATGAAATATTTAAATTTTGGAAAAAAGACGACAAGATAGCCGTTTCCGCATTTGGTAATTTACCGGACCCCAACGGCCGCAAATTAGATGTGCAAACGGACGTTATGGCACAACTAAAAAATCGCTTCCAATTGGCACGGGAAGTAAAAACTAAAGTGCATATTCTAGCCGCGTCCACGCTCAACAAAATGCTTCCCTTTGCGGACGTTATTGACTCCGTGGATTCATCCGCATGGTCACGATCGATGTGTTTTAATCGTTGCATTGCTTTGGCCTACAAGGACTTGGGGGACCTGAAAATGCCTGTAATGCTAACTTACGACGCCCCGTACCGCAAAAAGGTACAAGTCCCTATGCCCGCTGAGGTGCTAGACAAATATAGGGCATTTGCAAAAGAGTGTGACGGTTCAAGCCATCATAGGGTGACGGGATTGTTTAATGTTCAGCAATCAATACTTTACGCCAAAGCGATCAATAAGTTGGCACCTCAACAGATTATCAAGGCCATTGCGCGTCATAAGGAAGCCATGAATCAAAAGAAATGTGTGAAAACTTATTTTGACTTTTTGCCCGTTGATGCTGTAGGTGTTCAAGACGCGTGGCAAGACGCGTCCCTTGCGGCCCGTGAGTCACGCGGTGCGGATTTGGCTGTAATTGATGTCTTGGACGATAAGACCGTGAGATTAATACCGGACGCCCAATTGACGGACATGCATGACAAAATGCACCTTGCGGCGGAAAAAACGCAAGAGGGGGCGTCATTGGCGGAGCCCCACCTTTTTGTCTTGCAGGAGATTGTTAGGAGGGGGATGCCGCCCTGTAAAGAAGATGACATCTTAGTGGACGAAACGGCCGTGTTAGCTAAGGGCATTGGGCTTACGGATGAAGAGTTAGATTGCCTTGGGTTATTAATCGGGGTGGGTAAGGCTACGGTCTTACAAACCCTAATTTTGGCTAAGGATATTTTCCGCACCGTGGCGGAAGCAAAAAAATGGATATCTGACCATAACTTTGCGGTTAAGGAGGGGGCCCCTGATGAGACGGGCACAAGTTACCGTTTTAGACAACGGGAGCCATCGGAGTTCAGGCCTGGGACGTTTCGAACAATCGATGTCACGGAAGGGGTTAAAGGCGTGGTAGGTGAGCTGAAAAAAGCGGAAAAATCGGCGGATTCAAACGAAGATGGGGATGAAGCCGCCCACGTCACGCTTTTGCCTGTGGACAAGGCCGCAGAGGACAAACGCATCGTTTTTGGCGTGGTCTTAGAACCTGACTCTGTTGACTCACAAGGTGATACTATCTCACCTGATGAAATTGAAAATGCCGCCCACCTGTGGCTTGCCCGTTTCCAAAATCGTGGCCTCATGCATAAAAAGATCGTCAATGGGAAGATGGACATTTATGAGAGTTACGTTGCCCCGGTGGATATGGTTATTGACGAAAACAAAGTGAAAAAGGGGACGTGGCTAGTCATGTATTACGTCAAGGACGATACCTTATGGGAGGCGATCAAGAGCGGGGAATTAACCGGATTTTCAATGGGCGGGTTTGCAAGACGACAACAACTCTGATTACAATGGAAAAACCTTAGGGTGAGTGATTAAATGGCCAAAGCACCAAAAGGGGCCGCCACGCGGTTGATTGACCTTGATGTAAGGGAAGTTTCCGTTGTGGACAGACCCGCGAACAAGCGCCGCTTCCTAGTGATCAAGAGGGATAGCGGATTATCCATTTTCAGAACGGAGGAACACATGCCAAGATCAGCAATTCCACGGGAGGCGGCCGAAGAGTTTGGGCACATCATTAATGATGTCAAAAACTTAGAAGATAAGACGGCCGCACAAAAAAGTGAAACGGACGTGTTATCAGACGAAGATTTTTTGGACTTCATTGGAGTGGCGGACGAAGAGGTAACGGACGCGGTGGACGCCACGGTGCCCCCCGCGGAAGATCTCATTACGATCGAAAAGGGCCTTGCCAATGAGGCCCTAAAGGTTGCCAAAACCGCGCTTCAAAAATTGACGGGAATAATAAATCACCTGAAGGGCCAGAAAGAAAAAGCGGACAAGCTCCCCCCCGCATTGGCTAATACCGTAAAAGTCACGTCCCAAGTTTTGGGGGCACTTGCCCAAAAGTTGGGGGTTAAGGGCGGCGGTAAAGGTGGCAAGGGATGTAACACGGACAAGGCCGTGGGGGACGTTGTGGCAAGCCTGACCGCCGCGGTTGAACGCTTAATGGGTGTGGTCAATTCCTTAAAGGAAGTTGATCAAGGGGCGGAAACAATACCGGGGCAAATCGTCACCCAAATCCAAGGCGTGGCCACAATGCTTACGGCCGTGTTAGAGCGGTATGGAATGCCGCAAGAGGAAATGGAAGAGCGGGAAAAGATGGAAGTTACGGAGCAAGAAAAACCTGTGGCCCCCGCACAGAAAACCGTGTGCAAGCCTGAAGTTTTCATGAAGAGGGACGGTGAGTTAGCGGACCCGGAACTTATTTTCAAGGCGGGCCGCAAAATGAAGCGCACACGCCTATCTCTGTTCAAAAAGGCGGTTGAGATGTTGCAAGAAATTTTGCACGAGATCGATTTAGAAACGGCCCGTGCGGAAGCGTCAGAGCAAAAAAAGAGTAAAGAGGAAAAAGCTGATGATGACTTCCAGAAAAGGATGTTAGAGAAGTTGGATGCCATCGCCACGGACGTGGGAAAAGTCACGAAAAGGGTAGACGAAATAGAGTCGACCCGCCCCGCGGGACACGAATGTGATCCACCGGAGCAAGTGGAAAAGAAAAACCGCATGTGGGCGTCAGTATTCACGGTCAACAGTAAGTAACTTTTAATCAATTTTCGATCGGTGGTACCATCGTAACCGCCACTCACGATGATAGGAGTGTAGAAAAATGAGGACCATTTCAAATCAAGAATTAATCGAAAAAGCAACGATTACCACTGACGCCTTAGCCGCCGCGGGGTTATTGAACCCTGAACAAGCGGACCGGTTTGTTGATTATGTGGTTGATGAAACGGGCATTAAGGGCATGGCCCGCGTAGTCCGGTTCAAAAGCACACAGAAATACATTGATAAGATTAACGTGGCAAACCGCGTTGCGGTGCCCAAAGAGGAAGCGGTTGACCCCGGTGTCCGCCGTGGCGTGTCCTCTTCCAGAATTATCTTAGAGCATCGTGAGATCATGGTGCCCTTTGAGATCTCAGATATCGTCAAAGAGGAAAACATTGAAGAGGATCAAGTTGAAGATCATATCATTCGTATGATGGCAACCCGTTTCGCCAATAATATGGAAGAGATGTTTTGGGACGGTAACACAACCGGCCCCGCCGTCCTTGAATCCGATCTTTATGAGGGTGGGTCAAACCTTTACGTTAAGGATAGCCTCTTAGCGCTTTTTGATGGGTTTTTAAAGCGGGGCACCGGCGGGCACATCGTGGACGCGGCGGGGGAAGCCATTAGTCCAAGTTTGCTATCCAGGGCCTTAAACGCCATGCCCAATAAATTCCGCAAAAACAAGGCCCTCTTGAAGTTCTTTTTGGCCCCCGATCATGAACAAGCTTACCGTGAAAAGGTAAGCACGCGGGCCACCGCTTCCGGTGACAGTGCCTTGTCCGCCACGGGCAATATCCCATCTTTTGGTGTTGAATTGGTCCCAATTTCGCTCCTTGAAAGCCGCCCCAAATATTGTGAGAACACGGTGGCTAACACGGACGGGACAACCGCCACGGCATTAAGCTACGGCCCGATCGATGACCTTGTGTTGACCGCCACAACGTTGGCTAAAGTCCCAACGGCCCCCTACGTGGAAGGCGTGGATTATAGCGTGAACGAAACGGCGGGGACGTGGACGCGTTTGGGCGGCGGGTCTATTGGTTCAGGGGCCACCGTAAAGGCCACCTATCGCAGCGCGGGACGCATCATTTTGACAAATCCGCAAAACCTTATCGTGTGTGTTGGTCGCGATGTGCGGATTGAAAAAGATCGTAATATTTTCAAAGGCGTATGGGAATTTGCCGTCACCGCCAAAGTGTGGGCCTCTATCGAAGAGGTGGATGCACTAGTGATGTTAAAAAATGTGGCAGTGCCGCAGTAGCAAAACATTGCATTATTGAAAAATTAGCCTAAAAGTATCCGCTTAGGAGGTAGTAACAATGAAGGCAGAAATTACATATAACGGTGGCAAATCGTGCCAAGTTTACGGTGTGACGTTCAAAGAGGGGATTATGCGGGTGTCAGAAAATCCTGATGTTATCAGGCGGTGTCAAGAGACCGCGGGATTTGCAGTGCATCTGCTGAAAAGTCAAAGGGGCCACGGGGCTCAAGAGTCGAAAAAGGACGCTCCGCAAAAGGTCATTGTGCCCGTGGTAGCGGCGGTAAATCCACCGTCAAAGGTTAAAAAATCCCCCTCTAACAAGTAATAGCCATGGTAAATGGTCATCGCAAACACGGCACGGGGCTTAACCTACTCTTTCGATCTCACATGTCCTGAAGACTTCAACGCTCTTCAGGCCCTCTTAGATGCAAATCAAATTACGGCTTTGACACTTGTGCGGGAGGGCACCCGGTATGCCCTCCCCACGCCCCAACGATTTAGACGCCTCATTTTCGGGGCGGAACTTATAGCCACTAAGGCGGAAGGGGTGATAGGTGAGCGAATTTTTGTACAAGCTGATAACGTCCGCGTGTCCCTATCTGTTCTTTTCCACTCCGATCTTATCAGAGCGGACTTGGTGAATACGGGGACCTTACGCTACAATTCCCGCGGAGTGAAAACGTAATGAGAACATCGCCAGTTGGAGGTGTAGGTGCGATAGGTTCAGGGCTTTTTAAGGCCTATTGTTTACCCACCGATCAAGTGGGCGATGCGGTAAGAATTCTCGGCGATAAAGTAGGAGGGTTGTTTCAAGTCACACGGGTGAATATCGTATCCACAACGTTACGTGAGTGCCGTCCCGTTGGAGTCATCGCAAAAAAACTGGATAATACGGCTTGCATTGTGCAATGGGGAGGAATTTTAGAAAACGTTTATGACGGGCTTACCTATAATGAATCTATTTTTGTGGGACTAGACGGAAGGCTAACGATGACCCCACCGCCACGCCCCGCAATTAGGTGGCTTGTCCTAAACCACATGGGCGTTGTATTATCTAACTCATCAATCCTTATAGATATTCAGGAACCTGTGATTTTGAGGCCTTGATAGGAGTCCATGGGTATGGCGAAAAAAGCGAAAAAGCAAAAGACTGAAAAGCCGCTTGACACGGTAAAAAAACCAAGAGTTAAAAAGCGAAAAGTGATCGTACCCACGGTGGATATGCCAGAGGGAAAAAACGGTGTGGGGGAAAAAACCGATGAGCACTTAAATGAGCTGCAATTGCTACGGTTTTCGAAGGGGGACGCCGAAGTTAGGGCCGCATTGCAACGCGTGACAGATATTGACCAAAAAATGCAGATTGAAAAACTGCAATTTCAGCATGACCAATTTGAACGCCAGCGGAAATTTGAGTTAGAAATTGCGCGGTTAAAATCAGAAAGACAAACGGCCGTACAATTTGCAGAAACAAAAATTCAGCAAAACAACATAGTTGTTAAGGAGATATCTGACAAATACGGAATACCGCCGGAAAGTCTTGCTATTGATACGGATTCAGGGGCCGTAAAAGATCTGAGATAACCTTCCTTATATTCTGTTATTCTACATCTGTAACTTGCATTTCCAACCTCACATGAAGGAGCGCACCGCATGGGTTCTTTAAGACGTCCACTCTTTATTGGTACATTGGGGTGGCATGACAGTATGGCACAGGATGACACGTTGGAACTTGGCGGCCTTAAGATGTACGGGGCCTTGGACGCCAATAGCCAAGCTATTTCCAACGTCCCTAATGGTACTCTGGGCCATCATGCCATCAACAAATCGCAACTTGACACGGCCGTTATCACCGGCGCCAAAGTCAAAGAGTTAATCCTCGATAACGCACAGCTAAGTGACACCTACGGGGTATTAGCCGCCACCGCCCTTGCAATGCAAGTTCAACCCGTTTCCGGTGACACGATTACCTTAACGGACGGGACTACCACGCGGACCTACGGGGCCGCTTCCGGCGGTGACGTTCAATACGCCATCGGTGGGACCTTAGCCGTAACCTTGGCTAATTTAGCCGCCGCTATCTTGGGGGACGCTTCCGGGGCGTGGGGGGCGGTTTATGACGCCTCTTTGTTATCGATTGACGCGGACGGGGCCGTGGCGATTTACGAAAAAGTAAACACCGGGGCCGTATCCAAAATTTACGGCACGTGGGCCACTCCCGCTAATTGCCAAATCGTTGATTTTTATAACGAAATTGAGTACACAAAAGTCACCCTCAGTAACCTCCCGGCAAGTTCCCCCACAAATACCAACTTTGGCTTCCGCCGCGTTATCGGTAGCGTAGTGGCGGGTGAAGTGCATTGGGCAAAAGCCAATGACACGGCCTATTACTGGGATGACGACGACACCCATTGGGTGACGTCAAGCGGGGCGGGTTCAATCCCTGATGCTACATCGGCGTCCGGTGGCGGGGTAAAAGGTAAAGTAGCCTTTGACTCTGACAAGGGCCTTACCGTTTTGTCAGGCGTAGCCGGAATCGCCCTCACGTCAAATTCAGGCCTTGGGTTCAATAGTGGAACGGGGGCTTTGGAAGGTAAAGCGGACGGAAACGCGGGCGTGTCCGTAGGGGCAAACGGCTTTGCAGTTAAGGTGGACTCATCTACCATTTCCTTTAACGGTACCGGGCAACTTCAGGCGGCCGCCTCCCCCGAAGCCCAACGGCTGGAAAATACCATTACGGCCGCGGAAGCGATTGCTGTTAAGGACCCCGTTTATCAAACTGCCACCTCAGGCAAAATGGGCAAAGCGGACGCGGGCACGGATGCCAAATCCTACGTCCTTGGCATTGCCCGCACGGCGGCCGCCGCGGGGGACGATCCTTTTGAAATGGTCAGTGCGGGCCCCTGTAACTGTTTAGGCGGTGCGGGAGTTCCGGGGAGCCGTTACTTTTTGCAGGATACGGGCGGTATTGGCACGTCTATACCGGGGGCGGGTAAGCGTGTTATTGAGGTGGGCGTGGCCACAACCGCAGATATTTTATTTGTGCGCATCCTTGACCACGGCAAAAAGCCCGCAGCATAACAATTAATTGCGGACGGGCACGGGGCGGTACAAGTCCCGTGCCCGTTATTTTCTTGGGGAAGGTATGAGTCCACCGCCAAATTTAGACCGTGTTCAAGCCGTCAAGTGGGAGTCCACTGAACTTGGGGGCCATGACAATGACTCTTACCCCGTGGGGCTCAAAGAAACAGAAGACGCCTTAAGTGCACGGGGAGTTTATTTTCAGCCCGCGGGAGGGGCCGCGGATGAAGCGCATTTAATTTGGCGGGATGAGGATGACCTCTTTTTTCAGGATATAAAAACGGGGCCATGGTCTTTAACGGACCTAAGTTTTACTGAAACAAAACACAAGGCCGTTAGGCAACTTATCCATTTTATCGATGACGGGCCCGCAGAAGGATTTACTTCTGGGGCCTACCGTGAGGTGACGGGCACGGTCTTTCCCACGGCCGTGGTTTGGTATGATTCAAGTGGGGCGGAAAAGAAAAAAATCGTAGAGAAATTAATTACGTGGACGGGAGTAAACGCCACACAAGTGATATGGAAAATTTATGACGCGAGTGAGGTACTTTTAGCCACCGTGACGGACGCCATAACTTACAGCGGAGTATTCGAAACAAGCCGCGTGAGGACAATAGCATGATAGATACCATTGCCCGTGTTTTGGTTGACGTGAGCGGTAACGCTTTTAGCTCCGTTTTAGACGGGGCAATTCGCCGTTTGCAGGTAGCAACCAAAATTTTGAGGGCTTCCGATGGGGCACAAATCAATCCAGCGGCGGAAGACGGGAATTTAGCCACGTTGACGGGCAAGGATTTTGCCACACAAACTACTTTAGCCGCGATTAAAGCCAAGACGGACAATATCCCTAGTGACCCTTCCCGTGAGGGGGGGAAACTCACGGCTCTTGAGGCACTTATCACGGCTATCAAAGACACGGACGGGATTAAAAAAATCGTGGAAAGCTTGCCCGCGGGGGACGACATTTTAGGCAAGCTTAAACTCATCGATCGGGACGGGGCACATATTGCCCGTGTCCTTGAAGACGGGCGGTTGACTGTAGCACTTCACGCGGAGCCCCCCACCGCGTCCACCGCGGTAAAAGTTTTGGCGGACGGGCAGGTGACCCATAATGATACTGTCGAAACAACTTACACGATTACCAATGCTAAAACATTAAGGTTGCAAAGGTTTTGGGGTGGCGGTGAGAACACAACCGCGGGCGGGCGTATTACGGTTGTCTATCGCCCCACGGGGCTACCCGCAAGTGACGTCCTATTGGCTGTTGGCTATATTGCGGGGGGTAACTTTCAGGTTGATTTGGATGACTCATTTGTGGGTGACGGTACGAAAAAAATTGTCTTGCAGCGCATTAATTTGGGAGGAACGTCTATGAGGCAAACGGGATGCTGGATGGGGTATGAATTATGAGTACGGACACGACATTTAGGGATGGGTATCTCTTACGCCGTTTTGGCAATTTGACCGCCGCCTCAACAAATGAAGTCTTGCTTTGCCCCCGCGGCTACACGGAGCAAGCGAGTGCGGCCAACCGCTATCTAGTTTCGACAAGCGCACAAGACGCGGCGGGGGGAAGCGGTCTTAAAAAAGTGCGGGTAGATTATTTAACGTCCGCCTATGAGCTTAAATCGGAAGACGTGTCACTCAATGGCACCAATGCGGTAGCCATGGCGGCTAGTGACGTCCGCTTTATTGAGCGGTTTTATGGAATTGAAGGATCTTACGCCGTGGGGGCGGTAAAGCTTTTAGTGGGGTCCGGCGGGGCGGAGTTTTGCGGCATCGGGCCGGGGACTACCAACGCGTTTTTGTGTCATCATTATGTGCCCGCTGGAAAAAGCGGATGGGTTTACGGGTGGCGGATGACGGCGGATGACGAAGTAAAGGTTAAGCTCATTGGACGATCGACCTACGGTACGGCCCTCATTGATGAACACTGGGATTTAATTAATCTCATGGGCATTGCCACGCCACCGGGGCTACTTTCCTTTGAGAAAAAATGCATTGCCATGCCGTTTGCGGAAAAGTCATACATCCGCCTTAACGTAGTGCCAAATCAAGCAACCTCCACGATTATCCGAGGAGAGTTGCTTTTGTGGGAAAATTAACTGATTTTTGGACACGACTGAAAAAAGGAGTTGAAACGTATGATACCCACACCCGCACAACTTGCAAGCGATCTTGTTACGGCGGATCAAGCTACTATCGTTTCTCTTGCGGGACTTGACGTTTTATCATGCCCGGAAGTAAGCATGTGCCAAACGTGGGGCGGCGGTAAATTGATTTTTTCTGATAGTCCTGAAAAGCCCACAACCCGCGGCCGTTTATATGAGGACGCCACATTAGCCGCCACGGAAGGTACAAATTACAACCGCCTTTTTGTTTATCATGTCAATGGGTATGGCGGTTCATCGAAAATGAAATTCAGCATTATCCTTAAAAATTTGGGCTCCGTTTCAGGCACATTTACCCGTCAAAAGGGCGGAGTGGCGGGGCCCACAACCTCTTATCTTTACGCAGGAAAATTGGCATTTCAGCGGTATCTACAGTCAACTCCGCTATCGCCTACCAATTTGCTCCCCGGTCAGAGCATGCGCATTGCTACAGATTTTGAACTTCAGGCGTCCCCTAATTATTTAATGCACATCATTATGGATTATTCATTTACGCAACCCCATCAAATCACGGTGGCGGCCTTAAACCCCACGGATGACCCCCTTACCGTGGCCCCAACGCTCCCCATTTTGACGCGGGATGCAAATCATCAACGGGGGACCTTCCCCTATTCTGACAAGGTTTATGACACGGCTACGGGTGCGCAAATTGACACGGCCGATGGGTGTCAACAGTTTCCGCTAGCGGGGGGCACCGTGAATGATGACAACGCGGTGGGTGTAGACGCCACCGATCTAAGTTCCATGACGCTAGCTGGAAATTATGGCGTATTGTACCGGATTCATTTGAATACCAAATCGTCTGACGCCAAAAACTTGGCTTGTCTCATTAACCCGCGGGGCGGGGCGTGGGGCGGGGCACAGTGGGCCCTCACAGGAATTACGGCGGGCGGTAAGATTTTGGTGCCGGATTCAACGGGTTCAACCGGTGACAATACAAAAGGCGTAGTCAGTGGAAAATGGGCCCCCGGTACCTCATTAACGATCTGGAATCAATTTTTACCCACCGGCGGGGCCGCTCTTCCATTGCGTTTTGTCCTTGCTCCCTATTAGGATGTCTTCGTGAGCTATGTTCAGACCGGTGCTAAAGAGCCCATCGTTGCCCTTGTCTTAGACCAATTTGGCAAGCCCCTCATCATGAGTGGGGCGATTAAGGCACGGGTGTGGCGTGTCTCTGACGGTGAGTATCTTGACTGGTTTGATATGACCTTTAAGCCGTTTAACGTTGTCTCCCGCCCCCTTATGGCCCTATCTGAAATTGACCGCGTGGCGTCCCCCGGTGAGTACCGTCTTGACCTCGATACGGGAGCCATTGTCAACCCCACGCTAAATGACATCTATGAAGTGACCGTGGTCAACGATTCAGAGGAGGATTCAGGAAATTTACCCCAAGTGGGTGAAATTAGAGTGGGGGGATGGGTGGATAAAGTTGGTGAAAATTATTCAATCGTTTACCAGAGTTACAGTTACGATCAGGTGAGTAGCACTCTGACGGGTCTTATTTGGGTGGAAAAATCAGGCCTTATCGTGAGCAATCCCGTGTCCGTGACGGTCTCATTTTATGACGCGGACGGGACATTGCTTTTCACTTTCAGCGATAGCTCACCTGATTTACAGGGATTTTTCAAAGTCACGCATGCGGCGGTTTTGACACAAGATAGATCTTATTACTCCGTTGCAAATGTTCTATTGGCAACGGGTCAAACGATCTCGGGCGGTAAGGGTATCTACACCGTGAGGTAAATATGATCCTTGCGGCACATGACGATAAATCTAGTCAACTTTTGCAACTCGCAGCTAAGAGGCCACGATTTGTCGCTATAGGTGACCGCGGCCCGCAACCGCTTTGGGTGCGCTTGCAACTAAGGGACGGTTGCTTTTTCGTAGACACGGGGCGGGACGGTACCTTGGTTTTGCAACTTGGACATGACGCCCTCAATATTTTAGCCACGGAAAAGGACGCGGACATGTCTTTGGCCGTGGGCCCCACCGCGGAGTTTATATTGGGTATTGAGTCGCACATGGCACACGCGGACGTGGGGGGAGCCCCGCAAGCGTCCACCGCCTTTGACGCGTTGGCGCTTGCGATTGTATCCTTGGCAGTGAATCAAGAGGCGGAAACTAAACTTTCAATCACACGTGCGGCTAACTCTGGCATAGAAATTAAAATGGGCGCAATGTGTGCGATAGATGTTAAGGTAGATGCAACGCAAACCATTGATGTTGGGCATTGTCTTAGGAGGTCCGCCCTGTGAGTACGGAGCTAAACATTACCGCGGAATTTTTGCGATCTTTGAGTTTCAGGCCTATCCATGCGGGGGACGATTACGCATACAAATTCACCCTCACGCTAGACGGGGACCCAATAGATCTCACGGACGCTAAGGCGTGGTTTACGGTCAAAGAGTCAACGGTCAAAACGGACGCGGAAGCAAAGCTACAACTTACGAGTGCGGACCCCGATGAAATTGAAATTACGGATGCCCTTAATGGTGAGCTTTTGGTGAAGTTTAGCGGGGAAGCCACGGGGGACCTTGAAGGCCAATGGCTTTACGATTTACAGATAAAGGCCCTCATTGATGGGGCAGAAAAAATCATAACGGTGGCGTGGGGCGCTATCGAGTTTTTGCCAAACCTGACCCGTGCCATTTTGTGAGGTTGCAATGAATAACAAGCAATTGAAAAGCAAGCCGTTTTATGTCCGCCACCGTGAGGTAGACGGGGCTCCCGTGGCGGCGGACTCCGCGGACTTGTCCACGGTTTTGACTGCAAACCCACGTAGCACGGTAGATTGTGCGGGGTATGAATCAATACGGGGCTTTGTGAGATTGACGGGAGGCACCGCCCCCACCGTGACGTTACAACCTCTAGAACTTGTTAAATACCCCGGTGGGTCTGATTTTTTGGCCGTGTCAGGTTCAAGCTCATCCGCATTGTCAGACGGGGACATGTTTGAATTCACCCCCAATGGGGCCTTTTTATTTGTCCGCATGCATGCCGTGACGGGTAGCCCCACAAAAGTAGAACTATTTTTGGCGGGAGCAAAAACCATGTACGGTGTGCCGGGCACCGGAAGAGTTTAAATAACATGGGACACTACGTCACCGTAAGTGAGGTGCGGGCGGAAGGGGCCCCGAGTTCATGTTCTGATAGCCGCATTGAATCCCGCATTGCCAAATGGGAGCAATTGGTAGAACAAATCACGGGTAACATTTTCCGCGTGATAGAGCCCGGTGAGTTGACGTTTGACGGAAATAATAGTCATATTTTGCATTTCAGCCTCCCCCTTGTTCAAGTGACATCGTTGAAAACCAACGATCAAGACACGGCCCTAAACGCCACGGAATATACCGCTTACACCCGCCGTCAACCGCCGCAAGATGACCGCCGCAACCCGCGGATTGTTTTGACGCCCACGGGTGTGGCTACGATTTTCAGGACAAACCCCGGTATCTTTGTCCGTGGTCTTGACCAAAAAATCACGGCTAAGTGGGGGTTTGTTGATGAGGGGGCAACACCGGGGACCTATGTGACACCGCCGCCGGTTAAGTCCGCCATTATTGAGTTAATTTGCCTTGACCTTGGTAATTACTTTGATGGGGCTCATCAGGCGGGGCTTGTCACGCGGGAGACAACGGACGGGCATACCATTGAATATTCAGAGACCAATAGCACAAAGTCCCTTTATTCTATGGTACCTTCCAGGATTATGGACGTTTTGGGTATTTATCGGCGGCCGCAAATAATTGATGCGGTGAGGACAAATAACCTTTTTGAAACAATCCCTGAAATGTCCGGTGCCTTAACCGTGGCCTCTTGGTGACGCGTGCCCGTACCCCATTTAATCCACCCCATACCTGTGTGGCTTCAACCGTCCGATCGGCCTAACACGGCCGTAATGGACCCGCTCCTACATGAGCCGGTGGGGCAAGTCAAACGCTTCCCGCGCCTCAAACTTTACGCACAGGTTCAATGGGGTTTGGACAAGTCCTTGCGGGCCTCTGAAATGACCGTAACGGAAGCGTGTGACGGCTACCTTTTGTTCTTGACGGCTAGCCTTGTAGCGGAGCGGGCCACCGTTGTGCCCGGTGACCGCATTGTGCAAATTGGGGAGGGGCCCTTAGAACAAGAGGTAGATTTGTACATTGTATCCCTTAAATGGATGGGACATTATCCTGACCAAAAAGGCCCTACACTCTTGCGGGCCTATTTTTCTGACCGCACACCGTCAAGGCAAAGATGAAATTTGGCATTACCAAAAAGGGGTGGAAAGAGTTTAAGGAATTACTCTTTGGTACGCCCTTTGAACGGCGGTTAAAAAAGCATTTGCAGGCCGCCACAAATCTTAATGCAGAGATGGGGGCGGACAAGGTCAAGCGTGATATCTATTCTGGAAAGTATAAAGAAAACGCTGATTTAACAGTAATCCTGAAGGGTAGTTCACGGCCGCTTGTGGACGGTGGAAATTTGACAAACTCCATCGTGGGAAAAGCGATAAGTTACAAAACTGGTCTTGTGGGCGTCTACCGCATGAGTCAAGAGACACGGCGGACGGATAATGCAAAAAGGCCGCAAGCCGCAAACGTGGCTTACTTTGTTCACTTTGGCGTGACCGTGCCCGTGACCGCAAAAATGCGGCGGTATTTTTACTATCTCTCAAAAAAGGACCCAAGGATAAAGCCCTTAAGTGAGCGGACCGTGGCGATCGTGATACCGCCGCGGCCGTTTTTGGAAGCTGCAATTCACCCCGATATGTATAGGTATTATAAAGCCAATTGGGAAATGGCCACCTTGAAGGCCATGCGGGGGGACAAATAAAATTATGGAAAAGCTAATTTACGCTTTTACGTTTGAGGAGGAAAACCGCTCACGGCTCACCTTTTCTGACGCCACTAAGGTGCGCTTGAACCCCGCTACGCACCTTTTAGAACTAGCCCCCCAAAGACGGGACCCCGTTACCAAGGCATTGATTTACCCCACGGACGAAAATTTGTGGATTCAGACGTGGGTGGCAAATCCGCGGGCGGTGAGGCAATGGCTCAATTTTTATTGTGAGCCGTCAACTCAACCCACCGGGGCCGCGGTAAAATTCAAGCTCACGGACGGGTTGCATAACTACTATTGGAACGGGACAACATGGGCCGTGGCTTCCACCGCAAATTGGAACACCTTGCAAGAGGTCAACGCAAATATTGATCATTTCCCCGTCACCAATTGCCTTTTAGGCGTAGTTATTAATCTTCGTACCACGGATACAAAAGTAACACCCACGGTTGAGTATCTTGACCTATTAATGTCCTGTGATGTTGAGTATTTGTACTCACTCATTGCGGACAGTATGGGGCAATCCCTGAAGGATGAGGTGCGGGCCCCAATTGACTTTGCGGTGGACGCCCCCGGCGGGAAACATGTGAGTTTAAGTGCGCTAGAGACCTCTTACGATATCGTGGGGATTGAAGGGGTTTATGACCATAGGACAGACCCAAAGCATTTGGTCAACCTACTTCACGCGTTTGATTCAAGCGCACGTGACATTGAGTTGACTGTAGAGGTTACCCGTGGCTATCCCCTTTGGATAAAAATGTTAGTTGCTCCTGAAGTCTACATTAATTGGGGAAGTCAGGATTACGTGGCGGTAGAAAAGATACCGGCACTTGTCATAGACTCCATAACCACGCGGTTTATCCAAAATGTGGCTACGCAAGAGGTCAAAGATGTGGCTTTAAACCGCGCCACCGTGAGGCGGATGCCTCTTAGACTTACTTTGAGCTTTACGGTACTATTGCTAGCGGAAAAAAATAGGACGCTTTTAGCAATGATGTCACGGGCTCTTAAGTATGCCGCAACGCACCCCACCCTTACGTGGCGGGACCTTGATCAAGCCGTGGCCTTGCGGGCCCCGTCACCCTTATCTTTTAGCCCAAGACCAAATCTCAGTGATAAACATCAAACCACGTTCAATCTTTCACTAGAAAACGTTTACCTTTGGCTTCGTCCCGAAGAATACACCCCGTTGGTTGAGCGCTTAAATCTGCAATTAAGCGGGACGCATCAAGACGGGCCCCTTTGGGCGGACACACAGGATGAATAGCTCAAGGAGGAATTGTCATGTCACAACGGCGGTTTGGACCGACACTTGACGCCGGAACCGGTATCATAGAAAAAGACGCGGAAAAAACCATTGAAGCGCATCAACTTGGGTGTACGGCTTACGTGGGCGTTATCGAGCGGGGCCCGGTGGGGGACCTAATTAAAATTTCTGGAAAAAAGGACCTGTTGAATAAAACGGGTGAACTTATACCAGAGTCCACCTTACCGGATTGCTGCAAAGACTTTTGGGACCATAGCAATGGGGCGGGTGTGCTATTTTTGTACCGCGTTGATGACGGGAGTGGCGTGGCTTCCAGTCTGACCTTATGGGACCGCAAAAGCCCACGAAACAAAGTTGTGCGGTTTACCGCCAATAACGTGGGAAAATGGGCGGGTAAACAAGACACCGTGGTCATCGATTTAACCACGGTGCCCACGGACATTACCCAAACCACGGTTACCCTTCCCCTTGGTGTTATCGTCGCTAAGAACAAATGGAAAGACGGAAAAATCAAAATCACGGGTGCGGGTAAAACTTATGACATCGTGTCTAACACGGCGGGGACCGCGTCCGTCCGCTCCGTTATCACCTTAGCGGCGGATTCTACCGCCTTGACAGATTTTGCATCTTCCACAGACCATGAGGTTATTTTGACCCTCACAAACTTTGATGTGTGGGGGCGGGAAAGAAAGTTGAGTGTGGAAGTCCTTGACGGGCAATTAAAGCCTTCCACGGAGTGGGGCCTAAAAATCTATGTTAATGACGCTCTTGTAAAAACGTACCCCGATTTGTCCTCGGACCCAAACGCGGCTAACTATTTTGTCAACGTCATCAATAATGACACCTCAAATTATTTTATCGTCGCCACGGACCTTTGGAGTGGGGCCATAACGTCAGACGTCCGTCCCGCTAACTGGTTTGGGGGCATTGCTGCCACGGACATTACGGCTTTGGCATGTCCTCTTAACGCGGGTGTAATCAAGGTTGACTCATCCTTGGCTAGTAATAACACCCTCACCGCCTTCACTTTTGGCAGTAAGGTTATCGAGGACCGTTATCAACTAGAATGTACTGGTGTGTCTCCCACTACATGGGAATTAACATCGTTGGATAAACAACCAGAGCACACGTTCACGGCACCCACGGACGGGGCCGCATACGCAGCGGACAATGATTACTCCATTGGCTTTACCGTCACGGGCGTGACACCCGTTATCGGCGAGAAATTTACAATTTACGTTAATCCATTACGTGAAGATGAGGCGATTAACGGCCGCATTTTCCTACCGGAAGTGAGTGCCGCCCCCAAAGCGGGGTGGATTATTTCAGATAATAGTAGGGTGCAAGTGTCTATCGCAAGCGGTGACCTCACGTGTGAGGGTACCCTTGCGGGTACGGTTAAGGTCCGCCTGCAATTCCGCCAAAGTTTTGACGGCGGATATGACGGTATCCACGCTTTGGCGTCATCGCATTTTACGGAGGCCTTTGCCCCCACAACCTCACCCTTCAATAAGACGGAGCGTCAAAAATACGGTCTTATCAAATATGGGGTACCGGGCGTGTGGAAATATGGCGGATCCGTTGACGCCACGGTAGTGCAAAAGGCGGGCGTAGCCTACGCCGATGAGAAAAATCACCAATTCCGCGTGGAAGTGCAAGACACGGTCACCGATGAATTTGTGGCAAAAGCCTACATCAATGACACGTTGGGGCGGTCTAATTATGCCAAGGTCATTTGGCCTTCCTATGTCTATGTCGCAGACCCCGTCAAGGAAGGACTAGACAAGCTCATACCCAATATGGGCATGGTACACGGCCGTGAAGCCAAAACGGCTAAGGACTATGACGGGTACCATAAGGTTGCGGCGGGCATTTACGTGACGCTTCCACGGATTAAACGCCTCCCCACTGGTGACAGAGTCTTAAACGGGGAGCTGTTAAACCCCGCGGGATTGCAGAGGGTGGACATTCGTGACGGTAACTTTGTGATTTGGGGGGCCCGCTTGCCCTCGGTCGATAGCGCATGGAAGTTTTCCCAACAAAGGGAATTGATGAGCTATTATGAACATGTTTTGCAGGAAAGTTATGACTGGGTAATTTTTGCGATCAACGATGTGGAAGAGCAACCCGGTATCGTAGCCAGTCTGCAAAGCTTTTTCACACCGGAATGGCGGCCGAAACGCGCTATTAGAGGGGACACCTTTGAAGACGCGTGCCAAATCAAATTAGATGAGGAAAATAACACCGATCTGACGCGGGCAGATGGTGACGTAAATTGTGAAATTTCCTTGCGTTTGGCGGACACAATTGAGCGGTTCATTATCACGATCGGTAAAGCGGGCATCTTTGAAAGTGCCGCGGCCTAAGGAGATTACCCATGATAAAAATGGTTTTAAAACCCAATAGGGTTCAAGTAAATAAGTACAAACTTTTGATTCAACCGGGAGTGGGGACGCCTCTTTTTACCCGGATATCAGGCCTGGAAGAGGAGCTTGACGCGGTGGATTTACCGGACCGTACAAGCCGTAGCGGTGGGCGGGAAAAGCCCATTGAATTTGAGGTTGATCAACCCATGCACCATGACCTTGAAGTTTTGGCCATGGAAGCGTGGTACAGGATGTGTAGACATACACTCCCACTGTACCTTAAATTGGGTGTCCTCATGGTTTTTGATGAGTGGGGCATCCCAAGGCGGCGGTATACCATGCCAAACCTGTGGATATCCAAACGGGCAACCTCTGATTTGGAGTTAGACAATGATGGTGAGATGGGGATTTTGACGTGGACGCTAAAAGCGGACTGCATTATTCCGGCTTAAACCGATAACCGGAATTGCACCGGTTGCAATTCCGGTATCCCTCATCCTCAACAAGCGCCCCACGGGGTGCAATTGGGAGGAATCTTTGCATACCACAACGATTAAAGAATTAGGCACAACGCTACCCGTGGGTTTTCTGGTCAATGGGAAACTCGAAAAGCAATTTTCACTCCGCCCCTATAAGGCCCGCATTGACCGCCACCTCAATATCTACCGGGAGGCCAATGAGGGCAAAAGCCTTGCCTATTTAGCGGGCAAATTTTTAAGCCTCATCGTTGAATCCGCGGGAGGCGTGTCTTACCCCCTTTTAGAAAATGGTGATTCAACCCCTGAAACGGAATTTAGGATTCACGACTGGCACTTTGCGGACGCTATTTACGTTTATATCTATGCCCGTATCGTGAATATCAGTGAACTTATCGAGGTGCCTTACCGGTGCCACCGGTGCAAGACGGCGGGCATTTTAAAGGCGGACCTTTGGACAACGGACGTCAAGGTAATGGACTCCGCCGATGAAATGCATGTGTGGGTTGATTTGCAGGATGGGGTTAAAATTACGGACACGGGTAAGGTGTCGAAAAAAATAAAACTTCAACCCGTCAAGTACCGTGCCCTTTTCGCCGCCGGTGCCTCACAGGCGGACATTAACAGTTTGAGCTATGCGCAGTTACGTGAGGCAATTGTGGAAGTTGACGGGGCCCCGGCGGGGTATGTCTTACGGGATGAGGAAATTGATGAGATTACCAAACGGGACATGCTCAGAATTGACCGTCAGGCGGGTGCCGTGTCCGCGGGGCCCGACATGCGAACAACGGTTGAATGTCCTAAAGAGGCGTGTGGGGTGAAAATAAGGGATGCCCTGAATTGGGCTTTTGACCCTTTTTTCGATACTTCAGTACCTTATGTGGCCCTACAGCGTTGAATGAAGAGGCCTTCCTTTTAATGTGGTACGGAAAAGGCTTTTCTTTCAATGATGTACTGGAGTTGACCCCAAAGGAAAGGGCGTGGTTCATCAGTCGTTTAGAGAAACAATACCAACGGGACTATAAGAAAAGCCATGCCAAATGAACTTTCCCTCAGCGCTAAACTCCAAATTGAGGTAGACGGGGCCATTTCCGCTATGAAGCGGGTGGGGCAAGCGTTTAGTGGCCTCGATAAGTCCGTCACCAAAGCCCATGAGGGGATCAAATCTTTGCAGAGTGGGTTTAGTGGCGTGGGCTATGCCGCCGCGGCCGCAAAGTTAGGCGTGGCGGCATCGGTCAAAAAGCTGGCGGACTTTGAGGGGCAAATGGGGGCCGTCAAAGCGGTCCTTGGCAATGAAGCAAAAGCCTCTTTTGAGGGCCTTGAAAAGGAGGCCCTACGCCTTGGGGCCACAACCTCCTTTACGGCTAAAGATGCCGCGGCCGCCATGGAAAATTTGGCCCGTGCGGGCTTTAGCGCAACGGAAATTATGCAAGCCACGGGGCCCGTCTTAGACGCGGCCGCCGCGGAAGGCATGGATTTAGCCACCGCCGCGGAAATTGTCAGTGCCAATATGAAGGCCTTTGGCAAAAACGCCTCTGACGCGGGGCACATTGCGGACGTTTTAGCTAAGGTCAGTGCGATTACCGCAACGTCTATTGTGGAGTTACAGGAAGGCCTCAAATACGCCGCTCCCGTGGCCCGCACCGCCAATGTCTCACTAGAACAAACCGCGTCTATTTTGGGCGTCCTTAGTGACGTGGGGCTCAAAAGTACATTGGCGGGCACGGCCTTTAAAAACGCGATAATCAAGGTGGCGGAGAGTGCCAAGGATGGGAAGGTGGAAGTTGGGGATTACTACGCAAAAATTGAGTACGGTTCCGATGGCATGATGAATGCCCAAAATACGTTTCTCAACATGGTCAAAGCTATTGCCCAAATTCAGGACCCCCTCAAACGGGTGCAAGTGGGTATGGATTTACTGGGCATCCGTGGACAAGGCGTAGCCACCGCCTTGGAAGCCTTAAAACCAGAGACCGCGGAAAAGCTTTTTGACAAGCTTAATACGGGGGCAGACGGTGCCTCAAAATCGATGGCCCAAATGCGGCTGGATAATTTGGCGGGGGACTTTGTCCGCTTATCCAGCGCGATGGACGGGGCCGTTATCGCTTTTGGCAAAATGTTTAGGCCTGAGGTTGTCAAAATAACCAAAAGCCTCACGGTCTTTTTGTCAGATGCCTTTGCGGCCTTCCAGCTATTCAGTAAGGAGGGGTCTTTAGGGGCCTCCCAAGTGCAGTGGGAATTAGGCAAGTTAAACCAAACGGCGGTGCAAGTTGTGACGGGGCTAAGGGAGGGGTGGACAAGTGTGAAGTCTATTTTTGGGGGATTTGTGGGGGTTATCGGCCGCGTTGTCAATGGCTTCCGCGCTATGTTATCACCCATTTCCGCCGCCTTTGGGGAGGATGGCGGCCCCATGAGTGTCCAAAGCCTTGTGAAAACTACCATGCAAGTCATGGCTTTAGCGGTGGGGTTCAATTTGGTGGGGGGTGCCGTTGGGAAAATGGGGGAAATTGCCAAGGGCTCTTTTCAGATCATGTCCGGTATTTTGGGGGGGATGAAGACGGGCCTTGGGGGGCTTATCACGCTTTTATCCAAACGCTTCCCCGCCATGGGTAAACTCGCGGGGCCCTTAAAAAGTCTTGGGGGGGCCGCGTCCACCCTCGATAAAATGACGGCACAACCCGTCAGAGTCGTTAACTGGGATGAGGCGGGAGGGGGCATTGGGGGCGGTGGCGGAAACAAGCCCTTGAGCGGTCAACTCCCCCTTCCAGGATTTGGCGATGACGGAACTACCCCACCGATTAAGCCACCTACGGGCCTTGGGGGACAGTGGAAGGCCGCACAGGGCATCGTGGGTAAGGCGGGCATGATTGCCAAGGTAGGCGGGGCCGTCTTAGCGGCGGGAGCCGTGGGCTTTGAGATAGGCACCTTTATTGATAAAAGCTTCCAGCTAAGTGACAAAATATCGTCCGCCCTCAATAGCGGGAAAAAGGCGGAAGCGGCCGCTCGTGCCAAAGCCTTTGGGGAGTCCACGGCGGAGCAAACCATGCGTCAACAGGCATCGCAGTTAGTGGATTTTGCCCGCCGTGGGGTGACGGTTGAGACCGCCCCCGGTGGGGAGCGAAAAGCGGTGGACGCGGCCCTTGTCCGTGAACGCCTCATGAAGTTTGCCCTTAGCAAAAACACGGGGCTCACTACGGAGCAAGCAAAAACCATGGTCAAATCGATTATGGCAGAGATGGGCCCTCAACTTGCGGAAGCCGTTAAGGGCGTGAAGATTGACGCCACGCTAAACGTGGACGGCAGACCCGTGGCAAAAGGAGTGGCAAGTTCAGAGCAAGAGCGGTCAAGCCGCCTTGGTAAGGCACAACCGGGGGCCCGTAGACAAGCCGCCCAAAGGTGACCCATGGCAACCCGCAAGACTGAAGTTGGCTGGAAAATAAAGAACATCGATGTAAATGAAGAATTTTTGCCGCCCTACCCCATATCGGAAGATGGGGTGAAGTTTGCGGTGGGGGGCGTTTATGCGGAAATTCAACGCTTTGGGATGGAGCCCATCTCAAACTGGGTGGGTCAAAAAGAGGGGCCCTATCAATTTTCGTCCACCTTTTTTGCAGAGACTACCGCGGATGTTATCGAGGACAAATTTAGTAAGCTAAGACGTTTAGCGCAAAAAGATGACAATTTAGGGCGGCCCCCAATTTGCGTTTTTAGCTACGGTAACATGGATTTTCTATGTCAAGTGGAAACGGTAGACGTGACGGTAAAGTCCCCCCGTTTTCATCAGGATGTCCGTGGCACAATGCAGCAAATAAACGTGGACGTTACGTTACGTAAGTACATCCCGTTTAGTCAAAAGCAAATCGACCCCACAAAACCGCGGAAAGAATCCTACTACCTCATAGCTTCCGCGGTTGAATCGTCTTATGAACAGCTTGCCAAACGGTTTTACGGTAACCCTTTAGCGGGGGACAGACTCCGTAAACGCCATCCTGACATGCCAATGCAACCCACGGTGGGTGCCAAAATTAAAATACCCGCAAAGGCAATCATTTTGCGGGAGGTTGTGCGGCCCGGTTACTTTGGTTTTGATATGACAAAATCCGATACGGCAGATGTTTTCAGAGACCTATTAAACCGCCGTGCCGATCGTAAGGTGATTTTGTAGTGGCGAAAAAACCCGGTGAAGAATTTGAAATGGGACAAGAAATTGCCCCATCATTTGACCTTGCAATCGAAGGAAAAGACGCGAGTAATGCGGGGCCCATTTTTGCCGCCGTCCGTCCCCTCATAGCAGGCGTGAGCTATGAAGAGGATGAGGAAATGGCCACGCTTTTTGAGCTAACTATTGTCAATCAACCGGACGCCATGGCGGGGCGGCCTATCGACTGGAAAGCGGTTATTGACTGCAAAGCCTTCCAAGAAGGCAACGCCATAGACCTCTTTATGGGGTACGGACAAAACCAAAACTACATGGGGCGGGTGGAAATTGTGAAATGGTTACCCCGAGGCGGGGAACAAGGCACGGGCACCTTTATGATAAAGGGCTATGACGGCCGCCACCGCATGACCGTGGGTAACCAATACAAGCTCAAAAAGCCAAAGGAAGAGCGGGTGGGGACTAAAGGGGGGAAGAGGGGGCGGAAAAAGAGCCACGGGACAAAGGGACAACCACAAAAACAACGGCATGTTTTTTCAGGCCTCACAGACGATCAAATTGTCAGGAAGGTGGCGGCTAAATATGGCTACGTTGCGGATTGTGATACCCCTGAAAAGGGCCTACAAACCAAAGCCACCGGCGGAAAAAAGGGATTAATTAAGGGCGGTGGGACGGCCATTGAAAAAGGGGCTAAGGCGAAACGGACAACGGCTATACCAAATCGTGTGCAACTTTCCGATCAAAAAGACTGGGAATTTTTGCAGCGGCTTGCGGAAATAAATCGTTTTGACTTGTGGGTGGACTATGACCTCATCGAAAAGCAGTGGGTTGTCCATTTTAAAAAAAGGCAAACGGCGGGAAATGCGGAGTACACCTTTTGCTATAACGGGTATGACGGAAGCCTTATAGAGTGGGAGTCAGAGTTTGCGGTAACAGAGCAAACCAATAGCGTTGAGGTTGTGTATTTCGACCGTGCCAAAAAGCAAATTCAACTAACATCTATCGAGGACACGACGCGGGAGGAAGATGTTAATTTACAAACCGCCACTCCCGGAAATTTTTCTGTTAAAACATCCGTGGGTACGGGGGCCCGTGTCCGTTTCACGGCCTTTGGGCAGAGTCTTGAGGCCATTTCTCAAAAGCCGTTTCGCTCCCGCAAAGAGGCGGAAGCCTTTGTGTCATCATGGCTAACAGAGCGGGAGCGTGATTTTTTAATTCTCAAAGCCAAGGTCATTGGCATTGAGTCCTTACGCCCACGTCAAATTCATGAATTTGTGGGGATGAGCACGCGGTGTGACGGATTATACCGCCTTACGCAAGTGAAACATGTGATGACCGGCGGTGAGCCCTATGTGTGCGAAGTTGTGGGCCACAAGGTATTGTCACAGGAAATTTCACGGCGGCCGCCTACATCAAAAGCCAATGTAAAAGTTAAGGGGAACGTGGTTATTTCAGGGGGCGGGAAAGTGTTTTCATCGGCATGATGATAGAAACGTGCCTTGCCACCGTTACCAACGTGTCAGACCCCGCAAAAGGCGGGGCCATTAAGGTAGCGTTGACGGCTATCGGAGGGGATGAGTATCCAGAGTGGATTGAACCTATCCACCCCCACGGAGTTTTGTCACACCCCGTTGTGGGGGACACCGTTGAACTAGTCATGCCAGAGGGTGACGACATTACGGAGTTTGCCAGTGAAGTCCGCTACCTTGGGGTTGTCACATCAGAGGAAGGATACCCCACAGAGTTTGCGAAAAATTACCCCCACCGCCGCGGAGTTAAAACTCCCGGTGGCCACCTTTTACTTTTTGACGATAAAGAAAAAACTATTGCTTTAACCACGCCCCTACAACATGCGTTGTTATTGGACGAAACAACGCAAAAGGTGAGCTTGCGGTATAAAAACAAACTCCTTATTTCCCTTACCCCACAGGGAATTTTTCTGGGGTCTGAAAGTGCAAGTGAGCCGTTTGTCCTCGGCAACTTGTGGAAAACAATGATGGATACGATCCTTGACGCCTTAGCCGTCCACGGACACCCAAGTTTTGGGGCACCCCCTAGCAACGCGGCTACCTTCATTGCAGAAAAGGCAAAGACAAGTGCCACGATCTCTGACTTCATAAAAGGGCAAAAAACAAGCCCTGTATAGGACGCTCATGGCAAAAGGATTACAACTCCCCCTTCAAACTAAAAACGGACGCCTTACGGCAATTTACGGTGACGATTACATTGATCAACTTGTAAAAGCGGCCTTTTTGGGAAGTGATAGTGATAACCCGTTTCAAACCATGGGCCTCGGGCAATGGATGATTTTTGGCATTAACGATGCCATGAGTGAAGGGGAGATACGGGAGCAAGTGAAACTCATTTTTCAATCCTTACAAGCCGATCAATTAGCACGGTTACCAGAGGACGGGGTATTTAGTTTTAGCCGTGACGGGGGCGATTTACGCATGCAAGTTGAATACGTCAATATGGAGACACAAGAGCGGCCCTTTATCGAGGTGCCCGTACCGCCGGGAGCGTAGTCATGCAAGTCATTAAGGTACCGGATGTGTCCTTTGCGGGCTTTTATTATCCAGAAATTTTGCGGGAGTTACTGCTATATTTCCGGCGAAACAAGGAGGATATGGGCCTAACGGACGAAAATGAGTATGAAGTTCATGTTCAGCTTTTAAGGGCTTTTTCCCTTGTGGGCCACCTCAATAATTGTCGCACCGACATGATCGCACAGGAAATGCTCATTGACTCCTTGCGGTTACTTGGGAGCCTCAAACGGCTACTAAAATTGATAGGCGTCAGACTAGCGAGTGCAAGCCCCGCTAAGGCAGAGTTGCTAGTGAAGTTATCAGAGGTCACTACCGTGGATATCGAGGGCTTTTTACCGGAGCTATCGGAATTTTCCACGGACTCTGTGCCCCCATTGGTTTATGAAATTTTAGAAGAGGGGGGCGTTGATTTACAGCGCACCGATCGGGCGGCTTTTATCTACAGTTTACAGCTTAAAAAGTCAGGCACGGGTAAGGTATCCACAACCGCACCGGACGTGTTTACCCGCACCGCGGGGGACACCTTTACGTCCGCCGCCCTTTTCCAATACCTTTTCATTCGCAGGGGCACCGCAAGCAATGGCGGTACATACTTTGTGACGGAATTTATCGATGCCGACAACTTGCGGGTCATCCGGGTCCCAAACTCTAAGAGCCCAAGTTTTCAGACGGAAGAGGGTTTGACGTGGGAGTTGAAGGCCTTTAGTGCCAATTTCAATGTCGAAAATTACACACCGGGGACAACCTTTGCCCCCTTCCCGTCCACTCCCGTAGCGGGGGACGCTCTTTATGTGGGCCATCCGCAATGCCTACCCACGGCGTTGGCGATTGATATTAGCAGTGCGGCTAGTGGATTGACGGGCGTTTGGGAATATTATGACGGCACCCTATCGAAATTCAACCCCACGGCCGTGGCGGATAACGGTGACGGTACGCTAAAATTCAATCTCAACTCTATACTTGGGACACCCGATCGTCATGACGCGGATGTCGAAATTGAATATCTACCCACGGGGGCTAAAGAGCGTATTGTAAGCAGCTATCAGGCGGGCCCGCCATCGATGAATTACGCTAATTCATCAGGGCTTTTTGGCCAAACCACACCGTCTACTGATATCTCCGATTATTATATAAGGGCAGACTGGACACCCTTTGAAAATCAGGATGACCAAAGTAATAACTTTCAAGCCGATGGCAATTTAACATTTAACTTCCCACAGGATGCGCAACGGTCATGGAATCCCTACGAAGTTAACGGGGAAGATGGGATTTTTTTACGGTATCGTATCGTGTCCGTGTCAACGCCCACGGCCCCCGTTATCGAGGAGATAGGCATTGATGCCGATACCCAATACATGCTAGCCACCGTGACACAAGGGGAGACGATAGGACCGCAGATTATCGGAAGTTCAGACGGGAGTGCAAGCCAAAGTTTTTCAATACCAGAAACGCCCTTTTTTGACGATACGGAAGAGGTGGAAATTGATGAAACAGGAAGCGGCGGGTGGGTGTTATGGACGCGGGTGGAAAACTTTTTAACGTCATCGGAAACGTCACGGCATTACATGGTGGAAACAGATGAAAATGACAAGGCCACCGTTACCTTTGGCGATGGGGTGACGGGAAAAATACCCGCGACAGGCACGGACAATATCAGGGCCACCTACCGCGTGGGGGGTGATTTAGATGGCAATGTGGGGGCAGATGAAATAACCACAAATGCGGACGGTGTGACGGGCATTGCAGAGGTCACAAACCCGCGGTCCGCCACGGGATGGCGGATGAAAGATGGGGGCACAGAGCAAGATATTGAGCGGGTCAAGCGGGACGCCCCCGCAAGCCTAAGAACACGGAAAACGGCCGCCACCATACCGGATTGTGAATTACTAGCCGTAAGGGAATTTGTGGACGGTGACGGTATTAAACCTGTTGTAAGGGCCGTAGGTGTGGAAGAGGGCCTTGGGCCCAAGACGATCAAACTCCTTGTGGTAGGCTCCGGCGGTACCACTCTTTCACAAGATCAAAAAACGGAACTTGAGACCTACTTTAACGGTGACCGTTACGCCCCACCGCCGGTGACCGGTGTGCTATTGATGAACCATAAAGTAGGCGTGTTCAACTATGAGCCGGAGCCCATCATCATTAAAGCTACGGTAGTTTGGCCGGGGGGTAACCCTGAATCCATAAGAAATGCCCTACTGACTGCATTAAATCCCCTTGCTTTAGAGGCGGACGGTAAACAGTGGACATGGGATTTTGGCGGTTACGTGAGTTTTTCAAAAATCAATAGTAAAATTCATGAGGTTGACCCCGGTATTATAGATGTACCAACGTTACTAATTAACGGGGCCGCCGCAAGTTTTAGGTTGAGTCCACACGGCCTTCCCACCGCAAAGGCTAGTGACATTCAAGTCACGATTCAAGAGGCGATCACATGACACAGTTTAATGATTTGAGCGGGGCACATGGTGAGTTCCGCCTACTACGGTTGAAAAATGCCGCGGGCCTTAACGCCATGGACATTTTTGAGCGGGGGCCTGACGGAAGATTTAGGATTAAGCCAGAGTCCGCCGCGTCCATTTGTGAAGAGCGTATTGTGCGTAATAAATTCACCCGCCGCGGGCTATCGGCTATTTTATACCGATGCCTTGTGGGCCACGGGGAAGACAATTATTACCCACCGGAAATGACCTACAATCAATCCGTCAACCCCTTCCAAGCTTTTTTTATTGCGGGGGAGCAATGGGCTAAAGACCGTGCCCTATCTTTTGTGGGAAGTATAACGGCCGCCACGAAAACGATTACCGCGGACAGTGGGACGCCCTTTACCACGGCGGACATTGGGCGGTGGCTTTATATGGACGCACAGGCGGGTAGCGGATGGGGAAACATGGGTGTGCGCAAAATCGTGTCATTACCGGGTGGCACTTCCCCCAACGCCTCTTGCGTAACGGATGGCGTTTACGCCGCGGATGCCGCCGCGGGCACAACGCTTTTTAGCACCCACGGGGGCGTCTATTACGTTACCCACCCCGGTGACGCCAAAGTATTGTGGGATGAGTCTGACGGGCAGTTTGACTCTAAGATACCGGCGGGCACGGGTGTGGCAGATAATTGGGTGCAACGCACAGAGGGGCGGCGGGTCACCTTAATAACGTCTGACACGGGCAATCCTTTTAGACGGGCCGCTATTTCTTGGATAGGGTCAAACCCCTACCGTGAGCTTGAAATTTTGCTTTACGCCACGGCCCAAACGTGCCTTAGGACAATTTCCCCTGATATCACAGACAGTATTACGCCATCGGGAAGCCTTGCCTTGATTCAACTCATGAACGCGGCATTTACCATTTCTGATGAGGGGCGGATTTTAAAGATTAGTGACGCGTCCAATGCCGTTAATTGCAGGCAAGCGCAAATCGTCAAATACGTGGACGGACAACATGTTTACGTAGAAAGTCAAGATACCATGAGGCACCTTGGCATTACGCAAAGCCCCTTTATTTCAGAAACGGGGGCTTTTATGTCTGTGGCAAATCAAGACGGAGTGTGGAATGCCGCCACGCGGGCGGGGGGAGATAAGTATTTAGATGACCTTGCCATTAAGACCATTGGGTTATCAGAGGGCGTAAACGCGGGCCATGATGAAAGTGCGAATAGGATCGGGGTGCGATCAATCGTCGGCACGGGACCTACGTACATTGGGGTCTCTGACCGCGTCTATCAACATGAGGGGTCAAGTCTTCACCGCTACGCCGCGGGGGAATTGTTAGGCACCTACGGGGACGGCTATTACGTAAGCGAAACGGTGCCACCGGATGAGGAAACGGGCTATGAGGGGGACAAGGCCTTTGATGGGGACGTGGAAGCGGAAGCCGTGGACGGAGCAGCGGTTGACCTTGGGGGCACCTACCGAAGTAAGGCGGGAAGTAACCATATCCTTGGTCGCGTGTGGTCAAGTGCCAAAGACCTGACGGGGTACCGTCTTACGTTTCCCTTGGACACAAACCGCCTTTATTGCCCCACGGACTGGCAAGTATGGTACCTTGATAAGTCCCTTGCCCCCGGTGGGCTTGCGGCTAATTTGGAACCCGCAAATCATAGTCATTGGACACAACTTATGGGTTATACCAAAACGGGACAAGTCACTAACATTTATGACAGTGGGCAATACGGCTATGAGTATCTGCTATCGGGCATCCCGTCAGGAAATTGTTATGGGCTAAAGCTTTATAACATGAATGCCTACGGCTCTTCATACGCCGTTTATATCGCAGAATTTTACCTTTTCACCGCTATGGGCACCGTTACCGTTACCGCTAATAATAACGATCGATTAATGGTAGCCACAGACGATAGCGGTACCGTGTTTAAACGATTTGACATTGGGAGCGTGACCGCAACCAATGACGTGTCTAATTTGTTAACCGCCATTAATCGGCAAGTCCGCGGTTATGGTCTTGAGGCGGTGCGCTCAAACCACGGGTTTTTATGGCTCCGCGGGACCGCGGCGGGGCAATACTCAAAAATTAAAATCGGACAAACTACAACTCCCGGTGGCACGGATTACAGCCCCGCAAATACCCCCCTTGGATTCACGGCACGGTACACGTCCACCCCTGTGCAAAAGACGGGTGTGACAATACCGTTTGTCAAAGGGCCATGTGACCCCGTGGCCTTTATTTATCGCGTCAATATGAGTAGCGATTTACCGGGAGGTGCCGCGTGAGCTTACAGCAAGACGGGTTTTTGACCCTTACCAGAAAAAATTGTGGGCGGTTGACGGATACTGATTTTTACCGTGCCCAAAAGGAAGGGTGCCTTCAAGAGTTACTTGATAGTTTGGACACGGATCATGTGCATGGCCCACAGCACAATCTCATTACACAATCGTTTGCCATTTTCGTTTTTCAACGGCTATTTAATGCCGCACCCGTGAGTGGGGAATGGTTGAGGGAAGGTGGAACAAATTGCGCTTTTTTAACGGGGTGTGTTTTATCTGCAGAGGATAGTGAGCCGTCTATTACGGAGTGGGACCCTGGTACCGGTGACTGGGATTATTGGTCACCCACGGCAAGCTCATGGCCTTCCGGCATATCCTATAAACGATTTGAGGAAGATCAAGCGGAATTAGATGAGATTAAAAGCGACCCCCACGGGCGGGAGTCCATTTATTATCGGGAGCGGTGGCTTTGGGCCCCAAATGAAGCGGTAAGCTCAAACATAAGGTCTTTTGGCATTAGTGCATCGATGTATATAGGCAACGCGTCCGGCGCTGAAAGTAGAAAAGGTAAGGCGGGGCGTATCAGATTAAAGGACAGTAATGGGCTTCCCATTATCTATTCAAAATCATCGACCCAAATTTTATTGGCGGAATACAAGTTTATTTTGGCAAGCGTATAAGAGGTAACAATGTGGTATTTCAAAGTAACGTATCATGACAATGTGCCCTCACCCTATCAATGGTTTGGTCCGTTTGCCACGGAGCAAGAGGCACAGGCACAAGCAGCGGCACAGTCACAAAACGCCACGCGTCTTGGAAGGCAAGATACCTTTGACGCCCCGCAAGAGTTACAAGTAAGCCCTTTTCCATCTCCGGGAGTTATGGTTGTGAGCGGCCCCGATGAAAATGGAAACATTATTGACTGGGTTGTTCACGAAGATGGAACTAGAACAAAGAAAAATCCGTAGGTAACTGCATGTCGTCTTGGTACCGCCGCCTATTTTATGATGATTTTGATGATGGCTCCGTAGGACTATCTACAGACCTTGGAAATGGGTTTGCTTCCGAGGCTAGTTCACACCTCAGTTTATATTGGCCATTGGGGGCTAATACGGACTGGTGGGGGGGTACATCCCACTATGCCCCCATAGCTCATAAGGCAGTTGAACTAGATAATTCTTATGGGATTTACTACGCTGAAACAAAATTAGACCAATGGGTAGGAGATAATCATCAATTTGGCGGTCTTGTATTTTGGAGTGACAGAGACAACGGGTACCGTCTAGTTTGGTCAACATATAATAATCGTATTTATGTCCAACGCATTTACCTGGATAATGGAGTGACCCTTACGGAAACGGGCAGTATAACCCCACCGTCAGAAAGTTCCCCCATATATTTACGCATGTACATTAATCCACACCCCTACCGTAAATATGAAATGGACGTGACGGGCACACTCCTATCACCTTTGAGTATCGGATTTTGCTATAAAATCGGTGACGGCTCATGGGTGACTCTATATCAAGAGGCGTTGGCTTTTACCCCGTCTATGGCGGGTACCGTCGCGGGTAATGGGTGGGGCACAACCGCCGCGGGCTCTTTTGGATTCGACTACCTGCTAATAGAACAAGCTTACTTGGATAGAGAACTTGATGCATCCCAAGGTGGCACCCTACGGAAGGAAATTACTTCTGCAGAGGAAAAGTTACGCGTTGACATCCCCAAACCTAACTTTGCCACGGGGGGCAACGCACTTCCCACGGCGGAGCAACGGCCGCAAACGTCCGCAGAGGAAAACCTTTTCCTCCCACCGCCAAAAGCCGCGGGGGAAAAGGGAGCTATCACCTTTTCCTATCCAGGAAGGTCAACGGAGCCCAAAGACACGGTGTCAGGGGAAGAGGCCTTATATTTTCTTTTGGGGGGCGTCCCGCCCTTCAACCCGTCAATATCAGACGGGGAGGGTCACCCTTATTTTATTGGACGCTCCGTTTTGTATATATCGTGGTATGACACGACAAATGAACCGTGGCACGCCCCGGGAGGAAACGTGAATTACAACGGGTTTGGCCGTGACGGTTACCTTTATCTCAGCGGGGTAAAACAAGTGACCACGGCCGCGTGGCGGACGGAAACGGCATCTGACGATAGGGGCTCACGGCGGGACTTCCCCGTTAAATCCTTGATAGGCGTAACGCAAAAAGAGATCGTGATTTTCGATGCGGATTCATGGCCCACCGCCCTTACCGTTTGGATGCGCTTTAGGGTGGGTGCCGATGGGTCTAATTATTGGATGATCGGCCGGGGAGATAATACTTTAAGGCAAGTGTCTATGAGTAACGGACTTTTTGCGGTGGCCACGTTGACGACTCCGTGGGAGGTGGGGTGCCTCATTCTGATTGACTTTAAGGCTAACAATCAATATGCCGCTAACATGCTACGTAACACTGAACATTGGCGGCTTATATCAGGTAAGACCATTGCAGACCGCAACGGTAACTTGTGGGAGACATTTAGCTCACCCCTCAGAATTTCGTCTAGTAACATGACGGCATGTGCCGTCAACTCCGTCCCCTCCTTTTTAGACGCCACGGGCTCCGCCCACTATGTCATTGCAGGCGGTGAAGACGGGTGGGAAGCCGTTAAGGTGGGGGGCACCGGAGCGGTGACGGGTCAAGTCACGGTAGCAAAGTCCTCGGCCGCTCAATACTCAGGGCCTCACGCCGCGGTGGACGATTACAAGGGCATGCCGTCCGTTATCTTTGATGAAAATGAGTGGCTATGGATAGGCCACGGTCCCTTCATTTATCGCAACGTGGCGGAGTATACCGCAAGCTTTAGCTCCCTTTTACAGGGGCTTTGTGCGGCCCGCAATTTTGACCCGCAACGTCACCCCGCCTTTACAGAAATGGACTACCAAACCCTCTTGCGGCCCCATCCCCCCGCTACCGGGTGGCCAGAGGACTACGTTACCGTGAGCTGTTTATGTAGCGGCGGGGAGTATATTTTCGTGGGCACCAACGTGGGGGTTTTTCGAGTCAACAAAGTCACGATGAACACGCGGCTACTATTTTCCGTTACAGGATACGGCGGCCGCGGCCGTAATGACGTGGCGGGTGGCGGTGAAGTCCTCGGGGGCACGCAACCCTTTGTTTCACGGGTCTCTTACTTCAAAACCACGGAGTCCGGTTACCTTGTGGTAAGCACGTTTCAGGGGGCTAATTCTAGCATCGATGCCGCACCGTCCCCCGCAAAGTTCATGAGTGGGGGCCGTGGGGCGGTGACCGTTATTAGGCTCATTGACGACTACCCTATTGTCCACCGCCCTCCCGTCTTGCATGAGGATGGGGCGTGGGCGGCCGTGGGGGTACTTTACTGATGACCACGTTATTTGATTATACCTTCAATGGGGACATCCCCACACTCACAGTTGATCTTGGACAGTATGGCACGGGAGTTGTCACACAGGCGGCGGGCAATTTGCAGTATGACGTTGCCCCCGGAAACAATGACACCGATTTTTGGTACACTATCCAGCCTCAAAGGGGACGGCGGCCTTATTTCACTTTAGGGGACGTGTCAAACCTCCAAAAGGTTTATTTCGAGACGGAGTTTATTTCATTTACCACAACGTATACCGGTGGAAATGCCGCCTATTTTATGGCGTGGAAAGATTCAAGTAATTACGTTGGCATTTACACCCACGGTGACGGTGCGTTACACGCCACAAAAGTAGAAAATAACGCATGGAATTTTTACACGGGACTATCGTTAAGCTTACCATGCAAAGTGCGAATAATTTGGGACCGTGTAACTAGAGTAGTCTCCTACCAATACTGGACGGGCTCCGCGTGGGCACAACTTGTGGCGGACCAAACGGTGGCGTTTGATTTTTCACAAGTGTCTTGGTACCTAAAATGTTGGAATAGCGGCATAACAGCTTGCAGTAAATGGGGTTACGTCAAGTTAGAGGGGGACGGGATTTATCATCAAATCGATGACCCCGCCGTTAAAACGTCCGCGGAAGAGGTCTTACGGTTACCGCCTGTAGGAGGCCCCACGGGCCGCGGTGTCCGCTTACCGTCCACCTCAGATATCGATCCTATCGGGTTTGGCACTAAAACCCTCCCTATCGCGGCCGCAGAAGAAAATGCCCGGTTTAAGGAAAATATCGCGCTATTTACCACGAAAACGGGTGCCCCCCGCAATGAGCCACGGGCTACGTTACCGGTTGCAAGCGCAGAGGAAAAAGCGGGGCTATGGATTGAAGACAAGGCCTTTAATGCGGGGCTATCCACGCCACCGCGATATCTTCCGCCCATTGCCACCGCAGAGGAAAAGCACGTTATCCAAGTCATGAGCGGGCCCGCCTTGTCACCATACGTGACGGACGAGGACGGAAAGACATTACTTGGGGATCAAGCCGTAAACGATGTTTTTGTTTATGACACGGCGGGGGAGCCGTGGGCTACACCTTCCGCGGGAAACGGGCACTATGTCTACGGCAGAAATGGCAAGGCCTATTATGATGGGCAAGAGGTGGGCCCCACGCTTAACGGAACAAGCTTTGGTACCCTTGCAGGTGGGTACAATCAACTCACGTGGATGACGGACGTTGAACCTTCCGCGCTTGCATCTTGGGCCACGGATAAAATGCAAATGGCATTAATCGCGGATGACGTGATAAAAATTTGGAGTCTTGTGCCGCAAACCAATTGGGACTGGTCACGGTGGCTATCTTCTCGTCACCGTTGGTATTTAACGGGTGATTTTGACATTGAAGTGTCTTACGCAAACCGTAATACGTCCGGCGGAAATGATGGGTGTTCACCCGGTATTAGGGTTCAAGTTGATGAAAATAACTGGACATTTGTACGCCGTCACCATGATGGGGGTTATGATTGCGGTTGCATGGTAAATGGCGGGTGGGTACAAGGTAACTCTGTTTATCAACCGGACTCTGACGGAAAACTTAGGATTACACGGACAAGTAAAAGCTATTCTGTTTATTATTGGGGTGGGACCTCATGGGTCACCCTCATGACCACGGGCTCCTATGATGTTCACGAAAAGCCCGTGCATGTTGAAATTTGGGTGGGGGGTACCGGGGACTTTGTTATCAGCCGCGTTGACGTTTATGGGTTTGTCATTAATTCAGGCACCGTGATTAACACGGCGGGGTGGTATCGTGAGCCGTCAAGTGCAACCCGTGGGACACGTCAAGACTTTCCTGAAAAAGTTATTATCGTAGCCACAAAAACAAGCGTGGACATCCTAGACTTTTTAACACAAAAACTTTGGATGCGATTTTTAGTGGGGGCAAATAACGCGTTACACACCGTAGCTATTGAGCCACGGCGGGCCGTTATGCGTAACGGTATTATGCTGATAAGTTACAATACCGGCGGGACCGTGTGCGTAGACTTCACAACCGATGATATCAGGACCCACCTTGTGTCCGCAGAAACATGGTGCGGCGGGATTTTGCGGTCTTTTAATGGCGTAAGTTGGGCCCCTCCCGGAAATAGCGGGCGGGAGGTGGGGCCCCTTGGAATTATCGCCTCACGTAACCTTGGGGGCGGATACTCTGGGGATAATGATTATTGGCAAATTCCATCAAATACCGTCTACCACACGGACCTCTTTGAGGATGCAAGCTACCTTTATAAAATTCACGCCACCGCGGCGGGTTTGGGCGTCACTAAATGGAAACGGTGGCACAATGACGGGGTATCGCCCAATAATTGGTGGACGCCACGATACTTTCACTCTGCAATAACAGACGAGATTTTTTGGTGCTACGTTAATCCGTCAGACGGGACGCTTTTTTATTACGCCCCCGCCACCGCCACGCTTTACATCGTGACCAAATCCAATTGGATAGACACGGCTTTGGGAGGGTCCGTTGTGGCGGATTACGTCAAATCAGTGCCGGGGTCTGTGGTTTGGAATAACTTTAGGCCGTGGGCCGCGTCCACGGGGCTTTGGGTCCATGAAGGGTATGTTTACCGTGCGGCGGATGAGGGCTTGTACCGCTTCCTTTGGCCTTCAGGGGCATGGGAACTTTACGTTGGCCCCGTGGATGGCGGGGCCGTTATAGAGGCCCTTCCTGCCAACTTATTAACCGTTTCTGCCCTAAGTTTTTGTGAGGATGACGTGGCAACGCCATTGCTCTTGGTAGACGTCATCGATCAAGATATGTGTAGTCAAACGATCGCAATCAACCCAACATCCGCCACCGTCTACGCAAAAGGGCAAAAACGGTTCAATAGGCGGTCCGCCCTCCTCACGGCCGCGGTGGCTTGACATGAGCGCATTAACCTTTTTCCGAGCGGCGGAAGCGGGCGTTGATAAAGTCACGCTTACGCAAGGTGAGGGACTAACTAGTGCCCCCCACCTATCAAGTGCCGTTTGTTGGGCGTCAAACCGTGTGCGGTTGACCTTTGATAGTGAAATGCTATCGAGGATGCCAACGGGCCTTGTGGGGGAGATATCGAGTTATAACGTCTACGAAACGGCCCATCCTGAAAATATAATACCCGTAATGCAAGTGATTATTCAGCATGGGGACCCCACCGCCGTTGACCTTTATTGCCACGGTATGACACAGGATACCGGTTACACGGCGGAAGTCATCGGGGACGTTTTAGACGTTTATGGCATACCAATTGATCATGATTACGATACGGCCGATTTTACGGGCATAGGGCATCCCGCTTTGGTACCGGGCACCCTTGACGTGTTCATTGCTTTAGAGGCGGGACTGCAGAAAATCACGGAAAGCGGATGGCGGCCGGACGTCACGCCCCCCTACACACAAAATCCTTACCCACCGCCGGGAGGTAGCGGCATCCTACACAACGTTGTGCCTACGATTGAGTTAAAGGACAGTGATACGGGAGTAAGGGCCGCGTCCACGAAACTGTGGGTCAAAGGTATTTTGGTCTACCAAAACGAAGTAGGGGAAGCGGGATGGCCCGTTAACCGCGTGGCTATCGCAAACGGCTACCGATATGAGCTTAATCACGATGCGTTATTTTCAGGTGGCGATAATATTATCATAAGGATTTACGGGGAAGACCTTGCTTACTCACCCAATTCCGTTGACTACACGTGGAATTTCATCACGCTACAAAATGCACCGCCGTACATCATTAATAAAGACCCCTCACCAAATTCCACGGGTGTTAAAAAAGACAAAAATATATTCTTTTATGTCGCGGACGATTTCAATCAAGTGACGTTGGCATCGATTATAATTTGGGTACGGCACAAAATTATTTTCAAAGGGGGGACGTTTGCGGCGGAGTGGTCACGGTCTTCTTTCACATCATTAAGCCGTGGGTTTGTGTTCACCCTCATCCCTGCCACGGTATGGCAAAAGGAAGAGATAGTGACGGTGCGATGTTTCGCACAAAATACCGCGTTACGTCAGGTTGATGACACATGGCAATTTACGCGGGAGGGCCGCCCCTTCAACTTTAGTATTTACCGTTTTGTCTTTGACGGCCTACGCCGTGGGGATGAAGGGGATTAATCTCATGCCAGAACGCTTGACAACATGGCGGATGATTTTTTCAGGCATCCGCAAAATGGACGAAGACATGGGCCTATTGAATAAAATTTGCAATGCCCTCGATACCGCGTGGGAGGATTATATTTATGACCCCGCCACAGACCTGACCACGCTTTTTGAGGTTAAAAACATCGATGCCAAATGGCTAAGTTACTTGAAGCCTCTTTTAGGCTTTACCAGAGACATCCCATTTGACGCTAACGAACAAGAGTTGCGGAAGATTTTAGCACGTGCGCTTCCCTTTTGGAATTACAAGCCAAGTGAACTTGGGGTAATTGCCCAAAGTATCCGCATGGTAAGCGGTAACCCCTTCCTTGTTAGAAACTATTTTGATTTTCGCATGGTTATTGATGAGGTTGTCCTCGGGGAAGAGGCCCAAGACTTTGACCCTTGGTGCGTTGACTTCTTTGGCAAAATCGCCACGGACTTAACGGTATCTATTAGGCAAGTAACACCGGGGGCGTCCCCCGCCACCTTTACCGTGACGGGCGGATTAAGCAGTTTGTTTCAAACGCCTTATGATTATCGCTATTTTGTCATCGATGAACCTGAAAGTTATGCGGGTGTTTACAGAATAGATTCATTGACACCTTACTCACTTGACGGAGTGGCTATCCTTCCACGGTCAACATCATGGCCCGCCTCACCAACGATGTGTACGGCACGGCTTTACGGGGCCATGGACGAATTTTTAACGGAAGTGCGGCTTGTAGATGACCGCGTGGGCACATTGACTTACGACACCAAAACGGCGGGCACTTTTACCGTGGGTGACACGGTTTTGGGGGCGGCATCGGGGGCTAAAGGTATTATTGTCGCAGTAAGCCCCACCTCTTTAGATTCAGGGAATATGGTACTTAAATTTGTCCGCGGCCGATTTATCGATGACGAAACGATAACGTCATTTCCCGGTGGGGGAAGTGCAAGTGCCAAAGGACAAATACAAGACATGCTTAACCGTCACCTTTTACGGTTTTTGATGAACGTGGTAAGGCCTAATTCAGAGCGGGTGCGGGTGCGGTACATTGACCTCTTAGACACTTTTGACACAGATTATAACCTTGACCAATGGGCTATAACGGGGGCTCCGGTGGCCCAAGGAAACAAGGTGTTATTAGCGGCGGGAGACACACTCATTACCAATTCCATCTATGCCGATGGGTGGGGTGACGGCACCGTCACGTGGAAGGTCACCCCGCAAACGGACGCTATTGTGGAAGGGGTATTTAGGTACCTCAATACCAGTAATTACTATGCTTTGCGTTTAAATCTCGTGACCAAAAAGATTTATGTGGTCAAAAAGTATCTTGGTGCGGAAACGGTCATTGCGATGTCGTCTACTTTGCGGCGGCTAAAGGCGGGTGTGACAAATGTCATGAGAGTTTCCGCCATCAATGTGATGACAAGTGCCGTTGAATTCCAAGTTACGCTAGACGGCGAAAATCCTTTTGGCACGCCCCACCCCCAAGACGTAGCAAATCCGCTCTTAACGGGGAAGGTAGGGGCCGCATGTTCAAGTCAGTCAGGATACTTTCATTTTATTGAGGCGGATGTGTGGCCTGTGGAAGCGGATCATATTGGGCCCCCTCCCTCAGATATTACCCACCCCGCTTTACCACTGTAAAACGCACGGGAGTTTGAAATGCCTACAAACGATCGCAAAATAAACCTTTATCACAAGCGTTTATTGTCTTTAACGGCGGTTAAAAATAATTTTCTGGATTATCTACAAGGGGCTATTGATGAGGTGGGCACCGCTTTTTTTGCGGGTGCCTCGGGGACCTTAGATGCGGACAAAATAGGTATGAATAATAGCCACGGTGGATCAACTTTTGACATCGATACCGCGGCCGCAACGTCCGTTATTGCAGCAAACCACACAATCGATTTGACCAAGATAACGGGAGCGGGCAAAACACACACGATACCGTTTGAAAACACGGCCGCCACCGTCTATTGGGCGGGCGTCTTTTTCGCAGAAGTTGAAGACGGAGTGGAAGTTAACCCGCGGACGGGGGACCCGGAGTACACGGCCCTAAAGCAAAGCTTTGGCAACGTTGATCATCCCACGTCCGTTACTGACCATACCTCTTACATCCGCGTGAACGTCAACTCCATTACGGAGTCTGGGGTTGACCATAGCGGGAGGTCCGTGAAAGTTTGGCTTGTAGACCCCGTCCACCCCCTTGATAGCGTGGCATTCTTCACGGGGACGATCGCTTACTCCGCCCCAAATAATTACATTGATATCCCCTATAGCGGTGCCAACGGTCCTTTAGGGCAAGACACAAGTTCAGAGGCACCGTCTACCACGGCCGCGGACTACAAGGTCTTTATTGAAGGTGTCACGTGGCGGAAGAATACAGATTTAAGAGGCGTGGCGGCATGTGCCGTTTTAGGAAAAATTACGGGCGGGACGCCCCCCACCTTTGACACAGGCGATCAAGTCAACCTGCAAATCATCAGTCTTGACCGTGCCTATGACGGCATACCAGGCCCCGGCGGTGGGAGGAAAATTTGGGTGGACGCGGGGGCCGTAGAATTTGTCACAGAGACAAATGGGACGGATGACGAACATAATGCACAGTTTCGTCTTACCCGCATTGAAAACACGGACGCCTTCCAGTTAGGGCTTGAGTTTATAACGGACAGCGAACGGTCAGTGCCTATTGGCATTTTTGAGCCATTGGCGTGTTCTACTTATCTTAACGCTACGGAAACGGCAAACCTTAGCGGGGAGACAGTGACCTTTACCCGTCCCACAAACCTTGCGCATTCTTCCGTAGCCTTAGACGCGTGGACTCACTTATTATGGGTGCGGAGCGGTACGCAAAAAGGGCTTTACGGCATTGATAGTTGCACCGCTACAGAAATAGTAGCCCGCAGTTTGCAAACGGGGGCATCCCCCGCATGGTCTTCAGAAACGGGCGTAACTTGTACTATCCTGCAACCAAGGATGATCTTTAGTAACAAATACCCCGCTTACGATCGCCATATCAGAAATTGGAGGGGCTTGACGTTAACGGGACGGACGGGGAAAAACGAGCAAGTTGGGTGCCTCACGCTCCTACCGGATGGGAGCATGTCAGATATTATCGTGGCTAAAAGTAATCGTGTGGATGCCGCCGGTGTGCCAAATCCACGGGAGGCCTTATGGCTTGACGCGGATGGGAGGATGGCGGGCTCCCCCGGTATGCAATTGAACCTTGGACAATGGCTAGGGGACCTTCCGGGGGAGAATAATGTTAGCGCACCGTGTGGGCTCAAATTTGCCCCCTACGTAGTAGGATCGGGGGGCTCACGGTTTAGCTTTAATGTGATGCCTTGCCCTCACCGGCGGGCTTACGGTGGGCTTCCAAGTGCAAGGATTATTGGTCTTCACAATGATGATGAGGCGGGAGGTGTGGAAATTCAGAGGTGGGAGGTCCGCGGACGGTGGGCGGATTCTCATCGATTTGTTGAGCCGTTTAATTATCGCCACGGCACCTTAGTAGAACACATGGGGGGTCAATGGGACGTTGTAGAAGAGGGGGATGGCGGTGTCTACTACCACAATAGCGTAAGCACAAATCGTGGTCAGGCCAGTTTTATTCATTTAGCCACGGAAGCTACAAGTATTACGGACGGCATCTATTTTAAGGGGCCGCATCTTTGGAGTTTAATGGTCAGTGATAGTGACGCGGGAAATGCCCCCTACACACGTAACCTTAACTTTTACGGCCGGTTGCGTATTGTAGCAAGCGGCACGTTTCAAAATGTTTTCTTTGGCATAACAACGGACACTTTTCTAAATAATTTCGTTATTTTTGAGCGTGACGCCCCCGATTCGGGGACCTACGCGTGGCGAATGCATTCAAGGGTGGATGGCACAAGTTCCACGGGAGCGGCGGGGGCGGAAGATAGAGCGGGGGACGTGCTAAATAACCTTGGGTGGAAGGATTTTTATTTCAAGATCATACCGGGAAAAACCGTGGCCACATGTGAATTTTGGATGACGGGCATGGCATCGGCTAGCGTAATCGATTTGAAAACGGGAGGCCTTGGGACCCTTTGGGACGATTTTAGATTTGCCCCCATTTTTGGCACACGATCAAATTTTGTGGGGGATGCCCGCCGCATTGAAGTTGATCATATTGAAATTTGGGATGAATGCCTGCAAGCGGGCCCCAAAGAATAATCTTTCCTAAGCCCTCAAAATCAAAGTAAAATGGGGCTTACCTTTACAGGAGAGTCCCCAATGAAATTCAAACTTTGCATCGTAAGCTTAATCCTCTTCATGGCCACAAGCGTCTATGGGGGTGGCCCGCCGATTGACGGCGGGACACAAGCCGCCACTACCGATGCATTAACCCTCACGTCCACGCCTATTACCGTTTCTGTGCCCGGAATAAAACCGGTGCCCGTCACAACGGATGAGGCCTTGTCTACCGGGGCAGACCTTGTCAGTGCGGTCAAGGCAAAACGATATTGGCTTGCGGTGGCCTTGGGTATTTTTTTGACGTTATTTACCCTAAACGGTTTGAAGGTTTGGCAGAAGATCGGCACGCGGTGGGCGTGGCTTGCGGTAGGCCTGTTATCCATAGCGGCGGGGTGTTTTGCAGCGTTTGACCGCGGTGGGTTTAATTGGGGCACGTTTTTGTCTTACGTTACGGCGGGGCCCACGATCGCATGGGTAAGGGACTTCATGAAGGATGACGGGTTTTTTCAGGCAAAGAAAAAGGAGTAAAAATCATGCCGTTGGGATGGGTCCTATTAATTGCTACAGGCATTCAAGTATCGTTTTTTTTATTTATGTATTTGTTTTTTAATGGCAAATCAAATAACGAATCCCGTCAAGTTGAAATTAATTTAGAGGCCTTGCGGGCGTCACAGGATACCGTCACAAAGCAATTGGAATTAATCCACAGTGAACAACGCAAGCTGCAATCATGGTATGATGGGCAAAAGGAATTACTTGAAAAAGAAAGTATGGACACCTTCAACCGTCTTAGCAGTGACCCTACTAGCCTTGACCGCAAACTCACTGACGCCCTTGACTCCGTGGCCACAGACCCCCCCACAGAAAAGTAGCCCCCCTCCTCAACACACAAGACTTGCCAAAGGGTCAATCGCTCCGTTTGACGGGACGCTTTTAACGGACAACGCTTTGGCCACCTTGCTAACAAACCACGAAACGGACGTTAAGCGGCTACAGTTAGAAATAGCACGGCTGGAAAAAGAGCTTACCCTTGAACGTAAAACCCAAGAGTCTTTGTGTGCCGCAAAACTGGAAGGGGAAAAGCTGAAATTTAAAATATGCTCTGAAGAGGCTAGCCGTGCGTTTAATACCTTAGCAACCGCCACGAAACGGCCATGGTATGAGTCCCCATATCTGAATTTTTTAGTGGGAGGCATTGTGGCGGGGGGCATTTGTGCCACGGCTACAAGGTGAAAACCCATGCAAGACGGAGATAAACTTTCAGCAATTCTTTTGCAGGTGGGTGAAACTAAAGGAAAAGTTTCTGGGATGGCGGAGGATCTGGCCAGTGTGAAAAAAACAATGGATATGGTTGTAAGGCGTGACGAGTGTTCTGGAAAACATAGGATTATGGAAGAGGCCTTAAGCCGCTCAATTAGCGACATGAAAGAAGAGTTACGGCGGGGCATTATTGATATAAAGCGGACTACAAGCCAAAACGTTGCAATATCACCGCAAATGCTCACCGCCGCCAATAACACACCGTCAAATCCGTTTGATACCGCAGATATTGAACAAGCGTTACAAGAGCGGGCGGAAGAGCGGGCGGAAAAAAGGCGTAAGCTCATAGCATGGTACCTTGGTTTTGCGGTTGCAATCATCGGCTTGACGGGGACTATGGGGGCATTTATTCACAAGACGGTACTCACATTGGATAAAATCCAAACGGTAGTCGCTTCACAACCGCAAGAGTTGAAAGAGCAATTGCAGAAAAATGCCCCCAAGGTAGTTTATGTGAAAATTCCCGATGTTACCGCCACCGCTCTTCAAGATGCCACGGAAGAGTCAACGGCACGTGCTAGAAAGTTGAAAGAGGAAAAGCCCCGCCGCAAGGCCGCGGCTAAAGCGGCCCCCGCTAGGTAACCTGTAAGTTTAGCGCACGTGTAATCAAAAGAAATAGTTGTCACGCATCATCAGTCAGGATACTACCGTCTAGTGTGCGGTGTGCCCGCCAAAGTGATATCATGCTTACAATAGATGTGTCGTCAAACCTATCCATACCGATATCGCGTTTGCCTATCGAGGTGTTTTCAGAAATAAAGTCAAAAAATACTTATAAAGATCCTATGTACTTTAGCCTACGGCGGAAGGGCATTAACACGGGGGATTTAGCACCCTACATTAAAACGTATCATACCGCGGGTGACACGATCTATCTGTGGCGGGGGGCCCTCGGGAAAGTCCTACGGATCCTAAAACGGTGGGACATCAAAGCCAAGATAGCAGATCACAGGCTTTGGCTCCCTGAAGTTGATTTTACCTGTGGTATTGAGTTACGGGATTATCAGACCCGCCCCGTTGACGTTATGGTGAGGCGCCAACAGACGATCGGGCGGGGGCCCGCCGGAAGCGGAAAAACGGAAATGCTACTTAAGGCCGTGGCTCACTTCCGTCAACCCACATTAATTTTAGTGTGGCAGCAAAGACAACAAAAGGTGTGGCTAGACAGAATTCCCAAATGGTTTGGTTTTGCCCCCGGTGGCATTGGGGGAGCGTTTTCTAGTCCCGTTATCAAGGATATTACGGTGGGGTTAATCCAAAGCGTCCGTAACCGGATGGACACATTACCCTCACGGTTTGGGGCCATCGTTTGCGATGAGGTTGATCGCTTTGCGGCCCCCACCTTGCGGGACGTAGTCAATGCCATGCCCGCCGCCATCCGCCTTGGGGCAAGTGATGATGAGCGGCGGCGGGATGAGCGGGAATTTTTGTTGTACGACACCTTTGGGCCATTGGGGTGGGATCTTGGGAAATTGACGGGACAGTGTGACGTGGACATTGTGGCGGTGCCCACGGAGTTTAAGTGTAACTCGCGTCATTACGGATCTTGGCAAAATACGATCAACGGACTCACCCGCAACCAAAAGCGTAACCAGCTTATTTTTAACCTTGCAGAAACGGAAGCTAGAAATGGGCACCGTGTGATCATTTGGAGTGACCGGGTTAATCACTGCAAAAGAATTAAGCGGGCACTATCAAAGCGGGGCATTGGAGTGGGACTCCTCATTGGGGGCACTTATTACCAAGAGGAATGTGATGCCACGGAGCGTGGCCTTAATGAGGGGACGTTACAGGTGGGGGTGGGCACAAGCCCCTCTGAAAAAAGCCTGAACATCCCCCCGCTTGACCGCGGAATTGTCACGTGTGCAAGTGCCTCTGAAAAACTTTTTCGATTTAGGCAAATACGGGGGCGGCTAGCACGCCCCTATCCAGGAAAACAAAGCCGTCTTTATTACTTATGGGACCAAAAAGAACCCGTCTTAAAGCGCAGACTCAATTTTATCAGACGGCGGTATCGCGTGAGGCGGGCAATGCCCCTACGGGCAAAGGAGACTATCATGCCAGAAAAAATGGCGGTGACACTTGAGACACTAAGGGTAGGTGCCAAAAGCCTTGGGATCACAATTCCCAAGGGTGCGGACTCCAAAAAAATTGAGACACTTATCAAAAGGGAACTCACCAAAAACAAAACCTACGGAAGTTACTGTTGTGGGGCATGTTTCCGTGACATCATTGATGCCCTCACGATTTGCCCCTTTTGTGCAAGCAAGTTCAAGCCCATCCGTGAAGACGTACCGGAAGAGCCGGAAGAGGAAG
>PDVH01000008.1_pt1 | contig 67170 bp, 98 predicted proteins | sample 1369781 | NCBI WGS metagenome assembly PDVH01 (sample SAMN07795378, study PRJNA414565) | Alkali sediment metagenome, whole genome shotgun sequencing project. | isolation source: glacial lake sediment | place: Bosnia and Herzegovina: Donje Bare Lake | collected 2016-06
AGTTAAGATCATGGTGAAACCCAAGCAGCAACCTGAAAGCTCGCCGATCAAGGCCATCATTTCATACGAAACCGGCATCATCAAAGTATGGGTGCCCGTCTCGGAGGAGCAGCGCACGCGAGGTACTGAAGTAAGGGCAATGTCGCTCTTGAAGGCGGCACAGCTGCCTCACGTGCCAGCATCATACACCGGCACCACCCGTGGCCGCGTCGGCACGCGTCCATGCCGCGTTTTTCTATACAAGATCGAAAAGGGGTAAACACATTGGGCAAGATACACCATTTTCACGTGCCAATTCGGGGTACCAGCTGGCCGACGCATGCTGCTTACTTAAGGCTTCTAAATTTGCCAAAAAACGTGATAACCGTGCAAGGCAAGCCCCGGATGATCACGATCCCGCCGAGGGAGAATGGCAGCGATTTCTACAACGCGCTTGCAAGATTTGACAGGACACGCAAGGCAGCAGCGATAGCAGAAACGCCGGGCCAGATGGCCGGACGGGGGGAGCATTATGCCTTGCCGAACAACTCGCCCGAGCAATTGCAATTGATCTGGAAACAACGTGATTGGCTCCGGCAATATGGCTTGTCCCGTGAAGCCCAACCCAACGACAGCACGCTCGTGCCACTAGCGGGCGAGGGCGAGGCAGAGCTCGATTGGAAACCATTTTTCGTCGAAACCTTCGGCACGTACCAGGGACACAAGTTCGTGATCGAGGACATCCGCGCTATATCGCGTGACGTGATACAATATAACCGTCTCGTCACGATGGCGCAGTTTCATGGCGCGATCCATAGCATCGCGATGGCCCTCTACCTCATCAAGGAAAGGATACCGTTCGATTTCATGCTACATAACGACGTGCCCAACGAGATGCCGGACGAATTGGAATATGTTAAATATGCTGCGGTCTATGCCCTCAAGATGCCCCTCGTTGTCTTGCGACTCCAGAACACCGCGGAAGAATATCTTTATAAAAAAGCCCTCTTGATGTCTGACCGAGCCCGGTGGTGCACCAAGGAGTGGAAAATCCGCCCGTTCAAGAAATTCTTGCGTGCATTCTTTTTCAACATGGATGAACTAGATAAATACCCAGGCGTGAAGCACGTGGATTGTTTGCAGTACCTCGGGATCCAGAGTTACCAGTCGGCGCCTCGTGCCAGCTTGAATAAATATCCGACACCATCGGACTTGAGTATCCCCCGTGCCCAGTTCTGGGAATCGCAAGCAGAGGGCAAACGCATGCTTCGCGTGTTCGATGCGCTCCCGGTGCACGATATCGCGTTCGATGATAGCTTGAGCATGGTTAACAAGGCCGGCATCATGATCGACCCGAATATCGCCGAGTACGGTAGACATGGTTGCCTACTCTGCCCATATGCCTCGATTGACTACTATTTACGGCTTAAAGCGGATTACGGGGAGCTATTCAACGTGTGCAAACGCCGCGTGCGTGAAGGGAACCGGAAGCCAGGCACAAACTTCACGTTCATCGATCCCAAGCGGATCACCTCGACTTACCGGAATCCACCATATAACTTGACAGGGCCACCACTATGAATGATGCAATCCCGGCCAGCACGATTACAGCTATCAAGCATTTCCTGAAAGCATTTGAGACCGAGGTGAAACATGAACATGACATGCTCACCAAGTTGGCCGAGATGAAACAAGACGAATCGAAAGACCGGACCAAGATCGCACATTACCAGCGCGTGGTTAATGCTTATCATGCCTTGAAACGCATGGTAAAAACATTGAAAGCCGGACATCGTCCAACGGCTTTACAATCACGTTGGTACAAGGTCGCAAGGGAGATTTGGGACGAAGAAGTAAAGAAATGGCGAGTCTTCATCGTGCTCGGAGGCCAGGCAGCATGGTATGATGGCTTGGCTCATGAGCTTGACCTTGCCGAGAAAAACTTGTTCGGAAAGAAGGTGACATGACGTGGTAAAGGAAAAGCTCGTGCCCATCCGCATTTGTTCGCCCCACAAGGCGAGGCTCAAGCGTGGTTATCTTTGGGAGATTTACAAGACGCCCATGCTCCAGTATTATTTTGCCGCGACTGGACGACAAGGAGCCATCTTGTCACGCAAATACGGGATCTGCATGCCCGACGTGAAGCATCAGAACTATTCTGACGAGGAACAGCTTTCCGACCGTGAGTTATTGGGATTGCTTCGCCGGCAAAGACCAGGATTCAAGGACACGCGGTTCCTTTACTGGAACCACAGGCCAATGACGCATGACAAATGGGTGGCCATGCTCAGGATGGCCGGGTACACGGTCGATGAATACCGCACGCTGCACGAGATCCGGGCACGGCTCCTGTCGGAGGAACAAGAATCATGAACATCCAAGTTCATGTCATCACGACTCCAATAGCAAAGACGAAACGTGTTGCAAGGCCACATGGTTACACCTATGTCGTGTTCTACAACAACCAAGCTGTTGGCATGGCAGTCGTGAACAAGGAGGACCCAGATCGATTCTTGATAGATTCGATATCTGTCGATTTAGGCATGCGTGGTGGCCAGCTCGGGAGCACGCTGCTACAGCGCATCGTCGATGATGCCGATAGAGCTGGTGCCAAGCTCGAATTGTTCGCCGTGGAAGTCGATGATCCTGCATTGCTCCGTCGAAAAATTGCTTGGTACCGACGTTTCGGTTTCATCGATCATCCCACCTTCAAGGACAAGCTATATAGTGATATTGGCTTGTGGATGATCCGCTATCCACGGAAACGACACGTGCGAGCGCCGCCCCTAGTGCCTGTAGCGAAGGTTTTATCCGATGCAGAGATCAAGCACCTTGTCAAGCGAGTCAAGCGTGATTTTGCTTTCACGGGCTTGCAGAACGTCTATTCACCCCTCGAAGATGCGAAGCTCTACGAACGCGTGGCCAATCCTTTCGAGGACCTCGATCCGTGGCAGCAGCGGTACTTGATCTCCCAGGCCATGGATCCCAACGTGGAAGCTGCGCGCACGCCAGAGGAGGCCAATGAACAAGTGGCTGGATTTACCTACACGTTCCAGAGAATTCCGCTTGGCGAGTTCCCCGTGTCTTATTGGGAAAAGGCGGCAGGCGATCTCGTCGCACGCGTGGAAAACGACTTGATCGATGACGAGACCAGATACTTGGCCGTGCAAGTGCAACGGATATACGATTTGCAGCATATAATCGATCGGGATGGTTTTGACCCGAAGCAGCCGATCGTCGTGGCTGGTTATGCTCACGACGATGAAAAGTTCGGCATCGATAACGGGCATCACAGGATCCAAGCTCTCCGAAACCTGATCAAGCACAATGTCAAGGTCCCGGTCGTGATCCGGTTTAACAAGGACATTCACGAGTATGGCAGGATGAATTACCGTGGCCTTACAGACGTGCACCATAACCTTGGTCGCGTGCTGGCAGATAGGCACTGGCCACCTACCGTGGTGACCGTGCCATTCACGTTCGGGAAGAAGCGAGGCGAACGCAAGATTCTTTATACCTATTTGCTGCGCATGTCTCCAGAGCGCGTGTTATTCGAGACGGCCATGCCAATGCGTGAGGCCAAGATGGGCCTCGTCCGGGTAGCCGTTGCCTATATCCGCCATCTCAAGCCTGGAATACAAATCGTGTCAAAGCGTCGTTATCCCGGCGATATCACGTTCCTGCGCAAGCTCGAAAAGGAAGGCGTGTTTTACTGCATCCTCGGTGAAACGTGCATGGAGGGCGAAGCGTGATCATGCCTGGCATCGGTTTCAAGCGTCCCGCCGAGATAGAAAGGATGCTGGCGAAGGCCACGTCCGACCACGACCGCATGATCCAAGACGTGGCTTCGAAGAAAGCATCGTATGAAGCATCAGGAAAAACCAATCAGAAGGACCTCGAACGTAAATGGCATGATGCCTTGCGCGTTTACCGGGAGAACGAACGATTGCGCTGGTGGCTCATCCTGTCCAAGCGTGAGCCGCGGTATTACAAGGTGATAAGAGCGGGCGATATCGATGATGACACGGAATCCAAATCTTACCGCGATTTCAAACAAAAATGGCGTGTCGTCGACCTCGTTCGCGGCCAATGGTTCCTTGAACGCAAGGATGACAATCCTCATGAAGGGATGACCCCCGAGATGATCGAAACCCTCAAGCACGAGGAGGCCGAGCTAGCAGCCGAACGGGCACAGAAAGGGATCTTCACGCCTATCGAAGCAAAGAAGGGTGAATCATCGGCCCGCAACAAACGATACCGGCTCATGAAGAAGGCCAAGGAATTCTACGATGCTTTTTGGGAAGAAGTCATGGCCAAGGGATCGGCGGATAGCAAGGCATCATGGAACCTGGCTTGCGATACCATCTGCCGCAAATATGGCCTCACTGAAATCTTGTTAAATCCCACAGAAAAAGGTAATCTTGACTTCTATGCCGAATATTTCGAGGCAAAGAAAAAGGAAGATGCAAAGAAGAAAACCAAGGCGAAAGATAGAACATGACATCCAATCTCGAGCGAGCTACGGGCGTGCTTACCTACATGGAAACCTCGCTCGCGAGCCGTGATCGAACATGACGATGCTACAACCCAAAAAAACCAAACGATGCGGGTTTTGTGGTGACGAGGTCAAAGCGCACTTTCGCGTGCCTTCGGCTGAAATAGCCCGGGGCTGGATCATCGCCTGCCCGCGGTGTGGCATTGACAAGAAAACCATTGGCTCATGGACACGATGCTTCGTTTGTGGCAAATTGCTGTGGCGGGCATTCAATAGAACGGCTGCAGCGATAGTGGAAATCGAAGATTATCCAGGTGTCCATGGCGAACAATGCACGGCTTGCGTTAAGGAAGAGCTGATAAGTGAATTGGGGGAAGCATATGTTATCGATCGGTCTCGGCTCTTGCATTGGCTGTTCAAGCACAAGCGAAACATCATCCCGAAACTCAAGCACGTCTATAACCAAATAAAGGTGGCTTATCCGGGCATCACGCTTGGCTTGCAATGGAAGTGGCAATCGCCCTGGTTCAGTGTCACGGTCGAGAATGCCGTTTCCGAGGAGCAAGCCGACGAGATTTTCGAGTTCTCGAACCGAACGTGGCACGAGCCCGTTTGTATTTATAATAACCTTTTCCTTGACAACGAGATCACCAAATACGGGGCGGACGTGAATTGATCATCATGACACGAAAGCGAGGTTCAAGGCAGCACGAGCATTGGATTCGTTGCCCTGTTTGTCATGGCCATTATCCGGCTTGCGAAGCTTGTGGCGGCAAAGGCGTCATCAATGACGCCGAAGCCATCACTGCTAACGAGGCCAGGTGCTGCGACGATTATCAATAACCAAAAATATCGAAGGATTGCCTCATGCATTTCACGAAAAAGTTCATAGCCGGGCTATTCCACCAGACCACGAGCGGGGATTGGCAATGGGTGGACATCAAGCAAGTTGCCTACCAGTCCGATGACCGCCAAGATGCACGTGATTTCTTCGTCCAGCGGTTCAAGGATCCAGAGAACAAGCGGTACAGCGGCCTTCTCTACATGAAAAGGAGCTCATGGTGGTATCGGGTAGAATGGTGGACGGCAACCAAGGATGGCAAAGCAGCATTGAATTGGAAGGCCACTGGCAAGGATTATGACGATCTGCGCCCGCTCGATACCAGCGACACGGCCACGGTCAAGCGGTACGTGTTTCGCTCCATTGGTGTCAAGACGGTGGAGATCATCGTGTCAGCAAAGGATTATGCAAGCGCTCTTGACCAGGTCAAGGCGATAACAAAAAGCCGGTACATCCTGCAGCTCGACCGGGTCGAATGAAACGATGTTCGTTATCAATAAATAAGGCGGGTTCGAAAGTACCGATAGGTGAAAAACTCATGGTTCGGTACAAAGAATCAAAATATTACCACGTTCGTGGATATGACCCAGACCTCGTCAATACAAAAACGTTCAAGACCGTCCCGTTGTCCCACACGGATTACAAGGGCCAGAAGTATGCTGAATGGCTCGAACCCGTGAAGATGCCGAATGGCAAGATGGCCAGGGCCATGGCACGCATCGCCGTGCCCAAGGCCCGCATGGCCGATGTTCGCAAGGGGAAGGTCAAGAAATCTAACGTGATGGTCATCGTCGAGTTCTTGATCCCGAAGGTCGAAGCATTCACGTGATGGGGACGTAACATGGCCGAGATCGCCTTGAAGCATGACAAGCCCATACCGGAAGGTCTGAAAACCGGGTCCGAAGTGGTATTGCGCGGTAAGTTGCAAGTCGATCCCGTGAAGCTTGATATCTTTCAAATCCCTCAAGGTATCGCTCTTCATGGTGACGTGATCGCCAGCGAACGGGATGACCTCGGCCACCAGCGATTGAAAGTCAAGACCCGTGCCGAACAGAAAGTCCCGGCAAAGATTGCCTATTTTTGGATTTATAATGACAAGCTCTTCAATGGCGACCCGTTCGAGAAGGTCATTTACAAGAACTTGAACAAGCGGCAGATCCTTTCTCATTATCGTACCGTGTGGCCTGCATTACGCAAGGAGATCATTGGCCACCAGCTCACCGTCGTCTTGTTCTGGGGTGGTGCCCTCAAGCAAACCAGGCTCTGGCCTTACACGGGTAATAAAACCTTCGAGATCGCCAATTGGCACGATTTGGAACAAGTGATTTATTTCCACGGCATCGAGTTGATTCCCGATTTAGAGCTCAAATCGGAATATGGCAAGCTCAGGCGCTGCGTGATCGACGTGGATTCAAAAGCGCCATTGGAAGATACCAAGCACGTCGTGGTCGAGATTTATCGTCGCTTGCTGGAGATCAAGCCAAAGGATTGGGGCATCAAGATCCGAGATAGCGAAGGACACGTGGATCCAAAGGGGCGTTTCAGGCCATACATCGTTTCGACAGGGTCAAAAGCAGGATTCCACGTGCGATTCGATCTCGATGAAGCATACCCCGCGATGGAGCTGAAGACCATGATCGAAAAGGACGTGCTTTTGAAAGTGTGGGAAACATCCGACGTGGTTCGACAATTCTGTCTCGACCCGCACCGGCGCATGTATCCCAAGGATCCGGCCATCCGGTCAGGCAAGATTTTCCTCGATTTGTCGCCGATGAAGGCCCGCGGCGGAATCAAGGCAATCGGTTCGATCAACGCCAAGACCTTGGCCATCGTGCAGCGCGTCCCGCTGAACCAGTTGGCTGACTTTATGCCAAAGCCCGATGCAGTGAAGTGACGTTATCAATAAATCCTAGCAGCAATCGAAAAAGAAGAAGAGATCCCGCCGGGCTGGTCGTGGCCGGTGACATTATAAATAAATGCCACATGACAGATAACACGGTCGATACTCATGGGAATCTACATCACGATATCGAACACGCTGGGCAAGACTATCTTTCAGATCAAGGAAAGTTCGTATGACAAACCCAAGGACTTGATGGGTGTACTTGAAGCGGCCACGCATGGCGAGGGTTTGTTGATCCGAACCGACGACAACATCGCCAAGGCATTGGTCGAACATTTCTCGGCACACGTGAATGCCACTCCGAAGACTGCCAAGGAATTCGGCATCCGGGCAGAACGCCCCGAGACGGTCAACTTGCAGCTTAAAGACATGATCGAATACTGGCGCTGGGGATTGAGCCAGCTCAAGAAAGCATTGCGTGAGCACGAACGCGTCGTGCTCTCGGTAGGATAAAAGAGGCGTAAGAAAATGAACAAGATCGTCAAACAACTCGTCGATACCCTCGATCAGGACATCGCCACTCTCAAGAGACACATGGCGATCACCAATTATTCCGAAGCAGACTTGCGGGAGATCCGCAAAGCTGTGAAGGAAAGGGAAAAGGCCTTGCATCGGCTGGCCAAGACCGGGATGCGTGGAAATTTCGTAGAACACCCGCCCCTCGCGTCGCTTCCCGCGCGGACGCCTTATACCGCTTTGAAGGAGGGCCTGGGATATGCAGTCGAGGTGAGTGACAATGCCGTGCAGATAGGCAAGGTCCGCATCACCAAGATCATCCAACGCCCAGGCGAGACATTGTACTCGTGGGAAGGCATCCCGCCGTTATACGTGGCGAGAAGCAGCTCGGGAGTTCTTTTCCATTCGCAGCCACGCCAATCGAACTATCTGGTCCAGATCCCGGCCGGCCAGAAGTCAATACGGGGGTTTCCTGTCGGGATGTTCAAGCGGTGAGCGGCCGGATGTCGGCAACATGGTTCGTGAAGGACGAGATCCGCAAGTATTGCAAGAAGGCCTCGAATGCTGATGCCACCAGCATCTACACGCCGCTGTTCGCCGCTGGTAAATGGAAGCTCGTGATAAAGCCCAAGCCGGGCAAGAAGTTCAACGCGATCTCGCACGAGTTCGAGCATCCTTACGCGCTCTTCAAGATGGTGGAACAGCTATCCGTGGCATCCAGGCTGTTCCCGAGCTTGCCGATATCCTCGAGCCCGGAGCGCATGTTGCTCGTGTTCGAGGAGATCACCATGCATTGGCTTCCATCCTTCGAGCCTATCCTGCCGAACACGTGTTGAAAGTGGCCAAAGAAACCGTTGACGAGCTAGAAAGCAAGAGGATGCGCATCGTGAGCGATGAATGACTGAGCAACGCGGCATCGGCTGGCGGGAGTGGCCTAGCATATGAACTTGTCCCGGGCAATGAAACTGGAGAAAGAAGAACGTTTATTCGAGGCTAAGGTACGCAAAGCTACGCCAAAGCAAGAGAGAGAAATAACGCCCTATGAAATCGTAGTTCCTTTAAAAGAAAGCAAGATGATGGTATTAGACCAGGCCATCCGGCGTGCTGCTAAATTCACGGATGCGAATCTCGTAGAAACCGCGTTTCTTTATGATGTCGATGCCTTGCATCCTATAACACCAATAATCTCTGGCGGAATGCTCTCCGTAGATACTGAGCCACTAAAGAAGGTCATCCGCAAACATGGTTCAGCGGGGCATAAAACAGGAAAGATCGGAGACTTTCATGTCCATCCTGAAGATACCGAAGAGGGTTTTTCATCGCTTGACATGGCCGTTCCATTATTCCGTAAAAACACGAAAATCGCCGAGCTAACGGTTGCCTGGATCAAGAACTCGACCATAATCATCAATACTATGCTTTCGCCTTCCATGTTGCCTCGCCGCGAGCAAAAGATAATCAAATCCGAACTTATAGCGATAATCGATGAAGAAGACAAGATACCGCCGTTGATACGTCAATTATATGGATTACAGAAAACCGATCCACTTTTCAAACAAACCTTGATCAAACATAACATGATAAAAAAGGCGATTCACGCTCGCGAACGAGTATTATGGTTAAAAATGGGAATTAAAAGGAGACGATTGACGATATGATCCTGTCCCGGGCTGATCTCAAGACCTACGACCACATCATCGTGGCGTTCAGCGGCGGCAAGGACAGCCTGGCCTGCATCCTGGCCTTGCTCGAAGCCGGCGTGCCCGAGGACAGGACAGAGTTGTGGCACCACGACGTGGACCACGGCGGGCCATCTTTCATGGACTGGCCGGTCACGCCCGACTACTGTCGTGCCGTCGCGAAGCACCTTCATTTGCCTATCTATTTCTCGTGGCGCATGGGCGGGTTTCACGACGAGATGATGCGGAAGGATGCCATCCCCCGAGACATCCAGTTCGAGACGCCAGATGGCTTACAAACTGCCAAGACCGTGAAAGCCGAACCCGGGACGCGCATGTTATTCCCCATGCCGATAAATGACATCAGCCGTCGATGGTGCAGCTCGTATTTGAAAATCGATGTCGGCCAAAAAGCAGTGACTCACCAGGAACGGTTTCATGACCGCAAGATCCTCTTCGTATCTGGCGAGCGAGCTGAGGAATCAACTGCCCGTGCAACATATTGCGAGTTCGAGTTCGCCCAGCGAAAATCTTCGGAGCGCGTCAACCGGCACGTCGATGCTTATCGGCCCGTGCACAAGTGGAAACAACAAGACGTGTGGGCCATCATGGAGCGGTTCCAGATCAATCCCCATCCGTGCTACAAATTAGGGTTTGGCAGGTGCAGCTGCGCGTGCTGCATTTTCATGGATGCTGACCAATGGGCAAGCCTCGCCATCGTTTGTCCCGAGAAGGTCAAGCGCGTGAACTTCTTGGAACACAAGTTCGGCAAAGCGATCCATTATCGCACGCGATCGTCCAGCAAGATAGGCCCGGTCTCTTACGAGAACATCTATATCACAGATTTCTTGAAGCGAGGCGAGCCATTTCCCGACATGGATCCCGTGGATATCGAATGCGTCAATTCAAAGGTTTATCTCCAAAGGATCCACCGGCCGAACTGGCAACTGCCGCCGGGTGCTCGTGGTAGCCAAGTTGGCCCGACATGAGGGTATCAAGATCAAATATCAATAAATAATACCGTGCGGATTTTGTGGTAACGAGCGAGAAACGTCGAAATGGCAAAAGGAAAGCGAGTGGCATGAAAGCACGCATCTCTTCCATACTTCTCATGATGGCCATGATCGGCACGATCATGGTCACGATTGACACCACGAGGAATGAAACCACGGGGCATCATGTGGATGGCATTATCTTGGCTTCGTCTTTGGTTCCAACAGCGCCGATGATCCTTGGCGACAACGCGTCGGTGCTGGCAGTGGCGGATTCTGGCACGGGCACGGCGGCCGACCCGTTCATCATCGAGAACCGCAGCTTCCAGCTCAACTACACCGCTTCCGGCATCTTGGGCCTCGGCATTTCGTGCTATCTGGTCATACGGAACTGCTTCTTTAACGCTTCCGATCCGTCGGGCGTTGGCCTTGCCATCCTGCTGCAATCGAACGGGCAAACCGTCGTGGACAACTGCACGATGATGGGTTGTGGCTTTTCAGGCTTGGGGTTCCTCGCCGCTCCCGATGCCCGCGTCACCAATTCCATTTTCATCAACAATTCCGGCTTGTTGTTGGACACGATCGACAATTTCTATGCCGAGAACATCACGCTGGAAGACAGCATGACCGTCATCGCCGACATAGGGATCCTCACGCATGCGATCTCCCACAATGTCACGCTCAAGAATGTTGATTGCTACGAGACAGGAATGGTACTCACGTCTGGCATCGATTTCTTGGTCAGTGACGTGGACGGTTTGCAACTGGAGAACTACACGATCGACTGCGATGTCGGGAATTGTAGCACCTACCTTTTCAACTCGACCAATGTTTCCTTCGACGGGTTCCATAGGGAGGCACCGGAGGAAGGACTTATTGCCTTCAACGTGACCAACTTCGACATGGCCAATTCGGACTTTGTCATGGACGGGAACGCCAGCATGATCTTTTTTAACAGCAGCAACATCAACATCACCAGCTCGGTGTTCAACAGCACGAGCTTGTTGGAGAACCTCGAGTTTTTAGGCTGCAACGACACCATCATCGAGAACAACAGCATCCATGGTGGCAACTCGTCGATCGGCTTGGGCCTTGATAACAGGACGACGATCCACAACAACACGTTCACCGGGAACGCCACGGCTATCGAGTTTATCAACAGCACGAACGCCATGTTCTCGGACAACACGTTCAGTTTCATCGATGACGCGTTCTTTCTCGACAATGACACGAACGTGACGATCACGCGGAATATCTTCGAGAACATGACCAGCGGCGTCGTGTTCAACGCGTCTTGTAGCTTGGCTGGCGTGAACGTGACCGGCAACGCCTATTGGGACTATTTCGACATCAACACGGGCTTCGGCACCTATTATTTCTACGAGGGCCAAGTGCTCCCGAATCAATACGAAGCCTTTACCGGCATGAATGATTCCTTGCCATTCTATTCGGAATACTTGTTCGGGGCACGGGTCGATATCGTCCCTGTTGCTGACTTCATCGCCAATGCCACGATCATCCTCGAAGGAGATTACGTGCAATTCAACTTCACCGGCACCGCGGGAAACCGTCCTTGCACCTTCATCTGGGATTTCGGCGACATGACGAACGGGTCGGGCGAGAACTATTCGCACCAATATTCCACACCTGGCACCTATTATGTCTGTTTAAACGTCACCGATTCCGATGGCCAAAGTTCGCTAATGAACAAGAGCGCGTATATCCTAGTAGGAGCCTCGATCCTTGCAGATTTCTACATCCAAGGGTTCCCACATGTCTTCGAGGCAGGCGTTAAGTACACGATGGTCTTCGATGGGGTCGAAAGCCTCTTGCCATCGACATACTCGTGGACCTTCGGCGACGGGGATTTCTCGAGCGGCACCACGGTTGCGCACCGGTACCAGCATGCAGGCATGTACATGATCACCCTCACGGTCACTGATTCAGTCGGCCACACCGATAGCATCAGCCGCTCCATCAAGATCAAGGACAATGGTGGCACGGAACCACCAGGCCCAGGGCCTGTTATCGTGCCACTATCCGCTGGCTGGGAAGGCTTGCTGATCACGGGGTCGATCACCGTAGCCGCTTTGGTGGTGCTTTACTTGTTCAGCAAGCGACAACCGGCACGTGGTGGTCAGCAAGGCGGCAAAGGTCGCAAGCCTAGTGGCAAAGGTCGCAAGTGATCTTCTTCTTTTCCTTCATGCTTTGGTCATGGGGCACGACGTTATCAATAAATAACACGGCATAGCATCATCGGCTAAGGATGTGATATTTTCCTCATGAAGCGACATGGTTTGAAAATAGGGATGTTTGCCATCGCGATGCTATTTTTAGCGATCGCGTCCATCGTGCCTCAAGGCATTTCCCCGAGTTCGCTCGATAAACAATATATCCACGCGTCAAATGGCGAGCTCGAGGATTTTGAAAGTTATGAAGAAGGCGCTGATATAGCTGGCGGGCAATGGCAAGTCGCATCAATAATAGGTGGTTATTTTAGATGTGCGGTGGTGAGCGGTGATAAGTATGGGCATCTTCATGACGGGGACGATCATGCCTTGATGTGGGCCTGGTTCGGATTGCCGGTTCCAATCATGAACCCTGGCGAATGGGTAGAAATAAGCTTTCATGTGACTAGCATTGTTTCAAATGAATTTCAAATTCGGTTCGCGGATCCAGACGATGCCTCATTTGCGTACATGACAGTGAATGCCGATGGTAGTTGGCGTTTCTTTACAAACCAGACTGATGTTTATGGCTGGAGTGCTGGCGTCGAGGTGAAGGTAAGGATCACGGTAATCGATGAATCAGTTCTTTCGTATAGTGTTAATGGTGGTGCACCAATCATCAGAGGAACTTTTGATGCTGTCTTTGGTAACTCGCTAGCTTGGGTTTGTTTCGAATCAATGGTTGATTATGATGATTATGATTTGATGATCAGATACATTGATAGCGGGGACGGAGTAACTGACATCATACCAGATGCGGCTTTTTCAGCCAACGTGACCTCGATCAACGAAGGACAAAGTATTCTTTTCAATCACACGGGAAGCATCGGGGATCCTCCTGCCACATACCAGTGGAATTTCGGCGACGGGACGGCTAACGCGACTGCCGAGAACGCCACGCATCAATACTCGGTCGCGGGCACTTATGATGTAACGCTGACCGTTACGGATATAGATTCCGACGTGGATGTCGAAAAGAAGATCGGTTACATCACGGTTGCCGAAGTATTACCCGATGCCGCATTTTCTGCAAACACGACATCGATTAGCGAGGGCAACAGCGTCTTGTTCACCCACACGGGAAGCAACGGTAACGCGCCAGCGGCTTACCAGTGGAACTTCGGCGACGGGACGGGCAACGCGACCCTTGAAAATCCAACTCATCAATACACGGTCGCCGGCACGTATGATGTTACATTGACTGTGATGGATACGGATTCTGACATTGATGTTGAAAAGAAGATAGATTATATCACGGTCACTGAAGTGTTGCCAGACGCTGCGTTCTCTGCCAACGTGACTTCGATTTTCGTGGGTGGCAGCATCCGCTTCACCCACACGGGAAGTAACGGCAACGCGCCAGCGACTTATCAATGGAATTTTGGCGACGGGACGGCCAATGCCACGACGGAGAACATGACCCATGTTTATTCCATCGCTGGGAGTTTTAACGTGACCCTGACGATAGCCGATGCCGATGGTGACGTGGATGTCGAGAAGAAGATCGGATATATTTCCGTGGTGGTGGATTTGCTACCCGATGCCACGTTCACGGCTGACGCGACATGGATTCTGACAGGCGATCCAGTTCATTTCACACACACGGGCGGTAACGGCAATTTACCGGCTTCGTACCAGTGGGACTTTGGCGACGGGACGGTGAATGCCACGACGGAGAACCCGACGCATTATTACTGGATCGTCGGCTCTTTTACCATCAAATTGACCGTCATCGACAACGATGGCGATTTAAATTCGTATTCGCTGCCGACACCTATCATCGTCGTGCTTGATCACGTGCCTTTGGCGGATTTCTACATCGTCAACGCGACAAACACGGCCGGTGACGCGCCTAACACGTATATCTGGAATTTCGGAGATGGAACACGAGCCTCGACGATTAATGCAACTCACGCGTGGGCCATGCGAGGCACGTTCACGATCAATCTCACTATCATTGACGATGATGGCGATACGAGCACTTACGTGAAAACCATTACCGTGGAATTCGAAACTGAACCACCTGTCACGCCACCATTCATCATTCCCCTGTCAGCGGGTTGGCAAGGTTTGCTGGTCGTGGGAACCCTGGTCGTGATAGGAATGCTTTTCTTTTATTTCTACGGCGAGAAGCGACGTGCACTTGGCCGCTCCTCTAGAAGTAGAAGCCGATCTTGACACGAACATGCAAAGAAGGAAAAAGACATGACGGAAGAAGAAGTACTCTGGGAAGAATACAAGCAAGCCTACGACGACTTCAAGGATTGGAGCAAGAAATTCAAGAGGGTCGATGCCACCAAGGTGACCCCTCACGAGTTCGACATGCTCGTTGCAGAATACATGGGCAAGGTCAGGGCGACGATGAACGAGCTCACCAGCCATAGCACCAAGTCATACCGTGCCTATTGGGCTTCGAAGGCCGAGGTGAAAAGGGTTGACGAGATGGTATTGCCGCTCTTTACCGACAAGATGACCAAGGCCGAGCTTCACTTTTACGAGGACTTCAGGCGGTGGAGCAAGAAGAACATGCGGGTCGATCCATCGGGATCATCGCCGCGCCAGTTCGAAGGACTGGTGCGGGCTTACGTGAAATGGATCAGGCGCGCAGCTCGCAACGTGACTTGGGTGCGGTACGAGCACGAACGCAACGAGCAGCGAACGCGAAAGGCCGAGGCAGTGACACGATCGGCGCGAGCGAAACCCGTCCACGAGTTAAAGCCCGAAAGGGATGAGCCGCCGAAACTTCCAAATGTCAGGAAGGAACGGCTCGTGAAGATAGCAAAAGTGCTCAGGTGGGGCCGTGACAAGGCGATAAAAGAATCCGAACGCATCGAAGGCGAGCTTTCACCTTTGTTAGGAGGCATCAAGCCTCAAAACATGGCGACCCAGACCTTCTTGTACGATCCGGAAGGCGAGACGCAGCGGCGCAAGCTCGCGTGGCTTTTCCTGTCCAAGGGAATGCGCGTGCCGATGGCCCTGATCGACTACCTAAACACGGACTTCGTCCTGCGCAACATCCCGAGATCCAAGATTGGTGGCATGGGAAAGCGGAAATATTGAACGAGCGTTTGACAATAACCCATTCCTTTTTATCACCTCTTTGCCCCAGGTCTTGACGAGATTCGATGTTCAAGCGGCTATTAGGTATCGAGGAAGCACATGATAGCATCCGACATAATTATACCGTTGATTTTATCCATTTCCTCGAAGCCAACAACAACACGCCCGATTTTTCCTTCATATTATTGACCATGGGCGCGGGCGGGTCGGGTAAGACAGCGGTGGCCTTCATGATGTCGCATATCATGTTAAAGGCCGATCCGAAACGTCATGTGCTGCTCTACCGCGTGCCTGAAACTCTCGTGCCTGACATCCACGAATCGCTCAAGGCCAACGGGCTCGAGGAATGGAACACGCGATTCAAGCGGATCGAACATCTGCGGGAAGTAGACGTGAATGCCATTCTCATCATCGATGAAGGAGTGCTCAACGCGAACGCGAAAGAGGCCCTCATGAAGGAGATGGTGGATTTCGAGCAAGATTTATCTTTCAGCCGCCACAAGCGTATCGTCGCGTTGATGAACTCGGTGGATGATGGCGTGCTCCTTGGTTTCCGAAAGAAAGCGCATATCATGATCTACAAGCAGTTGACGAAGGGTTTCGTTGATAACGTCCGAAATGACCACTTCGTGAAAACCCATGCCTATGATCTGACCAAGCTCGCCATCAACGAGGCAATCGTCTATTCGACTTACAAGTATTTCTCCAACAAGATAGGGAAGTTAAAGCTCGATTTGAAGCTGTACTGCCCCTGGTACAATGACAAGATAAGCAGGAACATGGCGAACGAGACATTCTCGGCGCAGTTTAGCCGGTTCACCGAGAAGGACAAGCTTGCAACGCATTATGCTAAGATAGCAGTGGATTTCTTTGGCAAGGATCTGGGAAAGCCACGGATGCAAGCGGTCATGCTCGGGTGGTTCAAGCACGAATATCCTGACCAATATTTCGATTTGCAGCGGGTCATAAAGGACATCTACCAGACCGCCATGTACATGCAATACATGCGCGAGCGGGGCGAAGACATCGATGAGGACAAGAAAGAAGGCAAGCCAAAGGTGCTCGATAATTCGACGGCGCCTCTTGCGCAACCACCAGCAGACCCAGGGCAAAGTACCTCGATACCGGCGACCACGGTGACATCGCCAGATCCTCCCAAGCTTGCAGCCGCGCCTCCGGCGACGCCACCAGCTGAAGGATCCCGATCTCTTGTTGGGATCCACGATGCTTCGATCAAGAACGAGGTCATCGCCTTGAACTTTGATCCCCAAGTAAACAAGCGGTTGGAGCTTTACGACAACAAGACGCATGTTCGAATGTGGATACGCTATCATGAAACAGGAAAGATGGATGTCGTGGCTAGCGAGTTCCCGAGCCCTGTTGATTCGTCCAAGAACATCTCTGTAAATGGCGTGAGGTTGATCCTCACGGGCAAGATAGCAGGATGGCTTGCGGATCATGTCGGGGTCGATTTCGAGGACGAGATCGAGAAGATCCTAAAGCGGAAGTTCCACTTGAGCCGGGTAGCTCACGGAGGGCCAAAGAAACCCGATTTCGTGGTTGCCATGCCCGGTGCGGAGTTCGAGCCGGGAGAAAACAAGCCCCCGCTGGTCATCTCTGGCCGCGTGTTCGTCTATTCGATCAAGTGCTATGATTCCATCAGGCCCAAGACTTCGCTACCCATCAAGGAGCTGGATCCGGAAGTGCGTTATTGCCAGCGAATAGCCGGTCTTGCCGCGAACAGGGAAAAGAAGGTGGATATCACCCTCATCTCGATATTCTTGAACATGGCGAACAAGCGGGTCAACGAGCAGATCGGCATCAATTTCTTGATGCCACCAGCGACCATCGAAATCGAAGAGATAGAAAAGGGCGAGGTGGCATGAACCGCGATGTTTATATACAAGACAATCGAATAGTAGCGTGTACTTGTCTCGGACAAGTGATCGCATCTTAGCTGATGCGAATCCTACGCGGTGGGTTTGGTAGGATGTAGATGATAGCACCCACTTCACTATCCCACCTACATGGGTGGCCAACCAAATCCTGAGACTGGGCCGAAGCTGGTGCTCGCACCAGGGAAGATCATGGAAGCGATGAGGGATTGGCCAAACCACCACCCCGGGGCCTTGCGCCCCGGGGCATCAAGTTCCCAACCTCAAACCGGGGACACGTGGCTCCCACGAGGAGCAGCCGCCCAAGGGGAGAAGATGTCTCGCCTGTCTGCGAGAAGCCGAAAGGGAATTCATCCATCGGATGACTGCAGCGGTTAAAGAAGCATCGGATTGCCGTGCTGGTGCCGGTCGCCTCGCGGGTTAATCGCCCCCATTATCCTGGCCTTATTCTCTCGCGATGGAGACATCGAGATACCGCTTGATCATCGTAAAATTATCTCGTATAGAATAAGTAGCAATTCCCGTAGCTTCGGCGAGCAAATCTTGGGTGAGCGCTCGCTTTGTACATTGCTGGCGAGCGAGGATGATATCTGCCGCATACACGGAAGCAGCATCGAGGATGTGCGGGTTCCTTGATGTCGCCACGCGCTTGGGAAGGGCATCGATGAGTTCGCCGGTTATCTTGGATATCTTGGTGATATAGGATTCCAATGGCACGAGATGGACCTTCCAGCTGTAATAATCCTTGAAAGGCGGATAACCAGCGAGTTGGCTCATGATCTTCGGGATATATGCCTTGTTATCTGATCTCTTGGCATTCTTAGCGCCTGTCAATTTCTTGTACGTGAGGATGTCACGATAGATCATCCTGGCGTTTATCCGGTGTCCATGCCGGTTGAAGCAATCGCATAGTTCTTGGATGGTTACCGGGGCACGATATTTCGTCTCCTTCATCGCAAGGTAGATGCAAGTGGCCATCAACGAGACGTGATTGATGATTGCAACATGTGACTTGATCGTGACCTTGTAGTACAAGTAAACGGCACGCTTCCTTATGTCCGGGAGGATGTTCAGGCTTTGGGTAACATCCTTCATCACCTTGATGACGCGGTATTCGGTCGGGTTCTCACCGACCTGGCTGCGGTAATCCCTGGTAAACTTCAATCGATAAAAGAGCTTCTGCTTGTCCGGCCGCAACGGGATGTTATCGATGTCGTTAAAATACCCGCACTTGAAGAAGTCGATATAAGACCCCAAGCCTGTCGCGTTATCGAGCTGGCGCCCGAGGGCGATGTATTGCTTTGCGGTTCTCTTATCATATCCTTCAACATGGCGGATCAAGTAACCATCGTCTGGATCGTAATACCTTTCAAACGTCATCCCGCAGGACGTGCATGTCGTGATGCCCTTGGTCGTCACGAGGTTCGGATTGGCACAACAAGGCTCGTCCGGCTGCTGGATTTGTATTGCTTGTATCATGAAAATCGCCTAGTTCCACCCGTATTGAAGGCGAATAGTCTATAAAAAAAGTTGGTCTTTAACATGCCATTATCAATAAATGCTCCCGAGCGAATGTTAGGGCATGAATACCCCTCAACGACGCGTGATCAGCGACCTCATCGATCTTGTCTGGGAAAATGATAAGCCACGGATATACGTGGATGGCAAGCCCTTTCTCTATTGTGCGTTTCTCGTGGCATCGATAGACACGTCCAAGGCCTCGGAGATCCGCAGCGTCGACGAGATCGCCGAGATACCAGGGTCACATTCCCTCGAGGGCCTCGGTGCCGAAAACCAGGGCATCACGCCTGACGAGCAGATGTGGGGTTTCGCCAGCTCGCTGCAAGGCTGGGTCGAGAGCGGGTACAACACGCGGGCCATCCATTCGAACCTCGCGTTTCCATTATTGAAGGAACTCGCCAAGGCAGGTGATGCAAAGGCCAAGCGCGAGCTGCAATGGGGCCTTGTCGAGCGGCTGAAAGAGGGCGTGGAAACCACGGCTCTCGTGATCCTCGAAACCGCGAGCGAATACTTGGATGCGGAAGCGTGGTTGGCCATGCGGAAAACATTGGAAGCATCGATACGGAAGTACGAAGCAAACCCAAATAAGAGCCCTAATGATGATCTCGTGTATTTGACATCGATATATTACGAGAAAGGGCAAGCGGATTTACCAGAACCGATTCTCACGATACTGGCGACCAAGGGCCGATTTCCAGCAATGATCATAAAAGGCTTTGTTCAGCGCCATGAAAAACCAACAGGACGAATTCGGCCGTTAACACCCCGTGAGAAGCAATGGTTCAAAGCTATGCTCGCCGAATTTTCCAAGAGGCCGCGATCCTACTTAGATATCGTGTATGCGTCCTCGGTTTCAATACATTTCGAAGAGGAATCCGACATCCTTGCGTTGATCATCGAAGATGCACTTGCTCGCAATGCTCATCATGAATACGATAAAATCATCAGTTACGGTGCTGCTTTCGTCAAGAGGCCCTTGTTGGAACAAGTCTTGAAAAATGCATTGTTCAAGCAATTGCCCACGAACGCGCTTGAGAGCGCACAAGCCGAAATCCTCGCCCAAATCGCCGCCAACCCAGCAGTAACACTTTCCATGCTGCAGCAAATCGAGGACAGCCGGCGGCTCATCACCGGAGGCGGCGCGAGTGGCAAGATTTACACTGCCTTGCTCAAGTGGAACAAGTACCCAGGCCTCGACATCACGCCACGGGTTCTCAATGAAGAATCGCATCACGATCATGTCATCAGGCGAGAAAACATCACGGATTATCCCGTCGTGCTCACGAGAAGCAAGATAATGCAATCCTGGGAGCGAACAGATTCCACGTTTTTCGCCAGCGATGCCGATCTCGCCGCTCTTGGCGTCAAGCAACTCAAAGGCGACGATTACGAGGGCAAGGTCGCCTTCGTAGCCATGGAAGGTGCCGCCAAGGGGTTCGATTCGTGGGGCCAGCGGAACGGCTTCACTCGGTGCAAATTCACGGAACAACAGGGCATATCCGCCGTGACTGACGCGTGGTACAAGAAGGGTTTCGTCTATTACCTCGCTTCGGGCAGCCCGCGATCGAGATACATGATAGATAGGAAGTTGAAAAGGTTCGTGAAGGAGGCCGTGCGTTAATGACGTGCAAAGGCGATTGTATCGGATACGAGATCGCCCTGGATCCTTGGCGTGGCGGCTGCGAGCTGGTCATCCAACTATCGTGCTTCGAGCAGCTGCAGGAATTGGCATCGCAATGCGATTCAACCGTGGATCTCGGCAAGCACGAGGCCGATGATTGCTTGTGCCAGCTGCCGGAAGATATCGTCAGGCGCGTGGTCGGCGAATTCGTGATGAAAAAAGCGGCCGAGGGCTTGTCAGTCACCATCACGACGATGTCATGATGCACCGCTCGTTTTAAATAGCCTTGCATCCATCATACGATCACACACACGCGGAACATCCCATGATCCCATTGTCTGCACATCTACCTTTCCGGGGGCTCGCATGCCCCGAACCTTGCCTTCCGGGGCAGCCCGGGAGGAAACGCGTCCTGGATCCAAGACCGCCACACCCCGCCCTCGGCTAGTCCTTGGGCACCCGCGGGCTCCGGCCTGCACCCGTGGCACCTGAACGCTCGAGCGGGATCGCATGCGAACCCTCATTTTTTTTCTTTTTCCATTATGAAGGACAACGTGTATGCTGAGATGAGCCTATTGCTGCTTGATGATAAACGTAAAAGAGCTGTGACTAGTGGCGAACGTTCAGTTTGCCCTGAATGTGGTGAAGAGATCGTGGGGAAATGTGGGGAGATTCGGGTTTGGCATTGGTCGCATTTGAAAACTGGTGAATGTAGTTATGGCGAGGGGAAAGGGGAATGGCATCTTAAGTGGCAAGATTGGTTCTTCAATCACGGGTGCTCGATAGAGAAGAAGATAAATAAAAATCGAGCTGATGTCGTTCTGCCTAATGGCGTGGTTATAGAACTTCAAGAATCACCAATATCGAATGATGAGATAAAGAAACGTGAGTCAGCTTATGAGAAAATGATTTGGCTCTTTAATATCGAAAGAATAAGGGAAAAGCCACTACTCTCAAATGAAACGATGTTTTGGGACAATAGAAAAAGGCCAATGAGAACAACGAAGCAAGGCGTGTTACTTCAATCCGGTTATGGCAATCCTATGTATAAAATCATTTATTGGAATGACGGCGATTATTATGGAAGGTATGAGCAAATAGATAACGATGATTTAATGCAAATAGTACCATATAAAATCGGAAATCTGATACTTGTAAAAATTGAATACCTTGATGATGATTGGGAAGATAGAAAAGCCGTGAAGGCCATGTACAAAAGACAAGATTACAAGCCGACCGATGTTTGTGTTTGCTCCCACATGAAAAAGGAACACTCATCCCTCATCGGCTGTTTTGGCAAGGGATGCACTTGTATCGAGTTCGTGCTATCACCAAAGAAACCAGCGGAGAAAGTTGAAGGCGAAAGACATCATGTGTAAAAACAAGGATTGTGGGAATCCCGAGGGTGGCCGCGAGTACGAATGCGGCGACTGCCTCGAGAACAAATCCGAGCGTGCCATCGAGAGAGCTCAGGCACGTGCGTGGGAGCGTTATGAAGAACAAGGACATTGGTGAAGATCGTGCACGCGATGGACAGCGGGGATGCAATGAGCATCCGAAACAAGATCGACGTGATCCTGCTCGATATTCGGAGGACCAACCCGATAGGGCCAGGCAAACCGTACCCCGAGTTCGTGAAGGATTTCGTCAAGAAAATGACAGAAGCCAGGGAGATCCTGGTAAAGCGATTTGGCATTGAAAGGTGAAAAACCGATGGTGAGCGAAGAAAAGAGCGAGGTCGACATCTCGCGCGAGGCTCTTGCATGCCTGCTAAAGGCGGCGAACGATAACGGGCGGTCGCCATTCCCAGCACCATGCAACAACGTCCTCGGCGAGGGCTATCAAATGCCCCTCATGTGCGCTGCGACCGGCAAGGAATGTAAAATGCCTTGCAAGAAAGTCGGGAAGGTCAATGCTTTCGCGATCACCTTCTTGCACCCGATCGATTTCGGCATCAAGCGGTCAAGAACCGTGTTCGTCCTGACCAGGTTGAACGATGTCAAGCCAAGGCTCAAGGCAGGCGATCTCGAATTCGTCGTGATGGAAAAAGAGATGCACGAGCACGAGTTTTATGCTTTCCCCATCCTTGCCTTCTCGGACGAATACAAGGGCGCGAGTACCCTGGTGGTGAAGGTCGCTTGAATGCTCCGAAGCGTGAACCCAAGCCAGCGGCAAAGAAGTTCGGCAGGTGTCCCCATTGCGGCAAGAAGTTCGATCGCGAGGGCACGCGGGCTATCGCATGTACCGAACCGGAATGCAGGAAGGCCCAGAATGATTACGATAAAAAGCGGTTCATCGACGCGAAGCGAGCGTTCGTGGATGCCCTCATCAGGACAGGATGCTTCTTCGCATACCTCGATTGCTGCGACGGCTTGCTCACGACCAATCGCAAGGATGGAAAGACACTTGACGAGCTATTTTCGGCCAGCGGTGTCACGAACATGCGAAAGGACGAGATCGCCACGATCATGGGCACGACCAACGATTATATCGTAACATGCAGGCGGCATCAAACGATGATGGTGCATTACTATGCTGACCACGAATCATCCCCGTGGCAAGACAAGCTGGATGGAGCGATCCTCTACGTCATCGACAAGGCCACGGAAAAGCACGAGGACGAGCGTGAGGAACGATGATAGAACGATGCTTAAACTGCCACGGCGAGCTGGCCATCTTGCCCGCCCAATGTGGCCGGTGTGGTTATGTCAACATCATTGGTGACTTTCAAGAACCAAGGCATCCGATCATGCAGATCACCTGCACGGATGCCGGTCGGACGCGATCGGCCTACATTCCCTTATATCAAAGCGATCTCGCCAGGCTCAACGCGAAGTCCCGCGAGGCGGTCGTGAACTACTTGTGCAATATATCCATGACAAAAAAACAGCGGGACTTGATACACTTTTTAAAATCGAAGGACACGGCTAACTTGCGAGCAAAAATTCAAAAACTAGACTTGATCGAGTCCGTCGTGGGCTTCTTGCAAAAATACAAGATTCAGCGCGACTTTCAAGATTAATATCACCCTAGCGGGTCGGCAATCTCTTTTTTTCCAATCCATGACGGGTATCAATAAATATGGACATGGCAAAGTCAAAGATGAACCAGCGTGACTCACAATGAAAATAAAACCATTGACCTGGAAGGGATGGCTCGTTATCTTCATCATCATTGCCGCGGGCCTATCTCTATCATTGGTACTATTTCTCCCGTCTTCCGAGATTGGAAAGCAGTTGGGTACGGTGCGTGAATCGAACGCACCCATCGTGCGATCCAATAACACGGTAAATGAATGGCTTAACACGTGGGCACCGTCAAACTCGATCGAAGATTATATCCCGATCTATTATGATCGGCCGACAAGCAATGCAGCATTGTTATGCAAAAAACTAACGCTATCCGATGCTGATCTAGCCATCATAACCGGTCTCGATTCGATGTACACGAGCACCGGACAAGCGAAGATCGTGTATGTCCGGTCGGATTCATCTGCAACCACGGCGTGGCTTGGCTTGGTATTCAAGGATACCGATGGCTCTTGGCGTGCAACGAGCATCGCAAACCGGGAGTTCGCCATGTTTGATGCGGTGCTATCGACGGTCATTTCGCGTCTCGATTATAACCCGCTCGTCCAGAGCCCCTTCCCAGTTTAAACTCGTATCAACCCGTTATTTCTTTTTTTTCATTAATACGTATCAATAAATAGTGCTTGCGACAAAAGTACCCTTGGCCTTCAGTAACGGCTTTTAACCAGGAGGTACACGTCATGGAATCCGATTCCCTAGTTTCGTCTACACTGATAGATGACAAGTCTAAATCAATATCCCCTATCGAGGAGCGCTTGATTTCGATATTTAAAGATGTTGGGCCATTAACAAGGGACCAGCTCGTGAAGAAAATGGCCGTGCCAAGGACAACGATATATGATGGCCTGAAAAAGCTTATCAAGCGAAACGAGGTCAAGAAGTACCCGTTTTACCAGGCAGAGCAATGCCGTGGCAGGCCGCAGGTCTTGTTTTCCTTGCTCGACGACAAGAAATGATCTCATCGGAAGGCATCTCTTTCTTCTTTTTTCATTCCAGGTTATCAATAAATACCAACGATGGTATATTTCAGCGAGGCACGGCAGCCATGCCGTGTCACTCCGCGTGTAGTAATCTTCTCTCTCGCTCTAGGTTTTTTGCCCCCGGAGCCGCCGGCCCGGCCATGATGGGGGATTTTGCGAGACCATGCCCGCGGCACGAGGCAAGACCGTTGAAAGCCACACGACAGCGATCCAGGGCCATCCCAGGCAAGGCCAGCTCCAAAGAACTGGCAAAAGCCCGATTGACGAACGTCAAATCGGAGGAGGAGCGCCGGCAAGTCATGTGGGAACTGGAAGAAATGAGCAGGCTGGCATCACGCAAGCGGGTCGCCGTCAGCAGCCTCCCGCCGACGACAGGACGCGGGCGCGGGATTCAAGCAGCATCACCGCGGCTTTCAATACGTCGGCCAAGCGAGGGGCTTCCGGATCACGTTGAACGCATACCCGCTCGCTCACAAGGGATCGAAAAACGCGGCTCGGAACGGGGAAAGCTCGACCGATTTCCCGTTGCTCTCCAAGCTCGCGATTTGGTCGGAAGTGAACGAAGACCTTCACATGATGACGCACGTGCAATGGGACAGCGGCCATGAAGTTTTTGACACGCGATATGTCCAATCCATCCTCGTGAAAAACAAGGAAGGCGAGAACGTGACCGTGCCCCGATACGCGTGCTGGTACGTGCGTGACGAATCAGGCAAGATCATCAAGTATGATTGAGGCCATTGATCATGAAAAAGAAAACCGAACGAACGGGCTGGACCAAACAACGGATGTTATTGGTCATCTTCATCCTCATCGGCGTGGCTAGTTTCCTCGGCGTGTTGGATGTCTTTTTCGTGACAGAACGGATATCCACCGTTTTAGGACCGCCAGCAGGATTGCCGTAGGAAAAGGATTGCCATGACAAAGAAACAAGATCGACGCAAGACGCGGCCAGCCAAGAGATCACGCCAGCGAGGCCGTCAAAGACCACGCAAGGTAAAGATGGAGGATCCAGCATTCAAAGAGATTTCGATGGCCGAGGGACGGTCATTCGAGCGCATACCGATGCTGACACCATATCGAGCCGCTGGTCACAAGGCATTCGTTGGTGACACGCAGCTTGCCCGCGTCCATTCGATATTGAAAAATGAAGCGATAGTGCTTGATTTACCCGCGAAGCAAGTGGATGCGGCCGTTTACATGCTCAACAAGATTATAAAATCATGGGGCGTGAAACCCAGGGGAACGAAGCGTTGGGGTCCTGTCGGAGATTGGACTGTGGGCTCGCGGGCCTTGCTATTCGTGGCAGGGCGGCAACTTGGCTTGACTCAACAGATGAACCGTTTTATTCCAGCAGGAAGGAAAGCCTTGTTCTTGAAATATGCCAAGGATTTTGGTTTAAAAGCGAAACCTCCGACCGAGATAGAGGTCATGGCCAAGGTGAACGAGGCTTTTCATGACTTGGGGATGGTACCCGCTAGCAGGGAAATGGTGCATGAAGCATTGAATGCCCTCGGTTATAAAAGGCCTCGATATTTACATGCTTGGGTATTTGCCTACATAGTCAGGAAGCGCAATCCTACGGGATGGAAAACCTCTAAAATTGGTGCCAATCCACTCGATGTCGCAAAAGCTCTTGGAGTTCCAGCCTATTCCATAAGAGACATGTATTATCAAGTCGTAAAGCCGAGAGTTTATCCCCATAAAAATAAAAAGGATTAAGATGCTTTTGGTGCGACCCGGTATTGCACGGGAGCCGTTTTCCTGTAAACATTCAATTTCTTTTCCCTTGTCAAGTCGTTAAGGATGCCCGAGATGAAGATCACGTAAGGCCGGTTATCACTCTCGATCCCGAGGGCCTTGCGCACTTGTTTCGTCTCGAACGGGTAGGTCCAACCCTTGACACGTTCCCAAACGGTGCTTTTCAATTGCGCCATGAATCCGAATTGGCCTGCTGCTTCCCTGGCCTTCACGGCTGCTGCGAACTCCGGATATCCACGCGTTCTGTAAGGCATTAATAACACCAAATGACCATAGGACCGCCGACGTATTTATTGATAAGGGCCATATCATGTCAGGATCCATCTTGCTGCTATGTCGGCATCTACATAGCGGAGGAATTCCATGTCAAAATGTTACGATCTAGAAAAATATACTGCAAAACCCGGGCGAACCAGCGGAGGGAGTGCATGTAAAAATGTTACGATCTAAAAAAATATACTGCAAAACCCGGGTGAAACGGCGGAGGAACCACATGGATCCTCCCGATCTGGCCGTGCAAGTGAAATATCGAGATATGTAGTAACGTGATTATATAATGCTACGATAAGGAATGGTAAACTAAATCCGTGAACTTTGTAACTGTTGCAAATGAAGATAATAGAAAGTATTACGGAAAACATCGTAACAATGATGAGGGATGAATTAATGACATCTAGTGAGAGAGAGAGAGATCTAGTATAGTATAGTATAGTATAGTATAGTATAGTATAATACCCGACATAAACCATATCTCCATGTTTTATGTCATCCAAGGCAGGCGCGAAAAACATCCGTGTCACGATCCTTTTCAGGAATATCGATCATCTTTTTAGAAGCCGCCCGCAAGCCGCCTCCACGAAATACATGCCTTCCCCACAGCCAGCCATTTATCACGGTCTTAAGGCCAATCTTGACCATTTCATGACCATTTCATGCACCGCTCTCGGCCATGTAATCCTGCATCCCGGACGCAATAGCATCGAATCTCGTGTACCATTCTCGATGGCCTGGAGGTTCGATCGCCGGCCCGCGAACAGGTGCTAGCCTCGCCCCGGTTCCTTTTTGTCGGGTAATACTTTTTGACGCGAAAGCATGATTATACTTTTCGAGAGAAAAGTAATACTTCATGTCATGAAGGCCCCGGGCTTATCAATAAATAAGCCCGTGGCGAGCATTAATCATCACTGACAGGATCGATCTGATCGATGAAAAAAAAATCGACTTCGAAAACGCTAATTGGCACGCCTCGGCCATCTCGCACGATCGTGCCTGTCTTGCCGACGTGCAAGATAGCCGATGTAAAACTATTTCACTTCACCAAGACCCAGAACCTCGAATCGATCGCTCGTAAGGGGCTTTTACCAGGAGGGCATGATGCTTCGGCAGGGTATGATTTCGATGCAGTATGGGCGGCCGATAAAAAACAGATGTTCGGCGAGCGTGGATTCGGGCCAATCTGGGAGGATCGCCCTTGGATATTGCGAGACCCGCGCTCGCGAAATGACATGAGCATCGTGGGTATCAAAGCTGCGGGTGCCAAGAATTTCAAGAGTGACTGGCCCTATTACTATTCCAAAAAGGCTATCCCGCCCGCATACCTTTGTATCATCGATCCGAGCGAGTACAAGAAATTTCCGGTCAAGGCCGCCGAGCTCAAGCCTCCGGTGCCCAGCCTTGACTTGCTGCGTGACCCGAAGTTCATGAGCCATGTCGATTCCTTCGCCATCCGGTATCACGATGCCATTGGCAAGGGTGGCAATCATTTCGACTACGCGTTCGGCAACAAGGCAGACAAGCTCGTCATCGACTTCGTGATCCCGAAAAAGGTGCCTGCCGAGCTCGAGGCTAAAAAAGGAAACTTGCCTCCTCCTGGCAAACAACGCGTGGTCGTGTTCGGCCCTGCCCATGAACAAGTCTACATGTCATCACCAATTGGCAAGATCGTGCCAATTCCTAAAGGATATGGCACTGGCAAGTGGTGGGTCGTGGTGAAAGGCAAAGCATATGTCAAGGCATATCCCAAGGGTTTTATCTTCGGCATGAAGCCACGCGGCGCCAAGAAATTCACGGAATACAAGACTTACCAAGCTAAAATCAAGGACAAGCCCACGTGGTTCATCAGGGCAATGTGAATTCTCATGGTGAAGATATACTATGGCGTCCCGTGGATAACCACCGAGGGCAAAGATCGCCTTCTCTTCTGGGAAATGACGACACCCGGCAAGTTCAAGCCGATCAAGTACGATGACATTGCCCCCAAGGATGTGCCGGGGGATCTGATCGCCTATTCGATAGGAGCCGGCCAATCCGCCGATGGAAGCGGCGAGATATACCATTTTTCGGAGTTCTCTGGGGTGGACGGCCACCGCGTTTGGAAGGACTTGAAGCAGCACGCGTGGAATGTTTATTTCCACCAAGGTGACTCGTTTAACTACAAGACCCTCGACCGCGGTGATGAATACGCGTTCATCAAGAGATATGACCCGGTATGCGAAGGACGAACGATCCCCGATGCTGGAGAGAACTACGTCCTGGACTTTTCCATCTCGAAGCGCACGGTGGTCAAAACTTATGCAGACAAGTGGCGCGACTACCTCCAAGTCAAGGACAAGCCGAGGATGCCAATGTTGTTTGAAAAGCCAGCATACTTGATCGACAAGGACAAGTTGCTCTTCTTGCAAGGGGACAAGGAATTCCAGGCCATCGGGCTGCTGGGGAAGTTCTTGATCGTGAAGCACCCGCAGAAGAATGTCTATCACTTGAAGCAGCCACTCGGCATGGACACCACGAGCCCGGAGATCAAGCTGCCGGTTCTCCCGGCGAGCAAGACTCTCTTGGGTATATTGGGAACCGTGTCAGGCTCGTCTTCCACGCGACATTCGATCACCAGTGTTTACATGCTGCTCAAGGACGAGGCCTTGGGGAAGGCCGAACCAGATCCCAGGGTGTTGAAGAAGTATAAGCAGCTGCGCGAAGACCCCTTGCAATACTTCGAGAACATGCGAAGCGAGGCCTACACCACGCGGTGGGGCGTGCTCACGGTCGTGACCTATCGCTCGGACATCGACGATTACGACGTGAACATCTATCTCGGCGATCGGCTGATCGAGGAATCACAAGCCTACAAGTATAGCAAGGAAATGGGCCCTCTGAAGGTTGAAGCCATGTGCGTCAAAAGGCCGAGAGAAAGAGTAAAGCGCAAAGCTGAATCGAAGCCTCGATCAAAGGTAACACGCAAGACCGGATTGACGCCTCGGACAAAGAAAGGGCGAACGTGAATGATGTCGTGGCGCTGCCACTAAACCATTCCGACGGCGAGTATCAATAAAAGCACGTGTCGTCCCCCGTTATCCGATGGATGGCATCGGAGCAAAGATCGAGACCCTGACCATCGGCGAGATCGACGAGATCTTGACGAAGATGGAAGCGGCCCTCGAATCTGAAGAGAATGCAATGAACATGCACGAGTTCGACGAAGATAAAGAGGCGAAGGAACAATCGGTTTGGAACTGCGTCGTGTACAAGGGATACATCGACCTCTTGAAAAAATCGAGGGCCAATCTCGTCGTAAAAGGCAAGTTTGATTCAGTCTGGGAAGAAAAGGATGAAGGCCGGCAGATCGTGAAGGCTTGCAAGCTGATCGTCACGATCGCGACGGAAGGCACGGGGATGTCGTATCTTTGCTTGATCGGGCCTCTTTTAAAACCCACCAATCCTGCAAAGGAACTCTCGAAGCGAGAACGATCGTTCGTGAGGAAAGAGCTGTTATCATTGGTCGACATGACCATTGATGTCCAGGGTATCAATAAATAAGGCCGTGCCGATACCTCGATCATGTCTCGATCAACAGGACAGAAGCGATCATCGGTATCACGGCATGCCAGCTCCGAGCCCAACGCGTTTTACCAGCCGAAGCAAATCACCATCCTCTGCATCTGGTGTTTCATCACTGCCATCTTTACAGCGAGGACGGTTGCGGCTATTCAACGAACCGGGCTCGTCACGACAGCGCCCAACGTGTTCGAGACAGCTTTCGGCACGTTGCACATGCACCACTGGGCTATCGTTTTTATTGCCCTCCCACTCTTGATGATCGCCGCCTTCGCGACGCGTGATGGTCTCACGTTCTTTGGTATCCCCATCGCCAACGGCAAGACCATGTGGGGCATCTTCATGCTCGGGATATCGATCTGCCTCGGCTTGTTCGTCGATGGCATCGTGTACATGGATTCCAGCATCTTCTTCGAGGTAAACACGGAGGTGCGACAGCCCTTGTCGATGGCAGACTTGTATTTCACGTTGTTCTTGGGCGCCATCTGGTTCGGCACGAGCGTCTTGCTCTTCACCCTCATGTACAAGGTATGGCGCCATTCCAATCCGAGGCGATGAGACTCATGGTAAAGCCTAAAAAAACACGTCCTGTCAAGCCCAAAGCCGTGAAACCCGAAAGAAAGAAGCAAAAACATCAAGTCGTCCGGGAATTTGAAAGAAAGCACCCGTCTGAAACTGATTTGCAGAGTTTCGAACATATACCCGAAGTCACCACGTATCGGACAGCCGGTAAAAAGATGTTCATTGGTGACTTGAAGCTGATGCGGATGCGGGCCATCATCAGGCGACTCAGCAATGAAATGGGCTTGGCACAGCAACAAAGTAACGAAGCCATTTACTTGTTTGAAAAGGCGCGCAAGACCATGCCCACGATGATCGATTACGATGTCATCGCCAGCGCGCTCTTGTATATTGCTGGCCGGAACCGGGGCCTTTCACAAAAAACAGCTTTGTTCGTTCCCAAAGGCAAGGGCCAGCGCACGCAATTTTGGAACCTCGTCGAGAAGATAGGAGGAACCAAGTCAAAACCAGTGAACCTTGCTATCGTCATGGTCAAGGTCAACGAGATATTGGCATCGAAAGACATACCAACGATGACCAGGGAGCAAGTCAATGAAGCTCTCACCCATGGTGCGGGATACAAGTATCCAGAAGCGTGGGTGATCGTGTACCAATTTGCTAGATGGGTGAAGGCAAACCGGCGATGGAACAACCACGATTTTGGCATGACGCAAGAGGAATTGGCATCCCTCGGCGGTGGGATGTCGATCAACACCGTGCGAAACCTTTTCACGCAAGCATTGGCCATACATGGCCGGCCGCGACACTGGAAAACGACTCCGACCGAAAGCGAGGTCCTGGCCAGGGCTAACGAGGTATTACGTGGCTTGGGTTTGCCCCAACTCACGAAAGAACAAGTCATGGATGCGAAGAATCACAGCCCGCCGGTGGAGAATCCAGTGGCATGGGCAGTCATCTACCATTTCGCTCTCATGCCTGAAAAATACCAGCTCATCCATGCGCGTGGCGCTCCAGGTATTCGCTTCAAGAGGCTTGCCATGGCATTAGATATTTCCGACATGACGGCAAGGCACCTGTTCAACCAAGCCATGTCGAGACTTGGAAAGGCCGAGCGTTGGAAGTCATTTGCAAAGCAAGGGAGGTTAAAGTAGAAAATGCAAGCACGAACAGCAAAAGATATCACGATGGCGTTGCGCGGGATCCAAGCTGCCCGTGATCTACACGAGCTCGAAGGTGCCGAGCTCGCCTTGAAAACATCTGTTCCGCCATCGTTCCTGGGTGGGTCGAGCGTGCAAGACCTCTTGTATTCTCCCACCGGCGCTCGCAAGCGCGCTCGCCTGCGGAAGGCCCTTCAAGCTGCCGGGATCAAGCGCGTGCCCTTGGCCGTGTCGGAGAAACGGGAGCCATCGAGCACGCATCCTGTCAAGGCACCCAAGCTCGAGGACTTGTTCGGCGGCGAGCTTGGCAACTCGATCGAGACCGCGTTCAGGCACATGGGCATCGCTGAACAGGAGATTTCGGAGGCAATGCGACGGCACCCGAGCCAGGCAGCGCTGATCAACTCGCAGTTCATCACGCTCGCCACGCCAAAGGTCTTGGAAAACAAGCACGACGAGATGTACAAGTGGCACGTCTACGAGCTGCTCGAGCGCGTCCATTCCCACCAGCCTTTGAAGTATGCCACGAAGGCCGAGATGCTGGCGCATCTTTCCGAGATGAGCTTGAAAGCCCCGCTGCGCCAAGAATGGGCTATGGTGTACGAGCGGTTATTCAACGAGCTATTCCCGCAGCATTTCAGGGCGATGTTCGGCAGGGATGCCTTGACCCGTGAATCATGGCCGGGACAATATGCTGAAGACCTCGAAAAGATGCGTGGAACCTTCCGTGTCGAATCACGCAAGCTGCAGCCGGTGAAGCCCGTTACCAAGCTGTCAGGCCAGGCCAAGGCCAAGCCGGGATCCAAGTACAAGACCCTGCTCGATTATTTCTGAGCTTCTTCTCTTTTTTCTGAGCGCGCACCGAGCGCGCACTATACCATCGCACCAGCGCGCTCGGCGAGCGTTGCACGTTTGCAAACGTTTGCGATTCACGGCGCTCGCAGCTCCATTCGACGAAAAACCTGAATAGGCGAAAAACCGGGGTACAGCCCTTCCATCTCCTGGTGGAGCCTCCATCGGCTGCTGGTGGGGCAAGAAAGGGTAGCGGGTGCATGGGGAAACGGGACGGGTCAAGGTTCGCACGACAAGGGTGGAAAACCGGGAACGTCTAACGTGGCCTTCTAAAGGCCCAGGAACCAGAAGGGCGAAAAAAGGGCAACGGGAACACGGAAGGGTTGTACCCGGATAGAAGGGCGAGATAGCCCTTCACCGAGCCATGCCACCCGGTTCCAATTACAAATAAATGCTACATTTTACCGGTGGTTGGTCATGGAAAGGTGCCGATGACAAGGCACTCGTCGATCGCGTGGCCAAGGGCCTCAAGCCCGCTGGTATCACGTGGGGCGAGATTGCCACGCTCGTTGAATTGGAAGAATATGCCAAGAGCCATGGTTTGATCACCCATATCAAGAAAGTAAGTCTCGCTGGGCAGCACGAACTCGGCATCTCGTGCAGAGGGACATTCGGCAAACTCTTCGACCTGGATGCTCTCGTGCGCGATTATGCAAGGGCGGGTTTCGATGCCAGCAATTTATCGAGCCTCGCGGCCACGAGGCTCGCTAGTGCTTTGAAAGAATGGAGCGATCGAGAGAAGGATGATCCTGTGACCGGGCTCTTGCTCGGATATCCGGTCGAGACGACGTGGGCAGTCATGGCCGGTAATGTCCTGCCACGCTACCGTGAAGCCACGTCGCAGCCGGGATGATGCTCATGAAAACAGCTGACATGAAACCACGACAAGTCAAGGACGACATGCTCAAGCACCTCGATGCCGTCACCAAGACCTTCATGAAGCGCGAGGGCCTGGTCATCGAAATCACCGTGGAGGATAACACGTTGAAAAACGGGAAAGGCAATTGGATGGTCTCGGACGTGTTAACGGCGGGCACCGGCTGGCTCAAACATCCAGTGGCTCACGTTACCACGCTCGTGTTCCAGCACGTCACGGCTTACCCCCTCAAGACACGGAAAATGCCGCTGTTCGTCGATGCCTATGTCAACCTTGTCTATACCAACGAGGAATACCGTGGTAGAGGCTATGCCGGGATCTTGCTGCGGCTGTTCACCAGGTGGTTCGATGAACATGGAATGGTTGCCAACCTCGATGTCGCTTCCCTTGGTAACGTGAGCGAGGAACATCTCATCAAGTTCTACAAGCACGAGGGCTTCGAGCTGGTCGAGAAGAACAACGATATAACAGGCGGCGCCATCATGGTGCGCAAGCCGATCAAGCGCTCGGGCAAGGTCTCCAGCACGCGCGTGTCGACGCCCAAGGCCGAACTCGGCAAGCTACTTGCCCTGGCGTCACGGGCCGGGCTCTAAACTCTTTTTATATCCGACCCGCCCTGGCCCTACTGGCGAGTTGCATGAAGATCACGCACACGGAACCCGCTTCCCTGGCCGATGGGAAGCTGGAAAAAACCATTGCCATCGAACTTCATCCAGAGGATGAAGAGGACATGGCCATCATCGCGGCCAATGGCAACAAGCACAGGTATTACCTCAGTCGTGGCGGATGCAATGGATTTTGATGCCAGCACTAGCATCCCGTAACCACCATCCCTCCCTTTTTTATAGGCTCCTATCCCAACGGATGACAAGGTGCTTCCATTGAGCAATCAAAACATGATCATCAATAACCTCCAAGCCGAGAATTGGCGATTGCAATCCAATCTCGACAATGCCAAGTCTGATATCATCAAGGCAACCGATGCAAAGGCACGGGTCGTCGATATATTGCACAAGGCACGTGATCTCTTGCTACGTTTTCCGGCGGAAGTCAAGTCTGCGAGCAGCCCATTTAGCTTGAACCTCGATGGACATCGTCACGTGCAGTATAATCCGGGCGACATCGACGCGTGGAAGGTCAGGCTCCGCCAGCTCCTGGAGGCCGGGCTGGCATGAGTTCGTCCGATGGCATGGCGAGCATGAAACGCAAGATCGCCGGGGTCAAGGCCATGCTTGGCAATGCCCTTTATTTCGCGGATAGCAGTGATTACCGCGGTGCCCTTGGCGACGCGTATGCCTTGCTCGATGGCGACCCGCATAACCCGGCCTTCACGGAACGCGAGCCAGTCGTGCCTGACAATTCTGGTCATGACTTGTACGGCGAGATCAAGGAACAAGCGGCGAAACGGTGGCGGGTCGGCTCGCTGATATTCTGGCGCGAGATAGCTTCGGCATGCAAGGGCTTGATCACGTCCCTTGCCAGGTCGAAGGGCGATCTCTCTTGCATGGTGACCACCCTGCGCCGCGATGCCGACAAGGCAAAGTTCACCATCAAGGCACTGGCCTTCGCCATGACGCGGCTGCATGCTTGCGATGCTTGTGGCGGCGATCATGCTGGTGGCTGCATCGCCAACTGCGTGAACTATTCGGCGTGGACGCCGTCTGACAAGCCACCAGCAGGAGATGAAGCAAAGGACGAATGGCTCAAGCAGCTCTGCGTGTGCGGTCACGAGCGGTGCGTTCATGGCCATGACAATGCCACGGGCTTGGAATCCGTGTGCAAGGATATAACGTGCAAGTGCAAGGCATTCTTGCTCGACCGGCTCACGGTCACGCCGGTGCTGACCAAGGCAAATAGCATGGAATTCAACAAATCGATGAAGTGAAACATCATGAACACGAAACAACCTTTTATCGTCATATTCTGGGACGTGGATGGCTGCATGGAGGCAGACCAGTTTCCTGGCGGCAAGCAAAAGCAAGACATCACCAGGGATCCGGTGTTCCCTTGGGTCGTGGAAGCAGCGGCCAAGGCGAGCATGAACATCATGGTGAGCGGGCGCGGGTCGGGGCTTGAAAGCATCACGATGGACTGGTGGAACGCGAACAAGGCATCACGATGGACAGGTTCGATCCCCATGTATTACGTCGGCGTGGATTGGAACCATGAAAGCAAGCACGACCAGCGGATGCTCGATTATATCGACCGGAAGCGGCAAGCTTTGAAGGAGTTGCTGGTCAAGTGGGGAAATGCACTTTCAGCCAGCAACATCACTTTCGAGCTGCACGTGTACGATGACAACGAGAGCGTCCTCCGTGGCATCTTGTCCCGGTGGGATGATCACATGATCTTGCATCTCGTGAAGGATGGCGAGCCACGAGACTACCATCACAAGGTGCAGTATTTCCAGCTGTTGGAAGGCGTTGTACCTGCCGAAAACACGAAACACAGCAAAGCAAAGAAAAGCACGTGAATGGACAATGAAAACAAGCGATATCTTGAAGCAATTCATCATCGCCATCGAGCACGAGGGCGCGAAAATGGGGCAAGATGTCAGTTGGCGCAGGATGAGAGGCAAGGCCGAGACTTCGACCACGGAGGACGTGATGACCGTGATGGAATCCATCACGAAGATCATCCACGAGAAGCGGAAGGAAGCCATCGATGCCGAGATAGCGGCGGAGAAAGCAGCATCGAAACAAGCGTGAGCGAGATGGAACTGACATACCTTGAAGAGTTCGACTTCGGCGACGAACCATGTACCCTCGTGGTGGGCTTTCATGGCATTGGCCTGGTCGGGTACATCGCGTGCGAGCATATGGCCAAGGTCACGAAGGCCAAGCGCGTCGCGGCAATCACGTCAGCCTTGATGCCGCCTGTCGTGTCGATCGATCCCGACGGCATGGTCGTGACGCCGTTCGAGCTATGCATGGCCAAGGAGCAACGTCTTGCCTTCTTGCTGGTGCGCATCCAGCCTGCCGATTCCGAGCTGCGTGAATTCACCAAGCTCGTCGTGAACTTCGCGAAGGATCACGGGATGTTGCTGGTCATGCTCGGTGGCATCGACCGCGAGCTGGTCAAGGAACAGAAACCACATGCCTTCACCACCGCTAGCGAGATCCTTCCCAGGCTGGCAAGCTTTGCAAAGATACCGGACGGGATATTCATTAGCGGGGGCATCGCCCTTTCGATGATCGAGGCCAAGGCGCGGGCCTTGCCTTGCGTCACGATCTTCGCGCCATCGGAACGCGACCACGTCGACATCAGTGCCGCGATCGGTGCGATCAAGGCATTGAACCAGCTGCTCGGCACGGCGATCGATCCCACGGGCTTGGCTCACGAGCAAGAAGCCTACTTGGAGGAGGGCAGGAAGATCGCCAAGGAACTGGCAAAGCGCACGCCCGACCAGCCGGCCATGTTCACGTGAAGAGGCCTGTGACCATGCCAAATATCGAAGTCTGGACGAAGCTCGACATGGCGATCACCGACTTGTTCGACGAGGAGGAGATCGAAACGAAGGGGCTTGGCCACGTCTCAATCGCTAACGAGCTCTACGCCACCCTCGGCAAGTTCGTCACGATCAAGGAAGAACCTGGTGAAAAGCATGAAAGACAATTATGATCTGAACAGGATCGATTTCATGCCGTTCGACGAGTTCGCCACGCGGCGCTGCGACACGTGCGGCAAGCAGCTTGCCGTCGTCGGCACGGCCGGACATCTTGACATGTACCAGCCGAAGGAGCTGGTTGCCAAGTTCGGCAGCCATGCTTGCACGGATTTCCTGGCCCTGAGCAAGGCCAAGCTGTTTGCTGGCAAGATAACGACGCGCGAGCACCATCTCTTGAATAGTGGATCGCTGGTCGCCACGTCATCGGTCGTCGTCCATTTCTGCTCGAGGCTATGCAGGAACGTTTTCAAGGCAAGGCTCTACATGAATAATTTTCCCCAGTATTACCCTTGCTATGAGCCGAGCCGGCACGAGCGGGATCGCCCCGCATGGGAAAGCGACTACGATCCATCATCGCTAACGGATCATGTTGATTTCGACAAGAAAGGAAACGAGGACAAGAAACCATGATTATCAGGAAAGTGATGTTCGGGTGCGCGGTGTTCAACACGTTCATGTTCGTGTTCAACATCGTCATCAGCAACGGCAACGTTGGCTCCCTCCTTGCAGCCATCTTCACTGCCATAACAGCGAGCTATTGCTGGGCAGGATCTTTCGATGCGGAAAAACCGGTTCGAATTCCTTTCCTTCCCGAATCGATGCATGAAGCAAAAGAAGACTCGTTGATGCGGCAATTGGCAGCATCGGAACAAACTGCTTGCAAGTATCTTGCGCTCCTCAAGATGATCCTTGGTGGCAAGGCCGTCGATGGTTACAATCCAAGAACTGGTGCCTTCGAGTTCACGCGCGGGTTGCAAGTGCCGGTATGGAAACAAAAACAAGATGTCCCATGCGTGCACGTGAAGCAAGGGCTATGCAGTGGCCCAGCACCCAACCTTAGCGGGAAACCATGTGATGGGATTAACAAGGCATGCTCGTTTTACAATCCCGGCGAGAAACCGGGTAGCATCGAGGGGGAACGCACGGTGGATGGTTCCCGGTTGGACAAGCTCGACCGGATCGAGAAGGCAGCCGCGAGCGTCCTCGCACCGGAGCTGGCCGATCTACCACCCAAGAAACCCGTGGAGAGCGAGAAACTATGAGCATTCCACATGACGCGTCCGAGAACGCGGCGCGCCCGTTCAAGGAACGTGCCGAGAAAGCGGAAGCCGATGTGGCACGGCTCACCGCCAACCTCGCCGACAGGGAATCGCTGTTCAAGACAACCGTGGACAACTTGACCGATTTCGCCCACGAGTTGGAGAAGGTGCGGAAGGACCTGGCCACGGCCAATGCAGACGGCAACACGTTCAAGGAACTATCCCAGCGATATGCCAAGGAACGGGACGCGACAGCGGCGCAGCTGAAAGAAGCCAACGTCACGATAGAGCGCATGAAACACGATGCGCCGCTCCATTGGCAAGATTACATCCTCACGTCCGAGTACGCGAAGTTGGAAGCCAAGATCATCGTGCTTGTTGATCTCGTGAGCTGGGAGCTTGGTTGTGACAATAAATGGCAGACGTGCGAGAACTTGCAGACCTTGATCTGTGAACAGGAATGCGGCAGTGGTGCCCCGCATTACAAGGCAAAGATGGGGGCAAATAAGCCAGTGACCTATCTCAAGTGCGCGCAATGCGGCACCCCGCTGGTCGAGGACGAGAACGGGAAAACAAAGCCTTTCGCGATGCTTCTCGGCACGTTCAATGCCCAGCCTGAAGAGATCGATTATTATCGCCATCGATGCGTCACCCAACGTCTTGATGACAAATTGCACGCCAAGAAAACAGAGGCACGTGTTGACAAGGCCGGAGACAAGAGCATCATCATTGGCCGATATTTTCGGAACTTTACCGAATCGATGATAGCTAAGTACTTGCAAAAATTGCCAGAGCGGGGCGATTCATGGGATGACGTTGCCGAGATCCCGTTTCTGCATACCCAGTTAGTCGAGCACGCGAACAAAGCCGATTGGTTAGACGTGGCCGTGTTTGCGATGTTCCTCGACGTGCTCAATGCACAGCCTCGGATGGCCACGCCCCAGCTTGACAAGACATCATGTAAGACCGTCGATATCGATGACCTCATGGAATCGCTCGGGCGCTTCTATTGCGACGGGTGTGACCATGGCAAGTGTTATTTCATCGACAAGCCCGGGGCAATGTGCCCGGACGGGTTCAACATGCCCACGAGGATCCACAAATGCAAGCCTGATTGGGAAACGGTTAGCAAGATGTTGAATGACAAGCCTTTGACGGCCGCCCCCCAGCTTGACCTCCACATCCTTCAACCTGGTGATCACGGTTATCGATATTGCCCCTATCGCGATTGGTACGTGGCGTTGCTAGAGATGATACGTCCGTTCGTGCCATTGACGAACCCCAATTTCGTCTGCAGTGGCTGTGATGAAGTCTGCATGTTTCCTTGCTCAGTTCGGATGCAAGATGGCATCCACGCTGACCCTTCTCGATGCGTCGTAAATGGAGATGTCGTGGATTGGAAATCCCTTGCTCTATCCGATGCAATGAACCCGCAGCCCAAGTTCCGGGTGGATGTCATACCAACATCTGATGCCGAGATCGACGAGCACATCAAGCAAGTGATGGCCGGGAACTTTGAACACGCCCGTGAAGACTACCTTCGTGACAACCCCGACTGGATGGAAACCAAACCGCTCCCCAAATTGCATTGTGATGAGCTGGTTGGCACGTCATGCCGTATCGATGGCAAACCTTGCGTGCCTTGTCGATTTCCGAAAGAAGGCATGGCCGCTCCCGCTACACATCCGAGCGTGCTTGAAAGGGCGCCAGTGCATCCGGTGACAATCATGGACAAGCTCATGACCAAATTAAAGGCCCCTGCCGCCTCGAATATCCCTGGCGAAAGCCATGCACCATCTTGTGATCACACTTTCAAGTGGTCGGAACCCGAACGCCTTTACCGTTGTGTGAAATGCAAGTACGAGGTCAAGGAAGAGGATTGGGGAAAGCCCGCTGCCGCCCCAATCAAATCACGCGTGCGAATCCTCAGCGATCAGAGCATTTTGATTATGCCAGAGAAGCCCGCCCCGCAGCCAAGCGAGGGTCGATACATGCCCGACCCCCACATAACGCCTGCCGATCTCATCCCGGACGGGGCAAATGTCCCTCTACACGATCAAATTGACGAGAACGTCGATTTAATGAGGGCAATTGAAGAAGAGGTTGCTGCAGAGACGCCCGCCCCGAATGCCGCGGTTTCCGAGGTGCTGGCAGATGCAAAGGCCATACGCGAGGAACGTGATTTCTATCTCGCGGAGGAGGCAAAACGGAAAGCGGCCGCGGGCGACAAACTCGCTCGTGTCCTTGTTTATGGCAAGCCGACGAACGTGGTGCTGAACATGACGAAGATGAACGAAGCGGCAGCTAAGGAATTATCAGAGGTCTGCGAGTGCGGGCACCCCAAGAGCCAGCATTACTGTGATGATTGCTACGAGTGCGGTTGCCGGGAGTTCAAGGCGAAGGGGGGCGACCCGGTCTGCGAGTGCGGGCACCAGATGTCTCACCACCAGACATCTCTCGGATGTATTGCCAAGTTGCCCGACGGGAAACTCTGCGGCTGCATGAAGCATCTCAAGAAGGCCAAGTGAAGTGGATAACGTGAACGGCATCCAGATGATAGCAGACGTGCTCAACAGGAACTTCGCCGACCATACCGTCGAGGTCGACGAGGGCCGGCATGACATGGAACCCATGAAGATCATCCACTTCGACATCGACTGGTTCACCAGCAACACGCTGAAAGGCATCTTCTCCTATTGGGGCCTCGATTGGCGGGACTGGGTGATCGAATGGCAAGTGCGCCGGAGCGAGACGCCGGGTAGCAAGCGATCGCGTGTCAGCGTCAGCCTTTTCGTCAAGCACAAGCTCGAGCTGGTCGAACGCGATGGCCTGAAATGCCCCTCGTGTGGTAAAGTGGTCCTGAACGGCGAGCCAGTCCTGTCGATGGTCGCCGGCGCCTTGCGGTGCCCGGCTTGCGCGGCCCACGAAGACCCCGTGAAGCGCATGGAGGAGGCCGAACGGTTCATCGATGCCAACATCAAGGACGATGGCGTGCACGGGCTCGCACTGGTCGGGAAGCTCGACCGCCTTTTGCACGTGCTCGTCCCCGAATCGACGCCATGGCTCGTGAAAGAAGTGCTTTGCGAGGATTGCAAGCAATTCCAGCCGTTCCATTCGCTCGACACGTCTTGCAAGCAGCACGGCGTCGCGACCCCGTGCCAAGACTTCAAACGAGGTAGTGCTCCATGAACCCCGAAGACCATCCTGCACGGAAAGGGGCCGATCACCCGCACCCCAACAACTATCCCATCATCATCCTCCGCCGCTGTTTCGACGGCTGGGAATCGATACGTGACAAGCTCGATAGCGACGGGGACATCATCCTCGAATGCAAGTCACGGGTAGATCACTACGACGCCGTGACCATCAAGAACTTCCTTTACAAGGTCGTGGCCGAGCACGCCCAGATGCTTGCCGTCCTATCGGTCTCGAAGCACGAGGATTTCTGCCCGTACATCACGACGTGCGCCGGCGCCCTCCCGGATCTTGACGAGCATCCCGATGCCGAAAACTGCCCTTGCAATGACTGGGGAGCGCCGTGCTGGTATTACTCGAACATCTACCAGCCGTTGCTCGCGAGCACCAGGACTCCCGTGCCGGCGTCCAACATCCAATGTAAATCGACGAGCTGCCACTTGTACGGGTACAATCCGACGGGCAATCCTGACGATTGGAAGCGGCTCTGGTCGTGTATCACGTGCACGCGCAACACGAGCTTGAAGAAGGACAATTACTACAGCGACAAGGGACGGCCCGCGATCGTGCAGCTCGGCATGAAGAGATATCCTGTTCATGTCGCTTGCCCCGCCCCGAATGTCCCGCCCTCGCCTGGTGCACTTGGAGACAAACGCCCGGCAGGCAGAGAAAATGGCGGGAGCGGGAAAGCTGGGGCCGGCATGCATCCTCCAAAGAAGAAAAGTGATGTATAGTGGCCACGAAATCATGTGCAACTTGTAAAAAACGGGATGTTGACCCGGATTTGAAAAAATGGCCTTGCCGCTATTGTGCTTTAGGAACGCGGTTCCAGTTCTGGTTATGGAAACCGAGGGATGATCAAGATGGATGACAAGCAGCAAATCGAGTTCTTGGAACGCAAGGTCGAACGGATGCATGACGAGATCGAATCATGGATTGACAAGGTCGGCGAATTGAAATTGCTGCATGCCGTGAAGGCCGAGCAATTGAAGGCTGCCATCGGGGAGCGGGAAGCGCTCAAAGCCAAGATCGAAGAATGGGGAACGAGGATAGATGATATCACCTTGAAACTCTCCGAGGCCAACATTGAAATAAAAGCCCTCAAGGAAAACGCGCTCGCCCATCTCGATAAGCTCGACGTCGAAGGTAGCAGGAAAGCCCAGTGCGATTGGATCATCGAACACAAGAAGATACTAGGGATCAAACCATGATTTGCTCACGATATACCGAACCACCAAAGAAATGCGCTGGTTGCAGCGATCTCGGATCCGACGGGCTGTGCTACCGCCTCGCCCGTCTCTACCATGAAAACGGAAACAAGCTCGTGACGACGAACACCAAATGCCCGAGGGATTGAACGTGTCCGACATCTATCCTGAAAACATCACGTGCCCGAAATGCAGTGCCGAACTCACGATCCAGGCGGATGGCATGATCGAGTGCCCTTCGTGTGGCTCGCGCATCATCTCCCGCACGTCTACCAAGACGAAGATCACCATCGACAACTTGACGAAAGAGATCATCGAACTCAAGCGCGTCCCGCGTTGCGAGTACAAGACGCACCGCGAGGCCAACATGATCATCGCGGGGCTCAAGGATCGCCTCGAGGAGCAGCTGGAGAAGGCCGAGGCCGTGATCGCGGCCATGGATGTCGAGGCAAGGACGGAGCGCATCCGTGACAGAGCGAACCGGCACGAATTAAAGGCGTCCCGTGATACCGCGAAGGTGCTGCATGCCAAGGTCGACGCGAGTGATAACTGGAAGGAGATCGAAAGAGGCGCGGCCGAGTTCACACGTGGCAAGCCGCCAGAACTCCTCAGGAAGATCGACGCGCTCACCGCCGAATTCGCCGAGATGGCTCAAGCCAAGGACATCGTGAAGGAGGCGATCGTGATCGTCGACGAGTTCATCCGCGAACCGATTTTATCCGCGAGCAGTTATCATGACATCTTATTGCAATTGCAAAAAACATTGCGAGGGCAGAAATGATCATGCTGCAAAAACTCCATGGTAGAACCGTCGACGCCTTGTATTGCTCCCGGTGCGGCATGTTCTCCATCATCAAGATCAATGAAGCCACGACGATCGCTTGTCCTGCTTGTAAGGAGAGACGGGAGAAATGTACCATCACGATACATGAATGGAAGACCCTTCCCAAGGACAGGACGCTGTACCCGGTCATCAAGTCGATCACCGGCGCCGTCCTCTCGAAGCCATCGTGTTTCGGGTCATGTTCCACGACCTGCCCGAACCCGCTCGCGTGCCATTGCAAGCCCGAGTGTGCCAAAAAAGAGAGGGAACGACAAGCCAGGGGCAACCATTTTCTATCCCTCGATAACGTGTGCAAGGAGCCCAACAGCGATTGCGGGTATTGCCATCACAGCATCGACGATTGCTTGGCCGATTTGAACCGCAAGCGGAAGGAGCAGAAACAAAGCAGTACCATCACGAAAGCGGCCACCGACGAGCGATCCGAGTTCATCGATCATTCCCTGGAGTTGGCCAAGGACGCGTGGCAAGAGCGGGACAAGGCCCCGACCTTCGTTTACCCGATCTATGACAAGCAAGGCGATATCATCTGGACAGGCGAGCTGGAGCCACCGTCATGCTTCGGGCACTACCCAGCGCCGACCAAGCAAATCTGCGACGAAGACTGTGCTCATGCCGACGAGTGCCAGATCGAGACGCCTGCAAAGGAGGGCGAGTTTTAAAATGACATGCTGCGAGACATGCCCGCTGTTCGAGGCATTTGCTGTCGAACCCGGCTGGGCTTGCATGCTCCACCTCGTCGACGAGATCGAATCAAAATGCACGAAGCGCATCTATTTAGAAGGGAAAGCCGCCGAACTTGGGCAGACCCTCGAACAGATGTTGAAAATCAAGGAATCCAAACAAGGTTGAATCGAATGGTCGATAACATCAAATGCCCCAAATGCAAGTGCATCACGTGGCGCATCCACATCAGCAACAAGTGTTATTGGATCACGTGCATCGCATGCGGGTTTAACGTTGAACTAGCCCCTGTCGTGGGAGATGGTAACTGAACATGGCCGACAAGAATCCACGGGTTGGATGCCATCACGAATGGGATACATACCATTCTTTTGACAAGACCATGTCCCGTGACTTGAAGAAGTGCCGAGCTTGCGGGTTGATTCTCCGAGCAGAGAATGTAAACGTAATGAAGTCACTACACTGCTCGGGCTGTGGCAAGTTCGTCGTGTATGCTGAAGAGATCGCCGGGCTCCATTATTCTGCTGATATCAAGTGCCAGCATTGTGGGGCAATCGCGATAAGAACGACTCGATGCATTTTAGGTGTGTCCTGATCATGACAAAACACGACACGGAAGCAGACAAGCACCAGGTGACCGCCGAGGGCACGTGGCGTGAAGGCTCGACAAGCTGGTGGGAAGCCATTGCCATCAAGCGTGCTGGTGCTATCAAGGACCTGGAGCGGCAGCTCGCCGATCTCACCACGATCCATGGCTCGGTTCTGAAGCAAGCCTTGGAACAGAAAGAACGAGTTGCCGGGGCTTTGGACAAGGCTAACCATCTTGCCAATGATCCGAGCAGCTTTCCCGGTTATTGGACGATAAACCAGACGCGGTTGTTGGCCGAACTCCTGAAATTGCTGCGAGGGGAACCAGCGGTCGAGGGCGTGATCGCCATCGTGATCAAGTTCATTGATGACATGGACCAGTGCACGGACACGGCACGACTTCGTCTTCTCGACCGGTTCGTCAAGGACGTGAAAGCGTTGTTGAACGTGGATCGTGCATCGATCGTGCACGATTGGGACATGATCGAGCCTCTTGTTCATGAAGGTGGCGACATCAACGTGATACGAGCTCTTGACCGGTTGCACTTCTATTTCGGGCATCCAAGGCCGGTGGCACGTCCTCAAAAGGGCTAGCCCGGCCCTTACCCTTTTATATAGGTTTTCGACACTTGTTTCATCGCGTGGTAAACCATGGATAAAACAAAACCAGAAACCGAGCGAGTGCCCGGCACGGGGCAAGTTGCCGTGGCGATGCCCAGCTTCGAGCAAGGGGTCATCAAGTTCACCCGCAAGCCTGCGAAGATGGGCGAAGACTATATCTTCTGGATCCCGCGTGTCTACATCAAGAACGGCCTCGTGACCCCGGCGATCGAGTACGAGGTCTACCTGAAAAAGAAACCCAAGAGCAGTTGAACATGTCGACAGTGTCACGAAAGTTGACAAGCACGAAGAGTGAACGAACTCATGGCCGAACATGAACATGAAGTGACCAGCAAGGCATCGAACTGCATGTATGGTCCCGCGTGCGGCAACCATGCCAAGGATTGCGACGATCCCACGCTGCCGCCGCTGTGCTACTCGGCATCGGTCGGAATGACCAAGCAAGAAGCGAAGCCCGGCGAAAACGAGAATTGGTACAAGTGCCGCAAGCTCCAGCTCGTCGTCGAATACCGGGACATGGTTCCCGGCGAGACCATCACGACGATCGAAGGCGTGAAGATCACGCTAGGCCCTGAACACGTCGTCATGCGTGGCACCCGTGGCGAGCTCTATCCCATCACCAAGGCGATCTTCAACGAGACCTACGAGGTGGCAGGACCAGACGGGTCATGGATCGAAGGGCCGGCCTTGTACATGTCTGCCCTCGACGTGACCCTGGCGAACAAGTGCGTCTTGTGCAAGAAGCCCATCGCCGGGGCATACGTGGTCGGCAGCGCGGGCAAGCGCTCGCATGCAGCTTGCTGGGCAGAAAGCTTCTACACGGATCCTCGGGTGAAGAAGTTGCGGGCGGCAAACACGACCCTGGAACTGAACGCGGCCAAGGCAAAGGAGATCGTCGATAAAATCAAGGACACCTACGCGGGGCGTAGGCTGGTCGACAAGCTGATCGATCTCGCTCGGCTACTCAAGCCCAAAGCTAACAGGCGATCGGGATGCGAGACGTGCTTGGAACACGTGACGCTGCAATCGATCATCGATGCCACGAAACAATTTGCCAAGGACGATGACATGGGCACGTGGACGTTCGCCGCAAAAGTTTTGGAAGCGGTCGATGCTGAGACGGCGGAGAAACTATCGCCAAGGACGAGCGATCCATCGAAGGTGAAACCATGTCGAACATCGTGAAGAACGTGATCGCGGTCACGCCATTCCCCGAGGACAACATCGAGGTGCTTGACGAACTCATCGCGGTACTCGGCGGCCATTTCGATTACAATGCCATCGTTCCCATGCCATCGGAAATCCAGGCCCAACACGCACCCGTTGGAGGCGGCTTGGCCATCATCACCGAAGAGGTGATCGAATGGCAAAAGGAGAACTGGGGGACGACCAAGACGGCGATGGCCGTGAACATTGACGTGTTCAAGGATGCCAACAGCGCCATGGCAGCCATCACGTTCGAGAGCGCGAATACCCCACCGATCCCAGTCATCGCGGCCTTGTCATCGCGGTTTCACGGCATCGGTTTTTACCACCAGTACAAGGATGTCGAGCTGCCCGACACGGACTGGGGCATCACGTTTTACAAGGATGGCCAGATCAAGCACCGGCCGCATCGGTTAAACGAGGAATACAGGCAAATGGGATAGCCATGAACGAATCCGAAGGACTCGATGACCCGATCGTGGATTGCTTCAATGTCTGTGGATGCTATGACACGGGCGTGGTAAAGGATTGGCTGCGCGTCCTCGCCTTGCTCAAGCAGCCGGATCCAAAATACATCACGGACATCGTCAAGGAAACCGGGTTGAGCTACAACTATGTCCGCACCATCTTGCACTTGCTCGACGACGCGGGCTTGACCGAGCACGGCACAGCCATCAGGGGATGCTGGATAACAAGCGAGGGCGAGAAGTGGCTCCCGAAAATCGAATCATTCATCAAGCAAATGGAAGCTGGAACATGAAGCTCGTTGACAAGATACGTGCATGGGCGTGGACCACGCCCAGCCTCGAGTTCTGGTGCAGGTTGGGTTGCCAGTTCATGCACGTCGTGTTCAAGGGCCTAAGGCCACGCATGTGGTGCGAGCACGGTGGGCCATGCGTGCAAGGCTGCCGCGACGATGCCGAGCAGTGGAAATGCCCCGCGTGCGGCCTGGAATTCGACAACGAGCTGATGCTCGATGACCATGTCGAAGAATACCACGGGTCTTACGAGCAGGCGAGAAAAGGTACCGAAGCAAAGAATGAGACGTGATAATATCATGACGACACGGGAAGAATGGGCGGCGAAGACGCCACGCATGCAGTTCTGGCAGAACGAGCCGACGCTGGTTCCAATAGTGAAGAAGGTCTTTGATGAACAGACATTGTCCGAGGATGAACTCGGGCTCTTGAAAGCATACTTGCAATCATGGATAACATGGGTGTCCTTGATCCCGGAGGATGCCGATTACGTGGCCATCATGGAGGAGATCCAGATGGCGAGCCAGCGGCACATCATGAGCAAGACGGTGTTCCGCTTGCTCGATTATGCCATCGACCCGTTCTGAGCGTGATGAACACGGCACAGACCGAGAAGGATCGAAAGGCCGGGCGGGATCTCGTCATGATCTTGCTGGTGGGCTCGCTCGTCATTGGGACCATCGCCCTCGTGTCCATCCCGCCGCCCCGCCAGCAGCAGATCGACCTGTTTTCGCTGGAGGTACGCGACGTGTTGCTGGACGGCACCGAGCTGGATCCATCGAAGTTCTCTTGCCAAGTCTACGCGACCAACAGCACGAATTTCTGGCCATATTACATCTTGATACAGAACGACACGGCGGATCGCATCGAAGACCCCATCGAAGCGAATTGCGATTACATGGTCTCGTTCAGTGGCAAGATCGGCAACGTGACCTACCCCGAGCGATGGCAACGGTTCTGGCCAGGCCATATGAACGCGCTCTATGCCGTGGCACGGCCTGCATTCGCAAACTTGACGGTCATGAACGCGAGCACGAGCGAGCCCGTGGATCCCAAGGGCATCACGACCCAGGGCCTCATCATCGAGATCAACACGGATCCATCGAACCCGAGGGCCGGGTACATCGCCTATTACGATCCACGCGTCGACGACATCGTGATGCCTTGGATCCAGGTGAATTTCAATGCATCCGTGGGCCTCGCCGACCATAACATGATGGATGGGTCATGCCGTGTCCTGCCGAAATACCGGTGCAACTCGACGTGCTTGGGGTTTGGCCTGACCTACATGACGTGCTCGCCCGCTCGTGTCACGACGCTATTCCAGAACGCTACGACCGCCATCACGAGCATCCACTTGCTCTGGGGCAACGAGGTGCTTTGCTAACATGGAGGCAGATGGATCAAAGTACAAGCACGTCGGTGCCAAGAAGCCAGCATCGCTCGTTTATGAATGCCCGGTCTGCAAGCAGATGTGGCACGGCGACGCGAAACGGTTCGTCTCCGCCGGCTGCATCTTTGCCCCTGTCGCCGGGGAGAAGGTATGCCCCGCCTGCGCAGATCCCGACCGCAAGTGGGAGGTGATCAATCCAGATGAATGACAAAGGAGCACGGTTCAAGAAGACGGCCACGAATTGCCGCCTTGACGCGCTTGATCGCCGTGGCGACGGCACCTATATGACCTCTTTCGGCTTCAGTAGGAATTTAATGAAAAACCTTATTAACACCATCGATCATCATTAAGTTATCAACTAAGAAGTGGAGGCGGCGATCTGATGCTCTTTTGAAGAACATCACCACGTTCGATTTCGCAGAACTCAACAAGTTCGACAAGGTGTTTTGCTTGGTGAGCGGGGGCTTCGACAGTACGTACTTGTACGAGATGTGCAAGCAGCACGTGGAACCCTTCAAGTTGTACCCGGTGAATTGTTACAACCCGTTTGAGATGAATAAAACATTGGCTTTGATAGCAAAAGAGCCGCGATATATCTCGGTTAGGCCAGATACTCGTGTTGATTATCTGGAGGTTTTAAAAGATTCATTCATGCGGATCCCAGCAGTGCAACAAGTGATCAGGGAGCACAAGCGGGATAAAGAAAATCCACCATATAACAAGGACATGTTTCCTTGTTGCAAGATCATCAAACATGAGGCATTCCAAGCAGATCCGTTATTCAAAGAACCGAATACCGTGGTGATAAGTGGCATAACGGCTGGTGAATCGCAGAACCGGGCGTTTCTCTTGGGAAACTTGCGTTCCGGGCGAAATCCAGCAGATCCAGACGACGGTACCATCAACCCCCCCACGTTTTATTATCGGAAGAAGTTAGGGCAACTCTATTGTTACCCACTCCGTGATTATTTCCAACGCGAGCTACCAAAAGATATTGCGCGTGAATTGCGAAAAAGATACCCGGATCTATGCCATTCTGGCTGCCGTATCTGCCCCTTCATTGTGGCGTGGAAACAAAAACACGCCGAGAACTACAAGCAGAGCATGAAGTTTTGGCACGACCTGGACGGCTTCACGAGCCTTGATGATTTCAGTGGGTATAAACCCTGCATGAGAAATGAGAACTTGATATAAAATGGAGACACCTTTCTCGCCGATCGCCTCCTCATCGGAAGTCTTAGCGTCCGTGGCGAGGGTGGTATATGCCTCCTCGTTACAACCCACCGCGTCGAGCTGCGCTGCTGCGAGTGCTTCGATTCCGAGCCCACGGCGATGCCGTCCGAGGCCACGGAACCATGCTTGACGGATGCAGCTGGCAATCATATCGATGCAGCTTCGGGTCCGATATTCCCTTACGATATCCAGATAGCCAACATCACGTCACCGCCCGTGGCAATCGATCCTCAAGGCGGTGTCAAGTACTTGCATGAGTATTACCATCAGGAAGAGCAACCCGTGCCCCGCACCGCGTGCCCGATATGTTTTTCGATGCGACGTTCCAACGGGTACTGCGTCGTTTGTGGTTACAAGTTCGATGAAGCGAAGGTGCAATAGAAATGAAGATGATAACCCTGTTCGTTCCAGAAAAGGTGATCGAGGAATATGAAAACTTGGTCGCCAGAAACGTGATCGCGAACAGGTCAGAAGCATTTAGACAAGGGATAATCGAATACCTGGCCAAGCTCAAGAAAATGTTTCCCGACGATGAAGAGATAGCGAGCTTGGTACTCAAGACACAAGATGGTTCAAAATGATCAAGAATTTCGATGAATGCGTGAACCGGCTCACCGGGGCCATCGTCGCCGGGAGGACCGGCCTCAAACCGACGGTGGAAGATTTACAAAGGATCGTCACGTATATCCAAGAACATCAAGCGGATATCTGGGACGAGATCAAGGAGATCGCCCGGCAAGTGAGCAAGGAAAAACATTCGGACTCTATTTCATATGTCGACATGATGACGGCGATACGTGATAGATATAGACCAGTGTAGAGAGAAAGTGAAGCTTGAAATGACGACGAAGAAGCAAAACCGGTTGTGGCGCGCGTTCCATCGCCACCAGCACAAGATCGATTCGCCACTCGCAAAGGCAATGATCGTGTACTTCGAGAACCGGCTCGTGACATTCAAGCGGCTATTGAAAGAACTAGAGCATGATGAAAAAAAAACGAGGCTTGATGAATGAAAAATAAATCTACTGATAATACATGCGCGGCATGCCCGCATCCTGGCTGCTGTTGCCACTTTAGCGCTTCCGTGAAGGGCCGTGAGGTCATCACCGATCACCCTTGCCCTTACTTGTCCCCCGCCGGCCGCTGCTTGATATATGCCGAGCGGCAACACAATCCTGACTGCTTGAGCATTGAAGAGATGATCAAGTTCGGCACCATCCCGAAATGGTGCTTGCACGTGCGTGACGATGCGGCCTACCAGGCCCGCACCGATACCAGGTTATATGACTTCAAGATCGTCGAAGATGATTAACAATGTTAAATAACCAAAAGCAAGAACGGGAAGTGGACATAGCAAGGGTCAACGCGGTCGTGATGAATTTCAATAGCCTATTGACTCATTGGCAGGAGCGGGAGATAAATGTGCAAGCAGCCGTCCGGCAAAGAGCTATTGAAACGATCTTCATCGAACTCTTGGATTTGACGATACGTAGTATGGAAGGAAACCAATTTGCCACCTTGCTCTTTCACTACATGATAAATCACGAAGCCCAGGTCTTCACTGAATACTTGGATGATGCCTTCATCGAGTTACTCAAGGAATCCGAATCAATAGCAAGAGCTTGTTCCGAGATTGCCCTCTCATTCAATAAACAATCAAAATTGCGAGGAAGCTCATAATATGAAGTGCTTAACATTAATTCAGCCATTTGCATCCTTGATCGTGGATCTCAGGAAGCTGATCGAGACCCGCTCGTGGGCCACGAAATACCGCGGGTTAATTGGCATCCATGCAGGCGCCAAGATCGACAAGGTGGCGTGCGCCGCGTTCGGCTATCATGTGCCGGAAGTGCCGACAAGTGCGGTTCTCGGCATCGGTATCATAATCGATTGCGTGCAGTTCCCGTCACTCCTCGCCCCGCCCGATAGATACGGCGACTTCACGCCAGGCCGGTTCGGCTGGATTTTCGACAAGAAAAGCATCCATCGTTTTGTCAAGCCGATTCCTGCAAAAGGTGCGCTCGGCCTTTGGAACTGGGACAGCGATCTCTATCGCTTGGGATGATTCATGGTATGAGAGGAAGGAGTAAAACCAAGAGCCCACGGAAGCGGAAAGCGAACCGGTGGCGAGCGGCACGCGTGTGGTGGACGTGCCCCCGATGCGAGGTCGAGATCCCGCTCAGGAGGGTGCGGCAGCACTGGCATTTACACGCGAAAGGCGCGCCTGCATGCCCAGCATGTGATGATACCGGCTTCGTGAAAGAACACGGCAGCCAGCAAGGTTATTGCAACTGCGCCAAGGGTCGGCAAGTCGAGGGCGAGGACCACGTGCTTAGTGGCGGGGATAGCCCGGGTTGTCATGGTAGCAATGAATCTTTGAAAGATCAGGATCAAGAATCGAAGAAGTGAAAAACACATGGTTGGATTGAAAGATGCGATAGAAATCATCACCAAATGGAATACAAAAGTGAAAAAACTCGGCGAAGACGATATCCTCGAGATCGCTGCAAAGTTGACGAGCGCAGGATGCAACAAACGCAAGCATCGCGGGGCGGCTCGTGGTAGATTCGATGACCGGTGCCAACAAGTGCTTGCCGAGTTCCAATCGGCCGAAGCCAAGCGGCTCCCGGTGACCCGGATCAAGATCATTTCGGGTCACAGGTCGCCAGGTGCCGTGCTCGACCGCTTGAAGAACCAAGCATGGCGGTTCACGATGAATCGCGAGATCCATGGGAACCGGATGGTCACCTATTACACCTTGCTGGGCAAGGCTGAATCTGGGGCGGTACCATGTCAATAAAACGAGGTGGATCGAGGCTGACCATCTTTTCGGTTGGCGTGGGGGAACAGATGAACAACGAGGAATACATCATCGCTGATGATGCCAGGCTGGCGAAGCAAATCTATCTCGCAAATATCGAGAACAAAGTCAAGGTCGTCACGCTGGAGAGCTTGATCGGACGGGCCGAAGCCAGGGATGAGCTGCTCAAGCAGCTGCGGATGCAAGTCGAACGGCTGGAAGCGGCCGGGATAGTAAAAGGGAGCCATTCATGAGCGATCAACCTGTCTATTACAAGATGTGCCCCGAATGCCAGCAAGAGATCGAAAGGGCGAACAGGGCAGGACACCAGGACGAGTTTATCAAGAGTGCCCAGCGGCTCCGGGAGTACTTGAAGGTGAAACATGCTGCCGAGCGATCTGCCTTCCCGCCATCAATCCAAGCTAGAAGGGGACGTGATGACCATCGCGGGCAACCGGTTCATCCCCGTGGAATGGTTCGACGTGTACGATGCCAGCGGCGTGCACGTCTGCCGGGCTTGCGGGGCCAAGTTGCTCACGAAGAAAGGCAAGCCAGCCGCTGCCCTGCGATGGTGCCAAGCCCCCACGGATGGCCATTACAAGCTTGTCCTGGAAACGCTATACGACTTTGCTTCCCGCCGATCGTGGTATGTCCACGACCTGGCCACGCGGCAAGTTCCCGAGATACGGGCCAAGCATGCCGACAAGATAGCCACGGGGGTGCTGGAATTCTGGAGCCGCGAACGGACATGCAGCGAGCACGAGTATTTCACGTGGCAAGGAACGATGGCCATCCTCTGCGAGGGCTGTGGCAAGCTCGTGGTGGTCGGGAAGGGGCATTACTCGTTCCTACCAGGGTCGGACGTGCATCATAAAAATCCCGTGTGCCAGGTGACCTTGCAAACCGTCATGAGCATCTTCGATCCTGCAAACTTCATCGCTTTATGTTCGACCTGCCACGGAGAGTCGCACCCGTGGCGCAAGAAGCTCAAGCCGCCACCCGAGCCAATCACGACCCTGGATTCCTTCTTGAAGAAGTGAGTTCCTGAACCGGGGTATAAATAAATAAGACGCCACCAAGTTACCACCATACCTGTTTAACCGGCCCAAGATGAAAACAAAAAATGTACAAGATAACGATCATGCCGGAATACAGCGGCTGCCGCTGCAAGCTTTGCGCCCGTGGCCAGATCGAATGGGACAAGGCGTTTGCGCAAGCACGGGTGACCGGCTGCGACTTGTCAGTACCAGGCGCCAATACCCATGGCTATTGCGCGTTGTTTGGGCCTCACGAGGCCCGCGTCAAGACCAAGGCCGAGATAGCGCGCATGATCGAGGTGCACTTGAAGCGATGGATCCAAGCCGATCCTGCCAAGGTCGTGATCGATCACCAGTGGGCTGGCCTTGGCTGCAAGGGATGCATGAATGCCTTGTTTTCGGCAAACAAGAAGTTCAAGGCTTGTGCCCTTGGCGTTCCAGGTGCGTGGGAATACGGGTATTGCATTCTCTACATCCCGGCGGCCGCGAGGGCATTGACCAAGCGTGACCTGGTGGGCTTGGGCGAACGGCACGTGCAGCGGTTCATCCGCGAGAATTCCAATTACGGATAGGCGATCGGCATGTCAAAAAGAAGCGGCTCGGACAGGATGCGCCGCGTCGAAACGCTGACGCGGATCAACACGGGCATCCTCATATTCTTCGTCATCGTCCTCGTTGGCGGCGTGGCGGTCGGGATCTGGGCGTGGATAACCTTCATCCAGCCACAGCTCGACCAGCTCGGCGGCTTGTTCAACCAGATACCACAACCGTAGGTGGCGAACGTGACCTCTTGGACATACGCGCGACATCACACTGTTAATACCTTGACGTTGAAGCCATCATTCCGCTCGCCAACGGGCGTGTTGTATGTCAAGAGATATCAAGCCGCTTTGCGAAAACATTTCAAGCCAGGCTTCAAACAGAGCTCAAACCCGATTCCCGATTCCGCTTTTAAAAGGATCCGGGCCTTGCTATCGAAAGCCAGAGCTTTCAAATCATTTACGGATAAAGAGCGTTTAATAATCGCGGAAATCTTCGAGAGCGAGTTCTCGCTTCTCGAACTAGGCGATTACAAGTTCACCCTTGGCTCATCGAGCATTGCATTCCTTCCTGCTACTGAATATGAAGAAAGGTTAGCAAAACATCTTAACGGCCTTGTTGAAGGAAATGAAGCCAGCACGGGAACCTTCGAGGAGATCGTGCAGTTGGAAGCAAGCATCAAGTCCAGCGGCTACAACGTGCGGTATCCGGTACTCATAGAAGTGCATCCTTTAACATCAGGAGACTTGGAGTTACGGTTACGAGGCGGCAACCACCGTGTACAAGCGGTGCGAAACTTGATAATGCAAGGGCATCTATCGCCGAGATTCAAGATCCCGGCGGTCTTCATGTTCGACAAGGGCCGGGTAAAGGCCATTCACAAGATTCTCGATAGATCAATATGATCCCGCAAATCTATCACGGCACGGCACCACCATCGACGCACCGCATGATAGCGGAGTATTCCATCCTCCATGACGGCATATGCTTGAACGTTTATGATGGCTACGAGAACATCGCGCCGTCGTTCAAGCGCATCGAGGGGCTGGGGGTCAAGCTCTTCCTCGACAACGGTTCGTTCGAGCGGTATGGCGAATGTCTTGCTGGCAAGATCACGGATGCCGAATACAACTCGCCTTCCGCTGTCACGGCCTATTTCAAGCGGATCACGAAGGAGTACGAGGCTTGCCTCGCCGCATCCGTGGCACCTGCCAACTTGATCATGACTGTGCCAGAAGTGATCGGGAACACGGAAGCCACGAGCGAGATGCAAGCCCGGTTCTTGCCCGAGTACATGGCATTCGCCAAGGACAGCGGCGTGTCGCTGATCATGGCCTTGCAATTCGCTCCCAAGGCATTGGATTGGGATGCCCAAGCAAGGGCGGCGGCGAGGGGAATCGCTGCCCAGGATCCAGGCCGCGTGGCGCGTGTCGGGATCCCGTTCGGCAAGGATTACGGGCGGCACCAGACTCCGAAGGGCTTTCCCGTGATAGAGGCCTTGTTTGCCAGGGGTGGCACGCTCGCCGGGCGGGAAGCGCACATGTTCGGGCTCGGTAGCCCCATGAAGCACCAGAAATACGCCAAGGGCAAGAGCTGGATCGCATCGACCGATGCAGCCACGCTCAACCGTGTCTCGAACTACGCGTCGTACATCTCCCGGTCTGGTTTCATCCTGGACATCCGGGACTTGAAGGGCGAACGTGGCAAGGAAAGCGAAGAGGCGGCATTGGCGGTCATGAAGGCGGATGGCATCCTGGGCTTGCGCGAGTGGCGCGGGCTATCGATGGCCGAACGCTACCGCATCAACCTCGAGAACTACGATCACGTCATCCAGCACATTTATTCAGGCGCTGCAAGGCCACGCCAGAAAGCCGACTTGCTATCATTCGCCGAGAGGCTGCCTGTCAAGACCATGGCCGTCCCGGTGGCAAGGCAAGAAGCCCGTCCATCAGGAATAACACGGTTGAGCGACAGGCCGGACGCATATTTCAAGTCATGGCCGGATGGCCTCGTCGTGAACTTCGTGGCCTTCCGGCGACGCCTTGCCAAGGCAAGGTTGCACGTGTCAAACATCACGGAAGCTTACCACCCGCTCGAATACGCGTTCGCGTTTGACGTGGATCCTGGAAAAGGCAATCGGGTCGAGGCGGTGGTGGATGACATCACCCGCTGGATCCAGCTCTCGAGGATCCGACCACCAAGCGACATCGTCGTTAGATTCGCCCCGCCGTCATCCGTGAGCATTCGCATCCGTGGCGGGATCGGCTGGTTTCACGACGTGGAAACTCTCGATGATATGTGGTGGTGAGTCGGGTATCAATAAATATGCACGAGGCGGTATCCAAGATATATGACCGGAAAAATATCGGGCGTGATCTCGACCGTTGAACCCGGCGAGGCATGGGAGGTCACCTTGAAGGGGCTCATCGATTATCTCGAAGGCCCTGCTGAAGGCCTCGAGACCGATCTGGAATCAGACGACGACCAGATCGTGCATCTCTCGGTCGTGCAACGAGTCCCGGTTGCTGAAAAGCCCCAGAGAATCGACAAGTACCTTGGAGACTCTCCGCCTCGAGCTTACGTGCAAAAAAAGGTACAGAAGAACCCGGTCGTCGTGGAAGAGATCGTCGATTACATCGCCGAGGCTTACGATGCACATCCCGATACATACAACGTGCTGCTCGTTTTGCCGCGTTTGTCCCGGATATTCGGGAGTTCTGACCTCGATAACAAGGATGCATTCAATCGACGCGTCCGGGCATTCATCTCACGAATCAAATCAGTGTGAAGCGAATAACATGGCAAAAAAGCATGGCGTCAAGTCGGCAGAAACCGGAGAAGTTGAATACATGGAGCTGCGCAAGATCATGAACCGATATGATGCGATCAAGCGGCTTGCCGAGATACAAGGTTTTGACATGGAAGACGATGAAGGCAAAGAAAACACCACCGCCATCCGCGATGCCCTCAAGAGCTTGCGATTCAAGAAGCTAAGCGACATGGTTGGCTTCTTCGAGGCAATCTCCGAGGAATGGCCTGCCGAACGGGATTTGCCTGACACCCCGTTTACGGCTGAGGGTGAATTGCGAGCTGGTTGGCGCGTGAAGGAGATCAACGTCTTGATCGTGGAAGGTGGCCGCCGGTCTGACGCGACAGCAAAAGCATTCGTGCGAGAGAACTATGCGCTCGTGGACATCAAGGAATGGAAGGAGATCGCTTGAGGTAAATGATATGGCAAAGAAACCGACACAGAAACCGAAGGCCAAGCCCAAGGGCGCGGCATCGAAGAAGCAAGTCGCCCGGCGCCAGCCGGCTCACAAGCCTGTCAAGGGCATGAAGCGGCAGCCCAGCGAACACGAGTTGAGGGAACAAGCCAAGCGTCACGAGGGCGAGACCGGGCGCAAGCCTTCCACGCGCATGGCACGATCGAGCACCATGGCGAAACGGAAGCCAATGACGCGCGTCGCGCCGAAACGATCGCGACCCACGCGGCCTCGAACAGGCAAGCCACGAAAGGTCAGGTCACAGCAGCTCGTCGCCGCGCAAGACTATGGCTTGACCCTCGCCAGCATCAAGGCACAAGAAGTGATGCCGGCCAAGACTCCCGAACCGGGGCACAAGGTACGGATGTTCTTCGTGATGGCTTCGCCCAACCAATAAAGCCTTGGAAGACCGGAGATGCCAAAGCATGAAGGACAAGCTGGTCATCAATGAACACATGGACATGCGATGGCATGAAGGCAAGCCACGCATCTTCATCGATGATGAGCCATTCATCCAATGCGCGTTCCTGGTGATATCCGTGACCAAGGGTGATCCATCCCTGGCCGACGCGAGCGTCGATGACCTCGCCGCCAGGCCCGGCGCTAGCGTGTTGGAAGGGAAAGATACTGTTGGGATGGTTGTCGAAGGCCACCCCATCACGCAAGCGGATGTCATGTGGGCGTTCGCCTCGAGCATCATCGGGTGGGTCGAGCTTGGCTATAACACCAATGCTTTGGGTGCTAACCTGGCCTTTCCCTTGCTGAAGGAACTCGCCAGGGTCGGGGATCCAAAAGCCAAGCGCGTCTTGGAGGGCGAGATCCATGACCGGTTGAAAGGCGATCACGCGAACGTCTCGCTGGTGATCATCGATACATGCGGCGACCTGCTCGACGAGGAAAACTGGCTGATGCTTGCACGGTCAAAACATACCATTGTTCGATGGAAAGTGGCCCGGAACACGCCTGGCCCGGCCCTGGCACGCCTCGCCGGCGACGCGGACGAGGATGTTCGACGGATAGTGGCCTGGAACACGAACACGCCTGGCCCGGCCCTGGCACGCCTCGCCGGCGACGCGGACGTGGATGTTCGACGGGAAGTGGCCCGGAACACGAGCATGTCGCGACAATAATGAACACGAAGGTCTTGATATGGACAAGCTGGTCATCAACGAGCACATGGACATGCGGTGGCACGAGGGCAAACCGCGCATCTTCATCGACGACAAGCCATTCATGCATTGCGCATTTCTGGTCGTCGCCGTCGATACTGCCGATCCTGCGAACGAGCAAGCGACCGTTGATGACCTCGCCGCCCGTCCCGGCGCGAGGCGGCTGGAAGGACGGGACGCGATGACCGAATACGGGTTGACGAAGGACGACGTGTTGTGGGGCTTCTATTCCTCGATCGTCGGCTGGGTGGAAAGCGGGTACAACACCCAGGTCATCCACACGAACCTCGCGTTCCCCTTGCTGAGGGAACTCGCCAGGGTCGGGGATCCAAAGGCGAAACGCGTCTTGAAAGGCGAGATCCACGATCGCTTGCTCAGCCGCTCGGCCGGCACGGTCGTCACGATCATCGAAACATGCGCCGACATAATGGATGCTGAGGATTGGGCGATAATATATGGCATGATGAAAGAGACCAAACGCGAAGGTTTAATCACCACGGCGCTGGTAGCCAAGGGAATTACTAGCGGCTTGCAAGTCGGCCGCTTCAAGCTCGGCAGCGAGCACCAGCCACTCGTCGACGAGCTGATCGATTATGCCAATGATAGCAATGACGTGTTGGTTGCCCAGCAACTCGCGTATAGCATGCCATTCTTGCCTCAAGCCCTGGCCGATCGCGTCTCCCTTCACTTGTCCCCTGGCATCAGTGACCATGCAAGGGGGTACATGGCCATGTTCACGCGGTTGCCAGATGTTCTGGCGAAGCTGGCAAAAGGAGCCATCGAAAACCTTGACGAGGCGACCCCGCGAAAATTATGGCAGAACGCGAACGAGGACGTGAAGGCCGATCTTCACGTGCTGGCCGAAGTCTTCTTGAACCATCATGTCACGGCTGAGATCATCGACAAGACCGTAAGGAAGCTTCTCAAGAAGGATCTGAGCGATTTTGCGAAGGGCGACATATCAACATGGTATGAACTCGTGATCCCTGTCCTCGGGAAGGCATTGGAGAGCAAGGTGGCGACGCCCGAGCTTGCCGAAACCATCGCCCGCAGCGACATCATCAAGGCAAAGAACTTGTGGAGCCGGGAGTTGATGCGTTGGCTCTCGCGGGCCCAGATTGCAAAACATATCGTTTTGCCATTGGTATGGGTGAATGATGATGTCGAGCATGACTTGTATCTCCATATCAACATATCTCATTACATCGTGAAAGACCAGTATTTCAACAGCGTGTTCGAGTGTTATACCACTGACGAGATCGTCGAATACCTAACGTGGACAGGCCTCGATTTCTCGCACGTTTATGCAGGTGCGACGATGAAAGCTCGGATTCTCAAGGCAGAACGCGACGAGCCAGGGAAATCTATCGAGCTCTACGGCCATTACACCAAGCATTACATGGCTGGCAATATCGCCGGTCTCAAGGCTTTCGCGAAGGAAAAAGGATTGAAGTTCATGCGCCTCATGGACAACGGTCGGTACACGAGCGTGTATTACACGCCTGGTGACGTGTGGCTGTTGAACACGAACTATGCTCGTGAAGAATGGGAAAAGGACAAGCAAGGAAACTGGTCACGAGTATCCCTGGAAGAGAAAAAGCCCAAGGCCGACCAGTACCTTCTTTACAAGGGCGAGAGGGCGATCAAGTCATTCGATTCCTACGATGCAGCGTGGAATTATCTCAGATCGATCATCGCCGATGCTCCTGATATCCCAAATGATTTCACGATCGAGAAAGAAGAGCTCGTCTGGGATCCCTGGTGAGGCCTCGAGGCCGTATAGGCCGATGTTGCCCGTTCGCGATTTGTTTTAAATAGGTGCACATCCCTCTATCTTTCGATCAGCATCTCGCATCATGAAGGTCGGAACGATGGCAAAGAACGTGAAGAGCGTGACATGCGCATCTTGCGGCTCGCGCTTCAAGACCGTTGCTGGTTTGCGCGCTCACGAGCTCGCGTTCCATCAAGGTCGTGAGAGGCCATTAAGCATCGAGGCAGCTGCCAAGGAAATGGACGGTTACTTCAAGTTATGGAATAACAACGCCAATGGCAAGCTTGGCGAGTCTCCGGTGCCGAACCCGGTTCCCGCCCCGCATCCAGTGCCACGATTCGAGGAAAGCAAGAAGGTCGATGGCGCCGCTCTAACCCTGACCCCCACGGTTACTCCATCACCCACCACGAGGTATGATGATGCCTTCACCCACAAGCTTCGCGATGGATACCGTGGCGTTGAACTCCCCGTCGCTGATTTCCCCGTCGAGCTGCATTCCACGCCCGAGGCGCAGATCCCGGCGACACCAGCGCACCCGAAATTCACCGATGACACGCAGTTCAATAACTTGTTCGGATTTGGGCGCACGAAACGCATGGTGCCAAGGTATTCATCCTATGGTTACTCGCATAAGAAGAAGCAGCGGCAGATGATCGCTGCCATGGTCGCGGTCATGATCTTGATGATGCCATGTGCCTATTACATGACCAAGTCGGGAATGTTCATTGGGATCACGCCATACGTCGTCACGCCCGAAACACCCACGTCGTTCGAGGACGTGCGTGACCTGGAAGTGGTCGATGCGATGACATATGACGACATCGCGGCAATGATGACTTCTCTCGAGCTTTACACGGCAACCCACGATGGATATGCCACGACGTATCACCTGGTCATTGCTTCCTTGAACGTGACATCGATCCTCGGGGAGCTCCGGGAGTACGCGTACACGCCAACAAGCTTTGAAATGGTATTATACGTGGGTTTCAACAACACCTACGCAAACACGTGGGCATATCTTGTTCCTGTTCGAACCATCACGATCGAATGCTATGCAATAATCTGAGTCTGAGGGCGAATGGAATGGGAACGACATTGCACGGCATGAACGGCAAGGGATTCGACCTCAACGTTTACGCGAAGGAAAGCCTCGACTGGCTGTGCTGGGGCTTGAAAAAGAAGTACGGCGTCTACGCGCCCATGACCAAAGCGGATTGCAAGATAGTCGCGAGGATCCTGCGCAACAAGGCGAAGCTATTCGAGAACGTCGCCGGCGACCCGAAGCATCTGCTTCAAGAGGCGATGCATGTCTACTATTGGATCAACGGCGAGAAAGATTATTTCAACGATCCTGAAACGATCAAGTGGATGCGCGACCTGGCCGAGTTCTTCGACACGTGCGGCGGGCTCGCAGACGAGAACGGCTACAACGAGGGATAAAAATGTCTGACAATCTCTTGACACAAGAACAAGCGAAGTTTCCTTGCTTTCACGGCTGGGTTGGAAGGACATATGTCACGTGCGTGCATCACGAGATTTGCAAGCTTGTCATGATCGTCGACAAGACTTATGTTCCAGCACCATTACACATGCACATCAGTTGTGACAAGGCCGAGTTCCCGAAAGTGCCACGTGAAAAGAAAGAGAAAACGAAGGAAGCGAAGGGCGAATGATGGCTTTGGAAAAGGTAAGCGAGGCTTGAAAGATGCACCACTGCAATCCATGTTCCGAATTTTGTTCTATAAGGAAATGCTCTGCGGACGGTTGCGAGGCATTTTATGACCCGGATTATCAAGAGATGCGCATTGCCGAAGCCATGCACATGTTCGACATCAAGGTGAATGGCGACGTTGACAATATGAAAAAAGGGACGATAAAAGCATGATAGCTTTGGAAAAAGTGCGCGAGCGCCTCGATGGCCAGATCATCGAGCAGCTTGCCAGGGACATTCACGAGAGCATGCGCGGCCCTGTCGAAGCGGGCAAGGTCTTGTTTAGGAAACCATGCGTGGTTTGCGGCCACAAAGGCCCAGATGCAATCGCGCATGAAATGACGTGCGACCATTGCAAAGGAACTCGGTTCGAGCCGTTCGAGGAGTTCGACCAGTTGCCGCCCGTCGTGAGAGAAGGGCGCATCATGGCCGCGAAGTGCCTGTTCGACCACTACATCCTCCAGCGGAGGATCCCGAAGGATACCATCAAGAAGTGAAAAATCATGGACACCGAATGGCGCATCGTGGCGGCTTTGATCATCTGCTATGTCACGCTCTTTTGGATGGCGATCACGTTCCTGCGGATCTTCAATTCATGGATGCAACGAAGAAGCGGGCCTGAAGCCAAGGAGAAGTGAAAAGTATGGGCATTGAAATACACTACGAGTTCACGTTCATCGGCACCAGGGCAGAGCTGGATGCCGCCTTGGCCGCGACACGCGAGGAGATCCAGCAATTGCACGTTTCCTTGATCCTTAACATGAGCGAACACGAGGGCATGGGCGAGATCGGTTATCACGTCGTGCTTGAACATGACCCCGAGGAATTCCCGCCTGCCGACGCGAGCCCACTTGGCAAGAGCATCTACATCTTGTCCGACGCGACGACCTTGTCACTGGGTTTCAAGCCGATCACGCCACGAACGTGGATCGCCATTGATTCGATCAAGACATCGGCAGCGGCATGTCCAGTCCAAGTGCATAACAAGGCTTGCGACGTGCTTGACATGATAGCCAAGCGGTTTACATCGGACATCGATGATGAGACGGGGTTTTACAAGAGCAGGGATATTGATGACCTTACCAGGAAGCAAGCCGAATTCGAGGACATGCTGCGTGAGGCCGTGGCCCTGGCCCCACGAGCCATCGACCAGATGATCGAGCAGCACGGGTTAGCCACTTTCCCGCAGGCCCTTGATCAAGTAGTCAAGCCGAAAGAAGGCATCACGAAACCGAGGAACATGGACGCGCAGAAATGGACAGCTCCCGATTCCCCGGCCAAGAAGCATTCCCGGCCAGACCATGAAGATATCAGCGAACAGGATCCGACCGATCCGGATTTGTATTGACATGGCGAGCGAGAAAGCGAGCGTCGTCTCGTGGACGACCAAAACAGATGCCGAACGTGGTTTCAAGCATTGCAAGAAAGCGAATGTCGACGTGCCACTCGTGGCGTGCATGTTCTGTCCCTATGGTCACATGACATGCTGCCACTATCCGAGCTCCGAGCATAGCCAGGATTTTTGTGGCCATTAGCGAACAAGATCAAACCGATCCAGACTTGTATTGACCGAGGGAATCTTGATGGAAGACGATGAACTAATTGGCGTGTTGATCGCCTCAGCGGGGCTGATCACGATGCTCATCTGCAAGTTTATCCCGGGCTACATGCAAGGGAATTTACCAATCGATGTCATGGTGGCCATCCTGACATTTTTCGCTATATTCTTGATAATGCTCCTGGTCATCGCAGCATGTGAAAAATGAAGGTGAAAGACAACGGATACCAATGAACGAGCCAAGAAATTCGACGAGTATTCCAAGGCCCTCGCGACCGCGTATAGCCTTGGAAACCGGATATGCATAACGTACAACCACGGCGCTCAAGGGCTATCCATATGCCCGTGTCGCGTGTCGATCGATAGCAAAATGGTGTTGGTCGAAATGGGGAAGGGCATCGTGATCCCTATCGAGGACATCAGCGAGTTCAAGTTCGTCAACATGCAGGAGGTAAAGCCAGGATGCCAACCATCGAAGAAATAAAAAAAGCACAAGGCGAAGCCAAGGATCATGTCATGGTCGGCGATATATACGTGTCACCCCGTGGCACGCCCGAGCGCATGTTCATCGACCTTGGCGGATGGATGTGGTCCATCGATGAAACGACGGCCACTGCCATCTTGAAAGAACTCGGCATCAACATCGTCTCGCATGCACGTTCGTCATGGCAGCACGAGAACTGGCGGATCGATGGCGACGATCTCGTGATCGAACTCACGGTCGGGTCTGCCACGCCGAACCCTATCAACCATGTCAAGCGCTTGCCCAAGGCAGTGGTACGTGAAACGTTCTTGCTTGCCACGTGCCCCCACTTTACCAAGGAGGGGGAAACGGAGCTGAAGGCATGCCGGTACTGCATCTATGGCATGGAATGGGAGAACCTGGATTGCATCCTGGATTTCGCTGATTGGATGGTCGCTCCGTTCCGTGCAGCTGCCAATGCTCGCAAGACGTTGATCAAGAACCACTTGGAACACGGCAATGGTTACGGCTTGGTGAGCTCGTGGATGAAGTTCAAGATCATCGAGCCAGATGCAGGCTATCCATCACGAATCAAGCGATTGTTCACCGGCTTGCGTTCGACACACTGCATCGATGCTTCAGGCAGTCTCAACAAGTATTATTCGCATACCGATGGCATCGAGCATTCCATCTCGCTGGATGAAAAGACCGGGACCGGCAAGATCGAAGCCCGGGAGACGATCGAGATAGCCTGCGAGGATGATTGGTTACAGTTCAAGGGGATGAATAGCAAGGAGAACAACATCTTGCGGGCCTTTGCCGAGGTATGCTGGTGGGCCGATGGCAAGGTCGAAGCAATTCCCTTGACATCAGCACAAGCGCCGAAGACCACGACAATCGAGGCGAAAATGACATGAGCGATGCACTGACCGTGTTCGTCGCCAACGGCACCGTGCTCCACCACACGTCGCGGTGGGGCTGGGGCGGCGACATCCAGCTCTACATCAACGGGGAATCCGTGCCGCACGAGTTCCCACAAGCATTGCCACCGGGCTACACCATCACGGCCCGCAGGATAACGAACGAGCTCGATCATTACTTGGACAAGGATGGCAAGGATCTCACGTCCGAGACCTATGAGGCGGAGCAATCGAAGCACCGCGACCACGACGGCGAGTTCTTGTCCGACGAGGACGAGCTCGCGTGGCGGATCTATCAAAAAGGCATCAAGCCGGTCTACAAGCCCTTGGTCGAGGACGTGAAGGTCAAGGTCGTGGAATTCCGCACGATCCTCACCGGCGAAGAGATGATCACGTGCGCCCCTTCGTATGGATCAGCCCTCACGGATAACATGCTCGAAAAGGGGGATTACTTTTCATACGAGCCTGACGAGGTGACCATGCTCCGCGTCGCTATCAACGCCATGGGCATGGACAAGACGAAGCTGAAAGCTGGCCAAGACATCAGGTCGAGTTTATACGATGGACATAGCCTTGCCTCGAGCGACCCGCACTTCTCCGGTATCCACGCCGTCACGCTAGAGGCAGCAAAGAAGCTGCGGGATGCCCAGAAGGAACAAGTGTACGACATCGTTCGCAAGTTCAAGGCCAGCCATGACCCGCGGCCGGTGACCAACGGCGAGTTCTACAAGGTCGTCGAGTCTGCCGTGAAGGACTTCGCGAAATGCAAGGTGTTGGCCGCTTCAAGGGACATGGCAGGAGCTATCCAGCGACGGCTCAAGGAACTGCTGCGGCGGATGGATGGAAAGCCGGATGATTGACATGGCACGCAACAAAAACGCGAACCCGTATAAGGCCAAGCGTATCATCGATCAGCTGGCAAAGGGCAAGCCAATGACCTACAATGACCTCGCGGCGGCGACGGGGATGCCAAAGGGCACGATCATCTCAACGATGCAAGTCTTGGTGGCCAAGGGCGAAGTGATCCAGGATCCCGCGCCGGCGGAGCTCAAGCATTTTTCATGGGTCTTCAAGCTGCCACTGCAGCGGAGTTGAAAGGATGATGCCTTGCAAGCACGAACTCGACCAAGGCCCGCGGTACATCAGGTGGACGTGCATCTTCGAGAAAAACTACGTGCACCCGCTCGTCGACCCGGCCTTCGCGGACGTGCGGCAGAGCACGAGGTATGCACACGTGGCAAGCAAACAATGCACCGGAGACAAACGACCGTATTGTTACGAGGAAGCATGACATGAGCCCAAAACCTAGACAAAGAGAGAACGTGGAAGACCTCGAAGATTATGCGGAGGGGCTATGCTGCTTGATCGTGTTCGGCAGCGACAAGGATGGCCAGATGCAATGTCTCGTACACGACGACGCGCTCGAACGTGATGACGTGCGGTTATACTTCAAGATGGCACGCTTCGTCTTGAACTCGCATTACAGGATGGTCACCAAGGGCAAGAACTGCCCGCTGCGGGATGATGGCCCCGCGGGCGGCACGTTTGTCGATGGCATGAAGCTCGATCATTTCATCGTGCTCGGCGTCGAAAGCAAAACAGCGACGAGCATGAAGCTGGCCATCCCGGAAATGGTATCGAGCATGAGCAATTTCCCTGACTACCTGGAACGGGCGATCAACGCGCTCGACCACGTGATGGCCGCGAGGCGGTTGGCATGATCCTCCTGAACGATAGGCGGCACCTGCTCGGCGCCCTGGAAAAA
>PDVH01000007.1_pt2 | contig 66892 bp, 72 predicted proteins | sample 1369781 | NCBI WGS metagenome assembly PDVH01 (sample SAMN07795378, study PRJNA414565) | Alkali sediment metagenome, whole genome shotgun sequencing project. | isolation source: glacial lake sediment | place: Bosnia and Herzegovina: Donje Bare Lake | collected 2016-06
GAAATTTATGTAAATGGCATTAGGGAGCCACTCAGTGCCGAGGTCGTAGGTTTCAAGACGGACAAGGTTCTAATGATGCCTCTCGAAGAGATCCGCGGGGTAGGCCCAGGCTGCAAGATTGTATCACTTGGAAAGAAGGCGGATATTAGAGTCGGGAGAGGTCTCTTGGGACGTGTAATTGATGGCATGGGGAATCCTATTGACGGCAAAGGGCCGATCGAGTTCCAGACCGAATACCCCGTATATTTCAGTCCAATCAATCCACTGTGGAGGAAGCGGGTTACAGAGGTGATGGATCTCGGAATAAGGGCTATAAATGCGCTGCTCACCTGCGGGAAAGGGCAGAAAATGGGAGTTTTTTCCGGGTCCGGTGTTGGAAAGAGTATTCTTTTAGGGATGATGGGGACGGGAAGTTCGGGAGTTCCTGGAAAAGAATCTCGGTAAAGAAGGTCTGGAGAGATCAGTTGTTGTTGTTGCTACCTCCGATACGCATCCCATCATAAGAATGAGAGCGGCATATGTCGCAACAGCTATTGCAGAATATTTCAGGGATCAGGGAAATGATGTACTTCTTATGGTGGATTCTCTGACAAGGTTTGCCATGGCCCAGCGAGAAGTCGGTCTTTCCATCGGGGAGCCGCCGACGACAAAAGGATATACCCCTTCAGTATTCAGCCTTATGCCGAAGCTCCTTGAGAGAGTTGGAGCAGTAGAAGGTAAGGGAAGCATAACCGGTCTGTATGCAATTTTAGTTGAAGGGAATGACTTTGATGAACCGATAGCGGATGCGGCAAGATCAATTCTGGATGGCCATATTGTATTGTCTCGTGACTTGGCGACAAAAAATCATTATCCGGCGGTAGATGTTCTAAACAGTATCAGCAGGGTCATGATTGACGTTGTGGATGATGAGCACAAGGGGAAAGCCGGTCATATATTAAACATCCTTGCAATATACAAAAAGGCGGAGGACCTGATAAATATAGGAGCATATGTTAAAGGCAGTAATCGGGAAGTGGATTTTGCAATCGAAATGATTGGCAGGGTGAACACCTTTTTAATGCAGGCCATCGATGAAAAGGTAAGTTTTGCGGAAAGCAGACGCGATCTTCTTACCTTGCTTGAATAGGATATTTAAGTATGTTTCAATTTGAGATGGAGGCAGTATTAAAATATAGGGCTCAAACAGAAGAGCAATGTCAGCTTGCATTTTCCGATGCAATGAAGCGTCTGCAGGTAGCCAGGGATGTTTTAGAAGATTTAAAAAAAGAAAAGAATGCGCTGATCCGGCATTTAGTAAAAATGCAGGCAAATACCCTTCATCCTGATGTGATACAAAGGCACTTTGCCTTCATTGAATACCTGAAGTGCAAAGAAGAAAAGCAGGTTGCTATTATTTGTAAAGCGGAAGAAGAAGCCAATGCTAAACGTGAGGACCTCCTTGAAGCTGTAAAAAAAAGGAAGGCTATGGAGACCCTCCGGGAGAAAAGAATGGCTGAATATATTTTTGAAACAGCAGCTAAAGACCGCAAAGAATTAGATGATTTTGCGATAATCAAATTCGGTAATGGTATGAGAAGATGAAGAGAATATTTATTGCATTTGAAATCCTCGTTGTATTCCTGTTTATGGTGAAGCTATTTGCCATAGGAGAAATTGTGAAAAGATCAGAGTTATATAATATTTCGTTATGGTCTGTTAATCCTGCACTGGCTGATTCATCCTCACAAACAACAGGCAGCACTCTGGTAAAAGATGCTTTTGAGGATACCTTGACGAATGAAAGAAATCTGATGGTTTCCCTGGAAGATAGACGAAGGCAGCTCGAAGACAGAGAAAATTTTGTTAGTTTTGAGGAAAAAAGACTTAATTCGCTGAAAAAAGAAATTATAGCAAAAATAGAAATACTTCATGGTCCGGAAGGAAAGACAGCTGTTTCTCAAGAAGCTGATAAAGAAGAAAACAAACGAATTAAAGAATTGGCCAAGGAGTATGATGCTACTCCACCCGATAAGGTGGCCACCCTTTTCAGTAGGATGGATAATAAAACAGCAGCCGGAATTATCATGCAGATGAAAAATAAAAAGGCTGGCGCTGTGTGGGAGTTCTTCAATCCTGAAAAAGCCGTAGAAATCGCAAAGACTATCACAAAGATGTAAATACTTTCATCGCATCATTCCACCTTTTCCCCCTTTTCCCTGTAGGTATTTTTTGTCGAATAGACCTTGACTAGGTGGGCAATATTTGCCTTCCTGAAAGTCTCATAAATTTACAATCCACATAACACTTTAAAAATATTGGTAATTTCATTCGTGCGCTTCATGGCATGCCTCTTGCTCCTGCAACTTGTAAAACTTACCAGAGGACCAAATGAATCCTTCGATAACACAATTGATATTGAGCGATAGTAATCATGATCAGTCAGCTTCTCAGGTTGTTTCCAAGACTAAGAAGTCGACAAATGGCAAGAAAAAGATGACAGGGCTATTTGACCTCATCGGAGGAGAGGGTTCCTTTGCCAGTATAATGAAGCAAAAAGGTATTTTCTTTTCAATTGAGAACGGTAGTAACAAAAAAGAGAATTCTATAAGTTGCCAGACGGAATCAACTTCAGACAAAGATGAAGTTACGGGGGAATTGCATGGCGTTAGGGACGGACAAAAATACTTGTCTAAAAAGGGAGCAAAAGGAGTGAATTGTGGAATAGATGCTATTCCCTTTGGAGATCAGAAGTCTCTAGACAAGGATATGAAACGTTATCCTGAGACTTCATCATCGAAAGTAATGGCAGACATAAAAACTAAAGGGGAAGTTCCTGTCGGAAAGTTGGACAAATCTCAAACACTAATGGAGAAAGGAAGTATCGATAAAGAAAGAAATAAATTGAATCTGCCAGAAGGATCACCCGAAAAGGATGTTGATTCTGGACAAATTAAATCTACGTTAGAAAAGGATAATAGAATTTCGTTGAAAAAGATCGTTAGTGGATCAGATGGTGTACAAAAGCCGCCATCAGGAGAGGCAACGCTCATGGAGGAGAAAACAGGCCATGATTCTGGGGTACTATCAACTGGCAGTTTGAAAGGAAATAATCACGTTAGAAAAGATGTACTTGAAGGAATGAAAGTTTCCCGTTCCACTGACGGATCGGAGGATAATCAATATGATGGTGACCTAGACCTTTCGAAAGTATCTGATATCAAGGGAGTAAAGATAAGCAAAGTTTCAACCAATACGAAAGAACATGAGATATTATTAAAAAACGATTCACTTAAGCCGGAAGGAGCAAAAGAAAATACAATTCCGTATAATCAGTTAAAAGCAATAAGTGAAAACACGCAGGGTTATAAAAGCGTTTTAGAAGACGGGCTGAAGTTAGAAAAGTCTGCTGAGAAAAGCAATAATGAAACCTCCACCGTGAAGACCGATACTTCTCTATGGACAGCCCAGGCTGATTATTCCGCGGTAAAGGGTAATGATAGTAGATCATGGACAAACATTAATGGGGACATCATTACTCCTCTTCGTTTCCAGGATGTTGCTGATCAAATTAGGGACGCTGCTTCGAATATGCTGAAAAATGATTCCGGAAGGATTGTTATCACCCTGGAGCCGCCAAATCTCGGAACCCTCAATATGGATGTCCGGGTTCAAAATGATACGGTCAAAATGATACTGATTGCAGACAACCAGGAAGTGAAACAGGTTTTGCATTCCAACCTCGACCAATTAAAAACTGCCCTTCAAGGCCAGGGATTAAACATTGACCGATTAGATGTCCTTGTCCACGATAGATCATATGATGGTAATCAGGGGTTTCAGTCTGGTGGAGGTGCGCATTTCGGGGAAGGGCAAGGAAAAAGGGGCAATACAGGACAGGATAATCCTTCCCTTCAAACTTTGCCGTTAAGCGCTAATGATTTGCATGAATCACATTTAGGCATTATCAGCCTATTTGCGTAAAAATGATTTATAAGAGGTGAACATTATGAGTAACGTAACAGGTGTTACAAGTGGGACGACGAGTACCACCCAGACCAACAAAAGCGTACTGGGAAAGGAAGATTTTCTCAAGATGCTGATTGCTCAGCTTAAAAATCAGGATCCTCTGAATCCCGTCGATGGGAAGGATTTTGCCGCCCAGCTCGCCCAGTTTTCGAGTCTTGAGCAATTGCAGAACATGAGCACACAGCTGGGATCTTTGGGGACTTCCATTTCGTCGATGAGTAACAGCCAGCTGGTCAATCTCATTGGCAATGAAGTATCTGCTAATGGAAATACCACCCAAGTGTCAGGATCAACAAACACACTGTACTATAATCTGCCGAGTGATGTTAAACAAGGGGTCGTTAAAATCTACGATGCTCAAGGTGCACTAGTAAGGACACTTAGCTTTGGATCTCAAAAAACAGGTATTAATTCGTTGACCTGGAGTTGTTCGAACGTTCCAGCAGGGACTTACACCTTTGAAATGTCTGCAAAAGACAGCAAGGGTACGGCTGTATCTCCGACTACGATGGTAACGGGCAAGGTAACGAGCGCTACATTCAAGAACGGTGTGCCTTACCTTACCGTGAACGGACAGGATATCGCCTTCAGTGATATCATATCCGTCAGGAAGCCGGTAAGTTGATATCACAGATAGAAACTTTGGCGATTAGATATGAGGGCTTTAAAAAAGCTGCAAATATAGACAAAATATAAATATATTAAGGAGGACATAAAAATGGGAAGTGCATTATGGGCAGGAATTTCGGGCTTGAATGCCAGTGCCAAAGAGATGGACGTTATTGCAAACAATGTCGCGAATGTCAATACCATTGGCTATAAGGCAGGGAAAACATTCTTTTCTGACGTCTTGAGCCAGAGTATTTCGGGTGGCTCATCGGGTTCCATGCAGGTGGGTCGTGGCGTCGAGGTATCAGAGGTGGGCACACTGTTCGGTCCCGGTTCTTTTGAATCGACGGGAAACGCAACGGATGTCGCCATTGACGGGGATGGATTTTTTATAGTGAACGATCAAGACGGTGCCTCGTATTACACGCGGGCAGGGGCCTTTCATTTAGATAGTAACGGTAATCTTGTCGATACGAATGGCTATAAGCTTCAGGGTTATAATTTCTTCGGCGCCGCCACAGGAATGATTACGGATATTTCTCTGAGGAATGTACAGTCAGCCCCGGCAACGACAACCACCTTCTCCATTGGCGCGAATCTGGACTCTGAGACAGTAGTAGGGGATACCTATAACACCACGCAGACGGTATATGATTCCCTGGGGGAAAAACACAGTCTCGGCATTACCTATACCAGAGCCGCGGATGTTGCCCCCGCCACCGGTACCTGGACCCTTGCAATAGCTCTGGATGGGGTGACTGCCGGTGTTCCGACAACTACCACTCTCGAATTTGATGTCGATGGCAATCTCATTGGTGCTGCTGATAACTCAATTGCCTTTGGAGCGACGCTACCCAGCGGAGCGACCATTGGTGCCGGTGGTGTTCTCACCTGGGACATGACCAGCATGGATGCTTTGAGCATGACAGGTTATGCCAGTACATCCGTCATTAAATCCCTGACCAATGACGGCTATGCCTCAGGTCTTCTGAAAAGCCTTTCCGTGAGGAATGATGGAACAATAGGTGGTTTCTTCACAAACGGGCAAACATCGGACCTGGCTCAGATAGTTTTAGCGGATTTTGATAATACCTGGGGTTTGAGAAAGATGGGTTCCAATCTGTTTGGCGAAACGGTAACATCGGGACCGGCCATCAGAAACGTTCCGGGCGCTTCCGGAATGGGCAATGTATCGGCAAACAGCCTCGAGATGTCAAATACGGATATCGCTACGGAGTTCATTAATATGATAACGGCCCAGAAATCCTACTCAGCAAACGCACGGGTCATTACCACCGAGGACGCGATGCTTACGGAACTGATAAACATCAAGAGGTAATTTCATAAAAAAAGGGCTGAGGATTGTTCCTCAGCCCTTTTTCTTGTCAAATTTCTGACTATTTGTCAAAAAGACTCCTTGAGGAATATTTGCATTAAAGAATTCAAAGAATGAATTCGGTATGAGGTATAGAGTATTACTTCAAAAACTAATTTATAAACAATTAACAATATCAACCTGATAGACAATTTATGCTATCTAGATAATGACTCCGCCTGCCTGCCCCCGTTCCTGATTTTCCTCCATACTTCCTCCGTTCTGCAATTATTTGTCTGGTATATTATTTGCTATTACAAATGCTGAATATTTAGTGCAAACATATCTCAAGAATTTCATTAACATTTCATAATGGTCAAGAGGGCGCAATGGCAAGAGAAGAAAAAGAAGAACAGGTCGTAGAAGAAGTCCCGCAAAAGAAGAAATTACCTCTCAAGAAACTTATTATTATGGGTGTTGCTGTCTTGATCGTGGTGACAGCCGGTTCCTTCGGGGCTATTTATTATAAGAAATTCTTCAATAAGAAAGAACAGGTAGAGCATCAGGCACCGGTAGGAGCTATATGGCCAATGGATCCCTTTATCGTTAATATAAGGGATGAAAACTCTGACCGGTATCTGAAAATTGTTATCGAACTCGACATCTCGGATAAAAATTATATCGCAGAAATGAACCAGTTAAAGCCAAAACTGAGAGATAACGTTTTGGATCTTCTCTCATCGAAAACTTATAAAGATATTATGGATATTTCTGGAAAACAGCGCCTGAGAGAAGAGATTATGGTGCGACTGAACAGCTTCTTGGCTGGTGGAAAAATTGTTAAGGTTTACTTTACAGAGTTTGTTATTCAGTAATTGTTATTAATTTGTCGGGATCCGATAATACGTAACAAGCTAATTATATCAAGTCTTAAATATACTTGAAAGGGTTATTATGTCCCAAATATTAACTCAGGAAGAAGTAGATGCTCTTCTAAAAGGAATATCGGATGGTGAAGTTGAAACCGAGTCGCAGAAAGAATATGACCCTTCGGTTGCCATACGCTATGATCTGACCAGCCAGGATCGTATCATCAGGGGGAGAATGCCTACCCTCGAGATGACCAATGAAAAATTTGCCAGAATGTTCCGTGCTACACTTTCATCATTGTTGAGAAAAGTTGCTAGTGTAAGCGCCCTATCCATTGATACCATAAAGTATGGGGACTTCCTCAAAACATTGCCGGTTCCCACAAGCCTGCATCTTTTCCGGATAGATCCGTTAAGGGGTAGTGCGATCATCGTTGTTGAGTCAAAAGTTATATTTACTCTGGTAGATATAGTCTTCGGAGGCTCTGGAAGGAACGGATTTAAAGTAGAAGGGAGAGAGTTTACCGCAATTGAAAATAACCTGATCAAAAAGGTCGTCTTAAGTGCCCTGCTCGACCTCGAAAAATTTAACGGACGTTGTAGTAGTAATTAATTTTGAGATCGAGATGGATTATTCCTCCGGTATAATTTCTTTATGCATACCATACTCAACTTTGGAACCTATCCGGGAGAAATTACAGGCGGGATTTCAGAGCGATTATCTTGATGTTGACAAGGAATGGGAGAAACGTTTGAAGGAGGAATTGATGTCCTCAGGACTTGAGTTGGTAGCCCGGCTGGGGAAGTCACATCTTTTGACTCGGGATGTGCGAGATCTCAAAATAGGAGATGTAGTCCTCCTGGATCAATATGCTTCGGATCCCATAGATATCTATGTGGAGGGTATACTGAAATTTAAGGGTTATCCGGGCGTGTGCAGAGGAAACCAGGCCCTACAGATTAAACACTTAATTAGTAGAAGAGAGGTTATCCAGTATGGAACAGAATGAAATAGACAACCTGATGAAGGGAGCAGATTCTGAAAAAAAAGGCGATGATAATATCAGCTGGGATGATGTTCAGACGGAGATGGAGGCATCAAAGAAGCAACCAAAAACTGCCGTTAGTACGGCAAATTTCGAGGAGCTTCATAAAACAGAGCGAAAAAACGGTGCGGCCATAGATATCGATTTCATCCTGGATATTCCTCTTACAGTAACCGTTGAGCTGGGCAGATCGAGGATGCTTATTGGCGAACTTCTTCAGTTAGGGCAGGGATCAGTCGTTGAACTGGTGAAGTTTGCGGGTGAACCGATGGATGTGTTTATTAATCAGAGACTGATTGCCAAAGGTGAAGTTGTGGTAGTCAACGAAAAGTTCGGCATTCGCCTAACCGATATCGTTTCCCCTGCGGAACGAGTCAGTAAACTCAAATAGGAGTACACATATGGGTACAGTTGATTTCATATCGTCACTGGTGAAAATGATTTCAGCTCTTGCTGTAGTCTTGGGAATCATGATTGCCGCGATGTATTTTTTCAAGAAGTTTATAAAGGGGTCGGGGACAAGCATTGACGATGGTAAGTTTATAAAGATCATATCAACCAGATATATAGGACCGAAATGCAGCATTATGCTTATGGATGTTCTAAACAGCATCATAGTCGTTGGGATAGCAAATAATCAGATTACCATGCTTACAACGATTTCGGACTCTAAATCCCTAGAGAAGCTGAATGATTTAGACAGAGGAAAAAAGAATTCAGTCTCCCTTTTTGATAATTTGACATCGTACAGAAGCAAGTTGTTGGCTTCAGGCCAGACGAGAAGAAGATCACAAGAAAATGAATAGGCGAACCCGTAAAAATCAAATTAAATATTTAGTATGCCTGCTAATTATTGTTATTTTTCTTGATCATACCATCAGCATGGTCTGAACCCCTTCCTATTCCAACCATAAATCTGAACATCGGTGGTGCCGGTGAATCGGGTCAAGTATCGACTGTCCTTAAACTCCTCATGTTGCTTACTGTATTGGCTCTTGCTCCTTCCATTCTTATTATGTTGACCTCTTTTACGAGAATCGTTGTTGTGTTTTCTCTTCTAAGACATGCCCTGGGAACGCAACAGTTGCCCCCTAATCAAGTCATCGTCGGGCTTTCGCTATTTCTCACATTTTTTATTATGACACCCGTCTGGGAAAAGGTGAATACACAGGCCCTCCAACCGTATTTCAATAATCAGATATCGGGAGAAAAGGCCTTTGAACTCAGCGCCCAACCTGTCAAAGATTTTATGCTTAAGCAGACGAGGGAGAAGGATCTCGCCCTCTTTGTAAAGATTTCAAAAATGAAAAGACCGGAATCACCGGCAGACATATCCCTTCCCGTCTTGATTCCTTCTTTTGTAATAAGCGAGTTAAGGACGGCTTTTCAGATTGGATTCTTAATATATATGCCCTTCCTGGTATTGGATATGGTTGTCGCCAGTGTACTTCTTTCAATGGGTATGCTTATGCTTCCGCCTATTATGGTAAGCCTACCTTTTAAGTTACTGCTTTTCGTCCTGGTTGATGGCTGGTATCTGATTGTCGGGTCATTGGTTCAAAGTTTTGGACCTATGTAATTTGATTGCAGGGATATTTGAAATGTCCAGTGATTTTGTGATGGGTATAGCAGTTGAAACGATAAAAGTGACCCTCCTGATATCGGCGCCAATGTTGCTTGTCGGTCTCGTTGTTGGACTTGCTATCAGTATCTTTCAGGCTGTCACACAGATTCAAGAGATGACATTAGTATTTGTACCAAAGATTGTAGCCGTTTTGATTGCTCTCATTGTCGCGTTGCCATGGATGCTTAATATAATGATAGCTTATACCCAAAACATATTTTCAAATTTTCCAATGTATATCAGGTAGAGAAAGGTGAAGTATTTTTGACCGGGGGCACAACTCGCAAGACCCGCCTTGTAGGCGGGGAGAAGGGGTGCAATGTAAGCATAGTTTCCTTTCCGGGAAGCCCCGCCCTGTGGGCGGGGAGCTTCACATTTGTATCTGAACCGAACTACCTTATTTAGTTCAATTGAAACATATGCAAATCATAACAGCCGAGCAGGCAGAAATATTCATCCTAACTTTGCTTCGAGTAAGTGCGATGATTATAACGATCCCGATACTGGGAGACGTTACAGTTCCCGCCAGGGTCAAGGTGGGGTTAGCTCTTTTAATTACATTCCTTGTCTTTCCTTTTGTTCAAACAGCAGCGTGGAGACTAAGTTCGGATATTTTTTCTCTCGTATTCCGAATGGCAGGGGAGATCATGATTGGTGTTATGATAGGGTATGCCGGCAGGTTGATTTTCGACGGGATCCAACTTGCCGGACAGCTCATAGGGTTTCAAATGGGTTTTTCCATCGTGAATGTCATCGATCCCATCAACAATGAGCAGGTATCCATTATATCTCAGTTTCAGTATCTTATAGCCCTGCTGATATTCCTGGTTATGAATGGGCATCATATTTTTTTATACGCCATAGTAGAAAGTTTCAGGATACTTCCGCCCCTTGGTTTTCATTTCTCAGGAGAGTTGATGCAATTGACACTCGTTTTTGTAAAAAATATGATGGAAGTTGCCATCAAAACAGGGGCACCTATAATTGCTGTTTTATTATTTATGAGCGTTGGAATGGGTTTGATAGCAAGGACGGTACCCCAGATAAATATATTTATAGTCGGCTTTCCCCTGCAGATAGCTATTGGCCTAATAGGCATCGGAGTAACGTTACCTATTTTCATGCGGGTCGTGGAAAGTTACTTCTCAAATCTTGAGGGAGAGATTATTTCGCTCCTCCGTCTTATGTAAAGAGATCTTTGAAAATTGACTTCACAGGGCTCAAAATCTTTTTTTTCGCTTATATATTATTTCGCTTCAGCAAAAAGTACGATAACCGTAAAATCAAAGCTTGTAAGGTTTTCCGGAGATGAAGGTATTGAGACGCATTATGCCCTTCAACAGACCTTACGGCATGGTTGCGGGAAGCGCCACCCGTTTTTCGATTCGCCCATCACGAAAGCAATTTTCAGTTTTGAAAAGTCTCATAGTAAAAAGACGGTTTTTTGACGTGAGTGTCAGTGAATAGATAAGGATTAGTCCATGGCAGACGACGATAGAGATCAGGAAAAAACAGAACAAGCGACGCCGAGGCGGCGGGAAGAAGCGAGAAAAAAGGGGCAGGTTGCAAAGAGTCAGGAAATAGCCTCTGTCGCGATATTATTAGCATGCATGACATATTTTAATTTTGATGCCACCCGCCTGACCAAGAAAATGATGGGTCTCATCAGTGGTTTTCTGAAGGAATCAGGGACATTGCTTATCAATACAGATAATATTCAAACACTCGCCATAGGATGGTTGTATGACTTTTTTATTTTTATTGCTCCACTCCTTATAACTGTTCTTGTTGCAGGGATTCTGGCCAATTTTGTCCAGGTGGGGTTAGTATTTTCAGCGGAGGCACTGGAACCAAAATTTTCCAAGATAGATCCGGTTAAGGGATTTCAGAGGTTATTCTCCCTGAAATCATTTGCTGAATTGACAAAGAGTATAGTGAAGCTATGTATAGTAAGCTACATCGCATATGTAACGGTGAAGGGTGAAATAGAAGTCATTCCTTCCCTTATGGATAGGAGTATCGGGGAAATAATGGTCTATATGGGGGAGATCTCATTCAAGATTATTTTAAGGACATCGTGGGTGTTGATCGTTCTGGCAATCATGGATTACGTGTATCAGCGATGGGAATACGAAAAGGGACTAAGGATGTCGCGGCAGGAAATAAAGGATGAATACAAACAGACGGAGGGCGATCCCCTTATGAAGGCAAGGATCAGGCGTATTCAGAGAGAGATGGCCAGGAAAAGGATGATGGCAAAAGTCCCCAAGGCAGATGTTGTGATCACGAACCCCGAACACATCGCAGTAGCTTTAGAATATGATCAATTAAAAATGTTTGCGCCTGTTGTTGTAGCAAAGGGAGTAGGGTTTATAGCTGAAAAAATAAAAGAAATAGCCAGGCAAAACAACGTACCCATAATTGAGAATAAACCTTTGGCACAGGTATTGAATAAGATGGTAAAAGTAAATGAGGTAATTCCGGAAAATTTATACAAAGCCGTAGCTGAGGTATTGGCGTACATTTATGGCTTAAAGGCTAAAAGGGTAGCGGTGTAAAAGGAATATGGCAACTGACGCAAGGGCTGATTCTTTAGGTGGATGGGAAAGAAGTGGGACCGCCATTCTGGCTGTCGGTGTTATTGGTGTGCTTATCATAATGATCATACCGCTGCCGACGTTTCTGCTCGATTTACTCCTTTCGTTCAATATTACTATCTCAATTGTTATTTTACTGGTGTCCATGTATGTTTTGAGACCCTTGGACTTATCCGTTTTTCCTTCTATCCTGTTGACGGTAACCCTTCTCAGGTTATCTCTAAATGTAGCTTCGACACGTCTGATTCTTCTTCGTGGAAATGAAGGGACTGCCGCTGCCGGCCAGGTCATAAAGGCCTTCGGTACTTTTGTGGTTGGAGGGAATTATTTTGTCGGTTTGATTGTATTCTTTGTTCTTACACTGATCAACTTCATCGTTATTACTAAAGGTGCGACAAGAATAGCGGAAGTTGCAGCGCGATTTACACTGGATGCCATGCCCGGCAAGCAGATGAGTATTGACGCAGATCTCAATGCAGGTCTCATAACTGAAGCGGATGCTCGAAGGAGAAGAGCTGACACTGAGAGAGAGGCTGATTTCTATGGGGCAATGGATGGTGCGAGTAAGTTTGTCAGAGGTGACGCAATTGCGGGTGTAGTCATAATAGTAATCAACATTGTGGGGGGATTGATTATCGGTGTACTGCAAAAAGGTATGGATATTGGAGACGCAGCCCGCACATATACCCTCCTTACCATTGGTGATGGTCTCGTTACCCAGGTACCTGCCCTCGTTGTATCAACAGCAGCAGGCATGCTGGTAACTAGGTCGACTGCATCTTCTAACCTCGGCGCCGATCTTACGAGACAGTTATTCGTCCAGCCGAAGGCTATAGCAACGGCATCGATTATGCTCTTCATATTCGGCTTAATCCCGGGTATGCCAAAAATTTCTTTCATGATTGTTTCCCTGATGAGCGGTGTATTGGCTTATAATCTTTTTAAGCTTGCAAAGAAATCAGAAGAAGTCAAAGAGGAAATGCCGGCGATTGCACCTAAAGAGGCTGTGGAAAGACTCCTGGCGCTTGATTTGATGGAACTTGAGGTTGGTTATGGTCTGATACCCCTTGTTGATGCTTCGCAGGGTGGGGAACTGCTTCAAAGAATCAAGTCACTGAGAAAGCAGTTGGCTCTAGACATGGGGTTTATTATACCGGCCATTCATATCAGGGATAATCTTCAGTTAAAGCCTAACGAATATTCGTTCCTATTGAAGGGCGTTGAAATAGCGAAAGGTGAGTTAATGCCCGGTTATTACCTTACCATAACTCCCGAAGATAGAGAGGTTACCGTAAAAGGAGTGCAAACGAAAGAACCAGCCTTTGGCCTGCCCGCGGTCTGGGTAAGTGAGAAAGAAAAGGAAAATATCCAGGCTCGAGGACTTATCGTTGTTGATTGTGCCACAGTAGTTACAACCCATTTGACGGAGATAATCAAATCAAACGCCGATGAATTATTGGGCAGGGATGAAGTTCGATCGCTGTTGGATAATTTAGCCATAACCCATCCTAAGGTTGTGGAGGAACTAGTTCCCAATGTCATTCCTATGGGAACCCTTCAGAAGGTTTCACAGAGACTTCTGAAAGAACGAATTTCCATCCGGGATCTTTTGACAATACTCGAAACCCTGGCGGATTATGTACCAATCACAAAAAATGTTGACCTGTTAAGCAGTTATGTGAGGCAGGCATTGGCACGAACTATAACAAAGCAGTACAAGGATGATAAAGGGAACATCTCCGTGGTGATACTTTCGCCGGAGGTTGAAGATCGTATAAACAGTTCCATTCAGCATACCGAATATGAGTCGTACCTAGTTGCAGATCCTAACTTAATACAGAGGATTGTTAGCAATTTGCAGAAATTTATCAGTTCCTTTACAACAAGAGGTCTTCAGCCGATCGTTCTCTGTTCTCCAAAAACGAGGATTCATTTTAAAAAGATATTGGAAAGGTTTTTCCCGAATATCGTTGTTCTCTCTCACAATGAGATTACACACGATGTGAATATCAATTCACTGGGCATGCTGGAGTTGTAAAATGCAGATTAAAAGATATGAAGTCAGGAGTATTCAGGAGGCGGTTACTAAAATTAGAAGCGATCTGGGCGAGGATGCTGTTATTCTGTCGACAAAGAGGTTGAAAGGCGGAAAAGTACCACTGCTTGAGGTAACAGCTGCCAGAGATGAAAGTGAGAAGAGGTCGAGTTCCCGTGAACCGCGTGAAACACAAGAGATCGGCAATAATCTGATGAGCGCCTCTGCTGACCTGGATAAGATCAGAAATGATATCGATGAAATGAAATCACTGATACAGGATTTCAGGAAAGAAGAACCCCTTCGCAGAGAACTGAGCCAGTTAAAAGAGTATCTTAATAACCTTATGAATTTCCTCGGCACCTGGGAGAAAAATCTGTTTCCCGGGGCGCCGTCAAAGCTCTATTATCATTTAGTCGCAAACGGTGTATCTCGAGAGAGGGCTTATAAACTTGTTAACACAATAGGTAAAGTAGATAGTTTCGAGGATACATTTAAATTATTGGAGGATAAAATAACGAAGTCTATCCCCGTTTCAAGTCAAAAGAAGAAAAAAGGTGTCATTGCCTTTGTCGGTCCCACAGGTGTGGGAAAAACAACAACCTTGGCTAAACTGGCCGCTCATTATGCAATGAATGAGAAATTAGGTGTAGGCCTTATATCGGCTGATACATATAGAATAGCAGCGGCTGAACAATTAAAGACCTATGCCAAGATTATGGGACTTCCAATAAAGGTAGTATCCGAAAAAGAAGAACTTAAACAGGCACTCAACCGATTTTCCGACAAAGATCTAGTTTTGGTTGATACACCAGGAAAAAGTCGTAATGATGAAGACTATATGGGAAAGCTTAATGATTTACTTAATGTTGGTGTTTCTATAGAGACTAATCTTCTTTTGAGCTTGACATCAAGTCGGGAAAACATGCTGGATGCTGCATCCAGGTTTGGGATGGTTAACTATGATAACATCATATTTACAAAAGTGGATGAGGCTACGGGTTACGGTTACATGTATGACGTGATAGAGCAGGTTGGTAAACCGATTTCATACCTGACCAACGGGCAGAATGTGCCGAATGATATAGAAAATGCTAATCCCGGCAGAATTGCCAGACTTATCATGCATCAGTCGTAGATTGTGGGGGTGTAAAGTGGATCAAGCTGCGGTGCTTAGAATAATGAAAGAAACAGGCAAAGGGGTTCATAAAATGGCATCAAAAATCAAGAATAGAGAAGATGTTGCTGGTGACAAGAAAAAAGAAAATATTAGGGTGATTGCAATTACCAGCGGTAAGGGTGGTGTTGGAAAAACATATGTAACAGCCAATCTTGCCTACATTCTCTCAAGAATGAAAAAGAAGACTTTAATCTTTGATGCTGATATGGGGCTGGCAAATATAGATGTTATTCTTGGAATATTCCCGAAGGACAATATGCACCATGTTCTCTTGGGTGAGAAATCACTGTCTGAAGTGATTGTTCCCGGTCCTGGTGGTATCAAAATATTACCGGCTGCTTCCGGGATTCAAGAAATGGCTGAACTGTCTAAAGGCCAAAAGCTTACTCTGATGGACGAGTTGAATGATTTGAATGAGGATTTTGATTTTATGCTTATAGATACGGCAGCCGGCATAACGGGTAATGTTTTATATTTTAACATGGCGGCCAAGGAGATAATAGTCATAGTTTCACCAGAACCGACTTCCCTGACAGATGCTTATGCCCTGATTAAAATACTCTATAATGGTCATGCCGAAAAAAGGATTATGCTGATTGTAAATATGGCGAAAAACTCCCACGAGGCCCAGGAGGTTTTTGCAAGATTAAGTAAGGCAACGGAACACTTCCTTGATCTTTCAATCGAATATCTGGGTTACATAATCTACGATGAAAAAGTGACAGAGGCTGTTAAACAGCAGAAGATGTTCGCAGAAATCTATCCTTATACTCAAGCTAGCAAATGTCTATCATCAATAGCGAAGAAAATATGTCGTGAGAAACCTGAGAAGTATAATTTAGGAAGTATGAAATTTTTTTCACGAGCCATTGTTGGTGCAGATCATGGATAAAAAAAACCATGATGGACATGTTATGAATAAAAAGAAACGTGATGAAGTCATCATGAAATATGCTCCTCTTGTGAAAAATATTGTGGAGAGGATATCTGCAAGACTGCCATCCTATTTGAATGTCAAAGAAGATTTGATTAACGTGGGCATTATCGGTTTAATTTCAGCGATTGAGAAGTTTGATAAAAAAAGGAATGTAAAATTTGAAACATATGCCAGCTTCAGAATCAGAGGAGCCGTGCTTGATGAACTGAGATCAAGAGACTGGATGCCCCGCTCGACAAGGAATAAGCATTCAAAATTAGAAGAATCCTTTTCTTCCCTTCAGAAAATGTTGGGCAGGCCGCCCGATGAGGAAGAAATGAGCCGATATCTTAATGTTCCACTGGATAAATACTATAAAATCCTCGATGAGGCAAAAGGGGTAACACTTTTCAGCAGTGAGGATCTTCCTCCCGATTATCATGAAACTTGTACTAATTATGATATGCTCAAAGAGATAGATCGAAGCAATCCTTTTTCATTTCTCGCCACAAATGAGTTGAAAGTTGTACTGAAGAGGGCCATAGATGCTCTTCCTGGAAAAGAGAAAATGATATTATCACTTTACTATTATGAGGAGCTGACTATGAAAGAGATTGGAATGGTGGTAAAGCTGACGGAGTCGAGGGTCTGCCAACTTCATACACAAGCTATCCTGAGGTTGAGAGGTAACCTGAAAGAACTACGGGGTGTTTATCGCTGAAGTTTCATTGACATAGGAAAAGGTTTTGTAATATGGTTCGCAAAGTAGAACTTGATCTTTTGGAAGAAATTGATCTCCATAGCCCTGAGAGTGAAGGAGAAGCCGGAAAAAGAGAAAAAGGGTGGAGATTATTAAAATGGTTGATAAGAAAAAAGTTTATCGCTGTATCACTGCTTTTGGCATTTTCAGGGATTGTAGGGATTTCTCTGTTGATATTCCCGGTAGGGAAAGATTCAGGTAAAAATCACGGCATAGAATTTACGGAAGTCAGATCAATAAATGACAATGTAGAAAATCTGGATAGTTTCTTCGTCGACCTTAAGGACGAGCATGGACACTACAGGGTACTTGTCTGTGATATTGCTATTATGATGAATCCGGATATAAAGATTTCAGGAAACAAATCAGAGTTGAGAAAAAAGGTATATAATGCGTTAAAAAATAATGGTACACATGTGCTGACATCCTCACGCGCTTACAGTACAATAAAAAAGGAAATACAGGATGAATTAAATGGGCTTATGGGTGGAGGAATAAAAGAGATATATTTCACCAAATTTATGGTACTGTAATTCGTCGGTTTCTTCAAACGAATTAGTATAAACTTCAGGTAACTAAACTATAGAGAGAATAAACAATGATAATTAAGTATGTATTTATCGGGCTGATTTATTTTTTTATGAGCATTTTTTTTAATTACTGCTATGCCCTGACACCTGATCAGATAATTAAGTTAAAAAAAGCAGGTGTAAGTGATAAAACAATTCAAATGATGCTGCAGCAGGAAAAGGATGCTAAAGAGGCGAATCCTTACGACCAGATTGGCATGAGGGAAATTAAAGACAAGGAAGGCAATGTTGTTACGATATACTCTACCGGACGTTCGACAAAAGATAGCGCTGGTGATTCCGAAGATGCGAAGGTGGATAAGGCGTGGAAAATGTTACAACACATAATAATCGATAATAGGAAGTGAGATATATATCTAAAAAGGGAAAGCTCGATAAAAAGGATCAACACAGAAATAAGAGAGAAGATATGGATTATCAAGATACATACAACGTTCTGGAGAAAGAGTTTCAGGATACATTTATTGAAGAACTCGTTCCCGGCATCGTTCACAATTTTGCTAATCCTTTAAATGGGATTATGGGTCGCTCCAAGCTGTTACAGAGAAAATTAATGGAAATTATGAAAGGAACAGATGCCGAAAAAGATGCATCTTATATAGAACATAATCAAAAACTGGTCCGTGATATTGAATCCATAGCACGCGAGGCTGACAGACTTTCCAGCCTGCTCCAAAATGTTACGGGAAAATTTTGTGCAATCAGTGACAGAAACATACAGAAAATAAACTTATCTGAGCTCATCGAACTAGAAATGAAATTTTTTGATTTTTATCTGGATTTCAAGCATAGCATTAAGAAGACCGTGCAACTGGATAGAGAAATCCCGGAGGTAAAAGGATCCTCCGCTGATTATTCCCTGGCCCTTTCGGCGTTAATCAGATATTCAATAAATATGATGAAGGAAAGTGCCACAAAGGAGTTATATATCTCGACACAATTTGAAAATGGTAATGTATGCATCAAGATTAAAAATCAAGGAATCCCAGTTTCTGAGAATCAGAAGAAGCTATTACTTGAAGAATCACAAACAGATATTTCTTCTTTGGAGATAACCGAGGGTGTAGGATTATTATGTGCGTTCTCATTGTTGAAGAAATGGGGTGCACATTCTGAAATAAAAAGTGAGTCCGGGTTGAACACGATTACGGTATTGATACCTGCTAAGTAAATAAAGGGTCGCTTCAACGGCTAAAGTTTATAACATATTATGACGATTAATAGTTTAGAACAGCCCTTACGTTGTATATTTTAAATACTTTGCATTTTGTTTAGGGCAAGCGCGAAAGGAGGCAATCCCTGACTTATTGTTAAACATAAGATTGCCGTAGAGCTGAAAAGTCTCTTAATAATCTCTCAAAGGTCTCTCAAAATGAAAAGAGAGGCATGGAGGAGTCGTGCTAAGGTCCATTGATTTACAACAGATATTAACACAGTCCAACTCAATGGAACGTGTCCAACAGGCTCAGCAGCAGCATCCGGACATGCAGCAGAGGTACTTTAGCGTTCAGTTGAGTGAGGAGAGAAAACAGCTGAAAGAGACTGTAAAAAATACTGAAGAGACGGAAAAATCGAAGATAAAGGCTGAAGAAGAAAAAGATAGACGTCAGAAGAAGGCAAAAGCTGAGGAAGAAAGCATAGGAAAAATAGAAGTGAAGCAGGACAATATAGAACCGGATGACGTTGAACATGGGGGGTTGATTGATATAAAGGTTTGAAATGAGCACACAATTACTACTTGCCTGTTTGTTAATTACTGATCTTATCCTGTGTCTTGTTATTATAATTCTGGTTGTTATTATCAATAGAGAAATCAAGAAAAGGCATAGTGGACTTGATGAAAATGCCTTTATGGAATTTAGGAAGTTGCTGGACGAGTCCCAAACCTCTACGAATCACCTTTTGGAAGTTATGGATGAAAGCAGAAAAGCGCTGAAAGAGATTGCCTATGCTTTGAATGAGAAGGAAGGACAGTTAAAGGCATTGGTCGAAGAATCACAAATTGAATATGATAAGCTGAAGTCAATGGTCCATCATTCTGCTGTAGATGCATTAGATAAGAGATATGAAGATGTCATAGCCATGGTCAGGCAGGGTCTGACGAAAAAGGAAATATCCCAGAAATTGGAATTAACAGTTGGTGAGATAGATTTGATAATTGACCTGGATAGGACGAGACACAGGGCTTAAAATGAGAATGTCTGATGTCTTTTATTTATATTCCCGCATTTTCCAGCCATAAACTAAATCAAGTACAATTCCAAAATAAGAGTTCTGCAACTCACTCAGATTTGTCAATTGGTGAAATACTCAAGGCCGGTGTTATTGAGAAATTGGGTAATCAGAAGATACTGATAACGCTCAAGGGTATCAATCTACCGGCAAACTGCGAAGTGAATCTTAATGCCGGTGACACGGTTCGGGTAAAGGTGGAGAGCCTTAATCCTCAGGTGATTTTACGTATTGTGGAAACAGGTGACCTGGAAGAATCAAGGGCCGCAGATTTTCTAAGATGGTATAGGACAAATCCGGATGCTCTTCCTCAGATGATGATGGAGGCCTTTAGGCAATTTAATACAGAGAATCTAGGCAAACTCTTGCGCTATCTTCCCAAGGAAGATTTTCAGAACTTATTCAATATTATAAAATCACTGTTTCTTTCCCCAGAGGCAAAGGGTAGTAATTTTGTTAAAGATTATCTGAGTAATCTTGGATTGTTAACGGAAAGTCAATTGAGGAAGGTTCTTGAGGGAGAATCGGGTACAGATGAAGGAGATTTTCATCAGCAAAACCTTAAAAGCCTTTTGATAAAATTATCCGATGAACTTCATAATTTGTTAGCGGGGAAGGAACCCTTTGATCATGAAGAAAGCATGAGGCTGAAAAGCCTCTCTGAGTATGTGGATTCGTCTATTAAAACGATTGAATCTCATCAAATCATTAATTTCGTTTTACAGGAGACTGAAAGCAAATATTTATTCCAGATTCCTATTCTCTTCCCGGATGGTGTCAGAAAAAGTGATATTTTTGTGGAATATGACCGGAATGCCAGAGGAGAGAGATACAAAGGTCAGTATCGCATAATCTTTTTTTTAGATATGGATATTCTCGGTGAAATGATGATTGAGGCCGAATTGAAAGGAGATAAGATCGACTGTCTTATCAAGTGTGAGGATCAGGAGGTATGTGATTTCATATCTCCCTTTCTGACGGAACTTCGAGAGAGTCTTTCCGCCGCAGGCTGTGAGATCGATACGGCAAAATGTGTAGTAGGTCGCGATTTAGTCAAAGAAAAAATTGATTACTACCAGGGCCGGGTATTGTATGCTCGGGACGTAATCGATCTCTTTGCATAAATTAAAAAGGCTTATTGCGAAGGTTTTAGTTAATGCAATGACAGGAAATGGTTATGACGAAGAAAGATGAAAAGGTGCGACTGGCGGCTGCGCTGAAGTATGATCCGCAGAAAGATGCGGCGCCTGTGGTGACTGCTAAAGGTCGAGGCACCATAGCGGAAAAGATAATCGACATAGCAAAGAAGAACGGGATACCGATCAAAGAAGACCCAGGTCTCATTCAAATCTTAAGTAAACTTAAGATGGACGAGCAGATCCCTCCTGTATTGTATAAGGCCGTTGCTGAAATACTTGCCTTTGTTTATTCTCTAAATGAAAAGAAGAGAGGAAAAATTTTCCCGTCAATAAACAATTTGCCCACCAGGTTAGATCCGTTTTGACTACTATTATAACGATCGTTGAAGCGACTGCCAATTCTTCCTAAGCATAACTAAAAAATAATCTTTAATATCCTTATCTTACGTTTTATATTTGCTTAGTGATCAAAGCTGAGAATCCGGAATTAAGGAAACATTTTTCCCCCTTACTGGCATGTGAATTGCAGTTCAGAAGCATAAAAACATAAAGGAAGAGAAATTATGATTTACAGCATTGGTGAGATGGCAAATGTTTTTCTAAGTGGATTTGACCAGCTTGATTACACCACAAACAATATTGCCAATGCGACTACGCCTGGTTTTAAAATGACGAAAATATTTCACAATTCAGTTGACCCTGCGACAGTCACGTATATACCTGAGGTGGTTGTCGATTATTCCCCGGGTACAATTTATCGGACGGGTAATCCCCTGGATGCGGCTATCAATGGCGAGGGTTTTTTTGCCGTACAGTCTGGCACTGAGACCTCCTATACAAGGCAGGGTATTTTTACACTGGATAAGAATGGTAACCTGATTACGGCGGAAGGTAATTATGTGCTTAATAAATCCGGTAATAAAATCAAACTTCCCGATGGTACAGTTCAGATAGGCGATAAAGGCGATATCACAGTGGATGGCAGCCAGATCGATACCTTGAAAATAGTGAGTTTCACAAATCCGCAGGCACTTGTCAGAAAAGAAGGTTGTCTCTTTACAGATCAGGGCAATGCTGGCATGGTCGATAAGGAAGACCCCATAATAAAGCAGGGGCATATTGAACTATCAAATGTACAGGTAGTTAAAGAAATGTCGGATATGATTGATCTTCATCGTTCTGTGGAAGTATACCAGAAGGTCATACAAACAATAGCGGATCAAGACAGATTAGCGACGAGTCAAATAGGAAAATTATAATAACGAGATCATGCGGGCATGATTAAGGGAGGTTTTATATGATAAGGGCTTTATGGACGGCAGCAACCGGAATGGAAGCACAACAGATTAACCTTGATGTGGTGGCAAATAACCTTGCAAATGTGAATACTGTAGGCTTTAAAAAAGCGAGGGCTGAATTTCAGGATTTACTCTACCAGGCAGGTAAAAAAGCCGGATCGGAAACGTCGTCAGGGAACCAGATACCGGTCGGAGTAGAGGTTGGTATGGGTTCAAGAATATCGGCAACTAAAAAGATGTTCACACAGGGCGATTTTAAGCAGACTGACAGTGCCTATGACTGGGTCATCGAGGGTGATGGTTTCTTCCAGTTCGATGATAATGGACGCACGGTTTATTCAAAGGCAGGCAGTCTCATGACCAACAAGGACGGTGTTTTGGTGAATCCTGAGGGCCTTAAGCTGACACCTCAGGTGACCGTTCCCCAGGAGGCAGTCAAATTTCAGATACTACCCGACGGGACATGGGACGCGAGGGATAAAGTAGAAAATAAACTCGCAAGCGGCAGGATTGAACTTGTCCGTTTTATCAACCCTTCCGGACTGAGAAGTATCGGGAGAAACCTTTACGACGTGTCGGATGCCTCGGGAACTCCTGTAAAGGGGAACCCCGGGGAAACAGGATTTGGCACTATCACGCAGAACGCCGTCGAGATGTCGAATGTTAATGTTGTTGATGAGATGGTTCAAATGATTGCCGGCCAAAGGGCTTATGAGATAAACACAAAGGCGATTCAGACAGCGGACAATATTCTCCAGATGGTAAGTAATTTAAAGCGGTAACAGGACTATAAGATTTGAGGATGAGACAATGAAAATTCGTATATTAGCCTGTACGATCCTTTCTTTAATAGTGTTATTTCTGAGTGCTACAGCTTCATCATCGTTTGCAGCGCATGTTACGATCATCAAAGTAACAGAGATAAAGGCGTTGGTGAAGAATCATATAGAAACAAATATGCCCTGGCAACAGGGGAGTATGAGGATCGAATTCCTGGGCAGAATCTCCGACCTGCGGATGCAGGGAGAAAAAGTCAGCTGCAAGGTTAGAAGCAGGCAGGATGAACCTTACATAGGTGATTCAAATTTTACCTTGGGGATATACGATGACGGCACACTCTTGAGGGAAGAATCGATACACGTCAGGATGGAAGTAGCAATGGATGTCGTGGTGAGCACGAGATTCCTTCCGAGGGATTCGGAAATAGATTCCGACGGTGTCAAGCTTGTACGGAAGTGGTTTAACCAGATGCCGGTAAACGTAGTGACACAAATAGAAGATCTAGTGGGGAAGCACCTCTACAGTGATGTGAGGCAGAATACCGAAATCAAGAGGAACATGCTCAAGTCTGTTAAGACTATAAAACGTGGAAAGATGGTAAAGATAGTACTTGAAAGCGGTCCCATGACGATCATGACGTTTGGTCTCTGTGAGGAAGATGGAAACCGTGGCGATTTCATAAAAGTAAGAAACACATCATCAAATAAGACGTTTTATGCGAGGGTTGTGGACGATTCCTCCGTCAGGATAGAATTTTAGGGGGTCATGTCATGACAGATTCCAGATGTATTAAGACTTTATTCATACTTTGCATTTTAATCTTTACTATAGGATGTTCACATAACCTATATGTTAAGGCTGAGCATCCTCAAATAACCCCACCAGAGATTAAAAAGGTCCCTCAGCCAGGAACTATCTGGGCGGGTGAAAATGCTGCTAATTCTCTCTTTGCCGACAGAAGAGCACGGCGTGTGAATGATATCGTCACAATCGTAGTGAGTGAGAGTGCCGTAGGGGGAAATAACGCGAGTACGGACACGAGCAGGGACACAAATACGGCCGCAGGCGTTACGTCACTCTTGGGGTATGAAGGGGCAATACTGGATCTGCTTAGAAAGGGTACCACCAGCATAAGTGTCGGCGGCACTTCTTCCAATGCCCTCAAAGGAACGGGAAAGACCACTAGGGATGGCAATCTGACAGCTACAATATCGGCGAGAGTTGTGAATATCCTGGGGAATGGAAACTTCATCATAGAGGGGAGAAGACAAGTTACTGTCAATGCTGAAGATCAGTATATAATCCTCACTGGTATTGTCAGACCTGAGGATATAGCAACGGATAATACGATTCTGTCACAGTATATTGCCGATGCTAAGATTGTTTATACAGGAAAGGGTGTAGTAGACGACAAAATGAGGCCGGGCTGGCTTACCCGCGTTGCGGACTGGGCATGGCCATTCTGATGTTCTTGAGAGGCGGTATTAGTATGGTAAAACGTTCAATTAAAATAGTAACAATCTGTGGAATGATTGCATGTATCATCGCCTTCATAATTTTGGCGGATATTGTGCATGCTGCAAGAATAAAGGACATCGCGAATATCGGCGGGGTCAGGGATAACCAACTGATCGGTTACGGACTGATCGTCGGCTTGAATGGAACGGGCGATGACGTTAAGAACGGGTTTACAAAGGAAACACTTGTCAATATGTTGTTCCGTCAGGGGCTTATTATACCGAGAGACAGGGATGTCAAAGCAGACAATATAGCAGCAGTTATGGTGACTGCAAAGCTCCCGCCTTTTGTAAAGGGTGGGACTAGGATAGATGTGGATGTCTCCTCTATTGGCAATGCGAAGAGCCTTCAAGGTGGTACATTGCTTATGACTCCTCTTAAAGGAGCGGACGGTGAGGTTTATGCTGTTGCTCAGGGAGCGGTTACTATTGGCGGCTTTGCGGCAAGCGGTGCCGCTGGTGGAGGTGTCACAAAGAACCATACAACCGCCGGGCGCATTACAAACGGTGCCACTGTGGAAAAAGAATTGCCTTATGAATTTCAGAAAAGCAGAATGCTGACCATAAATCTCTATCAGCCTGATTTCACAACATCAACTCATTTAGCAGAGGTGATCAACACTTCAATGAAGAATGTCGAGGTAAAGCTTCTTGATTCGAGTTCGGTTACCGTAAGGATAAAAGAGAATGTGGGAATGAATATGGTGCAACTTGTTTCGCTTGTAGAAAACCTCGATGTTCCTGTTGATTCTGCCGCTGTTGTAGTCATGAATGAAAAGACAGGCACCGTTGTCATGGGCGAGAATGTGAGGATATCTACTGTAGCTGTAGCTCATGGGAATCTTAGTATTCAAATAAAAGAGGAAAAAAAGGTTTCCCAGCCGCTCCCTAAAAAAGGAGGTGTGATAATGGCTCCTGGAGGGCAGACGGTGGTGACACCTGAGAGCCATGTAACCGTAGCGGAAGAGAAAAAGCAGTTACTGGTAGTACCGAGGGGTGTTACCATTCAAGAAGTTGTGAGGGCGCTCAATGCAATCGGCGTTTCGCCGAGGGATCTTATTACTATCATGCAGGCTATAAAGGCTGCAGGGGCGCTTCAGGCTGATTTAAGGCTTATATAGAAGGATTATGTTGAGGTATTGAGAAGTTATCATAGAAGATGGGATGAATCACAAGAGGGTTGAGTATCATGGCTGATGTTGCAGCAATGAAATCGCAGGTCACAAACCAGGAGCTTTCTCAGAAGAGCATTGGCACAATAGAGGGTAAAGACGTTCTCGAAAAAGAAAAAAAACTGAGAAAGGTTTGTGCTGATTTCGAGTCTATCTTTACCTATTACATGTTTAAGACAATGAGGCAAAGCATCCCTCAAAGTGGTTATTTTAAGCAGAGTCCCGGTAAAGATGCTTATAATATGTTGTTTGATCAAAAAGTTGCCGAAGAGATGGCAAATAACAGAAAGGGAGTAGGCATACAGCAAACCCTTTTTGAACAGTTAAACAAACATCGCTGATGTGCTGAGAACTTTGAAAATCTTTCTAAACTCCACAATGTGCAATAGGCATATTGTTTAAGTATCTTAAATATATACTCTTTTAGTGAAGAACATGAGGGTTTTTCGCTTGAAGAAGGCTCTTTCACAAAGATCTCGATAGAAGAGGTTTTATTAAAGTTTTGTTGTCTTCTTGCCGATAAGTGTTATAAAAGGGGAATCATAAGGAGATTCGCAAGATGAAAATTTCTAAAGTCGATGATGCCGCAGTACAAGCGCTTCAACAGTATCAGAAAGTTGACAAGGTTCAGAATGAATCTAGAACAAAGGTCGACGGAAATGCGGCACCAGAAGAGAAAGTAGATCTTTCCAACAGGGCAAGAGACATTCAGCAATTGAGAGATGCGGTTAGCCAGCTTCCTGATGTTCGCGAAGACAAGGTTCGTGAATTAAAGGATCAGGTTGACAAGGGCGCTTACGATGTAAATGGACAGAAAGTTGCTGAGAAAATGGTTTCAGAGTCTCTTTTGGATATATTCGCCTGAATAACATTCTTCCCCCATTTTCCTCAGATGTTTCATCCTCAAGAGCCTGCCGCATCATTTGTGTAGAATAGGGTTATATGGCCCGGTTCTACAAAATGGCTAAGATTGTGTACTTTTGAAAAAACGGTATTGTCGTTGCCAGCGGAGATTAGTGTATTACTTAATCTTCTTACAACGATGCAAAGAGCAATCTATCTAAATTTTTTAAGTAATTATGTATTAGGATATGGATATGATGCAGCAGAACATGAGCCTTGATATGGATTTGTACCCTCATCTTGATTCATTAATTGATCTCCTGAAGAGGGAAATTGCGGTTTATAAAGAGCTTCAGGCTACAATTGTCCACGAAAAGACAATATTATTGAAGCCTTCCCTTGAAAGGATACTCGAAAGCAACAGTAAGAAGGAGACAGTGATACTGAAGGCGAAAATGTTGGAGGAGGGGAGATTAAAGCTTGTCAGAAAAATAGCAAAAATGCTCGATCTCGAAGAAAAGGAGATCAACCTGACTGCCTTGTGTTCATATGCTGATCCCTCTCAGGAAAAAGAATTGAAACAATGCCAGTCTGTTTTGAACGAGCTCCTCGCTAAAAGCCGGGAAATGAATAAGAATAATAAAGAACTCCTTGATTATTCGCTTCATTTTTTACAGGGATCTGTCGATTTTATTCATAGCCTCTTTTCTTCGGCCTCGGCCAGCTACATGCCGTCAGGGAAGATGAGGCCCATTCCCCATAATGGGAAAATAGTACGAACGGAAGGTTGAACCATGGGAGATATAGGTCGCGTATTAAATACTACAAGGGACGCTATTTTAAGCAATCTTACCGCTCTTAATGTAACCGGTAACAATATTGCCAATGTAGATACACCGGGTTACTCGAGATTACGCCCCGCCTTCGGTTCCATTGGCGTTATTGATTCTTCGCATGAACAGGGGCAATTCGGAGTTAAAATAACTGATATCCAGAGACTGTACGATAAATATCTCGAGGCTCAAATGGTTCAACAGGAACAGGGAGTCGGATATAATAACGCCCAGATGGATGTCCTCAACAGGGTAGAGGGAATATTCAACGAAAGTACCGGTGGGGGGATCAACGAACTGTTATCGAAATTCTGGGATGCCTGGTCGGAGCTTTCTGCAAATCCGACAGGAATTACTGAACGAGACAACCTGATATCTGTCTCTCAGAGCCTTGCTTCCATGTTTAGAGAAAAGGCGAACGAACTCATCAGCATACAGAGTGACACGAACAATCTTATTTCTGACAACGTAACAGAACTGAACAAAGATCTTGATATGATGGTAGATTTGAACACCAAAATTATCGAGACGGAGATCAGTGGCGGGAGTGCAGCGAGCGCGAGAGACCAGAGAGCGGAGCTTTTCAAGAAGATCAGCCAGATCATCGATGTGAATTACTATGAAGAAGCGAATGGCTCGCTGAACATTTTTATTTCTAACGGCAGGTCCCTCGTAGAGGGGACAAACGCCTGGAAGCTTGATGTATCGCCCAATCCGGCGAATTCAAATTATTATGACGTTTTTTTCCAAGACACACCTGGTGTAGCGATCAACGACCGACTGCAAGGGGGCAAGCTGGCCGGGCTACTCGACGTCAGAGATTCAAAAGTCGCCGGTTACCTCAACGATCTTGACGATATGGCATCAACAATCATTACTGAAGTCAATGCTCAGCACAGCTCTGGCTACGACTTAAACGGCAATGTAGGGGGAAACTTCTTTTCAATAACGTCAATACTCGCAAAGGATATGCAGGTTGATCCGGCAATTATCGCTGATGTGAGGAAGGTTGCGGCCTCCGCAACAGTTAATAGTGACGGTGATAACGCCCGCTTAATAAATAATATCAAGGATAGCTTGCTCATGGCAGGCGGTACGTCAACCATTGACAACTTTTATCAAACCGTCACAGCTAGAGTGGGTAATGATGTTGCAAATGCGAAACTCAGCCTGGATCATCAAACGGCCATTGCGAACCAGGTGCAAAGTGAGAGAGACGCCGTTTCAGGTGTTTCTCTTGATGAAGAGATGTTAAACCTGATCAAGTATCAGGCCGCTTACAATGCTTCCGGCAGGCTGGCCGCAATTGTTAACCAGATGATGAGTACACTCATTAATCTGGGTATAGAGACGGCCGTATAAAGCCATGGCAGATGAATATGGCTATTGAGAATAGGAAGACTATGCTTAATATGGGCAGGTGAGGGGAGTGAAGATATGATAACACGAGTTACCGATCAAATGAAGTATGACTTGTTGAATAACAGTATCTATAATTCTCAGAGTAAATATGGCGAGATAATGGAGAAGATGGCTTCACAGAAGCAAGTTAACAAACCATCTGATGATCCCCTTGGTATGGGTAAAATTCTCGATTACAGGACCGTGAAGGCGCAGATCAGCAGCTATGAAAGGAATATTGATAGCAGCAAGTCATGGCTCTCAGCTACAGAGTCAAATTTAACTAATGTAAACGATATCCTGACAAAGGTCAAAGAAACGGCAGTCGCACAGGCCAGTGCTACAGCTTCCGCTTCAACAAGGCAAATTGCCGCGGATTCTCTTCAGCCACTCATTGACCAGATCCGCTCCCTTGCTAATTCAAAATTCGGGAACAGGTATCTCTTTTCTGGTACTAGAACCGATACAGAGCCGTTCTCCACAACTGCGTCGGCAGTTACAAGAATTGATACTCCTGTCGCTCCCAGCGGAAATGCATTTGACGGGACTGTAACTTCAAGTGGCACATATACGGGTGCAGAAAACAAGACCTATGCGATCAAGATCATTACAGGCGGGACACTTGCCGCCGCTACGTACCAGATTTCTGCGGATGGCGGGAAGACCTGGGGCGCTACACAGCCCGCCGGTGGCCTAAGTGGTCCTGTGACTGTTGGTGACGGCATAGATCTCACGTTTACCGCAGGGACCGTAGATCTGGCAGACAATGACATGTTCTATGTTCACGCCTATGCAACAGGTTATTATAATGGCAACGGAGAAGAGCTTTCCAGTGAAGTCGGAATGGGTGTTACGTCAAATTACAGCGTCACGGGAGAAGCTGCGTTTACAAATCAAGGACAAGGTACCGTAGATATTTTTAAGGTATTGGACGATTTGAAAACCGCCCTCGAGAACAATGATGCTGACGGCGTCAGAAATCAACTCGATCTTCTGGATCAATCCAGCGATCAGATTAACCGTTATACCGCGCGATGTGGTACAAGGACTAATGGTCTGGATGCCTCCAATACTGCACTTCAGGATATGGATACACGGTTGACCAGCCTTACTTCAAACATTGAAGACGCTGATATGGCAGCACTGATCACAGATTACCAGAAGAAACAAATAGCCCTGCAGGCTACATATAAAATGGCAGGGGATATGGGGAGCATTTCTATCCTCAATTTTCTTAAATAAATAAATGATGCCTGATATAATAAGGAGAAATGATGTTAATCCTGACACGGAAGTTGGGTGAGTCTATTACGATCGGTGATGATATTAAAATTACTTTTCTGGAAACAAAGGGGAAACAGGTCAGAATTGGAATCGAGGCCCCACCTCATATTGCCGTTCATAGAGAAGAAATATACCAGCTAATCAGGGAACAGAATATACAGGCGGCAAAGGTTGAGAGCATCGAAAAGGATGCCCTGCCTAACATCTGGGATGGATTGAAACATTTGCTGTTAAAAGATCAACAAAAGCTTTGAAAATACAGGAAAACGCCATATTAAATATTTCGAAAATATTCGTAACGGGGAGGTTCATAGCTTGAATATAATTACCACGCGCTTTGGGGATATGTGCTGCATATTCAGGATGAAAAAAATCCGTTCTGGTGGTTCCAATCCCTTGACGAAAGTGCGATTGCCTTTGTAGTGATCAATCCATTTGTCGTAAAAGCGGACTATGAGCCGGTGATAGACGATAATGATACGAAACTTCTTGAAATAAAAAGTACAGACGATGTGGTTCTGCTGACTATTGTGACCATCCGTCAAAATCCCTTTTCGGTTTCTGTTAACCTCAGGGCGCCTATAGTGGTCAATGCTAAAAAGAAGATTGCCAAGCAGGTTATACTGGAAAATATGGCGTATCCTGTTCGGTATAACCTAACGGTAGCGGGTCCTGATAAAGAGACTTCTATAGCTGGAGATTGTAAAAAGGGAAATGATTGCGAGGCAGCTTCACTGTAAAAAATAAACAAAGCCGTTGCAATGGGATGTTATCCCTTAAGCGGAGTGATTAAAAATGGTGCCGATTAGTTCCCCCAACTTCGTATATAGATTTTGAAGTTCCTCGGGGGGAATTTCGCGTATAACCTTTCCTGTATTTTTTTCTGTAACAACTATACTGATACTATCTTCGTTTTTTCCATACCTTGAGAAGCTCAGACTGACATTCATGGATTCCAGTTGGCTCTGAATTTGCGCAAGCAGCTGTTTTACTGCTTCACTGCTGAGAGCTGTGGATTCTACGGGTGCCTTGGCGGCAGACTCCTGTTTGTCGGGGATATTTGAGGCCGAACCCGGCATTGCAATTCCAGGAAAATTTGATCCCGCATTTATATTTGAAATTGCCATGTCCATTATTATATTCCTCCTTTTCCTCCTTTCATTATATTTATCGGCATTTTTGCGAAAAACTTTATACCTTTTTTAATATCTTTATGTCTTAACGTCTAGGAATCGGGGCTCCCCGGATTTTCCTCCGTAACCCTTGAACCACTTCTGCCTGTGGCCGAGACCAGACAAATCGTTCTTCAGCGTATCGAGCTCATCTTCTGCGGCGACCTCACAGTCCTGGTTCAATCTCACGGTTTTATTAATCAAATTTTCGAGAGTTGTCATAAGGGATTGGATTCGCTTCCGTGTTTCCGGGGCTTCATAAGAGGGATTTGCCTCCCTGATGCGGCGGATTGCCTTGTCTACTCTGCCAATCAAGGTTATATAATCGTGACGCCGGGCAATCAACATTTCAATCGCTTCCACATTATGCTGTTCAATCATATCCTTCAAGGATGTGGTTGCAGACATGAAATCTTTAAAAATAGCAATTTTTTGCTCTAATAATTCACAGAGCCTGGAGACATCGGCAGATGCTGCCACTGATTTTCGGTTTGTCATTTTTATGCCCTCATTTCTCTGATGCTTGTGGTTTCTTTCTCCTGATCGGTGATAAGACGGAGACTGGGATTTATATCCTTACGGTTGCCGTTAAGAATGTCCTCCCAGGCCGCCTTCAGTTCCACTAACATCCAGACAATGTGATCAAAAGCTTTCAGGTCTCTTTGCAGATCCGCTTCTGTTAGACGATGCATCATATAATTATAAAGGGCGTGCAAGTTCGAAGCTATTTCACCTCCCTTTTCAAAATCGAGTGCTGAGTTGAGTGCACAAATAAAATCCTGCGCTTTAATTAACGCCCGCGCTTTTGCTTCATAATCGCGTGAGACATACTTCGCCCGTGCAATCTTCAAATTCCGAATCGCTTCCTCATAGCACATCAAAACCAACCTCTTGGGGTCCGCTGTCATTGCTCCGACTTGCTGGTAGGCTCCAATGCCATTACCATTGCCGTACATATGATATATCCTCCTTATCCAACGTCATAAAGCCTTCCAGCCGCCCTCTGCGGCGCTAATCTGGCTGGTGAGCCAACTGCTCTGAGACTGGATTTTGTTCAGTGCCGTTTCCATCATGACAAAGCTGTTGATCATTGTTTGCTTCTTCAGTAGAAGCTGCGCTTCCATCTGGTCAATTCTTGTTTGAGAGTCGTCTATACTGTTTTGAAGCGACGACTCCTTGAATGATACATAGCCTTCATACGGGTCTGTAATACTGAACAATGTCCTGTCAAAGAGTTCTGCCACGCCGGTCGTAAACTTAATCGTTCCGATATCACCGGTGTCCATTCCTGTGTATTTTACAGAAAGTCCCTCTGTATTGGCATTATCGGTGTTCCCTCTCAGAATCTGTCCGGAACCGGTTGCGGCTTCGCCGTTGATGGTCCCAGAAACATTCAGTCCGTTATTGACAGTCTGATCCCCTCCAGTCCATAGAAGGTCGCTTGTTTCTGAGATGGTAAAGATGTGGCTATTGCCATAGCTATTATGGGTGAGCACCAGATAGTTACTGCCGTTATTGGAAGCAGTTATACCTATCCCCTCAGTATTGAGCCCCGTGTTAATCGCATCGATGATTTCACTGATGGTCATGCCGCTGGTCAGAGAGATGTCTGCTGTCTTACTCCCCTCCGTGATCGTAAGGGTTTCATCGCTACCGAGAGTGCCGCTGACTTCAGTGTTAGAGGTTGATGTACTCCTGATTGCCGCGGCGGTAATATTAACGGCATATTCACCTGCCTTTGAATTCTGTGTATGCCCAATGTAGGAAAGGTTGCTGCTCGAGGCTACTCCCTGTCCCACAAAGAGCGCAGAGACGTCACTAAAGTTAGTCTGGAGGTATCCTGTTAAGGTTTCATCGTCGACACTTAATTGTCCGTTGGTGTCGATGTTTATTCCAACAAGACCCATGATGGAGAACTCGCTGTTGACACCCCATACGGATTCGGTAACGATGGAGGTAAGATCGGACTTCACGGAGAAGAGAGTCCCGTCTCCGAAAAGAAGACCCCCCGTTTTTTTTGTGGTTGTATCGTAAGAATTCTGTGTATTGATATAGGATGCCACCACATTATACTTGCTCACGAAGTCCTGGATCTTACTCTTGATGGCATCAATGTCCAGATTGATGTTAAGCGTGACAGTTGTATCGGTATCTGCCTTGAGTAAATCGATAGATACGCCGGTAATGACATCATCCACTGTGTTACTCGACTGCGATATGTCCACCCCATCCACAGTAATTGAAGCGTCCACCCCGGTCACTACCGGGATAAAACTGAACTGAGAGAGAATATCCGGTACGCCGCCGTTCTCCAGATCAATACCTGCCGCTCCCGTTGTATCACTGGTAAGAGTCAGGCGGTAATCGCTCGCCCCGTATTTGATGATGTTGGCCGTAACACCCGTCGCGCTCGCGCCAGTGTTCGCGTTGTTGATTTTATTTTGCACGGTGGTCAGGCTGTCTGTGGCGTCGATCGAAACAGTTTTACCGTTGATCAAGATATCCCCGGCATAGCTGGAGCCGAGGGCGGCGGACGCGTCAGCATAAGTGACGGACCGTAATTTCTCGGCAGTAGCCAGATTGTTGACCGTTATCTGGTATGATCCAATGGATGCCGCTTGCGAAGCAGTAACCGTCATCAGGTCAGAGCCCTTGACCGTCAAACTGTCCGTCGTCATCGAAGCATTGAACATACCGAAATCTTCCGGATTCTTTAGGCTGTCTGCTGCAGTTTTGAGGGCAAGCAATTTGGTATTAAAGGACTGCCATTCCTTAAGCTTCGCCTGATAATCGCTCTGTTGGCTGGTGATCAGGTCAACCCGCTGCTGGTCGATAGCAATGAGATTATTAACCATGGTGCTCCAGTCAATGCCGCTGGATAGACCGCTGATGAAATTGGTGCTAAGGGCCATTTGAAAATCCTTTCTGATACTCCTGTCAGGCTTTAACGATACGTGTTAAAAATGACCTGTGTTTCATAATCAATATCGGCAAAATATTCCCGAAACTTGAGCACTTTTGAGAGCTTTGAATAATTAACTGAAACATCATTGCGAGGAGCAACGCTACATGGCAATATATCGTATTATCAATATGTTATGATATGGCTTCATAGAGTCTATCCTTGGCATATGCGAAGGAGTCACAATGACAAATTGGGTATTGTGCAAAGCTCTCATTTTTATATGGTAAGCAAATAATCTGCCAAAAAAGAGACCCCGCAATCAGTGATGAAATTGCGGGGTCTCCGGTTAAGGGTTAGGATATTAAGTTATTTGAACAACGAGAGTACCTGCTGTGAAGCTACATTCGCCTGAGCAAGCATTGCCGTACCGGCCTGGACTAAGATCTGGTTCTTCGTGAAGGTCGTCATTTCCGCAGCCATATCCACGTCGCGGATGGTTGATTCCGCAGCGGTATAGTTCTCCACTGTGACGGAGAGGTTAGCGTTTGCATACGCAAGTCTGTTTTGCGCCGCACCTACATCACCGCGCTTACCACTCACAGTGCTGACGGCATCGTTGATCGAGTCGAGGAACGTCAGTGCATTTGTTGCATCGAGCATCAGATCTTTAGTAAGTCCAAGATCACTAGATAGGCAACTTTGGATCATAATACTGATCCGGTCATTTATGTCACTGCTCGTACCTACCTGGAAATTAGAGGCTGTTCCGGCATTGGCGACGAGAACGCCATCTGATGTGGCGGCCAAATTATCGTTAACTGTTACCGTCAAGCCAAGGGAATTGAACTTAACATCAGACGTCGTACCTGTAGCGGGAACCGCGACTTCATACATGGTCTCCGAATGCTCGACACCACCTATTGTGGCACTGATAGTAATATTGATACCCGTCACGCCAGCCACAGAAGCAACGTTGTATGTTGCACTATCCTGCAAACCGGAGACGGAGTTGATACCGTCACCTGCAGTCATAGAACCGGCTGCACTAAGCGTTACTCCAAATGTGCCATTCAACAGTGCCGTATTGGCATACTTTGTTGAATTGGCGATACGATCCATTTCGTCGATCAGTGTATTGCCTTCCGCGTTGATCTTGTCAACGTTTGCACCGGCGTTTGCGGATGATGCCTGGGTGGCCAGTTCCTTCAATCTTGTCAATATATTCCCGATTTGATCCATAGCGCCTTCAGCAACCTGCAGCAACGCATTGGCCTCAGACACATTCTGTTTTGCCACTTTGTAGCTGGCTATATCCGCACGGAACTGCTGAGAAATAGCGAGCCCTGCCGCATCGTCAGCGGCGCTGTTAATACGGTAACCTGAAGAAAGTCTCTGAAGAGACTTGCTCATTCCTGAAGAGGAAATACTAAGGTTCCTCTGTGCATTCAACGCTTCGATGTTATTTTGAATTCTGAATCCCATGATTTTGTATCCTCCTTGATACTATTTTTTTTGTTTTTGGCATCCTTGCCAAGATTTTAAAGTTGTTAATTGTTATACTTTTAAAGGTTGATAACTTACTGTCCTGTATCCCATGATACTTAAGCTTTTTTCACCTCCTTCCAAACTCTTTTGCACTATTATCGGTTGAAAGCTGAAAAAACTTGAGAAGAATATGGGCGTGTAACAGATAAGGATGAGGATCAATGCCTGCTCTTCGGCAATAGGGAAAGGATGTTGGATGCCTGGGAGGAAAGGTCACTGTCGTGAATCAGGGCATCATTAATTTCGTGCAAGATGATGGATATATCTTCAACGCTGTTAATCGTTCTATTCCTGTCCAACCGCAGCTCTTTTAAAATCAGGTCACACCAGCGGATAAAGTCAACGATTCTATTTTGCCTGAGTTCGATTTCGCAGAGATATAAAAGGGATTTAAGCATCCCTTTCTCCAGGCTACAGACCCGTTCGAAAAAAGACCTTGCATTGTCGTATTGGCCGAGCTGCAGCGCAATCTCACCCAGATAAAGCCATGATGTTGCCTCTTGAGGATTGATCTCTATAGCCTTATTGAAAGACTCCATAGCGCGGTCGAGTTGATTTTGACGCCTGTAGAGGAGGCCGAGACTGCATAGGGCGGGATAGTTTTGATTGTCTATGTTCATCAGGGCATCAAGAGCCTTATGTGTCCCTGTCAAATCTTCAGAGGCTAGGGAAAGGGTGGCGAGACGATTTAGAACCATGAGATCTTGACTACCTAGTTCGAGAAGCCTCTCCAGACATAGTTTCTCATCTATGCTGTTTTTGGTTTTGTTGTTCCATTTTGCCAGCGTATACCAGACTGAAGGCTCATCAGGTGCTTCCTCCAGTGCAAGGTCCAGGTATTGACGGGCTAACTTGAGATCGCACGATCGATCAATATGGAAGTTTCCAATATTCCACCAGGCCTGCCATTTACCCTCTATAATCTGATAAGCTGCCTGATAATGTTTATCCATGTCCGCATAATTGCTCAGGGCATGGTACGCATGACCGATAAGTAGATTGATGCTTCCTCCTTCACTCAAGGTAGAGTTTATGATCGTACCTGTTTTGTCCGGATTATTTTCATAATAATCGCGCAATTCTAAATAGCGTAGTCCGTAGTGGAGGACATCATCCCACTGTTTTTCCTCAGCAGCAAGCAAGGCCATAGTATAGGAAGAATCTAGGTGGTCAGGGCATTTTTTTAGTGCCCGCAAAGAATAATCGCGCGCATTTTTCAGGTCTCCCAGATGAAAGAAAGATATGGCGGCGTTATGACAGGTCCATAAATATAGTGTGTTATTATTAGCCTGCTTCTCTGCCAGTTCGATGGCCAGTACGGACTCTTCTATGCATTCTTTGTGCATCCCCCGCGTAAGATATGATGTCCCTAGATAATGATGCGGCATTGGATCATCCGGCATTTCACAAATCTGTTTTTTTAGAAGCTCAGTAGTTCTTGAAAACTTTTCATTCGCTTTCTTTTCCTCAACATTATATCCATAGTGCATCACCTCAATCATAGAATGTTTGGTACGGGTCTGACCGATGACGCGATTATGAACGATGCCTTCATAATGGATGACACCGTTGTTCCGAAAAAGTCGTTCAAAACTGTGTCTGGCCTTTTTTCTGCCCCCACTATAAGTGCTAATGATATTCACAAAAATGGCATCCACCCCCCCGGCTTCACGTACTGTCTGTCTGAGCTTTTCACCACTACCGAATACCAGTTCCTCATCCCCGTCGATCTGAAATATCCAGTCGCATGTTGCATATTGCAGCACCTGGTTTCGTGCCTTGCTGAAGCTGCCCTCCCAGGGATGAAAGTAAACCTTGTCGGTAAATGTTCGTGCGATATCAGCTGTCTTATCTGTTGAACCGGTATCCACGATGATAAGTTCATCTACATAGTCCTTGACACTTCTTAGGCACTTCTCAAGAAATACTTCCTCGTTTTTAACAATCATGCAGCAACTGATCGTCGGCTCTTTTTGAGAATCTTCACTTTTACATGAAAGCTTCCCCATCAAATGATTAACTGTTTCATCATGGGAATTTTGCTGGTGCGCTTTCTCAAGATAAAGAAGGGATTTAACCGGATTATTTTTATTATAAAAATAAATGCCGATCGCCCTCAGGGCGACAAATGGTTCCGGCGCTTTCTGAACTGCTTTTTCAAATGATTCTTGGGAATTTATCTCTTGCCCCTGTTCAAAACAGGCTATACCGACGAGGACGTGGATATTCCATTCTTCATTCAGGGAACAGATCATGAGATTGCCGAAATCCTCAGGCGATGTTCTTAGTAATTTAACCAGATTCAAATATTTATGGCCATGTTCAATCGTGCGTGACCACTGCTGTAAATCATAATATATGGCAGTTAGGATATAATGAGCATCTATATGCCTTGAAAATCTTTTACTACCTGATAAAGCGACTTCCTCAGCATTTTTTAAATCTCCCAGACGGTAATAGGACATGGCTGCGTTATAACGGGACCATAGGTAGATCATATTCGAATCGTTTTTATCTTCAGAGAGCTGGATTGCCTTTAAGCTCGCCTCGAGTGTTTCCCGGAACATACCCTGGCTAAAATAGGAACAGCTTAAATAGTGGTATGTGATAGGATTATTCGGATCATCTTCCAGATCCATCTTCAGAAGTGATACAGTTCTCTCGAATTTCTGTTTTGACTGCTTTTGATTCAGGTCATAACCGTAATGAATGAGGCGGATCGGATAAACCTTTGCGTTTTTCATCCCGACGATGCGGTTATGGACGCGACCCTCGTAATGGATAACGCCGTTATTGCGAAAAATCCTCTCGACGCTATGAATCGCTTCGCTTTGCCCATTTCGCAGTTTGCTGACAATTTGCACCATCACGCCATCAAGACCAGGTTTCTGAATCGCCTTCCTGATTACAGGGATGTCCTCCTGAACCAGTTCTTCATCGGCGTCAATCTGAAAAATCCAGTTGCCCTTCGCATATTGCAAATAGTGATTGCGCGCCTCGCTGAAGCTGTCCTTCCAGGGGTGAAGATAGACTTTATCGGTATATTTTTGCGCGATCTCCACCGTGCGATCAGTCGAGCCTGTGTCCACAATGATCAATTCGTCTGCAATGTGCTTAACACTTGACAGGCAATTATCGAGGTACTTCTCTTCGTTTTTAACAATGAGACACACAGAAATAGTTGGTTGATCTTTTTTCGCTCGTGTCGCAGTATTCTTATTTTTCTTCAAAGTAAATTCCTATTTTTATATTTCCGTCAGAGAATCAGTTACTTTTCTAATTTCTTCTTTACAGCAACTCGGTTTGATCAACATATTTAATTATCGAGCGATCCCAACCACTTTGAGCATATACTTTGGTATATGAAAGGGAAGATCGTAAGGTTTCATGCGCTCTGGATCCCAAAGACTGCGGTGGACATTATAGGGATTGACATCTTTTTGCACAGAACCATAGACATACTGGTTAAATAGTTGGAAATCCATTTGGCCTTGCTGGAAAGCGTAAAGGATCGCCTTCAGATTAGGCACACCCACGGTAAGTTTTCCTCTGGGTTTCAGGACACGCCGCATTTCTTTCAGGATTTCCAGGACCGTAGGGATGTAAAAATGTTCAAGTGTACCGCAGCTTAATATTTCATCGACAGTATGGTCGACAAAATTCAGCCCTTTTGTAATGTCAGCCACAATATCCACATTTGGTAAGGGTCTGATGTCCACATTGAGAAATCCGTTTCCATAAGGAAATTCACCCCCGCAAATATCGAGTTTGATGGGACCTTTAGGTAAGGTTTTAATGCCTTGTCTTTTACGTTTTTGTTCTGACTCTATCGCCTTCGCATAATTCTGTTGTGTATAATGGATAGAAAAACCACGTATGTCCGCGGGGCGGTGAATATGGTGAACCTTTACGGCTGTGATTCTCAGCGATGGCTCATCAGGTGCATGGTAATCAGTCGGCGCTTCCTGCCGAATTTCCCTGAAGCCCAAGCTTTGAAGTGTCTCTGCGAGGTCATCAAACGTGTAACCGAACAGATGATAATCACCGGGATGTCTCTGGAGGCCAAATATATTATTGATGCGGAATTTCTTTCCTTCAATATATTCTTTGACGGTTGCATTAAAGTCCGGACACTCAATGACCAATGTGCCGCCTTCCACGAGAACGCGATTCCATTCAAAAAGCGCCTCTAGGAAATCATGGCGGGGAAGGTGTTCGATCATATGATAAGTTTCGATTCTGGAAACGGTTCCTGCCGGAAAGGGCAGCCGACGACTGTCGCAAAGAAGGTCCACTGCGGAAGAGGGTATGATATCAATGTTCAAAAAACCGTCTAATCGACGTTGGCCGCACCCCAGATGAAGATTCAGGGGCTGCGGTGCTGGGATTTCTTTTCTGTCATTATCTTCCAGATAACCAGTTCCTACGACGAAATTCCATTGGGCAGCATTGCTGACTTCAATGCCATCCGGCTCACGCATGCCACGGATAGAAAAGGTGGGGAAGAAGCCGAAAAGGAGATTTCTAAAATCATCGAGTCGCCAGGCGATTTTATGATCGGGGTCGTTCAAGTGCATGACCGGAATACCTATAATAACCCTCTTTCGTGCCATACGCTTGGCTTCCAGAATCAGCGGTACCGGGTCGCTGAAATGTTCTATGATATGGTCAAGAACCACTGTATCGAAGGATTGATCAGGGAAAGGGAGTTCTTTTGCATCCCCCTGAACGAATCTTAGTTCCGGATGATTTTTTATTGCTTCCCGATATCCCCAATCCGTCAACTCTAATCCGGTCAAATCGAGCGACGGATTATGTCTTTTCATGATGGCAGTTGAATCACCATTGGCACATCCAACATCCAGCGTGGAGCCTTCGCATTGTTCCGCAGTAACTTCTTTCAAATGTCTAATACGATTGGTATCCAGTTTTCCTTTCACCGGCGCCCAGACCTTTTTCATATAAAGATTCTTTGCTCGCTTCTCCAAATCATCTTCATTGATTGTAACAACGTGTCCGATGATCTTTTGGGCTACCGATTTAAAGGAATATGCCTCGGCAACTGCAAGCCCAAGTTTTCTTATGTGTTCTCTGTAGTGATTATCTGCGAAGAGACGCTGAAGAATCTGGTTCAGCTCTGCCGGTGACGTGTAGGTCAGTAAGGCTTCTCCAAAAATTTCCTTATCGTTGGTAAGAGAATCAGAGACCACAACGCCTCCTGATGCCATTACATCAAGGATTCTCGGATTAAGGAAGCCTTCCCGGCGCATATCCTCATGATGGTCGTTCAACACCACTCTCGAAGAGGCGTACAAATCGGGAAGTTTCTGATTGTCAAAGTATACACCGCGAATACATTCCTCAGGAAGTATTCCATTCCAGCCCTCACCCCATACCTCGAGACGATCGATCCATTGCTTTCCAAGTGATATGAGGTCGTGAATTATTTTTCTACCCATGCCTTGCTTACTATTGGCGACAAATACAATATCATGAGAACACTGACCAGCTCTGGGAGGAGGCTGTTTGGCCGTGCCGCCGATTAAAAGATCGCCTTCTCTTCCCATAATTCGGAGCTTTTCAAGGAACTTGGGGGAGAGGCAGAAAATATGATCATAAAGAGAAAGGGATTGGGGTGTTATCATATCTGGATGACTGTGGATCCATTCAATATTATAAGTTGGTTCTTCAATCTTATTAATCGGAATGCCATGAAGATGAATTAGTACCTTCGGTTCCTTTCCTGAGATGACAGCGCCTTCCGCTGAAAGGGCCTCTGCCAATTCTTTGCCGAACCAGTGATCACCCCATCGTAATTTTCTTACAGGATCTTTTTCCAAAAGATCGGATGCAGAAATTATGGCAATGGGTAAACGTTTAAGCTTTTCTTTTTTTGTCAGCCGGTCTTTGAGATTCTGAAGTTCCTTATCATGAGTCCCTTGTTTTAATGCGGGAATTAAAAGATCGCGCGCTACAGTTAAATTCCCTTCATCGAGATAGAATTTGGCTACCTTCTCCACAGGATATTTCCCTGAATTTAAAGCGTCACGTAGATCATCGATTAATCTTTTTTGGACTTCCAGGATATTTTCATGATGTCCATATTCAAGTATGAATCTATTTAAAAAGCCTTTGGCCAGACTGAATTCACCACTCTGTAGGTAGCAATTTATGATCGAGATGAGAGTTCCAGGATTGTTATTCCCAGATTCCAATACGTTTTCAAAGCTCGTTGCTGCCGCGTCATAATTGCCATTTTTTTCGTAACAAAGTGCAAGATTTTCAAGAGATTCCGCATAGTCTTCATGGATTTCCAGGGCCTTGTGAAAAAATTCTATCGCCTGTTGAACAAGACCTTCCCTGAAGTGAATAACCCCTAAATTGTTAAAAGCCTCATAATTTTGAGGGTCCGTAGCAATAATTTGCTCAAAACAAATTTTTGCCTGACTCATATTGTGTTCATTAAAATAAAGTTCCCCTTCCTGAGACAACTTCTTCAGATCGTTTGTTTGTAAATTAGTAGTGTTATTCATCATAGTTTAGACCTGCTCAATATCCGTATATATATTTAAGAATGTAATCTCTTACAAGATGCCTATTGTTTTTTCTCTTAATAAGTCTGTGTTGTGATTGCTGATATCACTCATTATCTCTGCCATTATTTCATTTCATACTGGGAGACCTGGATCGGCAATTATCTCCTGGTCCTTATTATTATTTCCTGCTTCGCAATTGAGAGTCGTTTTGCAAGCCTTAGAAAGGTATCCTGTCAAGCTTTCGCATTTATATATTTCAGCAGGTCATTGCCCTCCGTGAACAAAGGATTTATTTTTAAAGCCTCCTTGATGGATGCCTTGGCGCGTTTCCAATCCTTTTTTTCCGCCAGGACTCTGGCCATGTTGTAATGCAGTCCCTCGTCATCCGGCAAAATAGTAAGGGCCTTTTCGAACTCTGCTATGGCATCATCGTAAGCACCCGCTTTCCGGAGACTAATTCCATTCCTGTTGTATGATTGAACAATAAAGGTTATCAAAATATCGTTATCTGCTATGAGTTCTTTTGCTTTGGTGTATTCACCCTTATCAATAAGTTGCATAATTGCTTGTGCCTCCGTCTCAAGGTCTTTGGTGATAGTGGCAATATCTTGAATGGATGTGTCATCTTTTTGACGAAAATCAGTATTGTCCCGTATCCCTTCTTCTCCAACACGGATTAATTGCTGTACAAAATCTAGACATGTACCAAAGTCTTGGCCTTGGAACGATACGGGTCCGAATACGTCTTTGAAATTCTTGCTTTCCGAAATGGCCTGCTGAAATGCATTCACTTCTGCCATTAATTCTTTTTCATCAGATGGCAGCATCTGTGTGCTCAGCGTCTTTTCCAGAACTGCCTTGAAAGAAATGAGACAGGAATGGATGTTCGCCTGTTTAAGGGTTTTTTTGCATTCGTTTAACTGTTTAAATATTTTTGCTATTTCGTCTCTTTTGATTTCTGTTGTCATTTCTTTTCCTTCAACTTACGGATTATATGCAAAAAGTGTACAACTGCCTTCAATTATAGATAACTACTTTCACTATACCCTAATAGGAGGGTTGCGTTGTTGTGCTCAAAATAAAAATAAGGTACAGTGGTTGCGTTGGATTATTCCGTTGCAAGGGTTTCATCACAAATACTTATAATGAGTATTATGGTTGCGTCACTTCATACCATACCAGTAACAGTTGAATCTTTTTCACAACAGTCCTTAAGGTTTTTAATTTGTGTGCCGATAAAAGGGTACAGTGGTTGCATGGGATTAATTCGTTACTATCGATTCATCATAACTAGTGAAAAGGATTCGTATGTCTGAGTCATTCTATTCTACCTCAGAGGTGGCGAGGTTATTCGAGATCAATAGGGTTACCATATACCGGTGGGTGCAGGAAGGAGTAGTCAAAGCTTACAAGGTTGGCAAGCATCTTAAAATCCCTGTATCCGAGGTAGAGAGACTGTGGAGAGAATTTGGTTTTCCTGATGCACCATTCAGGTATATTTCCGATACTGCCAAGAAAAACCAATTGCATGATTCTGATAACACTGGGGTGAAATATAAGAAAAAGAGAAAATTGGTCATGGCAGCAGGAAGTAATGAGGACGATCTTAGATTCATCCGGGAAATATTTGCCGAAAGAAAGCTCGAAGAAGAGTGCAAATTGGTGACGTATATGGATACTCTTGAAGCGGCGCTCGCCATAGGAAAAGAAAAGCCGGATTTATTATTGATCAAGATAATAAAGTCCGATGGAAGCAATGTGGAGTTTGCAAGAAAAATCAGGAGCATTCATTCTAGTATAAAAATCATCTTCATTAGTGATTCTCCCATGAACGAGGTTATTGATAAAAAAAAGGGATATAGGTTTCATGATAAAGAGTCTCCGACTGTCGGACGAGCAAGGCTGTATCGAGAGATTGTTAAAGCCCTCGGATTACACAGCAAGGGATAAAAGGAATGTAAGTGGCGGGATGAACCTGTAACGATAGATTAACCGGTGCATAAATTGATAGGCAACGATCATAAGAAAGGGGGTGGCAAACATTCAGCCGGTAGATCGACCAAACGGGTAACGCAAAAATTTTTAACAAATTTAGAAAACCAATGCAAGAATTAAAGAAGGGAGAAGGAAGCAATGAAAAGACTAGTGATGGTATTTTTGGTAGTAGGACTCTTGTTAGGAGGGGCCACATGTGTCCTGGCTAAAGGGACGGCAAAAGAAGCCCAGGCAATGGTGGACAAGGCGATTGCCTATTTCCAGGCGAATGGAAAGGTGAAGGCATTTGCGGCATTTGATGACCCGAAAGGGCAATTTGTGAAGGATGATCTATACATATATGTCGTTGATATGAAAGGTGATATCGTGTCACACGGGGCGAATAAGAAACTGATAGGCCAGCATTTTATTGATATTAAAGACTCGAACGGAAAGCTCTTTTTCCGGGATATTCTAAATGTAGGCAAAACACAGGGGAGTGGATGGGTTGATTATAATTGGACGAATCCTGTAACAAAGAAAATTGAACCGAAATCATGCTATGTCAAGAAATCCGGCGACTTTGTTTTCTGTTGTGGGATATACAAATAATAATATGAGAAATGGTCGGATGGGCAACGATGCCCATCTGACCATAAAATCTAAAAAGGGGGGATTGACGTGAAAAAAATTATTAGAAATCTGAAGATGGCAAAGAAAATGATGTTACTTCCACTGGTCGTCTTCATATTCCTACTAGCCCTTTCGTACGGAGCTTATGATGGGCTTTCTAGTCAGAGAATAGTCATAGGGGATATGTATAACAACCGCTTCAAGGTATATCAGGATACTGCCGACATTATCAAAAGGGTAACCAATATCCATGCGAATATTTACAAGGTCATAAGTTGGGCAGGTGCAAACTATGAGGAGGCGAAGATCACCGCCCTTTCCAATGAGCAGAAGTCTTCAATGGAGAAGACAATCGAGCTTGTACAAAATACGTTAAAATCCAGTATTCTAATCCCGGAAGAAAAGAAACTTTTTCAAAAGACCCTCGATGACGTGATGGAATACCAGAAACCTATGGAAGGAGTGATAACTGTTGGAGCATCCGATTTGAATGCAGCTGCGATGTTTATGGGAACAGCGGATGATAAATACCAAGTCCTTAACCAGACATTGGAAGAGCTTCTGTCCCTTGAGAACAAGCTGAGCAAGGAGAAGTATGATTCTTCCATCAGTAAATTCAATACGTGGATGAGCACGTTTGTGATCGTACTGGTGATAGCCATTGCCATATCGGTGCTGATCAACATTTTTATTACCAGGCTCATTACCCGGCCGATCAAAGGGGCAATTGAAGTAATCAAGAAAGTGGCCGATGGCGATCTCACTCAGGAAATCGATATTGATTCCAAGGATGAAATCGGTGATCTCGCTTCGTCTATCAATGTCATGCGTATGAAGGTGGGAGAGGCCGTAGGTGAATCGCTGTCAATTTCACAAATTCTTTCTGAATCCTCTTCCAGGCAAGCTGCTGCACTTGAGGAGACATCCTCTTCTCTTGACGAAATGGCTTCCATGACCAGACAGAATGCAAACAATACAGCGGAAGCCAACAAGCTGATGGCGGCGGCGAAGCAGGCTATTGAAAAAGCAAGTGCTTCCATGACTGACCTGACTAGATCGATGAAGGAAATTGCGACAGCAAGTGAGCAAACACAGAAGATCATCAAGAGTATCGATGAAGTTGCCTTCCAAACGAACCTGTTAGCTTTGAATGCGGCAGTGGAAGCCGCTCGTGCCGGTGAGGCAGGGGCAGGTTTTGCGGTAGTTGCCGATGAGGTCAGGAATCTGGCTATGCGGGCAACAGATTCCGCTAAGAATACAGCTGCCTTGATTGAGGATATTGTAAAGAAGGTCAAAGGAGGGGAATCTCTCGTGACCATTACAAATGAGGTTTTTAGTGAAGTTACGGCCAGTTCGACCAAGGTTGTTGAATTAATGGGGGAGATAGCTGCTGCATCTCAGGAACAATCTCAGGGAATTGATCAGGTAAACAGGGCAATGACCGAAATGAGCCAGGTGACCCAGCAGAATGCAGCCAGTGCGGAAGAATTGTCTGCCACTATGGCAATGTTCAAGGTAGAAGATCACCAAGGGCAGGGCAGGGTTGCGGACGTATCCTCTAAAAAAAGTGTAAAAAAGCTGCCTCCTGCTCAACATCATCGGGCAGTTCCTGAAAAGAATCTTCCCCTGAAGGAAGACGAATTTGTCTGATGCGAGGAGAGATGATGCTCACGTCTCATGAGTGATGGCACGTCTGGTAGGTTAAATATTAGGTGGTTTAGTTGGGTAATGCACCCCTTTTGCAGATGGGGAAAGGGGATATTGTAGCAAGAAATCAGGATTATGAGGAGGTTATGAGTTATGCCGGAAGTATCAGGAGAGACAAAGGAAAGCATAATGTCCCAGGCAATGGAGAAAGGACAGCGCAGGGAAGGGAAATACCTTACCTTTGGTCTTGGCAGTGAAGAGTATGGGTTAGAGATCCTTAAGGTGAAAGAAATCATAGGCATTATGAACATTACCTATGTACCCAAGACTCCAAGGTACGTGAAGGGTGTCATTAATTTGAGAGGAAAGGTTATTCCCGTCATCGATCTTCGTTTGAAGTTCGGCATGGATGTCATGGAATACAATGACAGAACCTGCATCATTGTTGTCGATATAGCCGATAAGACAGGGAAAAAGACCATTATGGGTATAGTTGTGGATTCTGTTTCTGAGGTACTGAATATAAAAGGTGAGGAAATAGAAGATACTCCGACATTTGGTGTAAAATTAGATACGGACTATATCCTGGGCATGGCCAAGGTCAAGGGAGCGGTGAAGATACTTCTAGATATTGATAAGGTGTTGACGACAGATGTCGTCATAGCTGAATCCATAGTGCATTAAAATGTTGTTTTTTTTGATGCACATAAATACTTGGTCTTATCTGAACTCTAATAGAGATTTGCTTTAACGCTATGTCGTTTATTGAACTGAAAGATGTTGATTTTGAGAAAATTAGCCGTTTTGTTTACGATCTCTGCGGCATCCACTTACATGAAGGAAAGAAAGAACTTGTTAAAGCACGTTTGGGTAAAAGGTTGAGAGAAGGAAATTTCAAGTCTTTCTCGGAATATTATCATTACGTGACAACGCAAGAGGGTGCAGATGAGTTGATTGCAATGATTGACTCTCTCTCTACAAATTTGACAAGTTTTTTCAGGGAAGGGGCACATTTTAAAAAACTTCAGGAGATAGTACCGGTGATGGCAGGAATGTCGGGGAAAGGTCGTATACCGAGGTTGAGAATATGGTGCGCTGGCTGTTCGACAGGTGAGGAACCTTATTCGATTGCCATGATACTGAGAGAAATGTTTAGCAGTAATCAGGTTGATATCAAAATAATAGCATCGGATATATCTACGCGAGTTCTAAACACCGCTGTAAAGGGTATATATCCTGAGGAAAAAGTCGGGAACATTTCTCCCGATCTCTTGAAAAAATATTTTCAGGTCGGCCAAGGTGACTGGAAGGGACACTATCGGGTTAAAAAGGAAATACAGGTAATGATTGATTTTATACGGTTCAACCTCATGGAGTCACTCCGGAATAATGATCCATTTGATATCATATTCTGCAGAAATGTGATGATATATTTCGATAAAGCAACACAGGGAAATATGGTGAATAAATTTTATGCGTACCTGAAAGAGGGAGGGTATCTATTTGTTGGGCGTTCTGAAAGTCTAACAGGCTTACATCATCAATTTAAATATGTAGAACCTAGCGTCTATAGGAAATAATATGAGCGAAATTGTTATTGGTATTTCAGATCTTAAGGTTAGCAATAATACAGATGATATTTTAGTTACATATGCGCTTGGCTCGTGCATAGGCGTAACTGTTTATGATCCCGTCGCCAAAGTAGGGGGTATCTTGCATTTTATGCTTCCGGAATCATCACTTGATCCTAAAAAAGCAGGTGAAAATCCGGCAATGTTTGCAGATACGGGAATCCCTCATTTATTTAGATCCTGTTATAAATTTGGTGCGGATAAAAAGCGCATGATTGTCAAAGTTGCCGGTGGGGCGAGCATACTTGACGATGCGAATTTTTTCCGGATAGGCCAGAAGAACATCACCGCCATGAAGAAATTATTCTGGAAAAACAATGTATTAATTAAAAGCGAAGATACGGGGAGCAATTACAATCGGACAGTATACATACATATATCAACGGGTAAAGTCTTTTTAAAAACTGCCCATAATGGGATGAGGGAGTTGGCATGATCTGTGACGAAATCTTAAAATCTATAAAAAATATTCCGGCCTTTCCGGCAGCGGCATTGAAAGTCATGTCCTTAATTGATGATCCCGATTTCTCTATAGCGGATGTTGTAGATGTCATTAAATATGATCAGGCAATAGCTGCTAACATACTCAGGATTTGCAATTCCGCGTATTTTGGTCTTAGTTACAAGATCGAAACAGTAAGTGATGCCGTAATGCGCCTCGGGCAGCAAAATGTCATCCGCGCTGTCGAGGCTGCCGGCGTATCAAAATTTTACACGAAAGCAAAGGGATATGGCCTGGATGCAAACAAACTATGGGAGCATTCTGTCGGCGTTGCCTTGATGTCCCAGATATTGTCTTCTTCATGACATTGGAAAAGTTATCATGGGTGAATTTGTAGATGAATCGTTTATGAAAATTTATGACATCGTTTCTCATGAGGGGATTTCTTTTCTTGAGGCAGAGGGAAAGGTTATCGGCATCGACCATGCGGAACTGGGTGGGAAGATAGCTTCTCACTGGAATTTCCCCGCAGATATGCGGGAGGCGATTGTTTACCACCATAGACCCGATTTGATGCCGGAAGGAGATAATAATAATGCCTGGCTCATTTATCTTTCCGATCAGGCCTGTATCATGATGGGAATTGGTTTGGGAAATGATGGACTCGCATACAGGGGATTATCTGAGGCAATCGTCAGGTTTAAGCTTCGTCAAAGGGATTTCGAAGAATGCATTATGATGATGCTGGGGGATCTTGAGCGCGCCAAGGAATTGCTTGGTATAGTTTAGATATAAACGGTGAGTGCTGATTTTATGGGAAGTATATTTACAGTATTTAAGTATCATTATTATGAGGTGCTACGATGTCTTTTAACGTCCTAATCGTTGACGATTCTAATTCGATGCGTGCCGTGATCAAGAAGATTATCACGATTTCAGGTTTTAAAATGGATCAATGCTATGAGGCCGGGAATGGAAAACAGGCATTGGAAATTTTGTCAAAGGTCTGGGTGGACATTATTTTATCGGATCTGAATATGCCGGAAATGAATGGCTTGGAGCTGCTTGCGGCCTTGAAAGGGGATAATCTCTTAAAAGAAATCCCTGTTGTTATTGTCTCGACGGAAGGCAGTGATGAGAGGCGGAAGGTTGTCTTAGAGATGGGTGCAAAAGAGTTCATTAGAAAACCTTTTTCACCTGAATATGTCAGAAAAATTCTTTATGAAGTAATCGGTGTGGGGGATGAAGGAACTTATGAAGGAAGTGAAAGAAAAAATGATGGCGGCGATTTTTGAAGTTTTTGAAAAGATGTTTTACGTCTTTCTCGAACCTATAGGTGATGTATGTTCAGAATATGATATGGGGGCAGCCATACAGTTTAGTGGCGCCCAAAAGGGTGAACTGAAAATCTTGGCCTCTGAGGGATTGGCAAAAAGCATGGTTCAAAATTTATTAGGTTTAAAAGGGGAAGAGATAACAGACAAACACATTGAGGATTGCATTAAAGAAGCGGCCAACATGATTTGTGGAAACTATTTAGGGAGACTTGACCAGACGAAAGTGTTTGATCTAACCATACCATCATTTTTACGACGGCCAGGTGAAGCTGTAGAGGGTAGCAATGTCTGCAGGTTATGTTTTGATTCCGATGGTGAAAGGTTCGGTGCAGTCTTTACACTGTTAGATTAGATGATTTTAAAAGAATGACAAAGCAAAAAATAAAAACACTCATTGTTGATGATTCTGCGATTGTCCGGAAAATACTTTCCGAGGAGCTTTCCAGATTTCCCGATATTGAGGTCGTGGGGACAGCCCCTGACCCCTTTGTAGCCAGAGATAAAATTCTGAAGCTGCAGCCGGAGGTCATAACACTTGATATAGAGATGCCTAGAATGGATGGGTTGACCTTTCTTAAGAAGTTAATGAAGCACTATCCATTACCGGTGATCATCGTGAGTTCACTTACGCCGAAGGGAAGCAAATTGGCTTTAGAGGCAATGGAAATAGGGGCTATTGATGTCATTGCAAAACCGGGCGGCTCTTATTCCGTAGGTGATATGAGCGATATGCTGGCAGAAAAGATCAGGGTTGCATCGGTTGCAAATGTATCGCGGCGGTTTGATTATCAGACAGATTCCGAAAAACCTGAACCGATAAGAGCGCTTGCCGAGACGACTCACAAGATAATCGCTATTGGCGCATCAACGGGTGGCACGGAGGCGTTAAAAGAAGTGCTTACCAAAATGCCGCCCAATTCACCAGGCATTGTTGTTGTGCAGCATATGCCGGCAAATTTTACAACGGCCTTTGCCGATAGACTGAACAGTCTGTGTCAGGTAACGGTTAAAGAGGCAGAGGACAATGATTCTGTGACACCAGGGACGGCTTTGATTGCCCCGGGCAATTACCACATGCTTTTGAGGAGAAGCGGTGCGCGATACTATGTTGAGGTCAAGGATGGTCCGAGAGTTCACCATCAGCGTCCGGCGGTCGATATTCTGTTTAAGTCCACTGCAAAATATGTGGGGCCAAACTCTATCGGAGTGATTTTGACAGGTATGGGGGCAGACGGTGCAGAGGGGCTTTTAGAAATGAAACAGGCGGGTGCGAAGACAATCGCACAGGATGAAAAAACCTGCGTAGTCTTCGGTATGCCGAAAGAGGCAATTAAACTTGGTGCTGCGGATAAGGTAGTACCACTGGGACAAGTTGCTCATGAGATACTAAGGATGGTGTAAAGAATGTCACATAATGAATTGCTGAAATTAATCGATGTAATTGCTTCGAAGTTTTTGTTTTTAGAAGATCGGGATATCGATATCCCGACAGCTGGAAACTTGCTCAATCAGCTTGATGCTATTATTAAAGGTGCTGAAGCCCTGAAGATAGATCCTATGTGTTGTGTGGCTAAAGGATTGAGTTGTCTCTTAGAAAAGAAGATCCTCGATGAAATCAAAGATAGCCAGAGTGCCTTTGCCACTTTCGAAAAGGGTATAACTATGATGCAGGAGATTGATCAGAGTTTTACAAGAACTGGCGGCTATCAGGGAGACATAAATGGGTTCATGGAATCTGTCTGCCGCTTGACGGGTGCCGCACCTGTTGTTGAAGCCAAAAAAATTGCGGTTGAAATATGTGGAGAGCCGGACAAAGAAGTAAGTGCGGCACAAGGAAAAGAAGTTGAAGCTCAGGACGAATCATTATTGAGGGATTTTATCGTTGAAGGGCTTGAATATATCAACGAGATTGAAGTGAATATCTTGAATCTGGAGCAGGATCCCGAGAACAAGGATTATGTAAATACCATCTTCAGGCCATTTCACTCCATCAAAGGTGTGGCAAGCTTCCTCAATCTGGAAATGATTCGGGATCTTGCTCATAATCTGGAGAATCTCCTTGACAAGGTGAGAAATAATCAACTTTCCGTGACGCCTCCGGTTATCGATGTTATTCTTGATGGGGCCGATGCCTTGAAGGCAATGATCGGGCAGGTGAAAGATCGTCTGGAAGGTAAGGCAGTTACATCACTTGAAATCGATATACCGTCATTGGAGAAACGGATAAAAAGTGTGCAAGAGGGTAAGTATGAACAGGCAGAGCCGAAGAAGATCGGGGCGATTCTGGTAGAAGAAGGTCTCATTTCCGAAGATACTTTGGAGGAAGCTCTCGAAGCTGCAAAAACATCACCTGATAAGAAAATCGGTGAAGTACTGATTGCCGAGGGTAAAGCAACTCCCAAACAAGTATCTCAGGCACTTAGAAAACAGACAAGTCAGGTAGTTGATACGACTTCCATAAGAGTGGATACGAGTAAGCTGGATGATTTGATAGACATGGTAGGAGAGTTAGTCATTAGCCAGTCAATGATCAGGCAGAGCCCTATCGTTCAATCGAACAAGGACAGAAAATTTTTTAGAGATATCTCCCAACTGTCCAGTATCACATCGGAGTTGCAGAGGACATCCACAAGTTTGAGGATGATCCCCATAAAGCAGACGTTTCAGAGGATGTCTCGTTTAGTCAGAGACCTGTCAAAGTCCGCCGGAAAAGCGGTTAATGTAGTCACAGTTGGTGAGGATACGGAAATAGACAGGAATATGACGGAGGAGATTTATAACCCCCTTGTCCACCTGGTGAGAAATGCGGTGGATCACGGCATTGAATCTTCGGAGGAGCGAATAAAGGCGGGTAAGAGAGAGGTGGGTACAATACAGTTGAGGGCTTACCATAAAGGCGGTAACATCATGATCGAGATATCCGATGATGGGAAGGGATTAAATAAAGAAAAGATACTCAAGAAGGCCCTTTCTAATGGAAGTATTGATTCTGCAACCGGTCTTTCAGATCAGGATATATACAGGTTTATATTACTGCCCGGGCTGTCAACAGCTGAAAAGGTAACGGATGTTTCCGGCCGGGGAGTCGGGATGGATGTGGTAAAACAGGCGGTAGACAAGTTGAGAGGGAAGATAGAAATCAACAGTCATTACGGGGCAGGAACAACCTTTGTGACAAGCTTCCCTCTGACTATGGCTATTATAGATGGAATGATTGTGAGGGTAGGTCATGAAAAATATATCGTACCGACCGTTTCTATCAGGAAATTGCTCCGTCCAAATAAGGAATATTACAACACTGTAATTGGTCGAGGTGAGGTTATAAACGTTATGGGTAACCTTCTACCTTTGGTACGATTGCATGATCTCTTCGAAATAGAACCCGATTGCCGGAATCCCTGGGAAGCAACAGTCGTGGTTGTTGATGGTGAAAACGGATCGAAGTGCCTGCTGGTAGATGAGATCATCGGACAAGAAGAGGTTGTTATCAAAGGTCTTAGTGATAGCTTGAGACATGTAAAAGGGATTTCCGGTGGTGCAATTTTGGGAGATGGGAACATAGGATTGATATTGGATCCGGAAGGTTTATTTGAATTGAGTGAAATGTAAAGTTTTATAAGCAAAAGAGACTCGAAGAATTGATCTAACGCGGGAGGAAGTGCTATGGATGTTAAAAAAATTAAAATCTTGGTAGTCGATGACTTCGCCACGATGAGGAAAGTTATCAGGAATCTTTTAAAGCAGTCGGGCTTTGAAAATGTCGTTGAAGCTGAGGACGGTGTACTTGCTTTAAAGGAACTCAAGTCGACAAAAATAGACTTTGTCATCTCCGACTGGAATATGCCCAATATGACTGGGATTGAGCTTTTAAGGGCGGTCAGGGCAGACGGTGAGCTGAGCGCAATGCCGTTTCTTATGGTGACAGCGGAGTCCCTTAAGGAAAATGTAGTGGAAGCAGTTAAAGCCGGTGTGAACGATTATATCGTGAAGCCATTTACGCATGAAGTCCTCGGCGAAAAAATAGACAAGATCATGAAAAGTATCAAATAATTTTGAAAGGCATTGAGTCATGGATGTTAAATTTATTAATCCCTTCCTTGAGGGTACTATTGAGGTATTAACGACGATGGCCTTTGTGAAACCCAGACCCGGTAAACCTTATCTTAAAAAAGACAATTTAGCCAAGGGTGACGTTTCCGGAATTATCGGTATAACAGGAACGATAAAGGGTTCGCTTGCCTTGAGTTTCAGCGCGGGGAGCATTCTTAAAATAGTATCAAACATGCTGGGTGAGGAGATAACCTCTATCAATGGGGATATCAGGGATGCTGTTGGTGAGATCACGAATATGGTATCCGGGGCAGCAAGGAAAAGAATAGAAGCGATGGGCTTTAGTCTATCTGCTTCCATTCCGACTGTCGTTTCAGGAAAAGAACATTCAATCATGCATGTGCTGGGTGGTCCCAGCGTTGTTATTCCTTTTGAAATAGAAGAAGGAACTTTCGTGGTGGATGTCTGCATGGGTGACCCCCAATGAGATCTTTCTTCAACAGAAGCCTGCGCCTGCCCCCGCCTTCATGGGGTAAACTACGGCAGGGGGACTTTTTTTCTGAATCATCAGGGATCCTTGTATAAATCGGAGTTAGATTATGGATTATGTTAATGACAAGAGGGAATACGCGAGGGTATCAGCTTATTTGCCTCTTGAGGTCCGTCTTGTGCCGCCTAAAGAGCGAGAAGTTCATATACCTCGCATTTCCGGAGTGGCAGTATTAAGCGATTTTGCGAAACCTCCCGAACTGGACGACAAGCCTCTGGCGAAGTGGCTTAATATATTAAATGCAAAACTTGACTCCATTATAAGTTCCCTTTCAGTCGAACGCGAGGGGTTCTGCTCTTTAACCTTTCAAACGTTGACTATCAGCGGCAGCGGGATGGGTTTCAAATCCAAAGAAAAGTACAATAAGGAAGATCTCCTTGAAATAAAGATATTGCTATACATGTACCCACACGTAGCTCTTTACTTATATGGAGATGTTGTCAAGTCCGAACAGGAAGGCGATGGCTTTGATACTGCCATCAAGTTTACGGAAATGAGTGATGATATAAGAGATGAGATCGTAAAATTTGTTTTTAGCAGACAGAGGGAGATCCTCAGTGCGAAAAGAGGATAGCTTTACATAATATATGATAGCTATAATAGGATTCATTGTTGTTACAGGGGCCATTGCCTGCGGTTATCTCATGGAACATGGTAACCTGTATGTCCTGCTCCAGCCTGCCGAGGTGGTTATTATCTTCGGTGCGGCCTTTGGAGCCTTTCTGATTGCATCGCCTATGAGGGTAATTAAATCAACTGCGGGCAGCGTTTTATCGATATTCAATAACAGACCTACTGTAAAAGCTGATTACCTGGAAATCCTGATGTTGTTGAGCGAGATATTTTACAAGATCAGAAAGCAGGGTTTGGTGTCTATTGAAAGCGATGTAGATGCGCCGGACGAAAGTGCAATTTTCAAAAATTATCCGAAGATCCTTAAAAACCACCATGCCATTACCTTTATTACAGATACACTGAGAATGGTCATAACGACTACGATCGAGCCACATGAGCTGGAATCACTGATGGAGACTGAACTGGAAGAACATCATGAAGATTCCCTGATACCGTCAAAGAGCATGGCGACCACGGCAGATGCCTTACCCGGACTTGGTATTGTCGCTGCCGTATTAGGGGTCGTCTTAACTATGGGGAAGATAGGTGAGCCGCCGGAGGTTTTAGGACACAGTATTGGAGCGGCACTGGTAGGAACATTCCTTGGTGTCCTTATGTGCTACGGATTTGTGGGACCTATGGCAAAAAACCTGGAATTTATTGCCCAGGAAGAACTACAATATTTGAATGTCCTGAAAATTGCCCTCAAGTCCTTTGTAAGCAATAACGCGGCACCAATGGTTGCAATCGAATTCGGAAGGAGGGCAATTCCGGCAAAGCAGAGGCCAAGCTTTATAGAAGTTGAGGAAGCTGTGAGGAAGGCAAGGAAATAAGGTTCATATCCGAAAAAGTTGCTGGCACCTTAAGGAATTTAGGGACCAAGGGGTCAAGGATTAAATGGTATGGTTCAAACACTTGAACACTCGAATCCTTTTTGCGACTAAATGGGGGGATAACTAAAAATAATATTATGGCTGAAAGATTAAGACCTATTATTGTTGTCAAGAAAATAAAGAAGCATGCAGCACACCACGGTGGACAGTGGAAGGTTGCCTATGCGGACTTTGTTACGGCGATGATGGCCTTTTTTTTATTGCTCTGGTTACTCTCAATGGTATCTCCTGACAGAAGGGCCGCATTATCGCAGTACTTCAAGGAATTCAATGTTTTCAAGGAACAGGGGGAGACGTTTACAAAAGGGGGGGAAGGGATCCTTGATCAAAGGGGTCTGGGCCGAACTTCCGATGTTGCACCGGGAAGAAAGGTAGAGATGTCTCCTGAGAAATTAAAGACGAAAATTAAAACAGCGGTGGAGACGAACCTGAAAACACTGAAAGATCAGGTTCTTGTCGACGTTCATGAAGGAGCTGTCAGGATCCAGATTGTTGATAATGAGGGGAGCCAAATGTTTCTTCTGGGCAGTGCAAAGCCCACTGACAAGGCTTTAGAAATACTGTCGCTGGTGTCTGAAACGATAAAAGAGACACCAAATAAAATTGTTGTTGAAGGACATACTGATGCGCTTCCTTATAAAGGCGGTGAAATGACTAACTGGGAACTCTCTACGGCCAGGGCGTCGGCGGCAAGAAGGGTTCTTGAAAATGATGGAATAACACCGGACAGAATTGCCAAAGTAACAGGATATGCGGATAACGATCTGTTAATCAAGCTTTACCCGAATGACCCGCGTAACAGAAGGATAAGTATCATTCTGCTGCCAATTCAGTATAAATATGCCGCAGAATCATTTAATATGCAAAAATAAGGGCATCGATTCAACGAGAATCTTGAACAGGGTATGTCGCTTTAAAGAAATTAACGATACTTTATTCGCCAGCGATCGAGCTTTTCAAATGCATCATCAACTGCCTTCAAAAGCATATCAATCTGGACCGGCTTTGTGAAGAAGTCGTCGAATCCGGCCTCCCTGCATTCCTCTATATCGTATAATGCTCTCCAGCCGGTCATTGCGAAGATAATAGCAGTGGGGTTGTTCTTCTTGATTTGTTTGCACAGCGCTATGCCGTTCATCCCGAATAGCTTGAGATCCAGAAATATGACCTTAATGTTTTCTTCTTTCAGAATTTCAAAGGCGGGCTCGGCCCCCTCTGCCAGTTGGACTTTATAACCTTCGTTACAGAAGGCATCTTTAAGCAAATCCCGAACCGATGCTTCGTCATCGACTACCAATATTTTTTTCACCATGAAAGCTCTCCTTAATCCTTAGTGCGCCAGAGCTTATATTTCTATCGCCATAGTATCGGTTGTTATAAATGCGTTCTTGAATATTTTTTGGGCCACCCTCTCTGATTCTTTCCTTTCAGCTATGGTTTTATATGTTTCCGCATCGAAGTGAACAAGGGCTAAACTTTTTACTTCAGCTTCCCTGGCAATCCTTGCAGCAGTTTCCGGGTTCAGATGCGGCCAGCATTCAGAGGACTGACCTTTTTTATATGCGCATTCAGCTATCAAGAGATCTGACGATCTCGCTAGATCGACGGCATTCTCACAATAACCGGTATCTGGACAGTAACTGATTACCTTCCCTTCTATTTCAATCCTGTATCCTAAAGTGAGTGAGGGGTGGTCTAGCTCTCTGGCTTCAACTCTGAAAGGAAGCTTGATGGATTCTTCCGGCATCTCATATATGGTTACTGAAAATGGGAGTTGTGAAAAGGATGCCGAGAAAGGATTATTGATAAATGTTCCCAGAATGTCCCTTGTGCTGGCGGGACCGCAAATAGTCAGACCAAGGGAGAAATTGAATTTCATCAGTGTATGTAAGCCTATAATGTGGTCTAAATGAAAATGGCTCAGGAAAAGATAGACGGGCTTCGAATTCCCTTTGGGGATATACTGGTCTATTTTATAAAATCCATTTCCGGCATCTAATATAATCTCATAATCTGTCGTTCTTATAAGTATGCAGATAGTGTTACCGGTATCAGTATCATACCATCCGTTTGTGCCCAGGAAGATAACTCTCATGAATGCCTTCCCAGCCTTTCAAGTTCCCAGGATCATTTTTTTTGCTTTTTCAAATGTATCTGCCTTAAAACCTGTGTAACCGGGAATAAGCTGGTTCAAATATTTATTAATATATTGACTATCATAGAGCAGCATTCTTTCAAATTCCTCTACCTTTCCTGATTTTTCTAAATTATTTCTAACCTCACAGTAAAAAATATCTTCAAGTTGGCGCGCGTAATCTTTAGTTAGTTGCCTCAGGAATTCTTGGTCGTCCTCATGTAATTTACATTCCCGGAACATTTCACTTATCCATAGTCTTGCGGTTTCTTCAAACATAGACATACCACCGAAAAAGTACCCTTGAATATATTGTTTTTTGTGGTATTGCGAGACAAATGGTACGATTTGCTTTATGCCTTTTCACAGTCATTTTCGGGAGATTCCAGATCTATAAAGATTCCCTCAGTACCAGCAGGAGATACATCAACTCTTTCCTCGCGGGTCCTGGGATCATCGGTATTGTAACCCTGCCAATCAATCCTGAATCCGGCAGCGAGCGAATTCCCTGTAGCTTGCTGCGGGGTAAGCGAGCAAATCATGTTTGAAAATTCTTCCTTAAGGATCGGAGAATCTCCGGAGCTTGCTCCGGAGAGCTTCAAATTTCTGTCTCTAAGTTCTTCATGGTGGTTCATCTTTATAGTATTTTGTGGGCTACACCGTGGTTTCATGCCAAACTCCACCCTTATTGTATTGTCGGAACGAATATTTAATTTCTCTCATAAATTTAGCTTTGCAACACCTCTCTGGCGAATACAATTTTCTGACCTGTCAATGTTGAGTAGTATAGAAAAGAGACGGTGGGTTGTCAATGATAATCCAATTTGTTTTTTTAATAAGAACTTTTATCTATACCCCGTAATGAGAAACTAGTGTAAACGGGTAGACTTTTCCCGGTGCTGTCAATTATGAGTAAAAAATCTTTACTTCTTGAGACAAATTGCGTTAAAAACACTCTAAATGGATATTATCCTGCAATTGAAAAAGGGCTTCCGGCTTCATATCAAGGAGCCTGTAGCCACAATTCGAAAAAATACATTTTATCAGTACAGTGATATAGCATCAAGACTATCATGGATATTATTTCTTACAATGCCATTTCTAATGAATGGTTGATTTTAGGAGATGGAGAATCATAAATGTCGGAAAAACCATTTAGCAAAAATCCACTTCAAAAGGTATCAAGTCCGGAAACAGAATCCACTGAGTGCATGGAGGCGGAAAGAAGGCTACGGGAGAATGAACAGCTCTTTAGAAGCCTCACGGAAAAATCATTAGCTGCCGCGTTTATCGTACAGGATGGAAGATTCCGCTATATTAACACAAGTGCTATTGTTTATGCCGGTTATACTGCGGAAGAGCTCATAGGCCAGGAGTCTGATATTATCGTTCATCCGGACGATAAGGAAATGGTAAAGGAGAAGGCTCGTGAGATGCTGCAGGGTAGAGACTCTTCGCCGTATGAATTCAGAATGGTGACCAAAGAGGGCAAGATCAGGGTCATAATTCAAATAGTCTCTCCGATTCAATACAATGGCAGGCCGGCTAGCTTAGGCAATGCCATAGACGTGACGGAGCGGAAACAGGCCGAGGAGGCGCTGAGGGAATCGGAGAGGCGGTTGGCGGATATTATTGATTTTCTCCCTGACGCAACGCTGGCGATTGACCGCAAGGGGAAGGTTATTGCGTGGAATCGCGCCATAGAGGAGATGACGGGGGTTAAGGCTTCCGAGATGCTGGGAAAAGGGAATCATGAATATTCCTTGCCGTTTTACGGCACTCGGAGGCCTATACTTATCGATCTGGTGTTCGGATATGATGAAGAGATTGAGAAGGAGTATCGTTTCATAAAAAAAGAGGGAGATGTCCTTTTGACCGAGGCTGATGTGCCTTTAGGGGGAGGACAGTATGTGCTCTGGGCAAAGGCAAGTCCCCTTTATGACAGCAAGGGTGACGTCGTCGGCGCCATTGAGTCGATTCGGGACATAACCGAGAACAAAAAGGCAGAAAGAATAATTCAGGAATCAGAGGAGAAATACCGGTCCCTCGCATCCACCGTTGATTTGATGTATCTGGTTGATAAAAATTGCAGGTATCTGTTCATGAACGATGGACATCTTTTGAGGTTTGGTATTCCGTTAGACAAGATGAAAGGGAGATCTTACAAAGAATTCCATTCCAAAGAGGATACGAGAGAATTTACAGAAATAGTGAAAAGTATTTTCGAGACGGGCCAAGCCATCCAACATGAGCACAGGAGCGGAAGAGATGGCAGATACTTCCTTCGCACGTTGAGTCCCGTTAAAGATCCTGAAGGAATGACTACGTCCGTAACGGTAGTTTCCAAAGATATAACAGAGCGCAAGCGGGTGGAGGAAGCGCTGAGGGAATCGGAGAGGCGGTTGGCTGACATTATTGATTTTCTGCCGGATGCTACTCTTGCTATCGATAGAGAGGGAAGGGTAATTGCCTGGAATCGTGCCATAGAGGAGATGACGGGGGTTAAGGCTTCCGAGATGCTGGGAAAAGGGAATTATGAATATTCCTTGCCGTTTTATGGTTCTAGGAGGCCAATACTGATCGATCTGGTTTTTGGATATGATGAAGAGGTTGAGAAGGAGTATCGTTTTATCAGAAAAGAAGGTGATGTACTTTTGACGGAAGCGGATGTGCCTTTAAGAGGAGGACAGTACGTGCTCTGGGCCAAGGCAAGTCCCCTTTATGACAGCGATGGTGACATTGTAGGCGCCATAGAGTCGATCCGGGACATCACCGAGCGCAAGCAGCTGGATGAGTTGCTGCGAATGAGTGAAGAAAAGTACCGGCAACTTTTTACAACGGTACCAGATGCCATTTTCATTTTTGATGCGGAAACGCGCCAGATCATCGACGTAAATGAGAGCTCCTTGAGGCTGTACGGCTACTCGAGGGACGAATTTCTCAAGCTAAAATATGCAGATATCACAGCGGAACCGGAAGAATCTGAGAAAGCTATAGAGATAACGATCGCAGGTAAAATGCACAGAGTACCGCTTCGATATCATAGGAAAAATGACGAAACAGTGTTTCCCGTAGAAGCATCCACAAGCATGTTTAATCTGGGAGGCCGGGACGTAATATGTATTGTTGTGCGGGATATTACCGACCGCAAGCGGGCTGAAGAGGCAATAAGAGAGAGTGAGGAAAGGTATCGCACGTTGTTTGAGAGTACGGTTAATCCCATCCTGGTCATCGATACGGAAGGTAAATATATCACTTGCAACGATGCGGCACTCCAGTTTTTCCAGTGTACTCAAAAAGAAATTATGTCAAAAAATGTGCTTGATTTCCTCCCTCCGCACAAGGAAAGGCGTGAACGAGAGCTGCATAAAAACTTGTGGAGATCGGGCGGCACTGTGGAGACTGAGTACTACATTCGTGGCAAGATCAAATTTATGGAAATGACCATTACACCGACGACTTGGCAGGGTAAGAATGTGGTCCTGGGCATAGGGAAAGATATCACCAAGCGCAAGCAGGCGGAGGAGGCGCTGAAAGAATCGGAGAGGCGATTAACGGATATCATAGATTTTTTGCCCGACGCGACGCTTGCAATAGACCGGCAGGGAAAGGTTATTGCCTGGAATCATGCCATAGAGGAAATGACAGGGGTTAAGGCTTCCGACATGCTGGGTAAAGGGGACTATGAGTATGCTTTGCCGTTTTATAGTATACGAAGGCCTATCTTGATTGATCTGGTACTGAAGCCAGATAAAAAAATTGAGCGGAGCTATTATTCTATTCTCAAGAAGGAGAAGGATCTCCTGATCGTGGAAACATGGGTTCCCTTTTTGAAGTGGAGAAAGGCCTTTCTCTGGGCAAAGGCAAGTCCCCTTTATGACAGCAAAGGTGACATCGTGGGTGCCATCGAGTCGATCCGCGACATTACCGAGCGCAGGCAGGCGGAGGAAGCGCTGGAGAATAGGGAAAACGAGCTTGAGACCAAGACCTTTGAGCTTGAAGACCTGAACGCTGCCCTAAGAGTTTTGCTGAAACAGAGAGAGGAGGATAGAAGCGAGCTCGAGCAAAAGGTGTTGTCTAACGTAAAGGTACTTATTCTACCCCAAATAGAAAAATTGAAAAACCATTTAGATCTTAAAAGCATGTCTTATATCAATGTCCTCGAATCTAATTTAAAAGACATCGTATCCCCCTTTGCACAGAAATTGTCAGTCAAGTATTTGAATCTTACCAATAGAGAAGTGCAGATCGCCAATCTTATCAAGGAGGGGAAAACTACTAAAGAGATAGCATCATTCCTGATTGTTTCTGAAAGTGCAATCAATGTATACCGTTATCATATCAGACGTAAACTGAGCCTGACAAAAAAGCATAATCTTCGATCTTACCTATCATCGATGATCTAAAATATTAATCATTTTTTAATATTATTTACTAATCTTTTAATATTGTCTTTTTATCTCCATTCTTATAAAAAATATATAAAATGAAAGAGTTTCTAAAATTAATTTAACAATCAGGAGAAAGACGTAATTAAAGCTGATAGTTAAATGATGAAATCCTGATCCTTTGAAATGTGTGGTTTTTGCCTTTTCATTTTTAGGAGATCAATGATAGCTGAGTGTTTTTTGAGACCACGGGCAGACGTCCGTGGCCTCTTAAAAATAATTAAGGGAAACTTATGGACAACGGGATTTTATCGGGGCATTCAAACGGTAATAATTAGGTTTCTCAATAATAAAGAAGGGGGTGATAATCAATCTATAGACTTATCGCGGCAAATAGCTTCAGGAAGATGAAAACAACTAAGCAACGTCATTAGGAATTAAAAAAGGAGGATGACATTATGGCAGGAGCATTAAGGCCTCGTTGGGGGCAACCCATGACAGGCATTATTTCTACCATAGCATTTTTTGTGATCGCGTGGATTACCTGGTATATTTTAAGCGATCCTCGTGGGCCCGTAGGTTGGTTTCCTTACCCGATGGTTTTGGTACTCGCCATTATGATTCTGGTAGGGTTATGGCAGCACATGTTTATGGGTGACTGGCCGTTTCAGAAATTGGGGCCCGTCGCCAGAGGCGTGGTCATGACCATCGTGAACGCGGCCCTCACATGGTTTGTTATCGAGGTGATTTTTTATCGGGTTTTGGGCATAGGATTCAATTTCTTGAGCCAATCCAATCTGAACGCACTGGCAGCGGCAGGGGCGGTAGTGATGCCCAGCGGGAAAGTGGTTACCTTGGAAGTAATGCAGAAAGCGCACCTTGCCCAGAGTGCAATCGTGGGATTTGTTCTGATCGGATTCTATTCATATCCCTTTGTGACGATTCTCTTTGCGAAATGGCCGATCCGTCCCAGCAACCTGGAGCAGCCCGCAGCCGGTGTCGCTGAGATCGGCTATTGCACAATGCTCACACTATTCTTTTATGTTGTTCTTATCGTTCCATTCTTTGGTCTGGTCTGGGGCAAGATGTTCGGTAGTTCTGTTGGATTCAACACTCCCTGGTATCTCGGTCTGTCCGGGGGGACTCCCCATGTGTATTATGTCTTCGGCTGGTGGGAGTGGATGATCATCATCCTCTTCATGACGCCCAATGTCTGGCGCATGAAACCCTGGACGCTCATTAAGCTGCCTCAGCCCTGGAAAGGTTTAATTTCTTTTGTTCTAACCGTTGTAGGTGGATATGCAATAGCCCTGATTTGTTACAACACCATTCCGCTCTGGGCACCGATGGATCAAGTTTCTCACGCACTACCCCCGGGGGATGCGGGAAACCCGGCGCGCTTCCTGTGGATACATTCAGCGGAAATCGCCGGTATGACCCTGATTCCGTTCCTTCAGTGGCACCACTATTTCGATGACATGTGCCCTCAGAAGGATGTAGATTCCTGGGGCGCTTTCTGGTTCAGGACATTCGGAGTGCTTGTGCTGACAGTGGTTCTTTATGTCTTATACTACTATGTTAACTTCGGTTTCTGGGGACTGGGTAACGAGCATATGCACGGCGATATCGGTCATAGATTAGTTACTGGTGAGTCCCTCATCTGGAATTTCTGGTGGATCATTCCGCTCCTCTGGAACGAGTGGTTCTTCCACAAATGGCCCTTCTATGTTCACGATGAGCATCATAAATAAATGAGGATGGAGGTAAAGGGGGCTGTTGCCCCCTTCACCTCATATTAAGCTATGTTGCCATGTACAGGGATTGAGCTTCTGGTAAAAAGAGGAAGGTGTGTGCATTGGTAATCTTTTTTGAAGGGAGGTAGTTATGGCGAGAATTCGCGGAAAAGCTAAAAAAGCTGAAATTATGACGCTTGAACAAGCGGTCAAGAAATATATGCATAACGGAATCCAGTGTGCCTTCAGCGGGTTTACAGGGTTTAACAGAAATCCGATGGCATTTGCCTGGGAAACGGTAAGACAGGGATTCAAGGACTTGCATGTTATCGATAGGCATGGCAGTTGCTGCACCTGGCTACTTAACACGGTTGGCGCCATTAAGATTTATGAAACCGACTGGATGGGCTGGGGGGAGATGGCGGGAAAACTCGACATCAATATGGAAAGGATCTACAAGGCAGGAAAGATAATCCTTGAGGACTACTCTCACGGCTCAATGGCCATGAGGTTTCTTGCCGGCGCCATCGGGGCGCCCTTCATTCCCTATTATGCACCATTGGGATCAGACCTCTACAATCCGGACTATGATGCATTGGGGAAAGCAGGTCTTAGAACCGGCAAGAATCCGAGAATTTCGAAGAAAAAATTCATACAGATTGAAGAACCATTCTTCGGCGATGGGGAGGTTGTACTTCTTCCCGCGGCAAGGCCTGAACTGGCAATCATCCACGTATCACAGGTAGGTGACAAGGGTACTGCGCGATGGCGCGGTGTAGGTACAATTGACAAGGAAATCGCCTTCGCCTGTGACAAGGTTGTGATCACTGCCGAAGAGGTCGTTCCCGAGGCGGAGATGAGGAAGGAACCTGAAGCCAATCAGATTCCCTTCTTTACCGTTGATGCCATTGTAGAAGTGCCCTGGGGGGGCTTTCCGAGTGGCGTCCCCTTCTATTATGACTACGACGCACCGTTTATGCGTGAGATGGATAAAGCATCAAGAAACGTCGAGGATTTGAAAAAATGGCTCGACGAGTGGGTGTTTGGTCCAAAGACCTGGGAGGACTTTATTGTGAAGCTTGGTGCAAAGAAACTGTTGTCTCTCAGGGCGGATAGCACCACCGGATACAGCACCAGGATGATGCGGGGAAAGAATCCGGCGCCCAGGATGAAGATGCCTTTATCCGTAGCCCGAACTGGTTATTAGAGGAAAGGGGGGAATGAAAATGGCTAAAACGATGGAAGAATTGATGGAGTTAATCGATAAGATGCCCGATGAGAAGGCGAAGGCAGGTGAATTTATTCTGCCCGAATTGATGGCTATTGCCATTGCTCACGAGGTTCTGAACGATGATATAGTCTTTGCTGGTACGGGACTTCCCATGGTGGGGATTATGGCGGCCAATATGCTGAATGCACCGAATGCGGTGTTGATCTACGAATCAGGGATATGTGACGGGAAAACCATGCATGTACCCATGTCTGTGAGTGATCAGAGGGCGGCCAATATGTGTTCCACCCTTGGCGGATTGGTGGATACCTTCGGGTATTATCTGCAGCAGGGTTTCGTGACCCTGGGGTTCCTTGGAGGGGCCGCAATCGACGGTGGTGTGAATGTTACATCCATCGGTGATTACTATGCTCCTGCACACCGCTTCACAGGTTCCGGGGGGAATTCCGACATAGGAACCATGTCGAAAAGGGTCGCCTACATCATCCTCCAGGAGAAAAGGAGGTTTCTGGAGAGGAATGACTATACCACAACACCGGGCTGGTGGTGCTGGGATTTCAAGACAAGGGAATGGAAACCGAAGAAGGAAGTCTGGAAAGGGACGCCCTATGCAGACTGTGGGCCGGTGGGAGTAGTAACCAATATGGGTGTATATCGGTTTGATGAAAAAGGAATCATCTACCTGGAAACTTGCCACCCCGGAGTCACTGTTGAGAAGGTCAAAGAAAATTGCGGGTTTGATTTGAATGTTTCAAAAATTAAGGGCGAGACGCCAAACCCGACTTACAAAGAACTATTCGTCCTCAGAGAGTTTGTTGATCCGGAACTGATCTTCCTGCCTGCAAAAACGGAATATCCGCCCATGATCAAGGCTATAATTGAAAAATGAAAAAAGCATCCCTTGCTTTGCCTAAAGGTGAAGCAAGGGATACAATATTTTATAGATTTATAGAGAGGAGGAAGAGCTACGAATTTAGATCTTATAGAAGAGCAGATAATCATTCAAGACACGGCAAGGCGCTTCGCAAAAACGGAGCTTGAGCCGGTAGCGGCAAAGCTGGACCAGGTTGGCGATCGTGAAACCTTCCTAAAAAATTTAAAGAAACTTGCCGAACTCGGTTTGATGGGCATCAATGTGAAGAGTCAATATGGAGGCTCTGAAGCAGGTGTTGTGGCCTTCAGTCTGGCGGTCACAGAGATTGCAAGGGCTTGTGCTTCTACGGCAGTGACGATGTCGGTCAATAACATGGTCTGTGAGGTAATTCAGGCTATTGGCTCGGAAGAGCAGAAAATGGTGTATATCCCGAAGATTTGTTCGGGTGAATACTATGCCGGTGGATTTGGTTTGACTGAAACAGTGGCGGGTTCCGATGCTGCCGCGCTGCAGACCTCTGCTGTCCTTGATGGAAATGAATGGGTTCTTAACGG
>PDVH01000010.1_pt1 | contig 62049 bp, 40 predicted proteins | sample 1369781 | NCBI WGS metagenome assembly PDVH01 (sample SAMN07795378, study PRJNA414565) | Alkali sediment metagenome, whole genome shotgun sequencing project. | isolation source: glacial lake sediment | place: Bosnia and Herzegovina: Donje Bare Lake | collected 2016-06
AATCCTGAACCAGAATCACTTGCCGTAACATTAATTTCTAAATAATTTCTATCCACAGTTATACCTGAACTTGTAGGAGATGTGAAGTTTATTGCGGGATTTAGAGTATCAAGAGTAATATTTCTCGTTTCAGTATAATTAACATTTCCAGCAGCATCATATGCTGTTGCATTGAAATAATAAATTCCATTACTCAAGCCTGAAAAGTTTATGTAAAGCGGAGATGTAGTCGAATTTGTAGAATTTATCAAAGCTCTTGTTGAGTTATACAGGAAGATTGTGATATTCTTCAATCCGCTTCCAGCATCGCTGGCAGTAACATTGATTTCGACGTAATTTCTGGCCGCCATTAATCCCGAGCTTGTTGGGGATGTGAAGTTTATTGCTGGAGCAGTAGTATCGCTCGCATTAACAGCATAATACATCAACCCAGAATTATTCACATTGTGCCAGCTTCCACTGCCGTAAGCCCACCATCTGTAGGAGTAATTTCCAGAATTCGTGAAATTATAGCTCGCATTGTAAACATTCGCCGTAAGATTAGTTGCAGTTATGTTTGTGTTGTTAATCTCCAGCCAGACTATTCCGTTCGTATTTTCTGCAGTTACATTGAATAATCCTATTCCACCATCAATTAAAGTTGCATTGTTATCTGAATAGTTGCTGAAGATTGGATAAATTGTATCGGTCCAGTTTATCATGATGCTTCTGTTTGCAGATGCAAATGCCGAATTATTTGAAGTGTCAAAAGCAAGGCAATTCCAGGTGTAATTCCCATTTCCAAGAGAAAGATTCCATGTTGTTGAATTAGAAGTTCCCATAATGACGCTTGTCTGATTGAATGCAAAGCTCGAGTTTGTTGAATTAGTTATGTAAAGCGAGATATTCTTCAAAGCAACATCATCTGTTGAATTGCATACAAACATAACATTCACAAGCGAAGCAGAGTCATTAACATAGTCTGCAGATGGGCTTATTAATGTAACATTCGGAGAAGTTGTATCAACAAAAGGAACAGTCCAGTTCAGGATAACTGTCCTGTTGGCAGAACCCCATCCTTCCTGAGGGGCATCGTCAAAGCACTGAATATTCCAAATAAATGAAACATTCACCAAGTTTGTCAAATTAAAAGCAACAATCGCAGAAACCCCGCTGAAGCTTAAGGTTTGATTTCTATGCCATGTTCCTGTTGCATTATGCCAAAGCGAGCAATTCACAAGCGCCTGCACGTCAGTCGCAGTCGCATTAAAAGTAATATTATTGTATTGCGAGCTGCCGCTTGCATAATTTGCAGGCGGATAACCCAGCTCAACAGACGAGGCGTCGTTGAAAATGTATCCGTAGAAGTTTCCGTCATCCGCCCCTGAAATAAGATACCACGCGGAATCTTTCTGGAAGACAAAAGGCATGGAATCGAAAGTCATTTTTGCCAGGCCTGTTACGAGCGATTGCGTGGGAACCCAGTAGGTCCCGTTCCACAGGGACCCATTATACCACCCGTTTTGCCTTCCCGTTATCATGTGCCACGCCGAATCCTTGTAATAGGCATTCGGGGCGGATTTTGTGATTGTGCTCGCAAGCCCACTTATGATTGTGGAATTGTCGTTCCAGCCCGTTCCGTTCCACGCATATCCGTTGAATGTTCCTCCCGCATTCTCCCCGGAAACAAGATACCACTGACCGTTCATGTTAAACACAGTCGGATTCGACCTTCCCCCTCCGACACTGCCCAGCCCGCTGACGATGGATGCATTAGCCACCCATGAAGTCCCGTTCCACGCATATCCATAGAATACTCCATTTCTTTCTCCGCTAATCATGTACCAGGTTGAGTCCATGTAAAAGACATCAGGAGAAGAACGCTGCCCGATATCGCCAAGGCCAGCGACAATGCCGGCGTAGCTTTGCCATTGCCCGAGCACAGGGTCAACAATATAATCAAACTCCACACTTCCATTTTTAACAAGCAGGTCAAATGTATCCTGGCTTCCGGTGAGGTTTGTCAGTAAGATTCGATATTTCCCGTCAGCAAAAATTGCTCCAAAATCAGCAAGAGAGACATTCTTGTCCTTCTCATAAACTCCAACGCTTCCGGAATTATTGCTTCTTGCATAAATTGTTATGTCCTTGCTGCTTGTTAAATTCTGCCTGAAAGTTACTCTCAGATAATGCGAATAAGGAATCTCTTTCCAAACATTATCTCTTGCACTAACTTCCAGATAGGCATCTTCAATAAATGTGTGGTTCTCATCAAGATGCTCCGCTTTTGTTATCTCAATAATTTCATAAGTCTGATTGCTCAAATGAGGAATAATCCATTCTATGTAATCAGTAAGCCCATTGCCATCCATGTCTTGTTCAGCAAAAGCAGCAGCCTCCCTTGTCCCGTTAACTATGTGATAAAGCATGACTGTGCCAGGCTTAGATTCTTTTGAGAGTTCTGCAAAAGCAAGAACGTCAGTATAGTTTAACTCATCAGCCGCAGATATAGTAACTATCTTCCCATAAGAGGTATTTTCCTCAAAAGCCTGGGGTGCAGGCGTTTCGTAGCTAATCTCATATTGAGTGGCATTGTCTGCAAGAGTAACTTCAACTGGAGCAGAATCATTTGCTGCAGGCTCCTCAGATATGGCTCTTCCCGTAATTCCTCCCCCAAACAAACTCCTGATGAAATTCCAAATTCTGCTCAAAATACCCTCTCCAGAACCTTGGGATATTGCCAGCCCCGTTATAGCAGCATGAGCATCCTCACTAGTATCAGTCTGCTCATCAATCTTCACAACATCAACATTTTCAGCGGAAGAAGGCAGCTCAATCGTAACATTCACATCAGGCGCGCCAACCTCAACAATCTTCTTCCACTTAACAGGCCTCCCAACAACTATCTGCCCCATTTTGATGGTTGTTATTGAAACATTTGTTCCATTAAGAGTCAAATTCTGCTCCAAAGTCAGGTTTGTAAGGTTTTCAATTAAAGTAATGTTAGTCAGATTCTCAATCAGAGTTAGATTGGCCCCAGTCTCATTAAGAGTCAAGTTTCCAGCCCCAGCAGCAGGCTCTTCAGAAGCGACAAATTCTATCAGCCCGTAATCAAGATTTGTAAGTTTGATTCTGGCATTATCCAGAACAACTCTTATGGTGTAAGAACTCTTTGTAAGATTCAGGCTCTCAAGGTCGCAAGTCTCCTCGCAAAGGCTGCTGAGCTCTCTTAAAGAAACTTCCTCAGCAGTCTGCTCGCCAGTCCCGTCAGTTACATTCTCAGGGGCTATATTTTCAGAAGCAGGAGGGTTTGTCTCTTGGGAAATGCTCGTATTTTGAGACTCCCCCTCCTGCGTGTTTTCTGAAGATGAAGGTTGAGATGGCTGTTGTGCCTCAGGCGATGTTTCTGGATTTGAAGGCAATGTTTGAGAAGGTTCTGTTGGCTGCTCTGTCGGCTGCTCATCAGCAGGCGCCTCTGTTGAAGGGGCAGAACCATCCGCAGGAGCAGATGAATCAGGACTAGGAGAAGAATCAGAAGATTCTCCCTCAGTTGCAAATCCTGTTAGTGGACTCCTCATTTTTTCCAGCCCTGCGCCGCTCGCAATAAGCAAGTCATCAAGATAAATTGAGACATCGCCCTCCCCAGCAATAACCCCGGAAATTTTCACATAACTAAGCGCTCCACTCTGTTCAACTTTCCATTCATAACTACCTGACTCATTAAAAACAACATTCAAATTTTCGCTGAAGTCCTTCGCATGTTCCTTGACAGAAAAAGCCTGAAGCGCCATTGGGGCAAAATAAAAGAAAGCCGCTGCAATGAGAAGGACTGCCCCGATAACAATAAAGTTGGTTATAATCTTCCGTGTGCCTTCATGTTTTGAAAGAATATCCTGCTGCAGTTTTATCCTGTGCCTGCTATCCTCTATTTGCCTCTTGTAATAATCAGAAATCTCCTTGTTTGGGCTGGCAGTATATTGCTCTGCGTTGTGTATTCTTCTTGTCAGCTCTTCAATTAAGAGCAAGGCTATTCGAGCATTTCCCATACTTACCTTGTATGTATTTTTACTTATAAACCTATCTATTTTAACCTATTTTTTATGTATTTTAACCTATTAAAGATGTAAAAAATAGCCAATTTCTACTTATTATGTGTGTATTTCTGAATTTCCGAACAAGGCATGTTACTATATGCGTGTCCTACGAATAACTAAAGAAACTTTCCAAGGTAGTCCGACGTTTTTGCATCAAGAACTATTACGTCTTTTATTGAGTGCACATGCTCCCTTCTGACAATTATTGACTCTCTTTTCATATTCTCAGCAAGCTCATGCTTCAGGAAAATGCGCCAGGCCAAAACCCTTTTGTTCTCAAGAATTGCCTCATCAACTTTGCCAATAAGTGTTCCATTTTTGCTGCACACCTTCATCCCCTCATAGGAAGTCAGCCTGTCATCTCTCTGTTTAGACTCCTTCTTCCAACAAGCGCCAAAGAGCAGCCACGCCAAAATTGCCAGCAATGCCAAAATGATAAGCACCAAAAGGATATTTATCAGAGACCAGCGGGCAAGAAATTCCCTCGCAAGAATCGAGGTTGGAGTTTCAGCTCCCAGCTTTTCATCCACATCGCAAATATTATTTTTATTGCTGTCAAGACAGCAATCCGTTCCCCGCACTATGTAAGGAGGATAACATCTTCCGCAATAAACCTGCGTAACATTAACACCAGTGCCATTAATAACCAGCCCGCAGAAATATTTTCCTATGTCAGCAATTCCAGCGCCAGTTGTACCGGTCCCATTCACGTAAACTATCCTTGTCCCACCTCCACCGCCCCCACCGCCTCCTCCAACCACAATCACCTGATTTTCGGGAGTTTCTTCGGCTGAATAATTGGAGAACCCGTTCACCCTGAATCTTAAAACTCCGTCGGTATAATCTTCTATCGGACATACGTAATAAGAACAAACGGTATTATCTTTCATAATTCTCGGATTTGTAAAATTCAGGCCGTAAAGCCAGAGTCTTGCAGGAACATTGAAGTTTGGCAGTTCATACCTGTTTACACTTATCCTGTTGAATTCGATATAGATATTTCCTTCAATGTCAATAAAATTATCCCAATATATCCTGTCATTTGTCACATTTATTCCTTCATTGAAACAAGCCTTGCCATAATTTGTATTCTCAAGGCAAATCCCGCTCAAATTCTGTATTTTCTCATAAGTATACCTATAAAAATCCGTAGAAGCCCCGCTGTGATTATTTCTATAATCTTCCCTGTATAAAATTACGAACCTCGTTGAATTGGCAATGAATATAACAGATTTCGCAGTAGTATTCATGCTGTTATTTGCATAAACGGTAAGATTATGAGGTCCATCAGTAGTATTGAAAAAAACAACAGAAGAAATTACAGCTATTGGAACAGGAGCAGAGCCATCAATTGTATACCATGCGTCGGATACATCATCGGAAATGCTATAATTCAGAATAAGGGATTCATTAATCAAATAAGTTTCATTAACAGGCCCCCATATAAAAAGAGCGGGCATCCCGATGACTCTGGCGCCAACCCCTATCGGAAGGGCAGTTGCATAAGAAGTAATGGAGGATGCAGAAGCATTCGTATCAGCCAAAGCAGAAGCAAAGCAGGCAGCTGAAAGAAATAGCACTAACCCAAAAAAAATCAGACGCCTCTTCTCCATGGAATATCAAGAAAAAGCTATTATATAAATTTAATTTAAAAAGATGATTAACGCCTTCTTCTCATCCTTACGATTGCTATCAAAACAACCAATACTACTACAGCAATCACAAGATACCATGTCGTGCTATTAACCGCTGCAGATTTTGGCTTTTCCACAATCACAACTGGCAATGACTGATCTATCGCGCTTCCCATGTTCACAGAACCAGTATTATCTCCTGAGGTGATAGTCTTTACCGAAAATTTCACAGGATAATCCCCGCCTACCACGCTATCTCCAGTAACACTCACTCTTACATTAACATCCGCATTTCCTCCAGCAGGAACAGTATAAACATTGCTCGCATCAGTTATAGAAGCTATATCCGCGCCCCCCACAACGTCTACACCAACAGTCACATCCTGGCTGCTGGCGCTGTTCACCAGCACCAATTTAAACTCTGCACTGTCTCCAGGCGAAATTTTTAGAGGATTGTCCCCCCAGTAAGGTGATGAAATTGCCAAAGCATAAACACCATTCATCAGCATCAGAGTCATAACTATCAAAAATCCGCTCAAAAGATATTTTTTAGCAGTCATTTTACGCAATCTTCAATGTCCACGCCCCCATAGCATTCGTGGAATAAGTTTGAGAACTCAATTCACTTCCAACAAGCTTAAGACAGAAGTACAACGATTCCTGCCCCGTCACCCCGTTATTAATAGTGAAGTTTCCTCTCGTCAGATTAGCCCCGCCCACAGCAGTGTAAACTGAGGAAGCCATAGTCGTCCCACTGCACTCAACAGGAGGAGTTCCGCCTGTATCTAGTCCAACGGTGAAATTACCCGCATACAACGACTTAGTATTATCCACCTGTCCCTTCAAATCTGTCGTATTAAGTTGTATGTTGCCCACAGTGATGTTCTGATTTCCAGTATTATTCATCAATATGGGGTCATTATTAGATGTTTTGTTTATATCCCCAGGCAGCAATATTGCCCAGGTCAGATTAGCAGGAGCAAAAACAAACCCTGTCAGAGCATTGACGGTAACAGTAGATGTTATATTCTGTCCAAGATTTCCGCTAGAATCCCTGACTGCGGCAGTTATATTCCATATGCCAGCCCCGTCAAACCAATAAAAAATAATCGTGCAGCTATAGTTGGCTGCAGTGACACTTCCAGAACTGGTCTTTATGCAAGTAATATTGGATCGCGTAGCTTCCCCATTTCTAGTCACATTCATCACCGCAGAACTATCGTTCAAATTGGACGAATCAACCGCCGAAAAATTAATCACAAAAGACGTAGAATTTGGGCCCTCATTCAAGGTAACAGTGGCTGTCGCAGGGGTTACAGCAGTAACATTGGGAGCAACAATATCTGCAACAGTTATGTTAACGCCTACAGGCCCAGAAGTAACCCTTCCAGTAATCTTGCCAAACCAATCGAACAGTCCCGCAGATGCAAAACTAGCAACAGAAAGAATTACAATGGCAGAAACAAAAACAAATACAACTCCTTTTCCAATTTGCATACTTTCCATATGTAAAATCTATTTATAAAGATTTCTTTTTGTTCAAAATAGAACAAACCTCTGCATCATCAAGAAAAAGTAATAAAACCAGCAGTCAAAATAACCAAATGGAGACACATATTTGCCCCCTCTAATCTGCCGGTTCTGTTATATTATTCGAACTTAATGTAACTGCTGTCTGTGCCAATGCTCTTCCATTCAAAGCTGCATCAGCCCCGAATGTAACTGCTGTTCCATCAAGAATATTTCCAGCGAACACAGAGTTTGCTCCAAGTGTCGTTGCGCCAGTAGCTACCCAATAAACATTACTTGCCAGTGCCCCACCTGTTAAAATCACATGTTTATTGGCTGAAAGGCCAAGTGCCCCGCTTATTTGGAATACCCATACATCTGTTGCGTTTCCAGAGAGAGTAACATCAGTTGGTATTGTCACGCCACTATTCCATTCATAACTGCCGGGAGCAAGTACCATCCCGCCAATATCTCCGGTTCCAAGATTACTAACACAGGCTGCTAGTAAATTGGCATTAGCGTACGCTGTTTCCATATCATTTACAGCTGCAAGCAGTAATGCATCATTAGTCACCAAGCATGAGACATGTGGGAATGTGCCATCACGATCATATACTGACCCGGTTATTTCAGAACAGGTTATACCTGTCATAGCTGCCCCTGTAATTGGATATGTTCCAATATTTCCAATAATGGTTGATATAGGGACATCGGTAATTCCAGTTTCGGATAAGATAACAAAATTATCAGATGAACCGAGATCTACTGATACTGCAGGGCATTCTGCTCCGGCTGTTACTACGGTTATTATTGAAGTGTTAGTTATCATCCCGTTTCTAGCGGTTATTGTTGCGCTTCCTGCAGCTACTGCAGTGACAAACCCTGAAGCATTTACAACTGCAACAGATGAATTGCTTGTTGTATAATTAATTGTTGCAACGATAGGATTGTCATTCTGATCAAGACCTGCAGCAGTCAATTGTTGAGTAGATGTAACATTAAGAGTTTTTGATGCTGGGGATAATGCGATTCTTGTCAACGCTAATATGACTGGTGTTGGAGTAGACCCGCCAGACCCTCCTCCCCCGCCCCCGGAAGCATAATTAGTTGTAAAGCTCCACACAAAATCTTTTACTAAAGAATTGCCGGAGACACCTTTAGCTCCGGTAGTAACCCTAACATTATACTCTGAACCAAATAGAAGGGTGTCTGTTGGATTAAAGGTCCATACCTTTCCTGTCGTATCGGGAGTAATCAATCCTTTTATATCTGCATTATTCGGCCCCGTTAGTATGAATGTGTTTTCATTGACTGTTGCGGGATTCATCGCTTCACTAAAGGTTATAACAACATTATTAATAACGCCTTGATTCTCCGCAAGATCCAAGGGGATAGTAGTTACTCCAATAAAAATTACCCGGGGCACTCCAGGCGTAATCTCCGAGGCAGGCACTACGACTGCAACTTTTTCGTCTGGCACTATAACCCTAGAAGGTAAAAAGAAGTATACGACTGCCGCCACAACCAGCAACAGCAATCCTGCTAGCGACCAAATCAGCCACCTTTTCATGTATCAACAATATTTTTAGTGCTTATATACATTTTCTTTTTTAAGAATAAGATGAATGGGCCTACGAGGAATCGAACCTCGGTCAGCCGGTTTCTCTCAGGTTCTGGCTATTGTACTTTCTTTCTAGCCAGGGGTTCTTTCTTTTGCAAAGAAAGAAGGCCTTCCGAAGCCGGCTATTCTATCCACTAAACTATAGGCCCTGCATAACTATTAAATAACCCTGCTTTTTAATATTACTGATTAAAGAGGCGAAAATGTCAAAATCATTTACAGCATTATGCATTCTTATTGGCACAATTATCGGAGCAGGAATTTTAGGCATGCCCTTTGTGATAATGAAATCCGGCTTTCCCATCGGAGTAGCCCACATAATCGTCATAGGCGCAGTTATAGCAACCACAATGCTCTACCTTGGGGAAATAACACTGAGAACGAGAAAAAACCATCAGCTTCCCGGCTACGCCGAAAAATACCTTGGAAAAAGAGGCAGGCTCTGGATGTTTGTGGCAGTTGCCTTTGGAATTTATTCCGCAATTCTGGCATATCTGATAGCAGAAGGGCGTTCCCTAAGCTACCTTTTCTTTAACAGCCCCGCCTATGAATTCCAGCTCGGAATTTTATTCTGGGTATTCCTCTCAGCGATAACTTATTTCGGCATTAAAGCCCTTGAGGAAGGGGAAATTGTCGGCGTAATCTTCGTCTTCACAATGATACTCTCAATTTCAGTCTATTTTGCAAACAAGGTAAGCCTCGAAAATCTTTCTTACATTTTCCCCGGAAATTTGCTCGTTCCGTTCGGCGTAGTTTTGTTTGCATTCCTGGGATTTTCTGCAATTCCGGAGATAAAGCAGGTACTGGGCAAAGAAAAAGATGAGAAAAAATCAATGAAATCCATAATAATCTCTGCCTATGTCCTCTCGGCAATTATTTACATAATATTCACTGCAATAGTCATCAGCTACGCTGGAGACTTCACTCCAGAGATTGCAACAATTGCGCTAGGAAAGCCATTCATCATCTTCGGCATGGTAACAATGTTTACAGCTTATCTTGCCCTCTCAACAGCAATGATAGACACTATAAGGCTCGATTTCAACAAGACAAGGAAAAAAGCCTGGTTATACACAATAATCATTCCATTGATTCTGTTTGTAATTCTTTCCCTCACAAAAGAGGCAGCATTCACAAGAGTTCTCGGCATTGGCGGAGTCGTGTCAGGCGGGCTTACAGCAATCCTCATTTTGATGATGGCTAAAGAGGCAAAGGCAAAGAGCGACATAAAGCCCCCTTATGAGATGCCCTCTTCAGGATTAGTTTACTGGCTTCTCGCAGCAATATTCATACTCGGAGTCTTGATAGAAATAAAGAACTTGATTAGTTAGCTCTTCTTCAATAGTTTTTCCAAAACCTCTCTCGCAACCTTGAAATCAGCTCTCTTATTCGTGGCTTTCATTATCTCTCCCATCAGGAAGTTAAGTGCGTTTTTCTCCCCATTTTTATAGTCATCAACAGCCCTTGCATTCTCCTTTATTACTTTCTCTGCAACCTTTTCGAGCTCTTTCTTGTCAGTTATCCTCTCTGCAATATGAGAAGGCATTGAACTCTTCGGATAAAACTTCTTCAGCATCTGCTTTCCCTGAAGTTCTGTAATCTTTCCTTCCTTCACAAGCTTCAGCAGAGCAACAAAATGCTCAGCCTTTATTTCAGTCTTGTCAAGTTTTGTCTTATTTTCATTCAATAATCTAAGAAGATTTATGGTTATCCATGGCAAGGCGAATTTTGCATCTATTTTCTCAGAAACTTTTTCAAAAAATTCAACAACATCAAGATTCTTCGTCAGTATCTCCGCATTTTTCTTGTCAATCTTATATTTCTTTACCAACTTGGCAAGTTTTTCTTCAGGAGACTCCGGAATATTCTCCGCAATCGAAGAAATAAACTTTTCATCAAGAATTATTTCCTTTAAATCAGGCTCTGAGATAAAACGATAATCTTCCTGCGACTCTTTTTCTCTCATTACAACCGTCTTTCCCTTATCAGCATCCCATCTTCTGGTTTCTTTTTTCTTTCCCCCTTCAATTGACTGCCTTTCAAGTTCATACTCAATCGCATCTCCGATATTTTCAATAGAATTTAGATTCTTTATCTCAACCCTCTCAGTTTTTCCAGGAATATTAACATTAACATCGACTTTTATTCCGGCATTTGAATCAATTGCTTTCAAGTAATCTAGATTATGAATTAATTTCTTAAGCCATGACATTACTTCTTCAGAATTTGAAAAATCAGGGGCCGTTACTATCTCAACAAGAGGCAATCCTGAACGATTATAATCAACACATCCCGTTTCTGGAGTCCAAGCCGCAGGATCTTCTTCAAGATGCATGCTCCATATTCCTATTCCCTGAAACTTTCCCTTCACCCCAACCGGCACAGCACCACTGCCCGAGATAGTATTTTGATAACCCTTCGGCAAATCCGGCCAGTCATAGTGCTTCCTCTGCCATTTCAGTCTTTTGTTAATTGAACATCCAAGCATCAAGCCAATCTGCACGGCCTTTTCAACAGCTTTTCCATTCGGCAGCATAGGCTTTGCTCCAGGCTGCCCTGTGCATATTGGGCAGACAAAAGTATTTTCCTTGGCGCCCTTTTCTCTGCTCGCAACGCACCTGCAGAAAAGCTTCTCTTTTGTCAGTATATAACAATGGATTTCCAGCCCTATTTTTCCCTTCAGCTCTTTTGCATCTTTCATGAATAATCAACAAGAAACATATTTTTAATTGTTTGGTTGAAGGACATAAATGCTTTTAGCATAACAAGTTAATTAATCAAAATGAGGCAACCAGACATATGGGTAATAGCAGGCATAATAATTTCAATTATAACTGCAGTTATAACCCCCAGCATTCCAAAACTATCAGTTACAATAATTTTAGCAATATTAATTGCATCTTTTACCATTCTCATTTTAATTGTAGCATATTTAAAAGTGAATAGAAAAATTGAAGAATTGGGAGAGAAATTTGGCAAAATGGAAAAAAATATCACTAAAATAAACGAGCACACTGCAAGCTTAGAAGAAAGGTTTAAATCTCTGCAAGAACTCTCTGATATAAAGGCTTCATTAAAAGTCTTGGAAAAGAAGGTTTTTAGAAAATGAGCAGGTATGACCCATCCGAAACAATGCTTCAAATTGTAAAAGCAATAGTCATAGCTATCATAGGGTTTATTATCATAAAAGCATTACTGCAGGCAATTTAATTCTTGGCAAATGTCTCGGCAACAAGAATAGGAAACAATATAGTAGCATCCCCGTAAACTTTTATGCTTTCGGCGTTTGGAAGAATTTTCCCCCAAGAAACTGCCTCATCTGGCAATGCCCCGGAATCACTTCCGTCAAATTCCTGTGCAGTATTTATGTAAACTGCATAATCTGCCCCATTCCTGAGCATGTTTGCATTTAATATATGATGCTTAACAACCCCGCTTCCCAAAATTATCAGCCCTGATTTCTTCAGCCCAATTGTTGTGTCATTCAATCTTTTCGCATCTTCAGCAATGTCAACAACAAAATCAGGATGCTTGAACTTGAAAAAATAAATATTATCCCCGATTGCTCCATCAGTCAGCGCAGGACAATAAACTCTTATCTGATTCTTCCATGCCCAATAGTAAATGCTCCTTTTGTCATTTATTTTCTCCCCAAGCTTCCAGACAATGTCCGAGGGAGTAAAAACTTTTCCATTTTTCTTCTGCTCATCGTAAAGCTCCTGCAAGATTGGCTGGAAAAACTGCTCGAATTTTACATATCTTGAATTTGGAACAAAAATATTTCCAATCCTATTTATTCCCTTCTCCCTCAAATCTTTTCCTGAAGCCCTAAAATCTCCAATCACAAAATCACCAAGGCATTTTATTATATCCTCCTCAACTCCGCCCGCAGTTGTAACAATAACATTGACTTTTTTATTTTCTGCAAGATACCTGAATATATCCCTCAATCCAGAACTTACAAGATTAGAAGTATAACCAAAATAAATGAAAGCATTGTCTTTTAGCATCTTATTTGCAATTCCAATAGCCTTTGAAAGATGTGTTGCCTGATAGCCAGTAGAAGCAAAACTCTTCACAATTTCAGGATAATTTACTCCTTTGTCAAAATCATATCCCTTCACAACTTCTCCTTCAACTTCAGAGCTCTCTCTAAGAATATTTTCTCTCGCAACTCTTTCCTTATCATCGCCATCTGCCATAGAAATTCTGATTTCCAACCCTATATAAACCTATCAGATAATCACAGCTCTTTTTCAAAAAGTTCCCTGAATTTTTCAAGCTCTTCCGTCCTTATTCTTGCCCCGACAGCATCCCTATGCCCTCCTCCAGTCGCATCCTTCATGTTCTTCAGAACTTTTTCAAGAATTTTCTTAACATTATCCCCCCGCATAGAGATATTTGTGATTGTTCCCTTCCTGTAAGCCACAAGAATGTATTTCTCAGGATAAAGATAAGACAAACTATTCGACAGGTCAGCACTTACACTCAAATCCCCGGAATAAATTAAGTATATTGCCTTCCCTGACGCAGATTCACTCGCCTCTTTCAGAAGAGCATCATGCTTTTTCTTTATTTCCTCATACTTTTTCCTGAAAGACTTGTTCATTTCCATCTCCAGGAATACCTCATTCGGGCTCTTGCATGAAATCAGAAAATTCTGCAATTCAACAACATGGCTTATAGAGTCTTTCAATCCAAAATTAAGAGCTATCGCAATTCTTCCTATTTCTGTCCTGTAATAAACATCAAACGGCTTCTTTACGTCCTTGTTCCAGAACTCAGGATACTTTTTCGCAAACTCTTCGCTAAAATCAGGCATATAATGGTCTGCAATGCAGCCCATGAAAGCAATCCACATGTCCTCTTTTCTTTCAGCTATCTTATAGGCAAGATAGCTCGTAGGCTCGCTCTGCCTGTTTTTCTTGTTCAATGCCGAATTATAAAGATGAAAATTCTTGAATTCTTTCAAATCTTTCATAGTTTCTTCCACTTTCATGTCATGATGGTCAATCCAGACAACAGGAATCTGCATGGAATCCGCCTCTTCTATAAACTCCCTGGCTATTAGAGGCTTATCGAGCACAAAAATATAATCTGCCTTTAGCTGTTCCACTTTCTTCAGGTAAGTCTCATCCAAGTCTGGATAGCTCCTTATCGCAACGCCGTATCCTCTTCCCAAAAATCTCCTGAGCAAGAGAAAAGAACACAACCCATCAGCATCATTGTCATAATAAAAAATAGGATTTTGAGCCTTTTCAAGATGCCCGCGTATTTCCGAAACCTGCTTCTCAGTCAGCATGCATTAAAAAGAAATCGGCAATATAAAAAGTTGCTTATGAGCCCCTCTATGAATAAGGAGAAGCGCACTGAACCCCATAGATGTACGGCTTGCAATAAACAACTCTGTAATCCAGGCCGGGTCCGTTCGTGGCGTAGTTCCAATGCGCATAGTCAAGGCATGTCCTATTTACATCAGAAGCACCATACTGCCCGCAAGTGTATTCATTCATATAGCTATGCCAATCACCAGGATTATAGCACTCAGTCCCCGCGCTTGCCGCTCCCGTTGGCGGAGAAGTTATCCAAGGTCCATAATAATTTGAGCCCTGCCCTGTAACAACCCAGGTCAAACTACTGCAAGGAGGATTCACAGCCTTCAGCTGCGTGCTTCCATCAGGAAACACAAATCCGCCCGAAGTCGACCGTATTGTCCCTGCGACATCAAGATTGGCATTCCCGGAAGCCCCATTAATTCCCACATTACCACCGGATTTCACCACTATCGGATATCTTCCGGCAGTCCTGTCAAAAAGGCTGATATCCCCGACAGCAGGCGTATCAAGATACCATTCATACTGATGCCCGCCGCTGGCACTACTTTTAAGAACAACCCTGGAGCCTCCTCCTGTCCCTTCGCTCATAATAGAACCAACAACATGAAGAGTTTCAATAGGACCTGTTGTTCCTATTCCAACCTTCCCTGCGCTGTAATAAATATTGCTCCCAGCAGTTGTCCATGAACCTCCGCCCCCGCCACCGCTCGGCCATGCTGTTATGCAGCTCGTTCCGATGCAGAATCCAACAGCACTGATGTTCTTCTGCACAGTCTTGCTCCAGTCCATCTCATCAACACTATGCCCGAAATTGGGGGGATTCCCGCTTGTAGGGGTAACATCGTTATTAAATGCAACAACGCCCGCAATTCCAATCAAGACAAGCCCTGCCAATAGCAAAGCAAAGAAATATTTCTTCTCTACGTTCAATTGTATTTTCATTTTTAGTTTTGGACTCCTAGAACCTTTTTCTAAAAGGTTGTAGATTCACCTCAAATCTCATAAATTGCAACAACTCCCCCCGCCGCAAACCACACCCATGGAGAAGAATAAGCAAAAAGGCTCGGCTCCTGCACAACCCTTAGCGCAGCATCAGAAGCCGGAGCACTAGCCATCAAAGGCCCCTGTACAATTTCTTCAGTTGCCTTCTGCGCAAAACTGACAGAATTATAATACAGGCCAACAATCGCACTCAGTATGGCTGAAATTATAACAACTGGAACAATCCCTTTAAGCTTTGAATAAACATTTGTCCTTTTCGGGGAAATTACAATAACCTTATTCACCACCCTGTAACTCTCAATTCTCTTCCCCTTTACGCTCCAGAAAAATCTCTTTGATTTCTCAACAATCCCCGCGCCAACAAGCTTCTTAAGATTATAATCCACGCTGTTCAATGGAATCCCAAACTCTTTTGAAATATCGCTTGCAGATGCTTCTCTTTCAGCAAGAAAATTCACGATTTTCTTGCAGGTCGGATTGGAAATAGCCTCCCCAAGAGCCTTTGCCCTGTCATCATCTAAAGAAAAAATGATATATTTTTCGCTCATTTTTCATCTAACCAATTGTAAACACTACACTAACTCTTGCACTTACATCCTTCTCGCCGGGCTGTATGTTCGTTGTTGCAGCCTTCGCCTCTGCCCCGCCGACAGCCATAGCAACATTATCGTACAATCTCCAAGGATAATAATTGAAGCTCGAGTCTGTAATCGATTTTATGTCAACAACTTTCTTCCCAAGCCCCGCAGCCATCGAATCTGCTTTTATTCTTGCATCCTCGCTCGCATCTTTCAAAGCCTGTGCCTTGTAAGCATTCTCCCTTTCCTTGCTCAGCTCAAAATTAATATAGCTTATCATGGCTCCTCCATTAACTCCCGCGTCAATGACGGGACCTATCTTATCCGTGTCATCAGCAGAAAGCTCAACTTTCAAAGAATGCGTCGCCTTGTAACCATAAGATTTCTGCCTGTTATTCTCCCATCTTATGTCCTCATATATATTGAAATTCTCTGTTACTATATCCTTCCTTTCCAAGCCCAGCTTCACAAGATTAGTTATCACGCTATCAACAATCTCAGAATTATTGTCTTTCGCCTGGACCGCATCTGCCCCCGTAGTTTCAACAGTGAAATAGACGCTAATCACATCAGGCACCGCCTTCAAGTTAGACTCGCCAACTGTAGTTATATCATTGGAGGGAGCCACCAACACCCACATTACAATTCCAAAAGCAGCCGCTAAAACTAGCACTCCTGCCACAACAATAAGGGTTATCTTTACTGATGTTTCCATAATCTCCCTAAATAAAACATATATTTAAACCCCTCGTTAACTGCAAAGGCAATTGAACATATAGCAGAGAAGCATAATATTTATATAACAAAATAAGATAATTAAATCATGAATAAATGGGCAGAAATACTTCTTGGATTGATATTGATAGTCGCAGCAATTCTGGTTGCATTTTATTTCCCAAGCTGGCTTTCAGCCGCTCTTGTAGTCCTCAAGGGAGGCATTCTCTGGGCAGTTCTTGGATTAGGGCTTTTGTTTGTAATGCTCGGCATCTCAGAACTTAAGGGATAATTCTTCTTTCACTTTGTCATAAACATCAGACTATTCGGATAGCAGATAATTCTATTCCATAGAAAACAATAATCAATAAAAACATAAGCCCGCAATCTATTTCATGGCCTACTGCAAAATCTGCGGTGAAGACAACTGCAAGAAGCACTCATTTCTCCTCGGAAAAACAATAACACTAAAGGAATTTTCTGGTTCATCCCCGCCGGAGATATTCGTCGGAAAATGGAATTATCCCAACGTTTACACGGGAATCCTCAGCCCCGATGAGTCGGGAAATACACAAATCATGTCCTCCCCGGAACTATGGCACCAAAACAAGCTCTCAATCCCTGAGATTCTCGATTTTAGGAACAAGCTTATCTATGGAAGGAAGCAAAGCAACATAAAACAGAAAATTATCAATTCAAATTTTCTTTCAGTCTTCAAGGAAGTCGCAATGACTCACAAGTCCGTTTCCACAGAATTCAAATTAAAAAAGCCAATCACAAAAAACCTGGAAAGAGAATCAAAAGTCCCTCTAATTGCGCACGCAGCAGACATTGAAAGAGTTAGATTGCAGGAAAATCCATCAGTAAAGCCAAAAGTAGACTACATTGTTAATGATACAGATGCAAAATCGGTAACTTCCATCCTAGAATTAGACAAAGCTGGAATTGAAACCACAAGCATAATGAAACTTCTATCTGCAGGCCTTTTAGGAATGAAAACAAATCGAAAGCTTGTGCCGACAAGATGGTCAATAAGCGCAGTTGATGATACAATCTCAAAAAACAAGTTAAAAAATATAAAACTTTTCTCAGAAATTCCCGAAATTCAGCTCTTCAACGCAGAATATCTCGGAAATCATTATGAATTTCTCCTTCTGCCGGATAAATTCTCATTTGAAGTGATTGAAACATCACTTTCATCAGGCGGATTCTGGCAAGATTATGAATCATTCCAGCCAAGGAAAAGATACGCAGAGGACATTACAGGAGCGTACTACGTAAACAGACTCGCCCTTTGCGAATATCTTGAAAAAGTAAAAAGACAGGCGCAATGCCTTGTCATGAGGGAAGTCCGTCCCGAGTACTACGCCCCAATGGGCGTAGGAATCTTAAGACAAATAAGCAGAGAAGCTTTCTCCAAATCCCCAGAAAAGTTCAGCACAATCGCAGAAGCCCTTCAGTCATCTCAGAGAAGACTAAAACAACCAGTCACAAACTTTACATCAAAATCAATAATCCTGCAGAATTATGGCAAGCAGAAAAAACTCACGCAATTTTTTTAAAAAGGATTATGCCTTTTTCTATATTTGAAAACAAAATAAGCTGCAATCAAAACAACAGCAACAACCGCAATCCCAATCCAAACATTCGAAGATTTCGCTTCTGCTTTAGCCTCGGAAACGACATTTCCAGCATTTCCCTTTTGTTCTTCCCCGGCAGATGCAGCAGGAGCAACAGGTTCAGGTGCCACAGGCTCCACAGGATTTGTAACTGGAGAAGCAGCCTGCTCTGCAATCGTTCTGATAGTCACATTTGCAAAATTTGTAACCCCTGAAGGCACCACATCATTAATTTTCACATAAACATCCATTATGCCGTCTCCATTAAAGTCAAATCTTTTTTCCTCGCCCGCGCTCATGGCAGCCGTCTGTACAGGCTCGGAAAGCTTCACGTTCACAAGCTCATCTTTTATTCCCACCAAAAGAAAAATATGCCTCCCGCCAAGCACATTAAACCCGAGCACATTGCCGGCATAAAACGTCCTCGTAATCCCTGAAGAAAGGTCATAAACAAATTGAGAACCATCATCAAGAGCAGAAACCATATTCAAGCTGGCAATCGCCAAAACAGTCAAAAAAATAATCCCAGCAAACCCTTTTTTAGCTATCATCTTAAAAATGAATATAAACTTATATTTATAATTTTATTCCTTCTTGCTCACTGCCTTTATGTTCTTGTTCAGCTGCACCATTGCCTCTTCAAGCTGCTGCTTGTTCTTTGTTCCGGTGCAAACAAGCTTTCCATTGGAAAACAATAAGAATGTTGCAGTAGGCTCAACAAGCTTGTAAACGAGCCCCGGAAACTGCTCAGGCTCATACTCAGTATTTCCAAGCTGAAGTGCCAGATAATTCAGATTAAGATTCAGCTTTATGCTCCCTGAAGCAACTATATTCTGCACAGTTATCTTTGGCTTGTCAGTTATCCTGACTCCTATCTTTGCTATCTGCCTTATCACTGCATCTATCACTTCCTTTACCTGCGCGACACTCTTAGTCCCAGTGCAAACAAGATTTCCCGAGGAGAATACAAGAACCGCAGACTTTGGCTCTTTAACTCTAAGCACAAGCCCTGGAAATTGTTCAGGATTATACTCAGTATTGCTCTGCGTCTTAGCCAGTTGTGTCAGAGAAACAGGCTTTCCCAGCGACGTAGTTGCCACAATATTCTGCACTTTAAGGTTAGATTTAGCGCTCATTTTGTTTACACCCTTTTTAAATAAAGACCCTTTAAAAAGCTTTGCTTTATCGTCGGAAAAAAGAGAAAAAACTACCTTTTTCCCTTCCTTGCCGCCGCTTTTATGTCAGCAATGGTTGCAATATCATCAATTCTTCTGTCTGGCCTGTAATGAGTTATCCTTGGGAATCTGAGAGCAAAGCCAGAACTGTATGAAGGGCTCTCCTGAATATTCTGATAATTCACAGAAACAACAACTTTTGGTTTTATTTTTACATAATCGCCCTTGTCCTCAATAATCAAAGGCTTCAGAATCTTTGTCATCTCATCATAAGTTGTGCCTTCAGTTTCCTTCTCCTTCAGCCCGGAGGAAACTTTTCCAACTTCAACCAGTTTATCACCATCCTTGCATGCAAGAATATAACTTGTCAGCCATCCCCCCCTTTTTCCAGTCCCATACTCAGCTCCAACGATAACCAAATCCAAATCATTCTGCAGAGGCTTCATCTTTGCCATATACCCAACCCTCCTGCCCTGCCTGTAAGGAGCATCAATTTTCTTTATCATTATGCCTTCTTCTCCAATTTTGAGAGCATCCTCGTAAAACTTCATTGCCTTTTCCTCGCTGTCAGTTATTATCTGGACAGCAGGCCTTATGACAAGCTCCTTTTCCTTCACAATCCTCTCAACAAGTTTTCTTCTCTCAATGAAAGGCTTGTCAATCAGGCTTTTTCCTTCATAGAACAATACATCAAAGACATTTATTTCAACAGGCAACTCTTTTACCAGCTTTTCAATTTCATATTTCCTCTTTATTCTCTGGGAAATTGCCTCAAACGGCATATACCTCTTTGTTTTTGGATTAAAACCGACAACTTCAGAATCAAGAATAAAGCTCTCCCCCTTTACATTCTTCTTCACAGCCTCAACCACATCAGGAAATTGCGCAGTCACATTCTCAAGCCTCCTTGTAAACAAACTAATCTCTCCGTTTTTCTTTTTATTAAGCAGCATCCTGAACCCATCGTATTTTTGCTCTATTGCCGCCGGCTTCCCGCAGACTTCAAACGCCTCATTGATATCGCTGACTTTAACTGCCAGCATCACATTTATCGGTCTTCCGGGTTCAAGCCCTATTTTCTCAAGTTCTTTCTCTCCCTTCGAGCACGCTTCAAAAACAACAGCAAAATCATTAGCCAAATCATAAGCCGCCTGTATCTTCTCAGCCATCTCCTTTTTACCTGAAAAGAAAGCAGAAGCAAGAGCATCAACAATTGTCGGAGCAGAAATTCCTATCCTCAAGTCCGAAAGCAATGTCCTGATAATATATTTAGACTCTTTCGGGGAGGCATTCCCAAGCAGTTCAGACAAAAGAGCCATTTTCTTGTCAACTGCCCCCTTGCCCTCAACAGCCATAACCTTCTTCAGATTTTCAAAAACCTTGTCAACACTCAATTTTTTTGAAAAAAGAGCCCCTTGCTTCTTCTTTCCTGAGAATTCCCCGGCGATTTCGCCTAAATCTCCTATTTTTTTAAATTTCTTGACAACATCCTCTTCCCTTATGCCGAAAGAGCGCGCAATCGCCTTTATCACCAGCTGTGTCGAAATTCCAAATTCTCGGGAGTCATATTCGGGCACAACTCGCCCCATCAAAAGATAAATCCACTCCGACTTTCCTTCATTTTTTAACTTCTTTAAAAATTCAGACAGCATCGACGTCTTCTCTAATCTCTTTGTCGTTCCGGACAGTTTCTCATAAATATCTACAAATTCGGCATATTGCATTTTATCTTCTCCTTGAAAGCCTCTTCCTTATGAGCAGGAACCAAAGCAGGTTTATAATTGTAAGCGCAACAACAGCTATAGTCAGCAGTGCTGTGATATTTATGCCGGAGCTGCTGACATTCCTCCCGGAAATTACATAGCTGACACCTATTATGTCTATCTTATTATCCTGCACATCAAGCTTAAATCTCTTCTCATCTGAGCTGTTTCCATAATTCAGGGAAAGAACAGCGTCATACACTGCCTTCTCAACTCCGGCGCTGTCCCAATAAGCAGTCAACACGGATTCGCCCATTGCAGGCATATCCTGCTCAGAAGACTTAAATTCAGAAATCAATTCTCCACTAGCACTGTAAATTCTCATTTTTGAATAAACACCTTTTATTTGCTCATTCCAGAGATTATCAACAGTCATCGTGAATTTTGCAATTCCGCCAAGGGCAAAGTTGCTTACCTCTATTTTTTTAAGCTCTATAGTGGGCTGCCCTATGCTGAATAGCCTCTCAATCTTCAAAGACTTATCATCATAATAAATAACAGCAGAAAGCATATAATTGCCCGGATTCAAAACTTCGCTGTATTTGCCGACAAGCTCCCTTCTTTGTGAAGCAGGAACATTCTCAGCTTCGGTGCTTATCGTAGAAACTTTCTTGCCGCCTGAATCTAATATGTCAACAACTGCAACAGCTCTTTCAATATCTTCAGTTCCACGATTTATAACTGGAAATATAAACAAAAGATTTCCGTCATTGTCAGGTCCAACAACATTCGCGCCGGCGATAAGATATTTCCCGGGATAAGGCACAATAACCTGCACCTCAGTTTCCACGCTGAGTGACGCCCCCAAATATGTATTCATCCCTGAAAATCCTGCATTCGGCTGTGCTACAATTATTTTTGTGCTATGCGTTCCGGGTAAAAGCTCATAAGGCATCTTCAAACTAACATTTATCGCCCTCTCAGATTCATTTGCGCTCATAAAAAAGTTATTTTCAGAAAGCAAAATGCTGCTGTTTAAGTCTCCATCTACAGAAATCAAAATTTCTGAATCCTTGCCCAAGGAGTTTAATATTGAAAAAGAAAAACTCTTCTCGGCACCAGGCTCAAAGTTGAAAGTAGTTCTTCCAGGAGTAACGCCAAGAGCCAAAACATTTGAGGCAAGCAATATTCCGAGCAAAACAGCAAAGCAAATGTTTTTATCCATCTTTCCCCCCCACATAAACAACATCGGATATCTCATCATCAGGGCTGAAACTGCTCTCAAGAATAACCTTCCCCGTCAAACCGTTCTGCCCGTATATTGCCACATTAAGACTTGCATTATTATAGTTTATCACATCATAGCCGTCTGCATATTTCTTCAGTTTAAGCCCTACCATCGGCTCTGTAACATTGAGGGAGATTACATCTTCTGGAATACTGTCTTCAATCTTCCAGAAATAAGTGCCCATTCTCAGAACAATAAGAAGATTGTCCTTGGCATCAATCCTTTCTGGCGACCTGAACTTCAAATCCTGGTCTATCAGGATTACATTCCCGCTCCTGAAAGAGAACAAAACGCTTGTTGTGCTATTAACTGCATTTATTTCCCCGCGACCGCCATTACCAATTGCCAAAAACGCCATTACTGAAACAGTTAATATAGTAACCACTATAATCATCAAGTCTGCCCTCCTCAATCCATTGTTTTGTTCTTTCATTTTTACTCCGCCAAGCTGGCTGTGAATGTTACAGTTGAGCTTCTCGCTCCGGAACCTTCTGCAGAAGGAACCTTCACATATATATCTGTATAAGCGCTGTCAGTGGCATTAGGATAATTAAGCAAAGCCACGCACATTGTAGGACTCCCAGCAGCAGTCATATTTGTGAACGTTGTTGTCGAAAGCCCAACATCGAATGAACCGGTTTCTGCAGATTCCCTTGCCTTAAACTTGTAATACTGGCTTGGATTTGCAATTGAATTCCACAAATTGGTTGCCTCTATGGTAACATTAGCCATGCAATTACCGTCATTCTGCACAATAAATGGCGCAGGCGTTCCACTTGTAGTATTGCTTGAGCCTGTCTGCCCAAGATTTCCGAAATCAATCGTATCTGTCGGCAGGCTTATTGCAACAAGCGAATTAATCTTTATTGCCCTATAAGCCGCCCAACCACTATAAGCGGTTGCATCAAACGCACGAGCGCTCCACTTGTAATAATCTCCATTATCAAACAAGCACTTCAAATCAGATGAGAGAGTATAACTTGTAGTTCCAACCCATTCATTTCTATCTGCCTCAGTGCACGTGCTTGTTGCAACAAGGCTGATATTGAAGTCATAAGTCAAGCTATCTCCATCATCATCGCTTCCCATCCAGGAGAATGTAGGAGTTCTATCGATAGTTACATTATTATCGGCTGGAGCAACTAAACTTATTGTAGGCGGCGTATTCAATATTGTAAGCGAAGAGGAATTAACAAAGTTGCTATAATCATTTCCGTCAAACAATCTCATCGCGCACTTCCAGTTCTCACCCTTTGTTGTATAGCTATTGCTCAAAACTGCATCAAAGAACGTGCCATTATTATAACTATTATTGTAATCAACCGTCTGATTGAGCGCATCATTCTTGAACCACTGCACCGTAACATTAAGCTTATCCGCATTAGGGTCTGTTATTGTCGCAAAGCAATGCAAGTCCTCAGCAGTCTTATTCCCTCCAAGAGTGGAATTGATATTGGGGGCAGGGTCATCAGGGGCAAGATTGGATGCACCTATGTTCAGAGTGAAATTATTAAGAGCCCATCCTTCGCTTCCAGTGCACTCAACATTCCATGTGTATACACCCGCAGCCAACCTCAGCGTATCTGCAAAATTGTTCACAGTTGAACCATCATAAACTATGCTTGATTTTGTCTGATTTGGAGCCCAGCTGCCCCCGAAATTGCCCCATAGAGTGCAATTATAAACAATGCCTGAATAGCCAGGAGCAACTGTAAAGTTGAATTTTATGTTCTGGTTATCAAGTCTCGTTGCACCGTTTGCAGGCCCAATCAAATTAACATTCGGAGCAGCCCTGCAGATACTGCCGTCGCAGTAATTGTTTGGCAGGCAGTCACTATTATCATAACAGTCCCTTACTTCATCGCTTATGCAGTAATCTGTCGCACCATCGTCCCCATATCCAAGAGTCGAGAAGTCCCAATAATTGACATCATGTGTGCCGCTCGCCTTGCAAACAGCGCTTGGACCCGAATCATAACAGCAGCCTGTCCCGCAGTTATCAGTTCCACTGCCAACAATAGGCCCGCTCGCTCCTCCCGAACCATCACAAGCACGAACATCATATACTGCATTTCCAAATCCTGTCGCATAACTTATAGGGGCAGAACACCTGTCAGCAGAGCTTGCGTAAGAGTATAATGTGTCACTTCCAGTCACAAAACTTCCGCTGCTGCATACCTGGCTCGAAGGGGCGTTCTCACTCACATCCCCGCTTCCACAGCTGCCCGCGCCATTGCAATTTCCAGAATCTCCAAGCCTCGAACAGCTGTTAGGAGTTCCGGCTCCAGAACAAGCCCAATTGCCTGCCGTGCACACACCATGAGGGTCTAGCCCATTAGTCACCGCACCGCAAGTCCCATCACTTCCTCCGGTATTGGCGGCAAGGCACGAATAACAGCCGTCAGTGCATGCAGAATCGCAGCACACCCCTTCAGTACAATATCCAGACTCACATTCATTACCGCCAGTGCAACCCTCGCCATTATTTCCTCTAATCGTGACATTTCTCTGCTCACCTGAATTCGCCCCGTTTGATGCCGCAGCAAACGCCTGATATGTATAAGTTCCAAAGTCAAGCCCAGCCGTCACGTTCTTGCTCTGATTCACATAAAAGTTCCATGATGTTGCATCATATTTCTGAAGATTTGATGCATACATCTCGTAAATTTCCGCGGCAGAAAGGCTTCTATTCCAAATTCTCGGCTCATCAATCGTGCCGTTGAAAGGCGCAGCAATAGGATCACCGCTCCTGCCAATTAGAGTGCCAATGCTCAACCTGTTCGTGGTTGCAGTGAACATTGAAGAAGGACCTGAAGCAGTGTTCTCTAATAGGCCATTATAGTAAATTTTCATCTCTGTTCCATTCCAAACACCAACAATATTTGTCCAAGCCCCTGCGTTTATGTCTGACTGGGTTGATACAGAAACAGCCCCGCTATCCTGGCCATTGGAACTAATCACGAAATAACCCTTGTTGGATGATGTTCCCAAAATGTAAGTTCTCTGATTGACCCCATAAACACTATCCCACAGGTCAATCATATGGTTGTTCACAACATTTGCATTTACCCATACGGAGATTGTAATTTCCGGCAGCCCGCTCAGCTGATTCGCGGAGGCAGTGCCAAGATCAATATAATCATCAGTTCCATCAAACGAATAAGCCCCGCCGTACTTTCCAGAGACATTCCAAGTCGGGCAACTCGTTCCGGTGCATGTGCCATTATTCCCATTGCCAGAAATGTCAACAACATAAGTAGAATTCTCCCCAAGCGCAGAACGATTGTCAAAGTTCATCATAAGCACAAGAGAGCCATTATAAATTGTATAATTTACATTGTTCCAGTTCCAGACAAAGCTGCTCAAATCATTATTGACAAGATTGGTTATGTTTATCTTAATCTCGACACTTCTGTTGGTGGTATTTGCATTATTAGGAAGAGTTGGGCTTACAAATGTTAGTTGAGGCCCGATTGTATTAACAGTCAAGGTTCTATTATAGCCTTCCTGCGCCCCACTATTAACATAATTATTAGCCAAATCAAATACTTCCCAGAACCAGCTGTAGACTCCATCTGCCAGCCAGACAACAACACTGACAGTAGCCTGAGTAACCCCGCCCAAATCAACAAATGTTATGTTATATAGCCCTGTCAGATTATAAATGTTGAGCGTCGCGTTTGCCAGCCCGCCAACATCAGACACGTTTATCGAGAAGTTGACATTTCCATTTGTATAAGTCGTGCCATTTGCAGGCCAGTTTATCGATACATTAGGGACTATAGTATCTATCATGAACTGCCTCTGCTCAGTCTTCTCATTGCCATTTGCTGCAGACACGAAAGCCTGATAAGTATAGTTGAAATTCGCTGTAAGATTGCTCTCATTCGCATAGAATAGCCACTTGTTTGTATCATACTTATTCAAGTTTGAAACATATCCCTGAGTTATCTCCACTGCAGAAAGACTTCTGTTCCAAATTCTCACCTCATCAATTGTGCCGTTGAAGTTGAATGTTGATGCGCCATCTCCGCCGATGTAAAGAGAGTGAGTGTCGTGGTTTATTGTGCCTGAGCAGGCTGTTGAGTTAATCATGTTTCCGTCAACATATATCGCGCAAAGGGCGCCGTTGTAAGTTGCAACGATATAGTGCCAGCTTCCATCTGCAACATCAGTATTATTTGCTCTTATTCCTCCGGGGCAGGCAGTTGGGCAAATCAGGAAGCGCGGAGAGCCCTCTGCATTGTTGAAATCAAGATTATAACCGTTGAGCACCCCGTTATATTTGTCTACTATTCCCATATACTGGCGCTTGGTTGTTGTTTTAATCCAGGCAGATATTGTCATTTTCTGCACCCTTACCGAGTTTGAGTCAGGGACAACTATGTTGTCATTAAGCCCGTCAAAACTATAAGCCCCGCCATACTTCCCACTCGCATTCCAAGTCGGACAACTCGTTCCAGTGCATGTGCCATTATTCCCATATCTGCTCATATCCACAACATAAGTAGAATTCTCCCCAAGCGCAGAACGATTTTCAAAGTTCATCATCAAAATAAGCGAGTCATTATAAATTGTGTAATTTGAGCCATTCCAGTTCCATATGAATGACCTCATGCTTGTAACATTCAGAGCACTAACATTTATCGCTGCGCTGGCGTTTGTATCCCTTACTCTCGTTATATTTGCCGGTGTCGGCAACACAAAAGCAATATTGAGCACAGGCGGAGGGCTGCCCCCATCATCTACAGTCAGCGTCCTTGTCTCGCTTGTTCCAGTTGCTAAAGTAGGTGTTGTACATTTAACATAATAACTAACATTACCGTTTGTTATATCTCTGAGCGTATAATTAGCAGCACTGTTTGCATCTGCATTGAATACAGTCATATTGTAACCTGATATGTAATCAGAGCCGGGATATCCTCCATTATATCCCGAAACAGGGTCTGAACCCCCGCCGAATGAATTGTAATCAAGTCTAACCCTTCCCTTTCCCCCATTTCCACCGGCGCCCCCGTAAGTATTCCCAGTTCCCCCATTTCCCCCAGAGGCATTTATTGATACAGCACTAATCGTGTTTGCCCTTACAACCACAGCCCCTCCAGAACCTCCGCCGCCTCCGCTGTTGTAATTGGAATCAGAATTATCGCCGTTTCCTCCCCTGGCAGTAACATTGCCAGTTCCAGTCATGCTATTTCCAAAAACAAAAACTATTCCTGCACCAGCGCCGCCATTTCGTATCGAACCATAACCTGCAGAATATCTTATGCCGCCTCCCCCTCCAGAACCAGGCATTACAAGACTTATATCCGCAGATCCATAAGTCTGCCCGTACGCGCCACCAAGAGAACTCAGAGAGACACTTCCATTAGTACCATTCGCACCATATGAAGCTCCTCCGCCTCCTCCAGCACTGTCAGTAGGATGATATGCACCTCCTCCACCTCCTCCCTTATTCGGTTGAAGTGCAGGAGAGCCCGTGTTTATCCCCCTTCCTATGTAACTCTCCCCCTGATAGCCATGCCCAGGATCTCCGCCATCAGCATAAGTCGAGCCCCCAATACCTCCCCTGAAGCCTTTTGCCGTAACATTTATCGTCCCGCTTACATTAACAGTTCCAGCCGCCCTAAATACGATAATTCCCCCGGAATATCCGTCCCACGCCTTTGCAGTCATGCTTCCTGCAGAAGTAATTGTTACATCAGTATATTGAGGAACCCTGATGACCTGAGTGACCGTTGCATTGGTAGAATTAAACACGCCCGAATAATAATTATTCTTCGGATTGGCCGCAAGTGTGAAGTTGCTCCCGCTTACAGAAGCAATTGAAGCAAACTCATACTTCCCAGCAGTTCCAGCACTGTAATTCTGCATCTGAATAATCAATATCTCATCGCCCGCAGTGAAGTTAGCAGTATTGTTCACAAAAAGAGTATTATCTGAAGTCGATTCATTAATCATCAGATAAGTGTAATTATTGACTATAACATTTGCAGAGCTTACTGTAATCGCGCCATCAGAGCCATCTCCAACAGGATTGCCCGGCCAGTACAATGTGCAGTTCGAAACATTCTTGCTCAAACTAACGTTAAATGTAGAGTAATTTACATAAATAGTAGTCGCATTGCCAGGCGTAGGACTCACAAAGGTTATCGTTGCAAGAGTTCCCCTTATAGTCAGATTGGACGAATTAGCCCATGCCCCAAATCTTGCGCCATTATATGGTCTTATCGCACACTGCCATATGTCTCCCTGGCTCAAGTTGCCGGCACCAAGCACAAAATTAACAACAGAGCCGCTGTTATAACTACTATTATCATCAGCACTGTAATTCAGAGCCATATTCTTGAACCAGTTTACGCTGGCATTTATCTTCGAACCGCCCGCATCAGTCAAAGTCGCGTAACAATTCAGATTCTGGTCGCCAAAATCATTTCCATCAGTGCTGTTGATATAAACAGTTTCAACAGCAGGAACCGCGTTGATTGAAATAGAATTGCTCAAAACAGTTGCGCCGTCAGGATAAGCGTCCTGTCCGTTGTTTGGTGTCACAGCTACACTCCACGAATCACCAAGTTTCAACTCTGTACTATTTATATCATTGGACGGCATCCCATTAAGCCCATGAAGATAATTCGTCGTAATCTGATTGTCGCTCAAGACACGATTGTATATCTTGAACTCATCTATATATGCATTGAGCAAAGCCCCCCAGTAAGTGGTATATGACCACCCAATTCTAAGCGGGCTGCTAAGATTCATGTAAATCGCACCGCTCGATGCAGCCAGCGTTCCGTTTACATAAATTTTAACGCCTGTCCCATTGTATGTTAATACAATGTGGCTCCACCTGCTGTTGATAGTAGTTACCGTGCCCGTATTGATGCTGCTCCCGCTGTTATATACATAATAAACTGCATTATTTCCTCCAATACCGATATGCCCAAATGCTCCAGTGGCAGTATATGAATAACCCACTGCATCCTTAAGATTTGCATTAGTTGGATAAACCCAGAATTCCATTGTGAAGTTTCCTTTGACGCTCACATTCGTGATATTTATCCAGCTGCTTCCATCATAATAATAGCACGCGCCAATCTTGCACGATGATGTCCAGATTGGAAGATAACTAGTCGAACCATCAAGAGTAACATTATACTGTGAAGCATTTGTGCTATAGCTTCTTATGGCCCCCGTAGAACCATTTGTAACAGGGCTTTCAAATGGCAGATTAAGATAAGCAATGCTGTTTCCATTGACTCTCCAGTCTGTTATGTTCTGTATTGGTAATCCATTTGGCTCGCTGGCGCCGGTAATTGAATAACTAAGATTTACACTTGTGTCCTCAAATCCGGGATTCGTGCTTGTAAGTATCACCGACGTTATGTTTGGAAGCAAGATATTAGGCACAGTCACGTTATTGCTAAGGCTTGCAAGTCCCTCAGAATAAACATCCTGCTGGTTGTTAGGAGTTACAGCAACACTCCAATTCTCTCCCTCTTTCAGCTCTCCTTTCACAATCTTGTCAATGGACTTGCCGGACATTCCCGCATTGAAGTCCTGCATTACCTGAGCAGAACTCAAAACACGATTGTATATTCTTACTTCGTCAATATATCCCAGCCATTGATTCTGGATTAAAGTAAACGCGGAGCCAATTCTAAGAGGATTATTCATCGCAATGCCGGGATATTTGCCGCTTACTGCAGCAAGAGTTCCATTCACATATATCTTGCCCCTGAATCCATCATATGTAAATGCAACATGAGTCCATCTATTTGCAGGAGTAATGTAAGGAGTGCCGCTGGTACTGAAAGATGAACCTCCTATATACCATGAAACCGGATTGTTGCCCCCTGCAACAACTTCTCCAAAAGTTGCCGTAGAGAGATAATTATTCCCCATGATACACCTCGTGTTGGTATCAGTAGGATAAACCCATGCCTCAAGAGTATAGCTCGTTCCAAGGCTCAAATTCGTGATGTTTATGTAGCTGCCTTGGTCATAATAATAGCTGCCCCCAATCTTTCCAAATGAACCCCAGGACGGAGAATTAGTTCCGCCATCAAGAGTTACATTGTATTGTGAAGCATTTGTGCTGTAGCTTCTTATTGCACCAGCAGAATTGTTATTTACATTACTCTCAAATGGAAGATTAACATGCGCCATGCTTACTCCATTGACTCTCCAGTCTGTTATATTCTGGATTGGCAATCCGTCAGGCTCGCTCACATTCGCAATATCAGTCAGGATTAATGTTTGTGTTGAGTTAAGTCCTATAACCGTGTTGTTTATTGCCGGAAGAACTATTGAAGGAATCGTGAGATTGTTGCTTAGAACAGTTGTACCATCAGAGCCAGAAACCTGGTTATTATTAGGAGTAACAGCCAGAGACCAATTCTCCCCTGTCTTTATCTCGCCCTTCGCTATCTTGTCAACATGATTATTTGACAAACCAGAGTTAAATTCTTGCGCTATCTGCGCCGCACTCAATGCGCGATTGAAAATCTTAACCTCATCCATATATCCATTCCATACCCCCCATCCTGGCGAGGTATACGAATACCCTATTCTGAGTGGATTATTCATTACAATCCCCGGATACTTGCCGCTCGTCCCAACCAGAGTCCCATTCATATACATCCTTCCTCTGAATCCATCATATGTAAACGCAAGATGAGTCCATCTGCCCGAAACAAGGTAATTGGTGCCCGAATTGAACGTTGAGCCTCCAAGATACCATATAATCTGGCTGCCAGGATAAGCTGCAATAGTCCCAAAGTTTGTCGTTGAAGAATAAACATAACCAAATAGCTCTCTCGTTGTACCAAAATTAGACCAAACCCATGCCTCAAGAGTATAGCTTGTTCCAAGACTTATGTTGCTTATGTTTATCCAAGGCCCATTGGGGAAATAGTACGAGCCTCCAACTTGTCCTCCAGCATACCAGCTTGGCGCTGCGCCAGCACTCCCATCCAGAGTAACATTATAATCTGAAGCATTACTGCTGTAACTCTTTACTCCTCCAGTAGTATTCCTGCTGAAGTTTGTTTCAAATGGCAGATTAATATATGCAAAGCTGTTCCCATTGACTCTCCAGTCAGTTATGTTTCTTATAGCACGCCCATCAGCCTCAAATGCACCACTTATATTGGATATTATCGTCTGATTGGCTGTTAAGTTTATCGCAACGCTCTTTATGCTAAGAGAGGCAGCCGCAATAATCGTCACATTATTGCTAAGGACAGTCGCCCCCTCAGCCATCCCATAATTATTGTTAGGAGTCACAGCCACACTCCAACTCTCATTTGCCACAAGCTCATTTCTTTTCATTGTCAAGACAGAATGATTCACAAATCCGTCACTGTACATCTGCGATATCTGCGCCGCAGATAATGAGCGATTGAATATCATCACTTCATCTATCGTGCCGTTGAAAACATACTCGCCCGCCGCCCCCGAACCTATTACCAGAGGGTAGGTATTTGCCGGTTGGTTGAATGTCTGTGAGGAAGTATTTTGCAAAACACCATTCTGGTAGAATTTAATATTTGTTCCGTCCCATGTCGCCACTATGTGATACCAGTTTCCTGCAGTCATGGCACTGCCAACAACCGATATGCTGGCGCTTCCGCCAGTGGTCTTTGCGTAATATATCTCCGGAATCCCGTTGGTTCTTACAAAGAAGCTATAAACATCACCGGCAGCATCCAATCTCCCCTTCGATAAAGGAGTCATATAAGCATTAACAACCGACGGCCTTATCCAGGCAGATATTGTTCCAACACTTGTTAAATCCAAACTGTTGGAATCACTCACAGAGATATTATCGTTTATCCCGTCGAACACATAAGCTCCTCCAACTTTTCCGGAAGAAGTCCAAGTGGGAGCATATGCCGCAGCTCCTCCGCCGAGAGTTCCATTATTGCCAAATGTGCTGTAATCTCTTATTGCACCGCTCGTAGTCGTGCTTATAGGACTCTCAAATGGCATGTTCAGCACTGCAAGGCTCGTCCCGTTGACTCTCCAGTCAGTTATATTCAATGCACGGCTCGAATTGGTAATATTGATAATCCATGCATTCAGGTCTCTGTTAGTTGTATTCGTGCCATCCGTGCTGTTCAGGATAACTTGGGTAATCTGAGGAATAGGAGAATTCAAAATCGTGAGATTGTTGCTCAGAACGGTTGGGCTTTCAAAAGTCCCATTAGTTAGAGTACCTGCCACAGACCAGACATCTCCAACCTTAAGCTCATTATTGTTTATGACTGTTGAATGCCTGCTCGCACTTCCATCATTGTACATCTGCACTATCTGCGCCGCAGATAACGAGCGGTTGAATATTATTATCTCATCAATTGTCCCATTCGAAAATGTAGATGCCCCCACTCTCCTGCCGATAGTAAGAGAATCTGCATTGTTCGTGATGGCAGTGGAAGCATATGATGTTGAAGCCGTCTGCAACGCTCCGTCATAATATACTTTAACTTTGTCAGAACTGCTCGTATTAAATACAACAACATAGTAATGCCATGCGCCATCGGTAGCTAACGAAACCCTTTCAAAATTGCCTGCCTGCCCAATGAAGTCTAACACACTCGCGCCGCCCGAGTGATAGAACTCAAACCCATTTGTCTGATCCCACGTAGTAGCTTTCTTGCTTATCTCAAATGCTGTTTTGCCCGCCGAACTCGCCTTCGCCCACAAAGATATTGTGAATCCATCGCTTAGCCTTATGTTAGACGAATCGCTTACTGAAATGTAATCATCAGCTCCATCAAAGATATAAGCCCCTCCAACTCTTCCTGAAGAATTCCAGGTGGGGGCGCTTGCCGAGACTCCGCCGCCAAGAGTACCATTATTCATGAAGGTACTATAATCTCTTACAAGCGCGCCTGAAACATCACTTACATTTGTATCAAACGGCATATTAAGCAAAGCAAGGCTTGTTCCATTGAGCCGCCAGTCCGTTATATTTTGTATGCTTCTTCCAGACCAGTGTGCATACACACCGATAGAAAGAATAAGATTTGCATGAGTATCATTTGCCAGAGGGTCAGCACTGTTCAAAACCAATGAAGATATGTTCAAGCCAGGCATTCTTGTATCAACCGTAAGAGTCCTGTTGTGCGCTTCTTCTATCCCTGTATTCAGATAATTGCCTGCCAAATCAAACACCTCCCAGAACCAGCTGTAGAATCCATCAGCCATCCACACAATTATGCTAACCGTTGCCTGTGTAACTCCGCCCAAATCAAACGTAGTCCTATTGTACAATCCAGTAGTATTGTAAATATTAAGAGTCGCGTTAACAAGCCCTGCAGGCGAAGAGACATCTAGGGTGAAGTTCACATTCGAATCATTTGTCTGCCAGTCATCAACCGGACTTGCCGTGACGTTTATCGGGAAGGCGAGTACAGTCAGATTATTGCTCAAGACAGTTATTCCATCAGAAGAAGCATCTCTTCCGTCATTCGGCGTCACCGCAACACTCCAATTCTCCCCCACATTAAACTCGCCATTGCTAAGAACATCAATTGACTTGCCTGCAAGCCCGTTCTGATAATCCAGTCTAATCTGATTCAAACTCAAAACGCGATTGTAAACTTTGACTTCATCAAGTCTTCCAATATACTTGCCATAATAATCTGCAGAAGTGATTCCCCCTATTCTCAACGGATTGTTGAATGTTTCAGAATGCACATTACTCGTGCCATTCAAAATTCCATTAACATAGATTACGCTCCTCGAGCCATTATATGTAAGTGCAACATGAGCCCAACTATTTAAGCTAATTGTGGCTGTCGAAACAAAATTATTCCCTCCTCCATAAAAAGTCTGTATATTGCTGTTGTAATATGACATCGACCCGAAGTTAGACGAGGAGGAGTAAGAATTTCCAAGTATATCCCTGTTGCCCGATGTAGGATACATCCAGAACTCTATCGTATAACTTGCCCCTATGTTAGCGCTTGAAACATCAACATAATCTCCCCCATCAAAGATATAAGCCCCTCCAACCTTCCCGCTGTTTGTCCAACTTGGAGCAGCAGCGCCTGCCCCAACTGTTCCGCCAATGTTCTGGCTGCTATAGCCTCTTACTGAACTGCTTCCATACACGCTGGTCGTATTTGTCTCAAACGGCAGATAGATTGGAGCGATACTTGCCCCGTTTACTCTCCAGTCAGTTATGTTTACTATAGTCGGCTCGTCATTCTCAACATTGAGATTCAAATCTGTCACATTTACGACAAACGAAGTGAGATTTCCTCTCGTATGATTATAGATATTGGTTCCGTTCAAAACAACTTTTTGAATCGCAGGCGCAAAGTTGAATCTTGAGACATTTGTCCTGAGTGTGTATGTGTAATTGTAATTCCTGCCGTAGCTGTCCCAGAAAGTTGCATTCACCGTGTTGTTAAGTGTAGTTCCCCTGTTTGTGCTCTCATTTACAATAACAGAGATATTTATCTCGTACAAATTATTCTGGAGCAGGTCGCCCAAATTAAAGACATTGTTACCAGCACTCGGTGCAGGGCTCGAGCTCACAAAGTTCACTCCCAAAGGATAATACTCTGTTATCACGACACTATGCATCGTGTCATTCCCGAAGTTCGCAAACCATATCGTATAATTTAGCTTGTTGCTGATGCTTGTATTGCCGATTGGATTTGCACTTCCAGTCTTAACTAATGAATTATCTGAAAGTGAGTAAGTTGTGAATCCTGTTACATTGAATTTGTAAACTCCATTCGTATAACTTTTAACATTGCATATGCTTACAGGGCACAAGACACCCGAACCGCTATCAGATGTATCTATAAGCACCGCAGGATAGAACGAATTAACCCCAAGAAATGTTATCTCCGCTGACTGATTCATGCTGGGAAGCTGATTCGAATAAAGAGTAATACTCTTGTTGGCTATGATAAACTGGGGAGCAATCACACTCAATGAAGTATTAACATTTATTATTCCGGGGAACTGCGCAGAACCATACCTATTCATAAAGGTCGTATTGATAATCTTTGAGGAGTTATCAAGACCGGTTATCCAAAGCCACTGATTGCTCGAATTAACATAAATAGTGTTGCCAACCAGAGTGCTGCTATTGGCCATATACAATCCCATGCCATAGCCATTGACAAGGAAAGTTATGTTGTTATAGGCGATTGTAGTGTTCACGATGCGTGAAGGCCAGGCATGCCATCCTATCCCATAATTCCACATATTGGATGGGTTTGAAGCATTGCCACTAACAATGATGTTATTCAAGCTTATGTTGTTATTGTATGCCATATCCCAACTATTGTAGCCGGATATTGCAATCCCCGAATTCTGCGACGTCTCGCCATAAACTGTTACGTTGTTATTTGCAATAGTTGAGTTCACTATGTAATCCTGTGCATAAATTCCTATTGTCTGAGAGCTTCCACTAACCAAAATCCTGTTTCCAGTAATATTCGCAAAGTAAGGATAGAAGTAGCCCCCTCCAGTCGTTCCCGTTGTAGAAATCCCCTGCCCATAGGTAGTAGTATTGATTGAGATGTCATTGTCCGCAATAAGCATGCTTGAGCCAATATCTGCCAAACTTATGCCGTAAGCCCCTCCATACCAAGAAGCAACTTTCATAATCCTATTTCTCGTTATGTTGCCAGTAGTGTTAACCGATGTATACGAACCTACGGGTCTAACATATATTGCGGTGTCTGTCCCGTATATATCTCCCATTCCAAAAAGAATTGTATTATTGTCAATGACCGTGCTAACAGGCCTGAAGTTCTCATAGGGTGAAACGCTAATTGCATCTCCATTAGCCCTGATATTATTGTGCTGTATGCGGGCATTAACGCTGTTCCATCCAATCGGCAGGGCGCTGGCATAAGGTACGGAGCTATTGAAGTCCATATCATTATATTCTATTGTCACGTTTTCACACCCAGAATCGCACCATATGCCCACTCCTGTGCCATACCTCGCAGTCATGTTATTGCGGGATATATTTGAATTTGCTCCCGACCTCTCAATCAATACGCAGCTGCTAACTGCCTGTCTGCCGCCGCACATAATTGTATTATTGACAATCTGCGCATAACTTTCATCCCTAGCAAACTGTAAGGCATAACTATTGGTAGCAGAACCCCAGGCAGATATGTAATTGTTGCTTATCGTAAAGTTCTGGCAATCATTAGCTGACGTGCCGCACAAGAAACCATAAATTCCCACATTCCCATCGACCCTGTCGCCGCTGTCATCAGTCATTATCCTGTTTCTGTCTATGAGAACTCCAACCATATTCGGCCCGTCAAACTGATTGTTAAAGAAACTGATGCCATAGTTGCTTCCGCTGCCATAGGTGCCATATGAATAATTAGTTGAATTTGTCTTTATCTCATTGTTAGTTATGTTGAGATAGTCGTTGCCGCCAAAAACCCATACACCAACATTCCCACCAAGCCCGTTAGTAGATATATTATTCCCATCTATCACTCCATACTTGCTAACCTGCCACATTACTGCCGCAGAATAAACCCTCCCGCTTGTCCCATTTGAAAATATACTATTGCCGGCAACGCGCACACCATCAGAAGAATGGACAAGCACCCCGCCGGAAGTGTATAGGTGGCCTAAGAAATCAGTATGCCCTGAAAACTCAAAATCAATTTTGTTGTCGGTTATGTTTGTATTGCCAGAAAGCAAAACCATTATGCCTGGCCTGCCCCAATCACCATTAAGGAGAGGCGAGGTAGAAGTAAGATTGCCATTGACATCAATTGTGTTGTTGAAAATAGTGCTTGAACCAGAATAATATAGATTCACAGCACTTCTCAATTGAGTGGTTATGTTGTTATTTGCTATCGTATTGTTCGGAGAATAAGTCAGGTTTAACCCTCCGAAAAGAAGAATGTTATTGCTGAATATATTACTATTTGAATTATCCGCCTGCACATTAGTGAAACTCGCGCTGCTCGTGAGATTGTTCCCGTCCATAAGATTATACGAGGAATAATTGAAGAATACCGTCCTCGCACTTGAGGAATTAAAAACTGTCACGTCACTCGCACTGATAGTGCTATTTATGGTATTCTTCCAGTAAACCCCCTGGGTCACCCTTGAAGCACTAATATTTGTAATCAGGCTGAAGTTGGCGCTCTCAAAGCTGACTGCAGTTGTAAAGTTTGAGATATTGCAGTTCTTTATGGTGGCATTCAAAGTTGCATTGACAAATATCCCAATTCCGCTGCCGCTCCCGATAATTTTATACCCATTGCAGTCAAGAGTAACATTATCTTCTGTTATGCTATAGCAATCGCCGCTCGCCAAAACATCTCCCTTAAGAACATATGTGCCATCCTTGTCAAATTCCCTGCAGACTTCAGCTTCCCGCGCCCCATAAGTCGTAAAGCTGCTCGCATTAAACACAAACACTCCGCTGCCAGGACTATAGTGTATATCGTTGCACCCTGAAGCCGGGCAATCCACGAACACACTGCTGTCCGCAGAATCAATAATAGGAACAGCGCCATATAGAGAAAGCCCTTTGATTGTAATTATTGCGCTCTTATTCAGCTGGACTCCGAGACTATCAGCACTATTAACCATTGTTGAATTAAGAGAAATATTCACAACCTTGGACAAATTTGTCTCTGATGTGAGATTTATTGGCTGGGAGTATTCTATGTCTCCGTAAGGTTCACTTACATATAAAGGACTGCCCCCATTCAGGTAACTATTGCCAAAAAGATTAGATAATGCCCCATAAAGCGCCACACCCGAACTACTGTAATTAAGATTATTGTTTGTGAAATTGTTAGACTTCGAATCAGAAACACGAATCGCATCAGAATAATCGCTGGAAGCAGTTACATTATTGTTTGAGATTTTATTTGCATCTGAAGAATCCTCAAGGACTATCCCGTGACTCTGAGTTTTGGAAGCACTTCCTCCAGACGATATGACATTGCTGTCAATCAAGTTGCCGCTGCTCAATCCTGTATAACGATTGTAAGAGAATGAAAGCAATCTCAACCCCTGATATCTGGTTCTCCCTGAACCAGATGCCGAACAGCTCAGGATATTTTCTCCAATAACAAAATAATTGCCAGGAATAGTATAACGCACCCAGCCCCCGCACATGTTATCAGCATATGCATCGAAAATCCTGTTGCCGTTCAAATCACAATAGAAGTCCTCCCCTCCCAAAACCTCTATTGTGCCATTGTCCACACTATCACTCATCGTGAAATTAAGGAAAGTTCCGCCAGCGAAGAACTTTCCATGAACATGACAGCCCCCGCTAGTTCCAAGCAGGCTGGGACAACTAACACCAGCAGCACAAACACTGCATGAGTTCACATTTGATTGAGAAACACAACTACTGTCGAAAGCAATGGTCATTAAAAATGGGCCAAAACGTGTTCTGGTAGAGGTATATTTAACCAGCGTGCCCGCTTTAGAACCGCCAGACTTTGGAGCAAGATAAATTCCATAGTTGCCTGTCTGCCCGCCAGTAGCAATAGTGTTATTAGCAATTGCGTTGCCGGCAGAACCCCGAACCATTATGCCATAGTTGTCGCTAGTCCCATTAGTCATAATGCTATTATTAATCACAGCCGATGATGTTGCATTATACAGCAAAATTCCATATCCGTTGCTGCCCGATGAACTGCCCTTTACAAACGTGCAGTTCCTTATAGTGATGTTTTGCACACTGCTCGCATTCACACCAAAACTGTAATCCCCGCCGCCAGTGCCATAAGTTATAGTATGCCCTTTGCAATTAAGCACGACGTTGCTTGTATTCATGAAGAAACAAGTTCCAGAACTGCTGAAATCCTCAGATATAATAGTGCTTTCATTTACGGTGCCGCAATCATAAATTTTTGCGCCGTACTCTGCAGCCTTGTAAGTAGTGAATCCGGTTACATTAAACACAAAAGTCCCATTTGTCGAATTGTAGCTTACTATATTGCATCTCGGCGGATTGCATGCCGAAAAACGCCCCCCCTCTTCAGCCACTATTGCAGTGGCATTCGCAAGCCTAAGATCAAGAAGAGTTACTTGCGCGCTTGTATTCAAAAATGGCAGCACACTACTATTAACATAAACCCTATTGTAAGATAAATTAAGTCTGTGGCTATATATTGAAGGATAATAATTCGTAGAGCTATTCATAACAAATGAATCCCCGTATATTAAGCTGGCGTTCTCAGCTACAAAAGTTGTATTTGTGAAGTTCAACGCAGAATTATTGCCATTCACATTAATCCAGTGAAGCTCGCCATCCTTTCTGGCTATTCGGGTGGAAATAAATTGAGTGTTATTTGTATTAGTAATAAAAATTGGATTTGTGCTGTACTGGTTAGGGTCTTCAGAAAGCAAGAGTGTCGCGCCCCTTATTGTATTATTCACAGACATATATCCATTAAAGTCATGACCAATTTTAATCTTGTAATCTCCCCCATAGACAACTGTGTTTGTAATGTTATTATTATGGCATAAATACGTCAACCACACACCATCATCCGAGCCCCTCAAATAGAGAGTATTATTCTCTATATTCAAACTAGTCACTGCACTAAGAAGAAAAGCAAGACCAGTTGTCATGGCCCCATTGCATGAGGGATATGAAGAACTGTTCAAATAGAATATATTATTTACAATTGAAGAACCATAACTGAAATATGTACTCCCCCCATAAATACCAAAATGAGCTCCATAACCCTCACCACGGAGTATGCAATTCTTGATAGTGTAATTGACAGGGTCATTAGGGCTGATCCACTGGGAGGTCACATAGATATCTGAAGAGTATGCACCGGGAGCACAGCCTCCAGTTGAATTCAAATTATAAGTATTAGTCCTAATTGTATGCCCGTTGCAATCAAGCATGATATCTCTATTATAATGCCCGCTCAAATTGGCCGCAATCCCTGCATTAATCATAACCGCATAGCCATTTGTCACATTGTATGAGCAGTCCATGTCACTGCCCAAAACAACACTCTCATTGACAATTTCTCCGCAACTGAGATTTCTTAAGAGGGGAAGGGGACCCTCCTGCGCGGCATAGGTCGTGAAGTTACTTACGTTGAATATGAACACGCCCGTTGCAGGATTGTAGCTTATATTATTACACCGGGGGGCCTCACAAACATAGAACACACCACTGTCATTATAATCCACAGCAGCCCGGGCATTGCGAAAAGAAAGCCCCCTCAGCGTAACTTCCGCGGGCCTTTCCATATAACCAATATTCCTCAGATTAGTCGTGTTGAAGAAGACATTGTTGTGTGAAATTACAAAATCCCTGAACCCTAGGAAATCTTCCGAAGACGGAATGTCATTGCTCAGATTAAACCAATAGAACCTCACAGAATCATTGCCGCTCACGAAAGTTGTATTTATGAAACTAAGATTATATAAAGACTGCCCAGGATAGAGCCATACCCCGCCCATTGCGCTGATATTTGTTTTTTCAAATATATTATGATAGAAAATCTCTCCGCCAGTCACGGTCGCATAAATTATTTCCCCCCCATTCACTGCCCCTGCCCCCGCGGTTATACGATTGTATGAGAAGATATTTGTACTAGCTGCACCATAAGATTTCCCATCCAATATCAGACCCTGCCCCCGCACGACTTTTATTAAGTTACCTGTGACATTATAGCCGCCAATAGTTGACTCCAGCATCAATCCATCATCATTGCCTGTGCTGGTAAAGTTGTTATTTACAATTGTAAGATTTGGATCGACATTGTAATTCAGTGGTTCATCTACCTTCATGCAATATCCCCTCTCCCCACTTGAAGTTAAACTGGTTGAAACATTGTTCACACCGCCGCCAGTGATGTTATGGAACAATATTCCCTGATTATTTCCATTAGTTCCACTCCCCTTAATGATGCAATTCTTAACTGTCACATTAGTAAGATTGGCAGCGAATATTGCAAGATTAAAGTCATTGAATCCCGGAACAAAATTAAGATTTATCGTATGCCCGGCGCAGTCAAGCACGACATCGCTTGCAGTAATTCTTAAGCATGTCGCATTCGTCCCAACACTCAAGTCAGAAGTAATAGTGCCACTTGAAGCCACATCCCCGCAGGCAGATATATCAGGGTCAACAACATAGTCAAATTCAACACTTCCATTTTTAACAAGCAGGTCAAATGTATCCTGAGATTCAGTCAGATTTGTAAGGTAAACCTTGTATTCCTTATCATCAGAGATAGCTCCAANTTCCAGAGCTATTGCTTCTTGCATAAATTGTTATGTCCTTGCTGCTTGTTAAATTCTGCCTGAAAGTTACCCTCAGATAATGAGAATCAGGAATCTCTTTCCAAACATCATCTCTTGCACTAACTTCCAAATAGGCATCCTCAACAAAAGTCCTGTTCTCATCAAGATGCTCCGCCTTGGCTATTAATATAATCTCAAAAGTCTGGTCTGAAAGGTGAGGCGTTATCCACTCCACATAATCAATCATCCCATTCCCATTAGAATCAGAGGCATTAAATGGAACATAACTCCTGTTCTCAACCCAATAAACCTTTATCTCAGCTGCCTTAGCAACAGATACTTTTTCCGAAACTGTTGCAAAAGAAACAATATCAGTATAATTAAGCTCACTCGGCCCTGAAATAACAACTCTCTTCCCATAGGCAGTTTCGCTTTCAGTAGCAGTCGGAGCTTCAGTATAATATTCCACAATATAGTTTGTCGCATTCTCATCCAAAACGACTTCAAGAGAATTGGCAACAACTGCATCACCAGAACTCTCAACAGCCCTTCCAGTTATCTTGCTGAATATTTTCTTGAAAAATGAAACAAACCATGAATCCTTCTTCAAATCAATTCGCGCAGTAACCTGGGCAGTTATCAGAGAAGGTTTAACATCTACCACTTCGCCGGATTCAGCTACTTTCCTTACAGTTACGTCCTCTGCACTCAAAGGAATCTCAATTGTTACATTTTCAGGGTTCTCAAGCGAAACATTCTTTGTCCATTTTACCGGCTGCCCCAATCTTATAACTCCTCTCGATGTTTCTACTGTAACAACCGTCTCATTAACAACAAGAGTTTCATTTCCTATTGTATCATTGAAGAAGCTTTCATTCGTAACAGGAATTTCAGGGATAGTTTCATTAAAAGTCTCGTTCAAACTTGCATTTTCACCGCCAGTGCCTCCAGCGCCCTCATCAGGAGCAGCTATCTGCTCGCTCGCAGAAGCAATAACAGAATTATCATAAACAAGCTGCACCGAAAGTTGCCCTGTTTGAGCAGCCAAACCCAGCTTGGAAACATCAACACTCAAAGTCAGTTCCTGGCCGCCAATATAATCCTGCCCAAAGCCCTCTTCGCTAACAGAATAATCTGTAGAAACCTTGGCATCATTTCCAGAAACACTTAAATCAACATTCCCATCTCCAATTGCCTCATTATTAGCCTTTACGCTCCCGGAAACAAGTTCTGCGTTCTGTCCGTCTTCAAGTGTATAGCTAAAATCATTATCCTTGCTCGCGCTTCCAGAAACAATAAATTCATTCTCAGAAACCGTGCCTCCAGTTATTGGGCTTTCACTCCCCTGCTCAGAAGAACCCCCCTCTGCGCTGCCTGTCCCTGCTTCAGTATTATCAGATAATTCTTCTCCAGGAATCCCCTCATCAGGATTTGCAGTCTCAGGAGAAGAATTTTCAGCAGGAAGAGAGCCATTTTCACTTCCCCCAGGATTGGCATTATTACCATTGCTAATCTTAAGCTCAAAATCAACTGTTGGATAGTTTACTCTACTTCCAATCAAGCCGTATCCAGAGCCGTTTCCTGATAGGGATGCTCCTTCAGCATAGAAATTCCCCGAAGAAAGAGAAGCAGAATCAACAAGCCCGGAGAGTAAAAACTCCTTGCTCTCCCCCCCGAGACTAACTAAAACTTTTAAATTTGCAGGAATTAACTCCCCCTGCTTCAGGTTAAATCTCAGGAATCCGGAAAGGGGCTCTCCTTTGGCATATTGGGTTTCCATGGCAAGGCTTACCTTTCCGGTTGGCTGAGTATGATTAATCAAAAACACAAGAGCAACAACAATCATCAGCAAAGCCAGCGTTACATAAAAAGCTGGTTTTACTCTACTAAAATTTCCAAAGAAACTTGGTTTGTGCTGGGCATTATACTCTTCGGCAGTCACATATCTTTTCTTTACTTTGTTTCCTTCACGATAAGATTCGTAGAAATACGGCCCGTATTTTCTGCCATTTCTCCAAATATACTTTGTATGTACCATGAAACCCTTTTTTAGCCAAATCTAAGTGCAAATTTTAATATTTAAACGTTACTCTACACAAAATTTCATGTTTACTCTACCAAAATCAGGCAAAATCAGGCAAAAAAACCCCGCTTTTTAATTCCTGAATCAACAATCTGGAACTCGAGCTCTTTCTCAGGCAAACTTCTATGTTTTCTTAGATAAGCAACCCTTTTTCCCTTTTCATTAACAAGCTCTATCAGGCATTTTCCCCAATATTTCAAAATATCCCCCCCAACCATTTTCATTGAGTCTTCCCATCTGTAAACCTGATTTGTCACAAGAACGGGAATATTTTGTTTCCGGGCTATCTCCGCAAGTACTCTTAACTGCCTTGCAAGCTCTGAGTTTATTTTCCTCATTTCCTCGTCGTCTTTCTCGCGGGCAGCTGCAAAATCAAGCCTGTAAAGTATTGTCATTCCGTCAACAATAATCAACCCAACTTCATCCTTCAGGCTCTTCAGCAGTTCGTCAAATGCCTTTTTTTGCTCTACAAAATTAGTCGGTTTCAGAAGCAGGATATTCTTCAGGGTTTCCTGATAACCCTCGCCAGCCAATTGCCTGACTCTTTCTACACTGAATCCCCCTTCCGTGTCCATAAAAATCACCTTTTTCCCCTTTTTCGCCTGAGAAACCGCTGCCAGCAGGCAAAAATTAGTCTTCCCTGTCCCTGAACCTCCATAAACCACGCTGATTATGTCGCTGTCATAGCCTCCGTAAAGCCACTTATTCAGCTCATAGCTCCCCGCAGAAATCTTCCCAAAATCACTCATAAATTAACCTATAAATCGCCCTATAAAAAGAATTATATACTCGGGTTAAACCCCGGACACCAATTGCTCCCCTCGCCCCTGTCCAAACCTCAATAACCCGGGGATTATTGCCCCTGTCAACCAATCAAATCGAGAGGTACATTAATTCTCACCCAATAGAATTAAATCTACTTCTTCAAAGCGCCGACAATCTTATCGCAATCCCTGTTTATTGCCTCAACAGCATCGGCAACAGCCTTCTTGACAGTCTTTCCCGAACTCTCTATCTTGAATATGACCGGCTTTGAAGGATGCTCCCTTCTCCATGCTGCAAATTCTATGCTCTCCTTGTTCAGATAAACCCTCAAAATCTCTGCCACAGTCAGGCTGTCTATCTTCAGTTCAACAGAATTTTTATCCTGCTTAAGAATCTCCACATTCATAAAATGAAAGGCAAAAATCAATTTATAAAGTTTGCTGTTTGGAAATCAAACTTTATACTTGAGAAATAATTGCCAATTTCTCATTGTATAAACTTTACCCCTGGTAAAGTTTACTTGAGATAACAATCTCATTGTAAAGTTTGCTGTTTGGAATCAGAGCTTGCTTATGTCTATATCCTTGCCATTGGCGGACAAGTCAAGAACTTCCTTGCCGTCCTTCTTCTCACCCTCTTTTGCTTCTTTCCTAGCACCTTCTTTGGCATCATTTTCACCCACCAAACTCACTGCATCTCTATTCCCGGAATGCTCCTTCTCTGTCCTCCTTGCGGCTATCCTGCCTGCAAAATCAATAGGCTGCCTCAAAGGTCTATTTGAAGGAACACTCGCCACCTTATTCTTCCTGAGGCTGATTCCGTAAAAACTTTCAAGCTTGTTTACAAGAACAAAATTGCTCATTGGCAAAACCCCGTTTTCTATCATCTTTATGTTCAATTCGCTCTCGCCGATAGACTCGCCAAGCTTCTTTCTTGTCAATCCCTTTGCCTTCCTCTTCTCTACAAGCATCCAATGAAAATTCTCAACCAATTCCTTCTGCAGCTCGCTCTCTTTTGATTTAAGCGGCTTCCTCAAATCTTCCATCCCTATAAAACCCTTGTTTTTTCTTCCTTCCTCCTCCTTTTTCTCCATCGGAGTCAGCGCAGCAGGAGCTCCGGAAGAGCGTCTTAAAATCAATAAACCTTCCCTGCGGGCATAATCCTCTGTCACCTTTACAATCCTTCCTTCTTCTATTGCTTCAACCAACGCGGGCGGATTAGAATAACTTATCATAAAAATCATATAAAATGTGACTTTTTATTTATTGTTGTTATGGAAATCTCACTTCTTGGCAGCTGTTTTATTGCCCGAAAAGACAAAATTGTTCATTTCTTCAATAGTTACAATATCATCAACAATTTTTTTCTCATCAATAACTATGGAAGGAGTCTTCAAAACATTATAATTCTCCATAGCCAAGTCCACTGAAGCCAAATCAAGATTGCCCGCTATGGGAATCAAAAGAACCTCTCCAGGATGAGCATTCTTAACATCCAGAAGCATGTTTGAAAAGAATGTCTGCCTGGCTTTTACATCTACATCGTCCGAGCCATAATCAAAGAAATAAACAACTGTATGAAAACCCCCGCATCTCGATTTCAATTTAACACTTTCATCCCAAAGCATCATTCTCAATAAGTCATACCTTCTATGAAGAACAAGCATAACATCATTCGTAAATTTGCTTGAAGCTTCATAATCCTCGAGTTTCACAGCCTCAGAATATATCTTATCTGCAAATGCAAACGTGCTTTCAACTGCCAAATCACAGCTTATGTTGGAATCCCCGATAATCTTTGCTCTCATCTGCTCATCAAGCAGATTAACTTCAGAGCCAAGCAGATTAATCTCAACACTTGTTGCCCTCGAGCTCTCAAGATAGTACCCAAGCACAAGCCCTGCCGCAAAAACCACTATTGTGGCTATCAAAGCCTGCCAAAATACACTTTTGCTTCCATATGTTACCATTTGTAGTTCCCAACCAGCAGTTTATACGTCGAAACCACCAGTAAAAGAGGATAAACTGTAAGGTATACTAAGCTATAGAAAAGGAAGTTAAAAATGTTGCCCCGATGCGACTTTTGAAGTTTAACAGACCTAAGCCCGAATATTGTAAATCCTACTCCCAAAAAGAACAAAGCTATCCCGAAAAAGTTTAATATTGAAGGCGCAAAAGTCAAATCCTGCATGTGCAGTATGGAGCTGTCTGCATAAAGGGCATATCTCGTAGAAATATAGCTGATAATCAGCCTCCTTGCCCACAAATAGCCAAAAAGCCCTATTCCAAAAAGTCCCAAAAACATGGAGAACGTAAAGAAAGGCATAATAAATGCCCCAAGCATCCCCTTTCTCAGGAACAAAGACTTGTACTTCCATATGCACTGGTGCCCCCCCATATTCCATCTCACTCTCTGCCTGAACCACTTCCAGAACTTGCTCGGAGTCTCTGAATGAACGCTCGTTGCGAGGCACATTCTGGCTTTATAGCCGCGAGAAAGCATCCTCCATACTATCTCTATGTCCTGCGTCATGTTCTTTGTGTCAAACATTCCCACTTCAAGAAGCACATCCTTCCTGTAAAGCGCAAAAGGCCCGGGGGTCACATAAACAGCGTCTACAAAATCAAGAAGCTTCCTGCTCCATGCAATTACTGCATATTCAATTGCCTGCAGCCTCTGCATGAAGTTTTTAGGCTCTCTCGCAAGAACAGCGCACGTCACCCCGCCGACAGTCTTGTCCTCCTGCAGAAACCCAATCATTTTTTTCAGAGCATCCCTGTCCGGGGTAGAGTCGTCATCCGCAACCGCAATATAATCATATTTTGCAGCCTTTATCCCTATGTTTGTAGGCTCAGCTGCCTTTCCAGAATTTCTCCTGTTCACAATAACCCTTACATTACCATACTTTCTTGCGTACCTCCGGGCAATTGAAACACTATCATCTATAGATTTGTCATCTACTACTATTATCTCAAACATGTTTCTCGGGTAATCCAAATTTTCAAGAGATTCTATTGTACTTCCAATACGCTTTTCGGCGTTATAGCAGGGAAGAACTATGCTCACAGGCTCTATTCTTCCCTTCGGATAATGAAACATCTCGTCCTTATTCCTTGCATAAACAAGAAGGAGAAGGCTTGTCATATAAAGCCCCACAAACATATAAAAAAAGAACACGAAATCAACAAAACTAATCTGCATCTTAACTTCCTATGAGTTTGCGCTCATCCCTTTCTCTCCAGGGCCCAAATTTTGTTCTTTCACCCCAGATTTTTCCCCGCCCACTTCAGCGATTCCTTCATTTTTCTCCACTATCTCAAAATTATTCTCGTCAGCCTTTCCAGTTAAGCTAAAATAATCAAAAAAACTCTCATTCAATGTAAGTTCTGCTGTATGCCCCATCTTCTTCTTGTTTATTAAACTTCTTTCAACAAAATTCTTTATATGTTCATAAGCCTTGTTGCCTCTTATCTTTACCACAACAGACTGCTTCATCGGCTGCTTGTATGCAATCAATGCAAGAGTCTCCTGCTCAGCCTTGGTAAATTCAGAATTTCCCCCCGCGAGCCTGTTCACCATCCATGCATACTGCGAAGAGACATCCATCTTCCATAGATTATTTTTGTTTACTATTTCTATGCCCGCTTCCTTGTATTTATCGCACAAATCTTCCAATATTTTCTTCAAAAGAATCGGATTTACGTCTGTCAGAGCCACAAGCTCCTGCACGCTCATGAATTTTCCAGAGATAAACAAGGCCGCCTCCACTTTCCTTCTGTTTCCTTCATCTACTTCCCTGTCAATCTCCTCAACGCTTTCCTTGTTTAAATGCATACAAATACCTACAATAACTGTTTTAAAAAACTATTTGTAGAGTGAAATTAACAGCCCTTCTATAACCGCTGCAAGAATCAGCAGAGGTAAAACCAGCAAAACAAAGATTATCATTGAGTTTCTTGCTCTTCTGACAAGTTCTTTTCCCTTACTTCTTGAAAAAACAAACATCCCGAGCTTCAATCCCAGAGCCAGAGAAATAAAAACAGCAGGAATCTCAAAAACTCCGTGTGGCAGAATTCTCCATAACTCCTGCAATCCCTCCTTGCCTACAACACCATTTGCAACATAACCCAATATGAGCCCGTTGGAAAAAGCATTCACTACAGGAAATATCCCGAAGAAAATTCCCAAAATCAAGCCAATAAGTGAAGCCTTGATATTGTTTGCCAGGATGAAAATAATTATGCCCCAAGCGCTCAGGCCCTCAACCTTTCCAAGAATCTCCTTCAAAATATCGTCGAGAAATCCAAGCTGATTGGAATATGCAATTCCTGCAACAGCCCCCGCAACAAAAATCATTGCCACTGCAAAAATATAGCTCTTGCTCTCGGCAAGATATCTTGCAGCCTCTGCAATTTGTTCTTTGAAACTTGAGCTTTTCACTCTCTTATGCCTCATCTGAACAGCCTCTGCAGCATCGCCACCTTTTTCTTGTATTTAGCCCGAAGATATGCCCCATAAATCAAACCAGCAAGCAAACCCCCAAAATGAGCGACATTTCCCAAAGGAAGCCCTGCTCCAATTGAGGCAATCCACATTAAAATCAGCACAAGGGGTATCATGACAAATCCCGGAAGCGAAAAGAATGGCAGAAAAATTATGCTGAACCGCATCCTCGGAACAAGCACGACAAACAGCCCTGCAATTCCAAAGATTGCCCCCGAAGCCCCTACCATGTAAACATCGGGGCTCCCAAACACATTTGCCAAAAAGCCAAATCCAAAAAATCCTGCAAGCATTACGGAGAGAATTCCCGCAAACAGCCCTGCAATCAGGTAAAACACGATAAATCTTCTCCTCCCGATTATCTGCTCGCACAATCCCCCAAGTGAAATCAGCGCAAACATATTGACAAGCAGATGAAAAAAGCCCCCGTGCGCAAACATATGAGTCAAAATTGTCCAGGGATAAAGCCCATTCAGAAAATTGGATGCATTAAGCGCAAAATATTTTATATTTTCGGGATTTAATGCCAAAAGAAGGCTCTCAACTGCAAAACTAACAACACAAATGACAACAATCCACCAAACAGCAGACTTTTCCTTTAGGTTAATCATGTCAAAATTATCTTCTGAAGAAACTCTTTAATTTCGCCCCAAACTTGCTCAGTTTCCTGCCCTTCCTTCCTTTCCCGCCCCCCGATTTTTTCTTCTTTCTCTTCAGCTTTCTCAGCTCAATCTCCTTTTTTCTCTTCTTTACTGCCCTTTCCTTCGATTTTTTCTTGGCTTCTGCCCTCTGCTTCCTCGCCTTGACAACGCCTTCTTTCTTGACTATTATGCTCATCTCCTGTCCAATGCTCTTCAAAACCTCTTCCATCTTTGCAATCTCCCTCTCAAGATGCTCAATCTCCTTTCCCTTGTCCTTGAGCTGCAGGATTTCTCCGCATTCAGGGCAGGTATACTGATAAATCAGAGCATTCTCCTCATTTGACTCTATATTGCAGTTCGGGCAATGATAAAATCTCTCTGTCCTTTTTCTATTCAGTTGCTCGCTCATCTCCTTTACGTTTTTTTCCAGGTGTTCCCTGAACTTCATCAGCCCCTTGCCTGCATTAAGCGTCCAAAAATATGTGTACCATCCGCCCTTTTTCTTGTCCTTCTTCCTCATGAAGCTAACTATGCCTTCATCAGCGAGTTTGTAAAGTATATTCCTTGTCTGGTTTATAGTCAGCTTCAGTTTTTTTGCTATAAGGAACTCATTCACATTCTTCTTTTCATAAAGCAGGTCAACTATGCCCGAAGCATGCTGCCCTGCAATGGACGAGATGACATTTTTCAGAAGACTCACTTGCATATACTCTCTTAAAAAAATCCAATTAAAAACCTTTCTAATAGGTGTTACCATTATAGAATTAATAAAAAGCTATATAAATCAATTTAAAAATATAGCATTATGTTCTGGGATAAAAAAGAGGATAAGAAGGGACTGCCCGAGCTTCCTCCGCTGAAATTTCCTAATATGCCTCCTGAGGAATCAAGAGAAGAAGAGGATATGGGGAGCCAATCGCCAATAAATGCGGCAGAATCTGAAGAACTTCCTGAATTGCCTGCAAAATTTAGCATTCCAAGAATAAGAGAGATGGAAGAGCCCATTCGGCCAATGACATTAGAAGCCAAATCATCCGCAAAGACAGAAGATGTCTATGTTAAGATAGAAAGATTCCATTCTGCAAGAAAGGCGCTCAACAGCGCACGCAATAAGCTGAAGGAAATGGATGAATTGATGAGAAAGATAAGAGAGACAAAGATGAGAGAAGAGCAGGAGCTCGCTTCCTGGGAAAAAGAGATTGAGACTATCAAATCAAAAGTAGAGGACGTCACAAACAATATCTTTGAGAAGGTAGAATGAGCGCAGAATATGTAAGACTGGCACCTTCTGAACAAACATACGGCGAGGCAGGCCTTTTGCAATCACAGCTCTCACTTCTTACAATGCTCCAGCAATATCAGGCATATGAAACTCTTAGGAAAGAAGAGCTTCTCCTCAAGCTTGAATTGAAGCGGGCGCTGACTGAAGCAAAAGAAAGCCTGGACAGTTTAAGCAACCTTCTCCCTGAATCAAAATTCCTTGAAGAGCAGGAAAAGAAAGAAAAAACAAGGGAAGAAATAATGGAAAAGATAGAAACCGCAGTCCAAACATCCAGAAAGAAAGAGTGGAAATACTGGAAAGAAAAAGAGCCAAAAGCCAAGGAAGAGGAGAAGAAAGAAGAACAACCCCCAATGAAAGAAAAAGAAGAGCCAAAATCATCTCTTGACAGGGAAATTGAAGAGATAAGGCAGAAACTCGAAAAGCTGCAGGCTTCTTAGAAAATCTTATAAATCAGCTTAATTCTAAACCCTTATGAAATTCAAGACAAGACAGGATATCATCAAAGCATACATAGAATTCTTCAGGAAAAAAGCCCACAAGGAGATTCCTTCAGCTTCCCTGATTCCAGAGAATGATCCTACCGTTCTCTTCACAACTGCCGGCATGCATCCTCTTGTGCCGTTCCTTTTGGGGCAGAAGCATCCACTAGGGAAAAGAATAGTAGACGTCCAAAAGTGCATCAGAACAGGAGACATAGATTCCGTCGGAGACAGCTATCATCACACTTTTTTTGAAATGATGGGAAACTGGAGCTTGGGCGATTATTTCAATAAAGAAGCGATAGAATGGAGTTTTGAACTAGCCACAAAAGTTCTTGGACTGGATAAAGAGAGAATAGCAGTAAGCGTTTTTGCAGGAGATAAGGACGCGCCAAAAGATGAGGATTCTGCAAAAACCTGGGAGTCGCTTGGAATTCCAAAAGAGAGAATTGTTTTTTTGCCGAAAGAAAATAATTGGTGGGAGCATCCAAGCAACAATACTCCATGCGGCCCATGCACAGAGATGTTTTATTGGAAAGACAACGAGGAAAAAGCCCCTAAAAAATTTAATCCTGACGATGAAAGATGGGTTGAAATCTGGAATGATGTATTGATGGGTTATACAAAAATCGCACCAGGCAAATATGCTGTGGCAAAGCAGAGAAATGTCGATAATGGAAGAGGTTTGGAAAGAATTCTTGCAGTTGTCAATGGATATGATGATAATTACCTGACTGATGTCTGGCAGCCAATTATAAAAGAAATAGAAAAAATATCAAAACAATCTTACAAGGACGAGAAAAACAAGAAAGCCATGAGAATAATAGCCGACCACATAAAAGCAGCAACTTTCATTCTCGGCGACGAAAGAGGAATCAAACCTTCAAACATCGGACAGGGCTATGTTCTTCGAAGGCTGATAAGAAGAGCAATTAGGTACGGAAAATTGCTCGGAATAAAAGATAACTTCACATCAAAAGTGGCAGATACAATAATTCCAATATATCCTGACTATCCAGAACTAAAGCACAACAAAAAATTCATTATTGAGCAATTAAACGAGGAAGAAACAAGATTCTCTGAAACTCTCGGGAATGGAATAGCAAAGTTCAGCAGCCTTTCAGCAAAAACAAAGGAAATTTCAGGAAAAGATGCATTCCTTTTGTTTCAGTCATTCGGATTCCCAATAGAAATGACGCAGGAGCTTGCAAAAGAGAACAAAATCAAAGTCAACATGAAAGAATACGAGGAAGAAGCAAAGAAGCACCAGGAATTAAGCAGAACAGCAAGCGCAGGAGTTTTCAAGTCAGGCTTGGCAGAACAATCAGAGACAACCAAAAGATTGCACACTGCAACCCACATGCTTGACGAAGCATTAAGGCGAGTTTTAAAAGACAAAAACATAAAGCAGAAAGGCTCAAACATCACTCCCGAAAGAACAAGATTTGACTTCAACTTCCCAAGAAAGTTGGAAAATAGCGAAATAAAAGAAATAGAAAACATCATAAATGAGAAAATAAAAGAAAAACTGGAAGTAAAGAGGGAAGAAATGCCTCTCAAGAAGGCAATAGAGTCGGGAGCGGGCTATCTTGCAACTGCCAAATACCCCGAAGTTGTCTCAGTCTACACAATAGAAGACAAAAAAGACAAGCGGGGCTTCTTCAGCAGGGAAATTTGCACAGGCCCGCATGTAAACAACACGTCCGAGCTGGGAAAATTCAAAATTGTCAAGGAAGAAGCAGTCGCAGCAGGAATAAGAAGAATCAAGGCAATTCTCGAATAAAAAGCAGAAAAAACCTTGGGCAGCAGACGCTTTTCAGCTGGGAAGCCTGGCAAAACCCTTCTCCCCAGTCATTCCGGCATAAACCGCACTATAAAAATAAGAAATATTTTTCTTAAACAATTCGTTGCTTTTTCTTGCGCCCTCGGAAGAATCCGGTTTTTTGTCGGATTTCTTCAAAAAAGAAACTTCTACATCGACTCGCCCGTCTCTTATGCAATAAGGTCCCCTTCCACGCATGAAGAAACCCAGAGAAGTCACTCTTAAAAGCACTCTTGTTCTCTAAAATATCTATCTCAGAAGCAGATAAGCCCCGATTCCCAAAGCCAGCAAAAGGCAATAAAGGGCAAACCATCTCAAATTCTTCCTTGAAGTCGCAACAAACCTAAGCATTAGATGTATTGTCAAAAGTCCGACGGCAAAAGCCAAAAGAGTAGCCCAGATAAGCGACGAAGGAAGTTTATTATTCCCTATTTCCAGAATAGAAGCACCGAATATCGCAGGAATAGCAAGCAGAAAAGAGAATTTTACAGCATCCTTCTCTTTCAAACCAGCAAGCAAACCAGAAGAAATAGTCGCCCCGCTCCTCGATATTCCGGGAAATATTGCAACAGCCTGCGCACACCCTATGAGCAGAGCCCCTCCAAAACCTAAATTTTCTAGATTTTTATTCAGTTTTCCAATATCAAGCGAAGCAATGAACAAAGCAAGAGAAGTTATTGCAAACCCCATTGCAACAACACCAATGCTCGAAAATGCAGCCTCAAAAAAGCTCTTAAACAAATATCCAATAATCGCTGCAGGAATTGAAGCAACAATAAGCAAAAGCCCAAGCCTAAAATTCGGGCTTTTAGTCTTAAATTTCAGAAAATCTTCAACAATATCGATAATGTCTTTCCCAAAATAAACAAAAACTGCCATCAAAGTCCCGAAGTGAAGAGCAACATCAAACATAAGCGTAGAATTATACTTTAGAAGCCCTGAAAAGAGCACAAGATGCCCGGAACTCGATACAGGAAGCCATTCAGTAAGCCCTTGAACAACTGCCAAAATCAAAGCAGATATTATTTCATTCATAAAAAGCACAAATAATATTTATTAATAAACCTAACCCAATACAACTTCAATTCCCAAACCTAATGCCTACTTCTTAGCCTTCTTCTGCGCAAGCTTCAGCCTGCAATCCCAGCAAAAAAGCGCGCCTTTTCGTTTCTGCGAGAATTCTTCCCCGCCATCACCGCTTTCTTCCCGGAAGTCATAGCTTGCATCGAAGATTCCTTCGCAAAGGACGCACATCGACGGCATCAAGCACCCTTGACATCTCATGGCAGAATGAATTAATTTTCATTTAAATATAAATTGCAATTCTCAAAAATTATTTTGCACAACACTCATGCTTATATACCGAGTTACCAGGAAGTTACAAACCTATAATCCAACTCAAGAGAGACAAAAAGAAGCCGGGATTATTTTGTCTTTCTTCTTGCGCCCTCAAATCCATTTTTCTGCCCAAGTTGCTCCCCGCATCTCAGATTCACTTGGTAATTCTAAAGAAGGAATGCTTAATCTTCAACAAGCCTGCACCACTCGCAAACATTTTCCTTGTGAACAGCAGGGCATTCGCCATTCAGAAGTTTTATAGCTTCATCAAAAATCTTTTTTGCATTTTCAGCATTAATCTCCATCTTCACAAGCCTAGTTTCAAAGACAACCTCTCCTGTCTCAAGCACTTTGTCAGGATAATAAAATAAAAGATAGCCGTAGTCCTCCGTTTCATACCCATTCTTCCGAAGCAAAAAGTTGTAAGCATCAAGCTGGTCCTGATAATGCTTGTGAGTATCCTCCTTTAGGGCATAACCTCTTGTCTTATAATCCAGAACAATAAGCTTCTTGCCTTTCACGAGAATATTATCAACCGCTCCTCGGAGAATATTTCCTTCCGAATCTTTCCACTGAATGCCCTTTCTGTTATTTCTCCATACATTGAGAAGCTCTTTCTCTTCTTCATCCTTTCCAAAGAGTTTCATATTCTCGCATTCCTTGTCCTTGCACAACTCAGGGGGCAATTTTCCCTTGTCCCTGAAATTATCAAAATGTTTCTTTAGCACAATATCCATTCCTGAAGGAAGCGACGGAAATATGCCCTCAGGGCGGGCCCATTTCTCATTCATCTCAAGCCAGAAGCATCTCGGGCAGTCTTTCATGAGCCCAAGAGACGATGGAGATAGCTTATAAGCCATAATGTTACAAAGAAAACCAGTATATAAATAATCTCCCCAACAAAATTAAAAAACCGAAACGCCCCGCAAAATCAAATATCAGATAATTCTAAAAGACAAAAAAGAAAAAAAGAAAAAATAAAATAAAATAAACCCTTTACTTCTTGCCCCAGGCAAGTATTCCAAGAACTACCAAATTCACAACAGGAATTATAAGGAATAGGCTTAGCCATCCAGGGAACTTTCTTCTTTTAGCAATTCTCCAGAAAAGCCAAATAGAAACAACCCAAAGCAATATGCTCAAGCCAGATACAGGAACAAGCAATACGAGCAATGCTAAAGTCCATAACCCGCTTACTCCCGCAATCTGCGTTATTAGATAAAAATTAATCACTGGTATCCAGGCCATCCAGGCATTTTGCGTTTTTGTTTTATTTGCAATAGTCATTAATGCAATAGCACAATAGACGTAAAGAATTGCCATAAGCACAAAAAAGACTACTCCCAGTGCAACAAGAAGAGCAACAACCCCTCCGCCCGCAACTCCGCCAAGAATGCTTCCCGCAAGCTCTGCAGTCAAATTTCCAACCATATTTTTTTACCTCCTTTCATCTCCATAAAATCATTAAAAACAATAAACTTTCAAAACTTATAAACCTCTCGTTTACTCAATATAAACCCCGGGCTTCCCCGGCTTCGCCTTTGCCGCTTTTTGGGAAGGGTCATGCTTCTCCTTGTCATTTACAGCAAAAACCTTCACATCAATTCCAATTCTCTTGCTCAAAACCTGAGCATCATACGAAGAAAGTTCATTCGGAACAACATAAAGATAAACCTTTTTGCCTTCCTTTCCGCTCTTCTCCTTAACAATCTTAAGCACATTCAGCACATCTGCGACCGTTTTCTCAACATTTTTCTCTTCCTCCTCAAATTTCTCATTTATCTTGCCCTCATCAACCTCTGGCCACGAAGAAACTGATACAAAACCCTTTCCGCCAATCTTCTCCCAAAGCTCTTCAGCAATATGCGGGCAGAAAACGCTCAAAATTTTAACAAAAGATTCTGCATCTTCCCTTGAAATCTCTTTTTCCTGCAGCAGGATATCTGCAAGCGCCCTTATTTTAATAACTGCAAGATTATAGCTGAAATTTTCTATGTTTTCATTAACCCCTTTTATTGCAAGATTGATTTTGCTTTCAACCCTTGGTGAAGACTTGCCCAGTTTTATCTTGGGAAAAGACTCTGCAACCCTTACAATAAACTTATGCATGCTGCCTATTCCAGTACTGCTCCACATTGAGTCTTTTTCTGCTGCAGCCATCGAGACAAGGAATATTCTCAATGTATCAGAGCTGTATTTTTCTGTCATATCCAATGGGTCAATTACATTTCCTCGCGATTTTGACATTACAAAACCGTCCTCGCCATGAATCATTCCTTGATTGAACAGATGTTGAGTGGGCTCATCGAATTTTATCAATCCCAAATCTCTCAAGAACTTTGTATAAAACCTGAAATAAATAAGATGCATGCACGCATGCTCTGCGCCCCCTATGTACATGTCAATAGGCATCCAATAAGCAGCTTTCTTGGGCTCAAAAATAGCCTTTTCATTATGGGCATCGCAATATCTGAGAAAATACCATGAAGAATTGACAAAAGTGTCCATGGTATCTGTCTCTCTTCTTGCCTTTCCAGAGCACTTCGGGCATTTTGTCTCAACAAATGGCTTATAATCAATCAGGGGATTCCTTTCGCTGGTGAATTTTATATCATCTGGTAAAACAACAGGCAAATCTTTCTCGTCAACAGGGACTATCCCGCACTTTTCGCAATAAACTATGGGGATTGGTGTTCCCCAGAACCTCTGCCTCGAAATAAGCCAGTCCCTGAGCTTGTAGTTTGTCGTCTTCCCGCCAAGTTTCTTTGCTGCAAGCGCATTTGTTATATGCTCCTGCGCTTCTACGCTCTCCAAATTATCAAAACCCTCTGAATTTATCAGGTTTCCAGGCCCGGTATAAGCTTCTTCCATTGTGTTGGAGCTCAACTTCTCATCCACAGGAGAGACAACAATCTTTATTGGTATCTTGTACTTCTTAGCGAACTCAAAATCTCTCTGGTCATGCGCAGGAACGGCCATTACCATCCCGCTCCCATAATCTGCAACAACAAAATTCCCCATCCAGACAGGAATCTTATCCCCTGTTAAAGGATTTTTAGCATAACTCCCGGTAAATACCCCTTCCTTCTCCAAATCCGCAGCATCTTTTTCGCTTGTTGACTTTATTTTTTTCAAAAATGCATCAATTTCCTTTTTCTGCCCCTTAGTCACAAGCTCCATAAGTTTTGGATGCTGCGCCGAAATCACCATAAATGTAACACCAAACAACGTATCAGCTCTTGTTGTAAATATTGGCCACTTCTCGCCATTTATCTCAAACAAAATCTCAGTTCCCTCCGATTTTCCAATCCAATTCTCCTGCATGGACTTTATTCTCTCAGGCCAAAACTCCAGTTTTTTAATGCACTCATAAAGTTCATCAGCATATTCCGTAATCTTAAAGAACCACTGCTCAAGATGCTTTATCTCTACATCAGTATCCTCATGCCTCCAGCACTTCCCATTATGCACCTGCTCATTCGCAAGCACAGTGTTGCACTTCGGGCACCAGTTGACAGGAGACTTCTTCTTATAAGCAAGCCCCCTCTTAAGCATCTGAAGAAAAATCCACTGGTCCCACTTGTAATAACTTGGTTTATGAGTCTCAACCATTCTTGTCCAGTCATAACTGAGCCCAAGAGCTTTCAGCTGTCGTATAAACATCTCTATGGCATCTTCTGTGAATTTTTTGGGATGTGACTTTGCCTTTATTGCCGCATTTTCAGCGGGCAGCCCGAAAGAATCAAAGCCTATCGGATGCAGGACATTATATCCCTGCATCCTCTTGTATCTTGCATAGATATCCCCCGCCGTATAATTGAAAGCATGCCCTATATGCAGCCCCGTTCCAGAAGGATAAGGATACATCTCAAGGCAATAGAATTTCTTCCTTTTCGTGTCATCATCAACCTCAAAGATTCCCTTATCAGCCCATTTTTTCTGCCATTTTTTTTCTATGGCAGAAAAATCAGCCTTTTTTTCATCACCTGCTTTTTCCGTTTTTGCCTTTCTCATCTTAGAAATCATCTTTTATCGAGTCGAGAATACCCCTCTTCCTCAACTGATTAACTGCAGAAGAATTGTACTTGAATATTATATCTCCCTTCTCATCATCATCAACCCAGGGAGTTATCAGAACTACATCTTTCGGCCTTAACCACAAAAATTTCTTGAATCTCCCAGGCACCCTGCAATTCCTCTTTTTTCCATCAGTGCCATGAACCTCCATCCTGTTCCCCCCAAATCTCTGTGTTACAACGCCAATAACCTCCCCCTTTCGAGGAATTCTCACTCGCACAGGAACCCCGGCCTCATCGCTTGCTGTCTCTCCTCCTTCATTTACCTCTTCAAACTCGCCAAATCCGCTCATGCAATTCAGAAATAATCCCTGTTTTTAAAGATGCTTGTTTTTTCTGAGCTCTGCCTCGCATTTCTTAATGTTATTTCCAAGAGACTTAATTCTTTCATCAAGCTTATTAATCATTTCTGAATCTTTAATTTTTTTCTTTCCATAAATGAGCTTCGTCCTGAGACGCCTCATTGCAAGAAGGCCGTCCTTTGTGCATCTCTTCCTTCTTTTGCTCAAAATGAGCCAGATAAGAGCAATAGCCGCAATTATAAAGCAAATAGCTGCAATCCATGGCCCTCTTTTCTCAAGGGCTTCCTGGGATGACGGACCAAGAGGCACGGCGGGCTCTTCCTGCACATTCACGCTGACATCAATAACTTTCTTTCCGTATTTAGTGCGCACGACGATTTCTCCCTTGTAAATCCCCTCAGCTAAGCCGGAAGGGGCATTAACAAAAAGAGTTATAACCTTCTCTTCCCCGGGCAGAAGCACAAATTCATTCTCAGAAAGCCTCACATCCAGACCCTCAAAACCGTTCAAATCAAGATTAAATTGAGTTCTTACTATTTCAGTGTTGGTTATTCTAATCTCAATTTGCCCGCCCCTGCCAATTGTAACATCAATATCTGCTTTTTCATGATCCAATGAAAAACCGCCTTCAGATTTGAGCGGATAGAGCCCTCCCCTGATTTCACCTGGAGCTTCTTCCCCGCCAATTTCAGCACCCGACACGATTGTATTTACTGTCCTGTTTGAAACTCCCCACGAATAATTGAATGCGCTGTCATAGCATTCAATATTCCAGATGAATGTAACATTTGCCAAATTAGTCAAATTAAATGCAGTTGTATTGCTTGTTCCAATCACACTCTGCGTCTGGTTCAAATGCCATGTGCCTGTTGCATTGTGCCACAATGAGCAGTTTGTTAAATTATAATCATCGCTAACACTTGCATTGAATGTTATGTTAAGGTATTGACCGGAATCATCCGCATAATCAGCAGGCGGATATGACAGAGTTACAGAAGGGGGATAATCCGTGCTGATTGTTATTGTTCTTTCTTCAGTCTGGTTTTTGTTGCTGCTGATGTCCACGCTGTATGCTGTGAACCTATGCACGCCCCCGCCCAAATTGGTAAAATTATTATAATACTGGCTGGCGGTTGCATTGTACAAAGCACTTATTTCCTGTTGCGTCAAGGACCTGTTGAAAATCAAGACTTCGTCTATTTTCCCATTAAGACCTCTGTCCAACTGAACCCTATTGCCAATGATTAAGTCGCCTTCGGGAGTTGCCGGGACTGCCCCGCTGTGAGTTTTTCTTACATCAAACACTCCGTTCCGGTAAATTATCGTATCAGTGCCATTGTATGTGCAAACAAAGTGAGTCCAATTATTCAGGGATGTCGAGCTGGATACAAGCCAGTCAAGAGCTCCAGTATGACATCTAAGAGCTGAATTTGCCGTGTCAAAGCGGATTCCATAAGAATTGCCCTTCTCAAAAACTCGCGCCAATGTATATGGGCGGCTGTATGGATAGACCCATAGGGATATTGTAATCTGATTCATGCCGCTCAAATAACCCCTGGAATCATTGACTGTAATGGCATCACTGGAATCTGTCGGCTCAAATGCCCTGCCAAACATGCCTGGCTGGGCAAGAGGTGATGAATCTAAAAGCGTAGCATTGTGACAAAGCAGCAAATCTTTGTCGAATTCAGCAAAAGTATAATGTCGATTAGAATCCGTTGAGCTAACGTTAACAAATATTGAATTTGTCGTCTGCGTGCTTGCGTTTGCAGGCGTTGGATTAGTGAAATTAATTATTGGCACAATCGTGTCCAATGTTATATTTCTTGTTTCTGTGATATTGGAGCCTCCCGCCATATCCAGCACTTCCCAGAACCAGCTGTAAACGCCATCAGCCAGCCATATCACAATGCCAACAGTCGCCTGAGTAATCCCCCCAAGAGTTATTGTTGTCTGGTTGTATAATCCGCTGGCATTGTATAAATAAAGAGTTGCACTGCTCAATCCAAGATTATCCGAAACATTTAATGTGAAATTAATTTCTGCCTGGTTCATTGCTGTTGCGTTTAAAGGAGCAAGTATTGTTGCATTTGGAGCCGTATTGTCAATTGTAAAAACCTCCGAGATGCCGAAAGAGCACAAGCCGTTAATGTCACAAACATCAACCCTTATTATGTAATTTCCATCTGAAGTCCCGACAGAATTCCATATGTAGCTTAAATTCAGCGAATTATTTGATTGTATCGATTTATTGTATGTTTCATCCGAATTTAACAGGGAGATATTATAGAATGAAATTGCGTAATTATTCGGGGATATTGCCTCCGTGTAATTTATGCTTATATTGCGGTTATAGCCCCCAACAAATGGATTATAAACAGAAGGGGCTATTGGAGGAAGCCCTCCCAATTCTAAAAGGTCCTTACTTACCACAGAGCAATTGCCGCTTCCAAGGAGGTCACTGGCGCAGGCATAATAATAAAATGAATCATTGCCGCTGAACTGATGGAAATGCACGTCCACAGTCGCAGACTCATTTTGCCAGCTGGCTCCGCCGTCAACTGACGCCTGTGTTGTATCTGCCCTTGATACGTTCGGGACGCTGTAATAAGCCCAGCTGTCTAAAGTTACGACGCGCATGATAATATAAGATGTTTGGGTGACTTTGACTGTCCCAATTTTTCCAGTGCCGGTATTTAACGCAAAGGGTATTATCTGATGGCTTGAATAAGGGGAATGAGTATGATTATATGTTGCTGTTGGCGCAAGAGTGTAAAAGTCAATGCAATTGCCCCCCGTTAAAACACTGCCGTTTACATAAGAGCTGTTGCAATAGTAAAACTTAAGAGAATTAGTTAAAGAAGAAGAATTAACCATTACTTCTAAATAATTATATTGTCTTGTATTGCTTATGTTGAAAAACCTTGTTTTAACTTTCCTTGTGGCATTCAATACGCCTTTATTGTGAAGAGTGGATTCCATTAAACGATCATCCAGATTGTATGATGCCGGATAAATCATATCAGGTTCTGCTGAAAATAACCAGGTTGAGGAAATATTTGTTCCAGATAGGGGCATGTATCCCAAAGTTGCTGTTCCGTTTATATAATAAGCAGTATCATCTAAAGATGAGTTGGATTTGTGATAGAGAAAAACAGATGAAGCGTTTACCCCGTCTGTATCAGTTATGTTATAAGTTATATTTACATTATTATTCACCTCTGCATTTAATGAATCCATATCTGCAGGAATCTGGGAATT
>PDVH01000011.1_pt1 | contig 61340 bp, 64 predicted proteins | sample 1369781 | NCBI WGS metagenome assembly PDVH01 (sample SAMN07795378, study PRJNA414565) | Alkali sediment metagenome, whole genome shotgun sequencing project. | isolation source: glacial lake sediment | place: Bosnia and Herzegovina: Donje Bare Lake | collected 2016-06
GGATGAAGCGCGATTGGCTACCATTGATTTCAGGTTGTGAAGCGAAAGCGACAGAACCCGGAAGATTCCCAGTTCGATTCTGGGCGGGGGGATTCATATTTAATCTGGAAAAATGGGAAAGCGCTTGCGAGTGCCATTCTTTTGAGGTTCTTAATCGAGAATATAAATCCTTAAAAAAGTAGAACTTCATCGCTTTTTATGACAGAAACAACAATCGCAGATACCCTCAAAAGATTAAATTATCTTATCGAAAAAAAGAAAGAGTTGATAATCAACTCCAGTTATTACAGTGAACAAAGAGTTTATGAGGAAGATAATCCCATTTTGTTTGGGCAAGCAAGAATAATACTCGAAAATGCTTATAATCTCTTCCCGAAAGAAAAACCAATCCTCAATAATTTATCAAATATAAAGCAAGATGGTTGGGGCAAGAAATACATTGAACTAAAGAAGTTGACACTTTTGTTGGATTATTTGTTGTCGTTGATATCGGATTTTAATAAATCAGAAACTGCGGTAGATACAGAAGAGAAAGTCTTTTTAGAGGCTAGAGAACGTTTCTCTAATGCGAGTAAAGCCTTCAAACAAGAGGATTATCCCTCGTGTATCGCACATATCCATTCAGCGTTAGAGAGAGCTCTCAAAAAGAAATTGAAAATACCACCTACACTAAAAGACATAAAGATTGGACCATTAATTGGTTTTTGCATCCGTAACAAGGTATTCCCGGGATTAGAAATGTTCTTGAAAGAACTTGATAAGAAAGCGAATTCTATTGATAATGCTTTCAAGCATCAGTCTTATCAACCTACCAAGGCAGAAGCTCTGGAGGCATTGTCCCTTGGCGAATCGTTCATTGCAGAGATAGAGAATGCTCAACCAAATCTCCAAACTAATTTTCATGAGGAACTTGCAAAGAGCATCGATTTCCTAAAATTGTAAATATCTGGCTACTGTGCCCAGCGAGTTTAAATGGTGTTAATTCCAAAGGTTGAGTTTTATCTTGACTTTGGGGGGATTTTTTTCTTATTGTTTTAACGGTGTTGTTTTTTACTACTCTTTTTAGAAGCATTTTTATGTATCTGGTTTAAATATGCACTTTTTTTGTGCTTAGAATGGAGAATACAAATAAAATCTGGGAAAAGTCTGATGACGAATTTTTTGGGGAATTCTTATTGGCTTCTGGTGCAGTAATCTTTGGCTTGGGCATCAAAGAAATAATTTCTTCTCTTGTACTGAACTTTTCTCTCCCAGTCGGTTTCCTAATATTTTTGGCAGGATTTTGGTTGAAAAGGAAGAATTATGTCTCGGCCATACTTTTTTTACTAGTCTGTGATGCTTTTGGGTTATTTTCTGTGCTCTAGGTCTTATCTGATTTTTGCAGCCATTTTATTTTTTCTTTATGGTAAGCATGCTATAGGCAATTAGCAAAACAAGCAGATATGCCGCAACCCAAGGCAAGACAGAAAGAAAAACCCAGACTATAAACTCCCCAAGAAATCCAGCTGCAGCAAAAGGATTATTGTCAGGAATCCTAGCAAGATTGCCGAAGACTGAACCAAAAACCAGAATTATTACGATAACATTGGCAACCACGCGAAGCGGAGAACCCCAAACCCAACTCCAAAAGCCACTCTCTCTGGTCTTCTTCTCCTGGATTTCACTTTCTCTTTCTGCAGTCCTCCTCTCTTTAGCTTCAAGCGCCTCTTTCTTTTTTCTCTCAGCTTCTTCTCTGCGGCTACCACAATCCTTGCAGTAATATTTGTCATTAACATTATAAGCTGTCCATATGCTTACCTCTTTGCCACAATCAGCACATTTTGTCATGTTTTATCAACCCTCAATAAGTTCCCGTTCATGCTCCGGCTAATATTTTCGGGTTTATAAATAATATCTTTGAGGGCCTATAATTAAAAGCAACGCACAGATTTATAAGCGATTTCTGCGAATAACTTCGGGTTAAGAATGACAAGCAAAAAGAATAATGGCAAGTTGAACAGAAACGGCAGTTATGTAAAGCATAGCACTCCCCCAAAAGATGGAATTGTAAGACAGGTATGGAAGGGGCTGCCAGCTAGATTTGAGGATTTTCGAGTGGATTATAATAAGGAACCGCCCTACAATAGGGTTTATGAGGATGATAGAATCAGAATTGAGATGCCTCCCTGGGCGGCAAGCGCCTACAAAGATAAGTGCAGGCGTTGAGGAGGCAATCGGGGACGTGGAATCCTACTGCAGGCCTGCGAGAAGGAAGGAAAAGAGATTATAAAGGAGAATTTCTTCATTATTTTCATGAGATTAAGACACAGCTTTTCATCGAGAAAGACGGGGCAGATTGCTCTTACTAATTTGCATATAAGCTCTATCCCTTTAATGGTGAAGGAGATTATCAGGACTTCAGACATTATTCTTGAAGTTTTTGATATTCGTTTCATTGATGAGACCCGCAATAAGGAACTTGAAAAAATGGTTCTTGGTTTGGGAAAGAAACTTGTGTTTGTTCTCAACAAGGCGGACCTTGTTGATATCGCCGAGCTGAAGAGGACCGTTGACCTTGAAGAACTGAAGCCCTATATTCTTGTTTCCTGCAGAACAAAGAATGGAATAAGAGATTTGAGGACAAGGCTGAAAATAGAGGCGAAGAGAATAAAGCAGGAGAGGCCTACACATATAGGCATTATCGGGTATCCCAACACGGGCAAGAGCTCTGTGATAAATGCGCTTGCGGGCGGGGGGCATGCAAAGACAGCATCTGAATCTGGATTTACAAAGGGAATTCAAAAGATACGCCTTGCAAAAGGAGTCCTGCTTCTTGATACACCTGGAGTTATGCCTGAAAAAGAGGCGCCTGCGCATAGGACAGAGCATGCAAGAAAACTTTCTGTAATTGGGGTAAAGACTTTTGACAGGGCAAAAAACCCCGATTTTATTGTTTTTGGATTAATGAAAGAATTCCCGGGGGTTTTTGAAAAGTTTTATGGGATTGAGGCAGCGGGAGATGCTGAAAAACTGATTGAAGAGCTCGGCAGAAGAAACAAATTCTTGAAGAAGGGCGGGCAGATTGACGTTGACAGGGCTGCAAGAACGATTTTGAGGGACTGGCAGTTCGGGAAGATTAAGGTTAAATGAATTCTATCACCTAAAAGGTTAAAATACTTCTGAGTGACTGAAAATAATGGCAAAGAAAATAAGGTATGACCCGAACGCACCAAAGGAATGCAACGAGTGCAATGAATATGGCATGCACGCAAAGAGTATAACTTACTGTTATGATTACAACTCTGAAAATTGCAGAAGAATATGCACATATGCGCAGCGAATGGACAGAAAGCTTGGAATTGAGAAAAAAATCAAGAAGTAATCTGATTTTCTTTTAAGAGCTTCGATTTTGCGGTTGAGACTGCCAGGGCAACTGCGTGACATAGCACCCCGAAAATTGAACGGCCATTGTGCCTCATTATGGAGTCTCTTGTTCTTCGCACACTGCTCTTAAGGCTGGAATAAAACCTGCCCGGCATAAAACTCGGCTTAACTATATCAACCCAGCTTGTTCCGAGCTCATAGATAGAGTGCCCGTCTGAAGCTGAGATTGCCCCAAGATTTGGGAAAATAAATTTCTTTATTTCATAAAAGCCTCTTGCCCTCTTATTTGCCTTGCGGGGAAAGCTCTTCATGAAGGGAATCCCGAGTGATGCTTCTCCGTTGTGAACTTCAATTGCATCTATCCCATCAAGAAGATGGGGGCGTGTTTCAAGATAGTGCCCGATGCCCGATGCATAAAAAGGATGAGGTGCTATTATGACGCCGCAATTTTCTTGTGCTGCCGCAATGGTTTGTTCGAGAGTCATATTTTCTTTTATGGAAAAGTCTTTTGCGAGTCCTAAAACAAGAAGATGCCCTTCTTTTGTCGGGATTTCCTGGGCTTTTATCACCAAAACATTCTTTTTGGGAACATAAACAGCATTGCCCGCATCTCCTATGTAATCTCTATTGTATCCTGGAAGGGAGATAAAAGATTCGTATCTGTTGTCCAGGACGTTTGCCAGTGCAAAAACTGCACCGTTGCCTGCATCAAGCCTTCTTGATGCTGTATCTATCACCAAATTGAAGTCATTCCTGCCGGGAACGCTTCCATTTCTCAGATGAGTGTGCAAATCTGCTCTTACCATGCCCTGACTTGGAGTTATGCGCTTTTAAATTTATCTAATTATATAACTTAAGAGTAGTTACAATAGAAAAGATTTATATATCTATTATCTTTGTGGTGTTAATGAATGACAGAACAATGCCTGAAAGCATATGCGAATGCCCTGATTTGAAGGGACTTTCCAGAAAATTGAAAGATGTGTATGCATTGGAGAGGAGGTGCGAAGGCTTCAGAAGAGAGGTTGACTTGGATGAAATAAAACCTGAGGATTTGGGATTTATGAGAGACTACAGGACTGCTGTTGCAAGTTTTAGAGCCAGCATCAGGGGATACTACGGGATGCTGAGAGAGTTAATAACCCAAGGAAAATTGAATCTTGAAAAAAAAGGAAGAAAGGAAGTAATCTCTTGTGTCAGTTGCGGGCGCAATGTTGACTACATCCGCGCCAGATCCTAATAATGCCTGGATGAAGGAAGATATTCCTCAAGAACAACTGTCCCATCTGCCTCCCTTTCAAATAATATCCTTGCCCCGTGACTTACTCTTATCGAACGCTTCTTAATATGCCTTAGGTATTCTTCCCTGCCCGCGCCGCTGCCTATTTTTTCTATTGCCTGCTCGATAAGCGCGGGGTCGTATTTTCTTATTGATTCTTCAAATCTCGCTGTCCTTACAATTTTCTTCTCAAGCCCTGCTTTTTCCTCGTGGTAGGCAACCAAAATAAGGGCAACCCCGAAAATTGTGAGAAGAGCCCCAGATATTTCTGCAACAGAGGACTTTTCAATGCCTATAACCGCTCCTGTCAGGGCGACTTTTGAGAATGAGATTAGAATGCCTGCAAGCGCAAGAATGAAACCAATAAACCTCTTCTTGTTCATGAGTTATATAAGCCCAAAACATTTAAAAAGGATTCGGCGCTGTTAAAAACAATTAAATAAACCATACAAACAATGGCTAAAAAAGAAATCGAAGAGGAGAAGGAAACCGAAGAGGAATCTGAAGAAGACATGGAAGAAGACATGGACGATGACTCAGACGATTCTGACTCTGACGAAGATGAAGACGAGGACGAAGACGAGGAACCTGCAGACGAAGGTTTGTGAGTCTAACTCTTATTTTTTGGGCATTTGCCCCTTTTATTTTTTATTTGTTTTGCAGGCAGCATAGTAAAATTGAACTTTACCACATATATCTTTGAGCCTTCTTTCTTTACAAAAGAAAGAACCTTCGGCTAGAAAGAAAGTATAATAATCTTTAAAAGATACCAACTTCCTTGATTTAGAATGAACGAAAAGCAGCCGATTTACATTCTTCCTGAAAATGTTTCAAGAACTTTGGGAAAAGATGCCCAGAGAAATAACATACTTGCAGCAAAAGTGGTTTCTGATATAGTAAAAACAACCCTTGGACCGAGAGGAATGGACAAGATGCTTGTTGATGCAACCGGGAATATAACCGTGACAAACGATGGCGTGACTATTCTTGAGGAAATGGAAATTGACCATCCGGCTGCAAAAATGATGGTTGAGATTGCAAAGACTCAGGAGAGCGAAGTGGGGGATGGAACTACGACTGCTGCGATTTTGGGCGGGGAATTATTACAAAAGGCTGAAAGCCTGCTTGACAGAAAAATACATCCGACAGTCATAACAAAGGGCTACAGGCTTGCATCTGAGAAAGCTCTGGAAATTCTTAATGAACTATCCATGCCCGTATCAAACAAGCAGATATTGCAGCAGATTGCAATAACAGCAATGACGGGCAAAGGCGCAGAGGGGCACAAGGAAAAGCTTGGAAAAATAATAGTTGATGCGATAGAGCAGATTGCGAGGGGCACAGAAATTGATTTGAATGACGTAAAACTGCAGAAGATAAAAGGAGATGGAATCGGGGACAGCGAGCTTGTGCAGGGAATTGTAATTGACATGGAAAGAGCAAATGCTGCTATGCCCTCGAAGATAGAGGGCGCAAGAATTTTGCTTACAGATGCTGCGCTTGAGCTGAGAAATCCTGAAATGGAGGCAAAAATATCGGTTTCCACGCCAGAACAGCTTGAGAGTTTTGTCTTATCCGAGGAAAAAAGACTGAAAGACATGGTTGACATGGTAATTGCATCCGGGGCGAATGTTATTTTCTGCCAGAAGGGAATTGATGATGTTGCGCAGTACTACCTTGCGAAGGCGGGAATAATGGCTGTGCGCAGAGTGCCCAGAAGCGACATGGAAAAGATAGCACGTGCTACTTCTGGGACGATTGTTTCTAACCTTGATGATATGTCTGCAGAGAATTTTGGAGCCGCAGAGCTTGTTGAGGAATCAAAGAGCGGCGGGGAGTCTCTGATATATGTAAGAGGATGCAAGAATCCGATGGCTGTGACAATAGTTGTCAGGGGAGGAACAACTCATGTAATTGATGAGCTTGAGAGGGCAATAAAGGACGGTTTGGGGGACGTTGCATCTTCAGTAAAGAGCGGGAAGGTTGTTGCCGGCGGCGGCGCAGTTGAAATGGAATTATCAAAAAGATTAAGGGCATTTGCAAAGACAATAGGCGGCAGGGAGCAGCTTGCAATTGAGGTTTTCGCCAATGCGCTTGAGTCAATTCCAGAAGCTCTTGCAGAAAATGCGGGAATGGACGCGATTGATGTTCTAACAGAGTTGAGAAAGCTGCATGAAGCCGGAAAGGCAAATGTCGGGCTTAATCTTTTAAATGACATGCTTGAGGATACTTTTACTGCGGGAATAATAGAACCTCTAAAGGTAAAGACGCAGGCAATCTCATCTGCATCTGAATTTGCAATGATGATTCTTAGAATTGATGATATTCTTGTAAGCAAATCGAGCAGGCAGGGCAATATGCCAATGGGCGGCATGAATAACCCCTATGCAGGAATGGACTAGTTTTGTAAAATAAGAAAGTATGCATATAGAACTTATATTGTGCGGCAACATATAATTTAAATATCTCTTTTTGCTGGGATTTTATGGCATTGATAGAGGTGTTGGATACCCTGTTGAAAAAAGTTGGTTTGGTGCGGGCGTGTCTGCTTATTTTGATTCTTATGCTCGCCATGATTGCAATCAAAATGCCTGCCGCCTCGGGCGCGCCTGGATACGGCATAAATGCAAGCGGCGCACTAATCCCTGTTCAGGTGGTCTATGCGGACGACACCACAAGATGGCCGAATGAAGAGCCTGGATATTGCAATCCGAATGACCTGGATGGATATTATCCCTACTTTACAGTCAAGCAGACGCTTCCGATGATAAAGGCAAAACCGACAGGGTTTGTGGGGCTTCAAGAGGATGGATATGTAATAAGGGTAAATGTCAGTGCGGATTATTATGATTTGGAGGGGAAGTTTGAGATAGACATAACGAATGCAGAGCCTTCGCATTATGAGAGCATTGAAACGTTTAAAATCAGGGCTGGCGAAACGAGGGAATTCATACTAAATCCGCATGATGACAGGGGGGCTGTGACTGCAATCCCTTTTGTTCCGGGCTCAAGCCCATTTGTTCCAGGCGCAAGCGAAGTCAACTGGGAGCCGAAGAAATACCTGGAATTCAAGGATGCGGGCGCCTCAACAATAACACTCAAGTTCACAGGGTGGGAGATAGGCAGGACAACAGTTGAAAAAATAATTGAAACTGTACCTTTCAAAGTCAGGTGGAAGCCTATGCTGCTCTCGGGCATGATAAACGACGACCTGAAGCGCAAACAGATTATCCAGACAACAAAAGAGAGGTCTGAATCGTTCCCTGCATTGTTTATCAAGGCAAACTATCCTGTGGAAAACCCAAAGTTTAGTGCATCTGCCTCAAAGGATATTTTATTTCTTCCTGATATAGCTCACCAACAGGTGCCTCCAATCAGTATATATCAGTGGCTTACTGTCCTGGACGATAGGGGGCGGGCGTTGAACCTTATCTCTGCAGCAAAGATGAATGCATTCGTATGCAAGTGGTATGGTTATGACAGAGGCGTGCTTGTCGTTCCCACCCACATTATTTATCTTGGTGGCAAGTTCTACAGAGGTCTTGCGTTCCAGGCTTTCAAGGCATCTGTTTTCGTGGAAGCGCCGGCAGATGAGCCTGTTGAAGCGCATGAAATCCTGCATACCCCTCCGTTCCTTGCTGATGATGACAGGAGCTATGGGCCCCCATTTGGATATCGGGCGGTCGGCTATCTTGCAACGATGCTTGAAGGGAATGCCGCCCCTGCAAGACCTGTAAATGGCCGCTTGCCGTTAAGTCTGGGATTTATGGGGCTGCCAAATTCGCACGATGTGGGTATTGCGAGAAAAGACCAGTACCGCGAGCTTATGATTCCGCGCTTTGATGCAGCACAAAATACTGAACTTGACCCGCGAATCTGGCTGCTGCGCGGGGTACTTGATGTGGCGGGCAGTAATTTCACGGCAGACCCTATTTACCAGTTTGACTCAACGATAGACAATCAGACTCCCTGCAGTGAAAACGAGACAGCATGCGTAACACTGACTTTGAGAACCATATTGTGGGATGGCACTGTCATTGACACGCCCCTTCCTGTGCGCACAGCAATCTTCACAGAGCCTGACATGACAAACTTCACGGGGCCTGAAGAACCGATAGACCTTGGAATCGGTCCTGTTGCAGAAGCTTTTGCAGTACCTTCGAAGCCGGTGGCTAAAATAGAAATCCTTAATGGAACAAAGGTTCTTTATGAAAAGACTGTCTCGTCCGGCATGCCAAACCTTACAATCCTTTCGCCATTGCAGGGCGCGAAGTACGCAGGAAACATCGGGGTGGAGATCAGAGGCGATGATCCTGACAATGAGAGCCTATTTGCTTCAGTCTTTATTGAAAAACTTGATGGAACAGTTAAGGAGGATGCTGGGCTTGACATTCCTTTAGTTGGCATGAATGCATCTAGTGAGATAAATACCACAGTACTTCAGCCTGGGGATTACAAAATCAGAGTTCTGCTGACAGACGGCTTTAACACAGTTGAGAAAGATGCCCGCTTTAGAATAATAAAGTTTATGCAGTGCCCGATGGTTTACGCCCCTGTGTGCAGCGCAGATGGAAACACTTATCCAAACTGGTGTTATGCATATTCTGATGGGGTCAGCGTTGCGTGCCAGGGCGAGTGCCCATGCACCAGTGTCTGCGGCAATGACGTGCTTGATTTCCCCGAGCAATGCGACGATGGCAATGTGGCGAATGGCGACGGGTGCTCTGCTGTGTGCTCATCCGAATCTGCAGACGGGAATTTTGATGTTGTGTCAATATCCAGCAATGGGGACGGCAGTTACAATTACAGCTTTTTCAAGAACGAAACACCAGTAATACAAATTAGCAGAAATGCCAACATAATAAACCTCGCAGGCTTTAACTTCTCAAGCATAAACGCGGGCAGCATGACTGCATTCTCGATAGGAGGCATTGCGCTTAATGGAACTACAAAGAGCGTGACGATGCGCCCACGATCTGAAATCTGCGCGCTTGACTCGCCTGAATTTGTGCCGGAAAGCGGGCTTAACACAAGGGATTGCTGGAATAATTCAGCGAGAATAGTCTGGTCTTTGGGCAATGGAAATCCCTGCAACAGCGAAACTCCTGCCCAGGACAAGGATGGAAACCAAATGCCACAATACACCTGCACAAAGACAACTATCAACGGAACAAATTATGCGGTTATGAGAGGTTTTGCCCACACAACAATAACTGGCTTTGATAGTGTAGTTCCAGAGTACTGCGACGGATGGGCTTGCAACAACGGTCTTAATGTGAGCTTCTTCACTACTGCAAGGTACGGCGACAATATCCCTTATGCAGGAGCATGGGAGCTTGCAGTGTGGGAGCAGACACCTTCAGCGCAAGTTGTCAGGAAGCAGGATAACTACGGATGGACAAAAGGTGGAGAAACAGGCTTCTCGCTTTCCTATTCCCCTTCAAGCGGGATTGTGCGTTATGTGATAGGAAATAACTCAAGGATACTGGAATGGAACTATACAAAATGCAGGGCATTTGAATATATGACAATTTATGCAAAGGCGAATGCAGACAACAACACCGCAAGGCTGACAGAATTAACGTTGAATGGCATTCCCCTTGGAGAACTCACAGCAAACAACATATACAAGGGCATGAAGATACCTCTCACGGATAGCTTACAAACAGGCGGCTTTGTAGTGACGGGCAAAATAAACTTCTCATGGGGGACAAAGCCGAGAAATGAGATACCTGGCTCGCACGTATACCTAATGAACGGACATAACCTAAGCGAGTGCTGATTAAGCAGGCAAAAACTTTCCCGTTATTTTTTATTAAGATTGTCACAATCCGCAGTATAAGGATAATCAACTTTTATGCCCAGCCTGCCCAAGTCCTCTTCTGTCAAGGCGCCTTTGGAAGCATTCAGTATTCTGAGGATGTCAGGGTAACTGCCGTAATTCTTGGCAGTGTACTCTCGTATTGCTTCCCCAATCTTGCTGGTTTCCGCTTCCCTGGATGTCTGATAATTCGCCGGAGAACAGCCTGAAAGATATCCAATTCCAATTACCCCTGCGGCAAAAACCGCTGCAAGTCCTTTTGCTTTTTCTCTAAGCGTCATCGTATGTAAGTGTTGTCTGCAGGCTTAAAAAACTTTTGGTTTTGAGGCTTGATAATTATAGAACGTTAAATGAGCCTTTGGAAAAGCCTCGGGAAAGCAGGGCTTGAGTAGAACCATAAAACTTTAAATAACTTCTTTATGTAGGAATATCATGCGCTCTTAGTTTAGTGGCAGAACGACTGGTTGCCAATCAGTAGATGGGGGTCCGATTCCCCCAGAGCGCATGCTCACATAGCGACTCGTAAATAATATAAACCATGTTCTCGTCACTATGTTCAGGCCCCATAGTCTAGTGGCAAAACACGTCGTTTACACCGATGAATCCGCAGTTCGATCCTGCGTGGGGCCATTCATATTCAGTTTACTCCCCGCTGGTATTCGTTTCTCACGAAACTTCATACTGCGTGGGGCCATTCATATTCAGTTTGGCTAGAAAAGAACTATTTATAAGAATTAAATTACAAAGCCTTTCAGGAAGTATCCCACCAAGAATGCGAGGATGGCTGCAATTCCGCCGAGAAGAAGCGTTTCAAGCGAAGCTTCTAATGGGTGCTTTCTGACCAACTTTCCTTTGATTGCGCCGACAAGGGCGAGGGCGACTGCCGTTAAAATGACTGAGTATAATATCTTATTTGCTTCAAAAGCCGGGCTGACTGTGGCAAGGACGAATGGAAGAAGCGGGACGAATCCCATTAGTGCAAACGAGAAGAATGTTGAGAGCCCTATTTTCAGAGGATGCTTTTCCCGCCTCTCAAAAATCATTGCATCGGGGCGGTGCCTGTGAAGCTCTGCTTCTGACTGAAATGCCAGAACTTCGGATATAGCAACAGAAAAGCCATCAGCGAATATATTGGCCAAGCCCATTATTATGACAATTAACGGGCTCAAGGATGCTCCAATGGCTGCTGAAACGACTGCGAATGTGGTTATGATGCCGTCTATCCCCCCATAAACAAATTCTGGCAGATATTTCCTGCTCACCAGCTTTTCAATCATTGACTTTTGTAGACGGTGAGGTATTTAAAGATAGCTTTATATAGCCAAAAAGTTATTTCTTTTTATGAGTGAAAAAGCTCCGAAAAATCTCGCTGAGCAAAGCAGTGTTTCTAAGAAATATGAGGAACAGCCGAAGATTGCAGGCATGACTTCTGAGCAGCAGGCTAAGCAGATGGCTGAGCTTGAGAAAATAAAGGGAAAAATAGAGTCATTGAAGAGGGCAATTGTTAAGAAATACTCTTTTACCATTGCTCTTGGGCTTTTGCCTATGAATTCATTCGCGCTTTTTGAGGAAGATGAGGGCTTGCCCAAGGAAGTTGTTGATTCCAAGCCATTGCACATGATGATGATTATACCTGAGGATAACTATAAGGACATTCCGAAGATAAAGCCTGAAATTGTCAAGATGGTGAAGGACACCAAGGAGAATATATGGGTGCATATCAAGACTCCTGTTGATGTCTGGAACTACGGGCTTGACAGCAAGTTTGAATTTATTGATGCCATATCTGCAAGTTTGCCTGTGCATGATACGGGTTTTCTTGGGGCATTAAGAGTTTCAAACATACATAAATCGCTTTTGCTAAGAAAGTTTGAGAAGTATATTACCTCCTATGTAATTGCGGGAAGCCTTGTCAGGGGAACAGCAAGCAGGGATTCCGATGTAGATGTTGCGGTGATTATTGATGACACTGATGTCAAGAGGATGTCAAGAGTCGAGCTGCTTGACAAGCTGAGAGGAATTGCCTACGATTATATCAGAGAGGCGACTGCTCTCGCAGGGGTAAAGAACATACTTAATGTGCAGGTTTGGCTTTTGACTGATTTTTGGCAGTCCGTGAAGGACGCGCATCCTGTGATGTTCACATTCATAAGAGACGGAATCCCATTCTATGACAGGGGAACGTTCCTTCCATGGAAGCTCCTGCTCAAGATGGGCAAGATAAAGCCGAGCCCTGAAGCAATTGACTTGTACATGAAGCAGGGCGAGCAGACAGAGGAAATTGTAAAGAGAAGACTGATGGATGCAATGATTGATGTTTATTATGGAATATTGACTCCCACACAGGCAATGATGATGCTTGTTGGGGAAGCTCCCCCTGTGCCAAAGGTTGCTGTTGAGGAAGTCAGGAAGGTTCTCGTGAAAAGAGAGAAGATGATGTCCGAGGCAGATTTGAAGATACTTGAGAAGAGTGTCCATCTGTTCAAGCAGTATGAGTACGGAAAGCTGAAAGAAATTTCAGGAAAAGAAGTTGATGAACTCATGAAAGAATGGAAAGATTACAATAAGATGCTCAAAAAGCTGAGGGAAAAAATAGAAAAGAGGCTGCATGAGAAAACTGCTGAGGAAGTTTATAATGATGTATTCAAGATGCTGAAGAACATATTCGGAAAAAAGAGCGATAATGTTTTGGCTAGGGAATTTGAGAATAAGCTTGTAAAGAAAGGCAAGATTGAGCAGAGATTCTCCAAAGTTATGACTGAGATTGCCAGCCTAAAGAAGAAACTCAAGTCGGGGAAGCTTAACCTGAAAGAGACTGACAATATAAAGAAAGATGCAGTTGAATTGGTAAGAAGCCTCGTTGAGTACGCGCAGAGAGCCGACTTGATATGCGAGGAAAAAGGAACAATGATGCAGATAATCTACGCTGGCAACAGGAGAGCTGAGCTTGTTTTGACCGGAAAAGACTGCTTCCTTGTTGAAGGAAAAGACATAAGAAAAGTGCATGGAGACAAACTTGCTCTTGTTAAATCTTCCAAGGAAGAGCTTGAGAAGGCGCTTGCGGAAATAAAGGGCAAGTTGAGCACCAAAATCTCAGGAGAGGTTTTCCATGCCCTCGAGAATGCCCTGGGCAAGTTTGAGGTTATAATCTAAGCTCTTCTTGATAACATCTAGAGATTTATATCTCTAGCCCTTCTGTGTCTGGTACATTACACAGAAGTTTTAAAAAGGCTATTCTATAGTTCTAATTTATGAAAGGAATTGTTGTTCAATTCAGGAGAAGCCGCCACAGGATACATGAAAGGCATTACCTTTTAGATGTCGGCTTGACAAAAAGAGAGGATGCAAAGAAGCTTGCGGGGAAGGAAGTTATATGGAAGAGTCCTGCCGGGAAGGCGATAAAGGGAAAGATAAGCGATGCTCACGGAAACAAAGGACTTGTCAGAGCAATATTTGAGTCGGGACTGCCGGGACAGGCAGTAACGACTGAAGTGGAGGTAAAGTAGGATGGGATTAAGAAAAGCATTATCATATTCCAAGAAATCTGCAAGACCGTTTACAAGGAATTCAAGGAGAAAAAACAGGGCTTACATAAAAACTATTCCTCATGTAAAAGTTGCGAAGTATTTCCTTGGAGACCTTAAGGGATTCAGGGAGGGCAAATACAAGTTCGTTGTGAGATTGCTTTCTGCGGAAGATATTCAAATAAGGGACAATGCGCTTGAGGCTGGAAGAATGCACGTTCACAAGATACTTGAAGAGCAGTTCCCAGGAAATTATTTCTTTGCAGTAAAAGTGCATCCGCATCATTTCCTCAGAAACAATAAGACTTCAGGAGTTGCTGGGGCAGACAGATTGTCAACGGGAATGAGCCACTCATTTGGCGTAATTGAGGGAAGGGCGGCGCTTGTGCCTGCCGGAAAAGAGATATTTTTCATTGCCTGCGCGAGTGATAAGGATGCAAGGGTTGCAAGAGATGCCGTTGACAGCATAAAGGCAAAGATGCCGTGCGCAACAAAGATAATCTTTGAGCAGATTAAGTAATATGAAGTATCTTTTTGTAGTTGGAAGAAATCCTGTTTTGTCAAAGGCGGAGATAATCTCTTATCTTGAAAGGGAAGGAGTTAAGCTAAATGGAACTGCTTCTGCATCAAATGGGCTTGTTGTGGATGTTGACAGAGAATTGAAGCTTAAGGAGATGATTGGAGAGCTCGGCGGGACAATTGCCGCCGGAAAAGTGATTCTTTCAGGTGAGATTGACAGACTTTCAGAAGAAATAAGAAAAAAACCAATTTATTTCGGAAGGGAAAATAAAGTCATCTATTCTGTGCTTGATTTTACCGATGATGAACGATTTGATGAGGTTCTTGAATCGATTAAGGAAAATTTCAAAAATGAAAGGCTTAAGGCAAGGTATAAAGGAGTAAGCGGGACAATAAAGATGCAGACTGGGGAGATTGTGCACGGAAGCCCTGAAAAAATAATGCTCCGCGACATGAATTATTTTGTTTTTTCTTCAGAAAAGAGCGGAGAAATGTATTTTGGAAGCCTTGAGGAAAGCTATGATGTTGATGAGGCTGAGAGAAAAGACATGAAGAAGCCTTACAGGCGTGAGAGTCTTGCTATTTCTCCGAGGCTCGCGAGAATTCTGATAAACCTTTCACAGGTAAAGAGGGGGCAGGTTCTGCTTGATCCTTTCTGCGGGATAGGAGTTATTTTAGGAGAAGCTATGCTGAAGGGAATAGACGTCATTGGAATTGATATAGACTCTGAAGCAATAAACAATGCAAAAGGAAATATTGACTGGCTTAGGGCTAATTATAAGGTTGAAGCCGGAGCACAAATTATCAATAGAGATTCAAGGACTGCCAAACTTAATGAGGTTGACGGGATTGCGAGTGAGCCTTCTCTTGGAGAGCTTATGACAAAACTGCCTCAAAGGGAAAAGGCTATGCAGATGATTTCGGATTTTGAAAGGCTTATGATTGATGTTCTGAATAATGTAAAACAGTCCATGAAAAAGGGCTCAAGGATTGCTTTTACTTCTCCTTTGATAAAGAGCCAGAAGGGGAAGGTTTCGTGCAACATTGAGAATATAACAGATAAGACGGGTTTGAGGCTCGCGGATATGAGCAAGCAGGGCATTTCCTTCCCCATACAGGAGTTCAGGCGTGACCAGATTGTAGGCAGGGATATTTTTGTTCTTGCAAGCTAGCATTCTATGAGCAATAATGTTTATTAACTCTGAATATTAATTATACAAATGGCTCTGAAAGGGGAGAAACAAAAGCCCGCAGCAACTACGGGAAAATTTGTCAGGTGGTTTTCTGAACTAAGCAACAAGGATATTTCTATTGCGGGCGGAAAAGGAGCAAGCCTTGCAGAAATGTACAACTCAAAGTTCCCGATTCCCCCGGGATTTGTTGTGACTGCGCAGGCTTATTCTTATTTCATCGAGAAATCGGGGCTTTTGGACAAGATGAAGGAGATGCTTTCAGGGTTGGATATGGAAGATACAGAGAAGCTTGAGAAAGTTTCAAGCCAGGTAAGAGAGATGATAATAAAAGCAGATATGCCTGCTGATATGGAAAGCGAAATAAACGATGCTTACGACATGCTTGACACGAGCAGGCAGGGTTTGGCAGGAGCAACCAAGACTGCCCTTGATATCCTGAAAAATTCAAGGGAACCCCCGTTTGTTGCCGTAAGAAGCTCTGCAACGACTGAAGATTTGGCTGATGCAAGTTTTGCAGGACAGCAGGAGAGCTTCCTGAATGTTAAGGGAAAAACAATGCTTATAGAAAAGGTTAAGGAATGCATTGCCTCTTTGTTTACTGCGAGAGCGGTTTATTACAGGGAGAAGAAAGGATTTGGGCAGGAAAATGCGCAGCTTGCGGTTGTTATTATGAAAATGATTAATTCTGACAAATCGGGCGTTATTTTTTCGAGAAATCCGATAACTCTGGAAAATACCATAATGATAGAGGCTGTCTGGGGGCTTGGTGAAGGCATAGTTTCGGGAAGGATAAAGCCTGACAATTACATTGTTGACGGCAATGTCGAGAATTTCAATATTCTCAGCACACAGATTTCTGAGAAAAAAGTTGCGATAACCAGAACCTCTTCAGGAGAGAATCAGATTGTGAAACTGACTCCGGAGAGGGCAAATCAGCAAGTCTTGAACAATTACGAGATAAAGATGCTTGCGATATATTCAAAGCAGCTGGAGGAGCATTATGAAAAACCGCAGGATATTGAGTTTGCGATTGAAGGAAAGGATATTTACATTGTGCAGTCAAGGCCTATAACAACTCTTGAAATGGAAAGGAAGGAATCCAGGGAGATTGCAGGAGAAGTTTTGCTCTCAGGGCTTGCGGCTTCACCGGGGATTGCGAGCGGAAGCGTGAAAATAGTACATACGCTTGAAGACTTGAAGAAGATAAAGAAAGGAGATATTCTTGTAACTGAAATGACAAACCCAGATATGGTTGTTACAATGCAAAGGGCGTCTGCAATAGTCACTGATGAAGGCGGGATTACAAGCCATGCTTCGATTGTGTCAAGAGAGATGGGAATTCCGTGCGTAGTCGGGACTGGAGAGGCAACTAAGAAATTAAAGGATGAAGATATAATCACTGTTGACGGCAATAATGGAAAAGTTTTTGCAGGAAAAGGGGAAACTAAAGTTTCCGAAGTGAAGCCAATTGTTCCTACAAAAACAAAAATAAAGGTTATTGTTGACTTGCCTGATTTTGCGGAAAGGGCTGCTCTTTCGGGGGCAAAGGAAGTTGGATTGACAAGAATAGAAGGAATAATCGCTGAGTCTGGCAAGCATCCTCTTTATTTTGTGAAGAATAAGGCACTTGGAGATTATACAAAACTATTGTATGAGGGGCTGAAGAAGATTGCCACTCCGTTTGAAGGAGTATGGATTAGAAGTTCTGACATAAGAAGCGATGAATACAGAAATCTTGAAGGCGCGCCGAAAGAAATTGAAGGAAATCCGATGCTCGGCAATCATGGAATAAGATTTGGGCTGAAGAACCCTGAGATAATCAAGGCAGAAATAGAAGCAATTGTGAAAGTAGCCAAAGATTTCCCCGAAAAGAACATTGGGTTGATGATGCCGCAGGTTATAAGCGTTGCAGAGCTTCAGGAAACCAAGAAGATTGCTGCTGAAGTTGGGCATCCTGAGAATTTCAAGATTGGAGTGATGGTTGAGACCCCTGCGGCTGTGCAGCTAATAAATGACTTATGCACTGATGGAATTGCATTCATAAGTTTTGGAACAAATGACCTGACGCAATACATGCTTGCAATTGACAGGAACAATACGGATGTCCAGTATATCTATGATGAAATGAATCCGGCTGTTCTTTCCGCCATAAGCTATGTGATAAGAAGATGCAAGAGATATGGAGTTTTGACAAGCATCTGCGGGCAGTCGGGAAGCAGGGAAGATATGGTTAGATTCCTTGTTTCTGAAGGGATTGATTCCATATCTGTAAATGCAGATGCTGCAGAAAAAATAAGCAAGCTTGTTGCAGAATTGGAGAGCGGAGCTAAGCCTGTGGTCGCAGAAAAACAAGCTGAAGAGCCTGTTTCTGCACAACCAGCAGCGCCTGCAGCGATGCCTGCTGCCGTTGAGGCTGCAGCTCCTGCCGATGAAGAGGTGCAGCAGTCGCAAAAAATGGATTTGGACAGCGTGCCTGTGCCGCAGGAAGTTGAAAATGCTGTTGAGGAAGCAATAAAGGAAGAAGTTGCAGAAGTTAAGGGCAATGAAGAAAGTGAGGAAAGTGCTGAGGATGAGGAAAAGCCTGAAGATAATGAATATATGCCCGGGAATGGGAATGGGGGCAATGCAGATGTACCCTCTTTGAATGATGCAATACCTGTAGATTCCAGTCTGTTTGAAGAAAATAAGGAAGAAGAATTTAACCTTGAAAGGGAACTGAGCAAGCTCTGATTTTTGTTACTACTTCTTAGTTAATATAATGGAAAGCTTTAAATAGTTAAAATCTCTATGAAAGATATGACTGAAAGTGATAATGAAGCTGATCTGGAAACAATCGTAAAGGACGCAGAGGGAGCCCAGTTTAGGTATCGCCCTATGAAGGCTATGCCCTACAATCAGGCTGCCTTCGTTTTTGGGCAGAACCAGTTGAATGATCTTACTGATTATGTAGAAGACATAAAGAAAGATCCATTTGACCCTGGGGCAAGAGGAGATTTGGGAGATTTGCTTTTGGGAGATGGCAGAGCATTCAGAGGTTTGCCTGCAGATGATATAAAACAAATCGCAAAAGATGCATATAAAAGCGGTATAGAAGGAATGGGCAGATTTGTTGAAGCTAATGCCGATAAATTCTTTGAGGATTTGTTAAGCGGTGAAGCACTATATGCGCTTGCCATGACAGTGCCTTTGTACAAGGCTTCGACTCTTGGTTATGATGATGAGGAAATGAAAAGACCTTCCTACACCGGTTCCGTAAAGACACACAATGACCTTGTCGGTCTTGTTAATGAAGTTAAATCGATGGCTAAAATTGCCAAGGACGGAAATGTTGATGAAATGACAAAGGTAATCAAGAAGAGAGCTGACTCAAAAAGCGTTCCGGACTGGGCAAAAAAGTTGATTAAGTATTTTGCCGGCTATCCAAGAATGACTGAATATTTCTTCGTTAGAGATCTGTCTATAAAGCAGCAGGTATTGAATCAGGCTCTGACAATTGGTGAGAAACCAAACAGGGAAAAGCTCAGGGCACTGATTGAAAATAGTCTGGAAACTGCCTATACTGCTTGGGAAAATGAAGTTGAAAACTCAAAGGAAAGAAAGGATATATGGGAGAAGGCCATAAGACCTTACTACGTTGAGATGGCTAAGCTTGCCTATGGTTCTGAAAAGGAAGATTTTGAGAAGGACATCGATGAAGCAACTGACAAGAATGATAGAGAAGCTGAAAGAATTGAAGCTGGAATAAGAATTTAATAATTATTGTTTATTTTTCATTCTTCTTCATGTCAATGAGCTTGTTCACCAGTGATGTCATTTCTCCCAAGAACTTTTCTGCAACTTCCTGCCATCTGTCTATGTCAGAGCCCTTTACATCTGTAATCTTCCCATGCGAGACATTCTTGTGAACCTGGTATATGTCATTAAATGCGCGCACATAGCCAAGGCTTAGCAGTCCTCTATCAACAAATGCTTCTTTCATTGCACTCGGAACCTGCTCCGGGCTTGGAGGCATCTTGCCCGATATGATAAGAGCCGCCTGAGCCGCGTCAACCATTGTCCAATAGATTCCTTCTATGGCCCCCATTTCTGACATTCTGCTTCTCACCAAATGCGTTGGAGCTCTTTGGAGGGCAACAAAAGCAGCTTCGGGAGTTGATTTTATTTTTCCTTTCTCAAGCAGGGCTTTCAATGGGGCAAAGAAACCGCCTACGTCAATGAGTGGCTCGCCGTATCTTAATATATTCAAAACCACGGGGTCTCCGTGGAGCAAATCCTGCCACCAGGTAGTTATCTTTATTGTGTTTATGTGAAGCTCTCTTCCGTATTCTTTTGCTGCGATAATCTTTCCAAGCTCTTCCCTGTACCATGCTATAAGCTCCATGTCCCATTCAACAGACGCGTCATCCACTATAAGGATTACGTCTATGTCTGACTTTGCGCCTGAAGTGTTCTTTGTTTGGGAGCCAAAGAGAATCGATGCCTTCATTATCCTGTCGAACTTTTCGTTAATTCTGATGGCAAAATCCATGGCTATGTCCCTTTCGCTGATCAGCTTCCTTGTAGATTTCTTCACCTTTTTTTGTTTCATCTTATTATATATATTCGAGTGTTATTTTTAAAGGTTGCCTTTGGCAGCCTTATTTCTGACTAATCGATAGGGTTGCCGGAAACCCTGCTCCTGCCCGCCATCTGCCCGCCGAGCTCAGTTGGCAGATTGGCAAATCCTGCGCCATACATCGCGTGATGAACCTCTGGATTCATGCCATAGCCTGAGAAATATCCCTGCGGGCCCCAGTAAGAGATATTTTTCATCGCATAAATTGGAGAATTGAAATGCTGCATGCTCTCGGCAAATGGTATTGTCTGGAAGTGCTGGTACCAATTGCCTGCTTCTACTATTTTCTTGAACTTATCGTTGTGCTGAAGAACCGCCTTCATCATTTCCTTTGTCGGAACATTGCCCATTCCCATTGGAATCTCTGTGTGCTCGAATCCAAAGTTATCTGAGAGGTGAACGTGCTTGACAAATGGGGCTATCTTCTTTGTTTCTGCTATTATCTCCTCTTTTCCTGCCCCGAACTTTCTAATCATGTTTATGTGCCCAACGTCCCAGGTTGCGCCTATCAACTTCTTTGCTTCTTCCTGGGCTTCTTTTTCGGTAAGACGGTTGCTCTTAACTGCATTATTAACAAATTGCTTCCTTGAGGCCTCTACCAATTGTTTTAAATCTTCTGCGCGGCTTAAGGTGAATCCGGCTGGAGGATTTTCAATGCTTATGATAGGGGTCTTGTCCTCAAACTGTTCATATGCCTTGAATGCAACATTGCCAAATGTTTCTGCAGATTTTTCTATCGCGAAATCCTTGAATGGCTTGTATATTGGGACTGCATCAACTGAACGCAGAACATCTACACCTTTTTGAAGCTTCTCTGCAAATTCTGCAACATGCTCCGGGTCCTTGTAATAATCTAATTTTGGTTGCAGTTCTTTTTTGAAATTGTCAAGTCTTTCGAGTTTTTCCTTTGCGTCAGGGGTATTCTTTTTTTGAAGGGCGTCGTATGCCTGGTCAAACATGTCGCGCAGCCCTGAATATGCATCCCTGAGATAGATGTCGCCATGAGTCAGAATCTGAAGTTTTTCTCTTAAAACTTTTTCCCCGCCCGGCCGATACTTTTCAAATTCAGTTAGCTTCTTTTCGACTTTTTCAACGTTGCCGCTGGCATAGTCCTTGTATATGCCAAGAATAATTTTCTCACTCTCTTCCGCTTCTTTTCCTGGAACTCCTGCTCCTTCTTTAAGTCCTTTTTCGATTATAGTGACTCCCTGGTCTGCGCCATAGTTTACGTGATGGAGAGTTTTGTACCAATGGTCTCTGTTCATCTTGTCTATTGTTTTGTCAATTTCGAATTTTTTCTCTCCTTCAAGAAAGCTTGGCTTGCTTGGTAGATTTGCTATCTCGCCGGTTCTTTCATCTATAACCATCGCTTCCTTGAGAACTTCAACATTCTTTTTTTCTCCTTCTACTTCTTTCTTTTCCCACATTGAAGTTTCTGCGGGAAGTCCAATTGCGCTGGAATGGAAAGTTGTTACCACATTTCCATGCGAGTCAAGCTCATGCGCCTTTTGTACTGCGTCAAGCATCTGCCTTTCCGCCTGCTCCCTTTCATAGGGATTCCATCCCCTTTTTGTCATTCCTGTCGGCTCTATAATCGGGGCATGAAGGCTTATCTCTACATTTTCGCCTATTAGTTTTCTCAGGCGGTTTACTTCCTTGAAATGCTCCTGAGGAATTGATTCAAAAACATCAGAGCTTAATTGGGTGACTTCGAGCGTTTGCGCGCCTGTTCTTAATTTCTGGGAGACTTCTTTCAGGATGTTTGCAGTCCTCGGGTCTGTTGTTGTGCCTATTCCTGAGGCAAAACCGGGCTCATAACCGGAAGAGCCTGATGCGTATGTATGGGAAGTGGAGCCCTGCTCAGGGTCAAATCCATAATTGGCGCCTTCGTAGAAATAATCACCTCCGCTCATCTAAAAGATTGGATTTTGCTTTATTTAAAGTTTAGGCTTCCCATGGATATTTTCGCCTTTCTGTTTTGGGCTTGCCTTCAGGGGTGACTTCATACTGCCTTTCCTCCTCAGCGGTTTGGCCTCTAACAGCTTCAACTTCAGGATTTCTCATTAATGCATTGGTTAGCTGCTTTTGAGAAGCTGTCAGCATTGTATTCCTTACCGCAATCTCCCTTGACTCTGCGGATTGCGTGTTATAGACTCTTTTCAGCTCCATTTCAGATATGTTTGTCTGAATCTGATATCTTGCAGCTGTTCTGCCTTCAGCCTCTGTTGTTGCTGCGGGGGTTGGAGTTAGTTCCTCTGCCCTTTCTGCCTGCTCAGCGGGCGGGATATTCTGCACTGCTCCGGGAAATTCCCTTGCGGACGGCGCATCTGTCGCAATATCCTCAAGAGGAGATTCTCCCTCCATTTCAGCGCCTTCTCCTGATTCTTCGCCCTTTATTTCTGTGACTTTAAACTTCGGAGCTAGTTCTCTGACTGTTACTTTTTGTTTTTTCACATTATCGTCTTTTGCTTTCTTTGCCATGCAAAACTAAGATTGCTGGGATATATAAAATTAGATGGCGGGGCTGTTATTCGCCTTCTTGAAAGAATCAGAGAACTTGCGGCACTTTCTTCTTGCCTCTATGCCCGCCTGTGAGCGCATAACTTTTTCAATGTCTGAGTCCGGGGCTATTGCCCTGATTCCCTGCAGCTTGTCCTCTTTTTTCTTAGGTTTCGGCGGTTCTCTCTTCCAGAGGTCTGTGACAACGGAGAAAAGCGCTGCAAATGGATTTGTTTCCTCAGTGCTGGCTTTTCCTGCCTTTTTCTTTTCATCCTCCTTTTCATCGCCAAGGAATTCATTTATGTCCGTCTGAAGCTGCCCCAAACTTTCTTCTGTCGCTCCTGAAATCTGCTTGTACAAATCTCCAAAGTCATCCAACTCGAGCTGCTCCTTGAGAACCTTCCTTTCATCTTCATTAAGGGAGAAGCTTGTAAATGCAACCTCTGCCTTGCCTCTGAAGCCGTATCCCCCCTGCTGGTGCCTCTCGGGTATGCTCCTGAATTTTAACTCAACTATAACCATAGATGCATATTTTCTTTTGTTGGCCCCCTTGAATGATTCTGGCAGTTCTCCTTTTGCAATATCTTTTTCAGGCGCATAATCGTTTATTCCTAACAACACCAGCTCAAACAGCGATGTGTTGAAACTTGTCACGAGCGCAGAGGTTGCAGCCGCTCTTTGCTCCAATTGAGCTGCGGCCTTAAGATAAGGTTTTGCCCATCGAGCATATAGCTTGACTGTATTCAGCTGGCTCTTGAGATAAATTTTTTCTATTTCAAATCTTTTTCTCAATTCGCGCTCAGATTCCTTGAGCCAGCGCTCGAATTCAGAAAATCTCTGGTACAAGATTCTTTTTACCTGTTCATTCAGGTCCATAGCCTTTATCTTTTCCAGGGATTCTGCAGTCATGAAGGCGTCTATGAGCATTACGAAACCCGGCTGGTTCATGCCGCTGACTGCAAGGGCTTTTATTGAGCTGTTTCCCCTTTTAATGTCAACCTGGTCTAACCAGACCTGCTTAAGGGAAAGATATGCAGACTGCCTGATATTTGCATCCTTTGCATTATTGTATGCACTATAGATATCCAATCTCAGCTTGAATTCCTTCAGGTCGTAGATTATGTTTAGTATTGTCCTAACGATTTGGTTTGCAATCCCGATTATTTTCATGCCCTCTTCCTGCATCTTTGTTGCCTTAAGCCCCATTTCCGAGAAGTGCGCAGAGCCCGGGGAGGATATGAAATTGTCAACAAGTTTCTCGCCAACTCCATATTCTGCCTTATTGTACAGGTAATCATGCAGCCAGAAATAGACCTGCTCAAGAGCTTGGCCTGATGTTTCATATTCTACAGTGTGCTGCTCTACGGGATTTTTAATTCCGAGCAGCTTGAAAGGAGTTTTTATAACCTCATCAAAATCCATGAAGTCAGTTTCTGCGGGTTCTGCTAGTTCGGCAGCCTTAACATAAGCATCTGCTTCCTTGTTTGCGATGGCGGCAGCCACAACTTGTTTTACTTCCTTCCTTTTATCGGCCCTGCAGTATGCATCCGGGCTTATAGCTGCAATTAATTTCTTTATGTCAACTGCCATTTTATCCTCTTTATGTATGGAACCAAGGTTCCCTAACATGTCACCTTCCTTTATAATAAAATGGAGGTTTATTTAAAGATTTAGTTATGTAAATCTTTAACTCTCGCTTTACAAAGCTTTGAGTTTAAAGGTAATTATTTAAAGAGAAATGCACTGGAAAGTGCATGGGATGGGTTGGAAAGGACGAGTATGTGGATTATACTCTCCTCAAGAAAAAGGGGCTTCTGAAGCTTAAAGAGGAGCAGGCTCAGAAAAGCCTGAAAACCGAGGGGGGTTTTATTGATTTTACATCTTTAGCCAACAATAGTCCTTCTTCTCAGGCAGATAGTTCAACCAGCTCTTCAACGCCGACAGATAACTTTGGGTTTCTGGCAGATATGGCTTCCGCAGGGGCGGCAGGCAGCACAGCATCGGCAAGCCCGCTGGCTAATTTTGATACATTTACCCCTGCAACCTCAACTTCTGCATCTGCAATACCAGACAACGTTGATGCAAAGGAGCTTAATGCACTGAAGCTGAAGATGGATGATATGGAATATAAGCTTGACAGATTCATAGAAAGAATAGATAAGTTGGAAGAAAAACTTGCAAGGTTTGGGCAATAAACAAAGACTTAAAAATTAGGCATTTCTTTTATGGACATGAAGGACTTTTCAAAAGAGATTAGAGTTTGCGCCTTGAAAAATGCGGTGGACCATGAAGGCAAAGCCCTCGCGGGAAATGTGCTTACTCCCCTTTTCAACTTTGGGCTGAAAAAAGAGCAGATTAAGGATGTCATGCCCAAGATAAATGAGATTGTGAAAGAGGTTAATTCTCTAAGCCTTGATGAACAGAAGAAAGAACTTGAAAAACTAAAGGAGATTCTGATTGAGAAAGAAACTCGAAGCGAAGATGAGCTTCCGGAACTCGACAATGTTGACAAAAAGAAAGGAGTTATAATGAGGTTTTCCCCATCTGCGAGCGGGATTATGCATTTGGGGCATATAATTACCGGAATGCCCACCTCTCTTTATGTAAAAAAATATGGGGGGAAATTTTATCTCAGGATAGAAGATACAAATCCGGAAAAAAGCGACCCTGAGGCATATGCTTCATTCCCAAAAGATTGCGATTGGATTTTCGGAAATGTAACAAAGTGGTATGCCCAATCTGACAGGATGAAAAAATATTATGATTTCGCCGAAGATTTAATCAAAAAGGGATTTGCCTTTGTCTGCACATGCAAAAACGAAAAGGATGAAGAATCAGAGGAAAAATCTCCAAGAAAGGTATGCGGCTGCAGGAAAAATTCCATTAAAGACAATCAGGAAAAATGGAAAAAGATGCTTGATAAAAAGGGATTCGGGGAAGGGGATGCAGTTTTGAGATTTAATTCTCCGGATATTAACTTGGGCAATCCTGCCCTGATTGATTTTCCATTGGCAAGAATTAACGAGCATGAGCATCCTAAACAAGGGAAAAAATACAGAGTCTGGCCTTTGATGAATCTCTGCGTTACGTTGGATGACATGGAGTTTAAATCCACCCACATAATCAGGGGAAAAGAGCATGCAGACAATGCATTAAGGCAGGAAATTATATTCAAGCTTTATAAAAAGCCCGTTCCAAAAACTTATTTTCTTGGGAGATATAAGTTCGAGGATTTGCCTTTGTCTAAATCAAGATTCCAGGAGATGATAAAAGAGGGAAAATACGCAGGATGGGATGATATTAGGCTGCCTTTGGCAAGAAACTTCAGAAGAAGGGGCTACCAGCCCGAAGCTTTTGCAAGAATGGCGCTGAAGAGAGGGCTCAGTGCAGTTGACAAAGTGATAAGCCAGCAGGATTATTTTATGGAATTGGATAATTTCAATAGAGAAGTGATAAAAGAGAAGTCAATAAAAGCGAGTTTCGAAGAGCAGAAGAAAAATTCCAAGGATTCCGTTGAAATACTTATGCCGGACGCAAAAATAGTTTACTGCAGGAGTGATATTGACCTGAAAAAGTTGAAGGATGAGCAGATAGTTCATTTCCTGGGTTTTGGATATTGCAGGTATAACCCAAAAGAAAAAGTTAAGTTCTGGTTTGCCCACAGATAGTTCTTGTCATCATTGAATCATTGGTTTAGTGCAATAATCGTTAAAAACTATCTTTAATGAGAGTTTTTATGTCAAGGCCTAACAATGCCAAATCTAGGATGTTTCGTGACGAACACGAATATGACAGGCGATTTGACATAGTTCTTGCGGCCGCTTTTGAAGAGTGCGAGAAAGGAAATGAGAAGTTTGAACTTTATGAAAAAATCGCGGCAGTTGCAAGGAGGGCGGACAGGGCGATATTCCTCCCCCACAAAGAAATAGAAAAGGACTGGAAGCCTGAAAAGGTTTATGCGGTTACCAATGAAATAGTCATTCCTACAAGCGATTTGATGATTGCATACCTCGGATTGCAGTCTACCGCCGCAGGAATAATGATGCAGCGAGCAGCTTTTAACGGGGTTCCGATTATTGCTTTTTGTGAGAGCAGGAATCTTGAAAACTTTTATGAAATCCGGCGCACAATAGGCTTTTGGAGGAATATCTCTTTTGAGGATGAGGCGAGCGGGCTTAAAAACCTGGAAAAGGCAACAGGTGATTTTTTTAGCTCGGGCAGATAAAGTTTAAATAGTAGCATAAATTAAGCAGGTTATGGATAATAGAAAGGGGTTGAGTGACGTTGTAACAAACGTTTTGATAATTCTGTTGGTTGTTGTTGCTGTGGGCATGCTTTGGGCGTTTGTAAGCCCCATGTTTACGAGAAGCGGGGAAAAGATAAGCCAGCAGCAGGCATGCTTGAGCATGAGCCTTGAGGTTACAAAGTGCGCGCTTGGCGCAACTGATGCAACAGTCGGAGTAAAGAGGAGTGCTGGTGTGGTTACGCTTAAGGAGATAAAAATCATATTCCAGAAGGCTGATGGTTCTACTCAGGTTGAAAGTGTTGTCGCTGATTTGCCGGGCGAGCTTGAGACCAAGCTTTACACAAAGACTGTGACTGGCGCGACGAAGGTTTCCGTTGCCGGCGGGATTGCCAATGATAAGGGCGATGTTAACTACTGCGCTGAAAGCCAGCCTTTGAATTGCGCTTAATTTTAGTTTTTGTTTTTTAGCAAAATAATTAAATAATGAGTTATGCTTGATATGTCATGATAGAGGTTGAGACGAAGGCTTCTCTTGGGAACAGGAGCATTGATAATATAAGAAGAGCAGCAGGGGAGATTGGAAAGTATTCTGGAACTGTGACAAAAGTGGATGATTATTATTCAATGGAAGATTTATCGCATTTTCCAAAGAAGAGCCTGAGAGTAAGGAGGTCGGGGGGATTTTACGTTGTGAATTTCAAGCAGAGGCTGTCTTTTGAGGACAGCGTTTATGCCAAGAAAGAAGTGGAATTTGAGGTGAGCGACATAAGATGCTTTCTGAACCTGATAAATGATTTCGGATTCAAAAAATGGCTAAACAAAGAAAAAAAATGCGAAATCTACAGGATAAAGAGCAATTTCCAGATAGAATTGAACAATGTGAAAGGGCTTGGATGGTTTGCTGAGGTTGAGTACCTTGTTGATGATGTTTCTGAAATTGAGGCGGCAAGAAAAGAAGTTCTTGAAGTGATGGAAAAGCTTGGGTTTAAGAAAGGGGAGTTTGTAAAGCCCGGCTATACGAAGCTTCTCTGGGATAGAATGCACTAAAATCGTTTTATTAAGCCTTCTTGTCTTCTTTTGACTCTGCCTTTTCTGTTTTTGACTTTGCTTTCTTTTCTTTGGCAGGATTGGCTGCGAGTTCTTTGCTTATCTTGTTTTTTTCGGATTCTATTTCCTTTTCAAGCTTATTGAGAGTGCTTATCTTTTCCTTTAGTTCGGCTTCAGACCCTGCGGGCAACTCGGCGTCTTCAGATTCTTCTGCTTCTTCAGCTTCCGCGCCGACGGACTTTGGAACGTCCATCTTTATTCCTTTCGCACCGCCCATCCCCGGAAGAGCGCCGCCAGGAATTTTCTTGAGCAAATCCATTATCGATGCTTTTTCCATCTTCAGGACTGTTTCAGATTCATCATCTATGTGCGCCTTGAGAATACTCATGCCCGATAAAACACAATTCAAATTCCAGATTTTCTTGCCGTCTATCGTCTGAATGATTGCTATTATCTTCTTTATGTCGTCCGTTATATTCCTGTTTTTCATTTCATCTTCAAGAATTCCCTTCAGTGCGTCCAGGTCAACTTTTGTTGTTATTTCGAGTTTCTCAGGCACGAGCTTGTTGTTCATCATGTCGAGCATTTGCATTGTAACCCCCCCATCAAGAGTAAATGCGGCAATCTTTTTTTCTGTGGGCACATAATAGTCTATCTGATGAAGATTTTTCCCCATTTCCAAATCGAGAATAAAGAATCCTGCTATCATGAATGCATCTTCATACTTCTTCTGGAACTGCTTGTACGTTTTAGAATTGTTAAGTTTTGCTACGTAGGGTTTTATCTTCATCTTGTCCTCTTATTATACCCGTGTCTGGGCTTATTAGTTTATAAGGTTTTATATTCGCTTTTCTATTTTTTCCTTAATTTCCGAGATGAAATCTTCCGTCTTGACTTTAAACTTGGGCTTTGGATTTCCTCTTTCCCGAACAGCAATTGTCTTTGATTCCTCTTCCTTGTCCCCGATGACAATTACATACGAAATCTTATGCATTTCCGCATCTCTGACTTTGTCGCTGACTGTTGTGGAGCGGAAATCAGAGTCTATTCTAAGCATTGGCAAAGCTTCCTTTAATTCTTTCAAAAGTTTCTCGCATGATTTGAGATTTCTGTCTGTGAAATTTATGATTCTAACTTGTATCGGGGAGAGCCAGACAGGAAGATTTCCGTTGAGATGCTCCAAAAGAATGCCTATAAATCTTTCCAAGCTGCCATAAACGGTTCTGTGCAGCATCACGGGCCTTTTCTGTTTATTATCACCTTCCGTATATTCAAGTTCAAACCTTTCGGGCATTGCAAAATCCAATTGGATTGTTGCACATTGCCATGTTCTCCCTAGAGAATCTTTTATATGAAAGTCTATCTTCGGGCCATAGAATGCGCCATCGCCTTCATTAACTTTGAATTTGAATTTTTTCTTTTTCAAAACAGATTCCAAAATTGCTTCTGCTTTATCCCACATCTCATCTGAACCTATCCTCTTTTCAGGGCGAGTTGACAATTCTAGATGATATTCAAAACCAAATTTCTTGTAAAATATATCGACTAAATCCATCACTTTTGCAATTTCATTCTCTAAATGTTCTTCCTTACAGAAAATATGCGCATCGTCTTGGGTGAATTTTATTACCCTAAATAATCCTGCAAGAACGCCTGAAAGTTCCTGTCGATGAACGACGCCCAATTCCGCAACTTTAAGGGGTAAATCTTTATATGACTTTTGACCTGATTTGTAGACAAGCATCCCGCCTGGGCAATTCATGGGTTTAACTGCAAAATCTCTTTCTTCATACTTTGTAAGGAAAATATTCTCCTTATACTTTTCCCAGTGGCCTGAAATCTGCCAGAGTTTTTTGTCAAGTATTTGGGGTGTTGATATCTCCTCATAGCCTGCTTTTTTGTGCTCTTCTCTCCAAAAACTGATAAGCTCGTTGTAAATTATCAACCCATTGTTGTGCCAGAAGACCATGCCTGGCGCAACTTCGTTAAAGCTGAATAAATCCAGTTTTTGCCCGAGGATTCTGTGGTCGTTTTCTTTCAATTTTGATGTATCGAGCTTTGATCTTGAGATTTCCCTTAGAAGTTTCTTTGGGTCATATACTTTCTCTTCCTGGACTTTGTTTACGACCTCTTTTGGCGAAAGAGCCAAAGATTCGGGATGAAATTCTTTGCTTAGCTCGGAAAGCGGATGCCCTTTAACTTTGAGTTCAAATTCCTTGTAATAGCCGAATGGGGCTCTTGTGACATTGTAGCCCTCAGCCTGGAGGGTATGTTCGGCTTCAACGAGATATTCCAATGCCGTATCTGGATTTGCAAGATTTGCTGAAAGATGAGCATAAGGATAGAGAACTATGCTTTTTGCTTTTACTTCTGCGGCAGTCTTTTTTATTGCATCTAGAAGTTGTGCAACGGTCTTGTCGTTGTCCCCATTTTCAACTGCTGTAAGAACTACTAATGGCTCCTTGACTTCTATTTCTCCCTTTTCTTTCAAGTCTTCCGGATTCTTAATTGCCTTTTTTAGAGGCTTGAAACGGATATAGTCGCAGTGCAACGTTAATATCTTCATAGTATTCTAAAAATTTATTGATATATAAATTTATGTTGTGCTCTTGACAAGAAACTTGTCAATCTGCTTTTTTGCTTTTTCCCTGCGCTTTTGGTGCTCTTTCAGGAAGGCATTTACTTTTTCTATCAGGATTTGCTTAAGTTCGCTTGTGAGCATCTTTCCTGACTTGTAATCGTCGTGTATCTTCTGGAGCTTCTTGTCGTCAGGCTCAAAAAACATTCTTAGGTATTGGAATGATACGTCTATGTCCGGATTGCCCCCCAATTTGCGATGCTCTTCCAAGGTATCTTTTCCTCCCGAGAAGGCATATTTCTTTATTTTTGTTTCGACTTCTTTTGGAGAATCTGTCAGAAGAATTACTCCTCCTTCCGAAGAGGACATTTTTGAGCTGCCTGAAAGGGATGGAATGAATTTCGCATGAAGTGCGGCTGGCTTTTCAAAATCAAAATATTCTGCCACATCTCTTGTCAGCCGAATGAAGGGGTCCTGGTCTATGCCAACAGGGACTACTGTCATGTGCTTTCCATTGCTGAATTCTGGAAATAGGATGTGGGCTGCCTGCATTGCAGGATAGAAACTCCAACCAACATTATTCTCGGGTTTCAAGCCAAATGCCGCTTTCGCAGTCGAGTAAGTTATTCTTTTTGCAATCTGGGCGGCATATTTGTAGATGTCTGTATAAACAAAATCCTCAAATATGTGGGTCTTGCCCTGCTTAAAGCCCAGGGCAATCAGGTCTATTATGTTATCCATTGAATATTCCATTGACTTTTCAAATGTCAGATTCTCCTTAATATAGAATTTCTCATCATCGGATATGGGAATGAATACCTCGCAGTTGAATTCATCCTGAAGAGATTTTGCAACAAGGAACGGGACGAGATGCCCGATATGCATTTTTTCCGAGGGGCCGCGCCCCGTTATAACCGATACTTTCTTTCCCTTATCATGCGCCTCAAGCCACTTGTTGAAGTCCCTGTGGGCAAAATAAATTCCTCTCCTGAGCAGAGGATGCGCTTTTTCAAGCCTCTTTGTTATCTTGTCATCCAGCCTGGAAACCCCGAATTCCTTGATTAGCTTCTCGTAATCTACTTCTCCGGAGACTTCCCATGGGGTCACTTTAAACTCTTTTTCCATGGATTATGGAAATAAGGCTTATTTATAAGGGTTTTGAGGCAAAAATAAATTACAACAAGATTTATATATAAAAAATGAGTTCGGTTTATATGAAAAAAGGCGTGTTATTGCTGATATTTCTGGCTATGCTTATTCCCTTGGCGTCAGCTGAGATTTTTGTCAGCCAGCCGAAAGGCATGTACAACATAGGAGACAGTTTTTCTTTCAATGTCACAGTCATCCCTGCTGTCAATATCAATAATTTCTTTGTTGCAAAAGTGTCATGCATACAGGAAGAAGTTGAAAATCTTTCCAATATGAAGGAGGTTGAGATTTTTAGGACACCTTTAAGCCTGAAATCAGGAACGCAGAAGACTGTTGAGGTTTCGGGCAGGTTCGACAACTTCCTGATTGGAGATTTGCATGGAACATGCAATCTGAATGTTGTCTATGGCAATCAGGCGGCAAGCACCCCTGACTTTGAGATAACGAGGAACATCTATGTTAACATTGCGACAGACAAAGTAATCCTTGAACCCAATGAAAGGTTCAACATTTCCGGGAGGGCTATGAGAAGCAATGGGGCTCCTGTTAACGGGTTTGTTGAGCTGAAAATTCCCGACTTGGAAATAACGTCTTTTAGGGCGATTGAGGGGGGAAGGTTTGACATAATGCTCGCCATACCCGAGAATACTCCTGCAAAAGATTACACAGTCAGCGCAAGAGTTTATGAAAAAGACGATGAGGGGGAAATAACCAATGAAGGCGCGGGCGAGTCAAATATCAGAGTGAAGCAGGTAATAAGGAAAAATGAGATTTCAATAAGCTCGCAGAGGATAAAGCCGCGGGAGGAATTGGTTTATACTGCCCTGTTGAAGGACCAGTCCGATGAAAATGTTGCTGAGAATGTTAAAGTTTCGTTCTACAAGCCGGATGGGGCGCTTCTTGTGAGCAAGCTTGTAAAGTCGGGCGAGGCAAACAACATAACCCTCGAAGGCAGCTCAACGCCCGGATATTGGAGAATCTCATCCACGATAAATAATTTACAGGCGAATCGCTCATTTTATGTTGAGGAATTCGAGAGCATTTCATTCAGGCTGACAAACGGAACCCTTAGTGTGACTAATACAGGAAATGTCCCATACAAGAAATCGCTTGAAGTTCTTATAGGAGACACCCCTAAAGTCCAGGAGGTTGACATTGGAGTCGGAGAGACGCGAAGATATGTCCTGTCTGCTCCGGACGGAGAGTATGAGATTGGAGTTGACAGCGGCAATGGAAGAGAAGTTGTCGGCACATCGTTCCTGACAGGAAATGCGGTGAGAATTGACAGCGAGGGGAGCGGCTTGTTTGGCAAATCATCATGGCTTATATGGATGGTGCTCATAGGCGCATGCGCGCTGATTGCGATTCAGCAGTATGGAAAGATATCGAAGAGGGCTTATTATGGCAAGACGCCCAGCGCCTCACAAACTGCAACGTATTCTGCGCCGATAAATCTTGCAGGCAGTTCTGATAAGAAGGCGGGAGTTATAACCGAAGGTGTAAGGGAAGAATGCTCTGTTATATCGCTTAAGATTAAGAATCATGCAGAAATAGAGAAGACGCAGGGCAATGCGATGGACGCACTGGAAAGAAGCCTTACCCGCGCAAGAGACGCAAGAGCAAAGATATTCTCAGACAAAGAATACAAGACGATAATACTTGCGCCTTCATTGACTAAGGAAAAGGATAACAGCATGAAGGCTGTTGCTGTGGCGAGGGAGATTGAGAATATATTGACTGAACATAACAAAAGATTTGCCGAGAAGATAATGTTTGGAATTGGGGTTCATAATGGAGAGATGATTGTTGAATCTGCAAACGGGCAGTTCAAAGTCAATTCAATCGGAAATACTATCCCATATGCAAAAAAGATTGCAGACAGTGCAAGTTCAGGAACGGGAGTCTCCGAGCACGTCCACAGGAGAGTGCTTGGAAAGGTTAAGAGCGACAGGATTGAAGGCACGAACTATTGGAGAGTTTTCAAGGTAAGGGACAGCGGGCTGCACTCTGAGTTTATCAACAGGTTTGTGGAAAGGCAGAGAAAAGAAGGAATGTTCAAGAAATAAACTGAATAAAAAAGATGATAAGGCTTGTAATATTTGATTTTGACGGAACAATTGTTGATTCTAAGGCGGTTTATTACAGTTCAATAGGCAGGTATCTTGGAAATTTTGGATTCGGCAGGAGGAAAATAGAGCAGGTAATAGATTTGGGGTTAAATCTCGGGGAGACATTGAAGAGATTCATTCCTTCTGCAATATCAAGGTGGTTTGTGAGAAGGGAAATAATGAAAGAAGTGCTCGAAGAAGCCGCAAAGGTGAAAAAATGCCATGATGCAGGGCATATAAAAGAGATAAGAACAAGAAAGATTCTTGTTTCGAACTCGCTTTCAGAGTTTGTTATTCCGGTGCTGAAACACCTGAAGATAAGAGAGCTGTTTAAGGAGGTCTATTGCGCAGACGATTTTGATGACAAGACAAAATTCATCAAAATGTACATTAAAATTCATGGAATACGCCCTTATGAGTGCTTTTATGTTGGAGATAGAGTTGCAGATATTGAAGTAGCAAAAGAAGTTGGATGCCACAGCGCAATAATTTCGGGAAAGTGCTCATGGAATTCAAGAAAAGAGCTGATGAAGGCAAAGCCCGAGTTTATTGTTCCGGATTTGGCTCTTCTTGGGAAAATAATCCGCAAATATAAAGATTAATTTAGGGGAATGGACTTTTGAATTTCTTATAGGAAGATATTTATACAACAGAAGAGTTGCAGATAAATGTATAGCGTTGATTTTGAATCACAGCTTGAAGCTTCTCGACAACATCTCTTTGGATCTTTAGAACCTAGGGAAGCATCTGATGCAGCATATCAGAGATATTCCGTTCCACCAGAAATTAGAGTTGTTAAATGCGAGGAGAATACCCGCGGGGAGTGGGTTCCTATTCCTGATAAATCAGTGGATAGTGTTATTTCTCATTAAACCCTCTTGATTCTTATCAGCTTGTCCTTATCCATATAATAGCCGTTGTGCCCTATCCTGCCGTCAAATGATGCCTTGATGGATTCTATCTTATTCTTTGGAAGATTGAGCTTTTTGGCTTCTGAAAGAGCGTGGGCTTTCAGGCAGCTTAGGCAGACTCCGTCATATGAATTTTCGAGGGCAACAAGACAATTCCTGTCCGCGAATCTGTTTAACTCTTCCTTTAGCAAAGAGGGAAGAAAAGAAATTTTGGGAGGACTGGCTGTCTCTATGGTTTCTTCCTGTTCTTGGATTGTTTTTGTTAATCTCATGGTTTTGGAATGCCCTTCAGAACCCAGAGATTTTTTGGTTCTTAGCGGGCGAGTGTAGAATAAAATCCGCAAAAGACTCCAATCGCATGTGCCTTTGGGGCCTTAGCTTTAGCTACATTAGTGCTCCAGCCCATATGCAACCCTCTTTTGCAGTTCATAATTATCAGAGAGAATCAGAGTTTAAATATTTTTACATTCGTCGTAATCGCTCTATTCTCGTTTCTATCGCAGGATGAGTTGCGAAAAGTCCGCTTATCTTTTTCTTGAATGGGTCTGAGATAAACAATGGAGCAAGTGCTGATGTGAATCTTTGCTTTTCATTCTCGGGAAGGTGCTCTTTCTTTATTTTTTCAAGCGCGGAGCGCAATCCGGGAGGATATCTTGTGAATTTGACGCCTGAAGCATCTGCTGCAAATTCTCTCTTTCTTGATATTGCAAGCTGGACAAGCTGGGCTGCAATTGGAGCGAGAATTGCCATGAATATTGCAATAATCATGAAGATGGCATTTCCTTTTTTATTGTCGTTATGCGAGGAGAACCATAAATTCCTTAGAAATATCTGGGCGATTATTGAAATCATCCCGACCATTACTGCAGTAAGAGTCATGAATCTGATATCAAGATTGGCAATATGAGACATCTCGTGGGCTATAACTCCTTCAAGCTCCTGCTTGTTCAGCTTTTCAATGGCACCTGTTGTGATGCAGATAACTGCATTGTCTGGATTTCTTCCTGAAGCGAATGCATTTATTTCTGCAGAATCCATGACGTAAACTCTTGGCATTGGAAGTCCTGAAGCGAGAGACATATTCTCGACTGCATGAATAAGCATTCTATCTCGAACTGGAGAGGCAGGCCTTGCCCTAACGCTTGCAAGCGCGATTTTATCGGAATTATAATAGCTTATCAGAATGTAAGAGAGGGAAAATATTACTGAGATAATCATGATAAAAAAGAAGTATGATGGGTCAAGCGCATATGAAATTGCATATCCGAGGGCGATGAAAAAGATGAAGATTATAAATATTAAAAGAAAAGATTTCAGCTTATTCCTTGTTATTTCATCCTCAAATGATAATCTTGGCGATGTTTCGGCCATTTTGTTAGAACTCTACTTTAGGAACGGCTTTCTGCTCTGCAGGAATTGTAAGGAACTGCTTCTTGGACTTTCCGAACAGCCTTGCGAAAAATATTCCGGGGAAGGTTTCTGTGCTGTTGTTATATGAGAGGATTGAATCATTGTAGAACTGCCTTGAGTATGCAATTCTGTCTTCTATTGCTGCAAGCTCCTGCTGAAGCTGAAGGAAGTTCTCATTTGCCTTTAATTGAGGGTAATTCTCAGCTATTGCGAATATGCTGCCGAGAGCCTTCTGAAGCTTTGCCCCGGCTTTCATTCTTTCTGGAAGAGTCTTTGCTGAAACAAGGGCTTTTCTTGCTTCTGTGACAGAATTCATTATTCCAGACTCGTGTTTGGCATAGCCCTTTACAGTGTTAATAAGATTGGGCACCAAATCTGCCCTCTTCTTAAGCTGAACATCTATTTGCGAGAGAGAATTGTCTATCCTGTTGCTTAAAATGACAAACTTGTTGAAGTAATATATCAGGATAAGGACTAATGCAATGATTACAATCGCCAGAATCCATCCCAACACCATGGTTAGAGCATGAGGAAATTAGTATTTAAAATATGCTTTCGCCTATGCCTATTTAGGTGTCACTTTATAGTAGTTAAAAATAGCAAGGTTTATATACTAGTTTTGCCTATGAAATGTATGAGAATAGACTTTCAAAAGGAAACAAGCGGAACTGATATTTACGGAAATCTCAGCCGGGGCCCTATTTACATGCCTGGCGGGGGCGAAGGAAAAATGAGTGAGCTTGCGGTGGCAAAATTGGAAAACCAGCTTAATCAAAATATTGCTGATGCACTTGAGAGTAAGGGTTATGTTGTCATGAGGGATGGAGCTACTTTTTACATACCAAATAGGCTTGGCGGGCAGGTCAGGATACACCAAAATGGAAATGTAACTGCAAGAGGCTCAATAAGCTTTGATAACTGCGGCGGTGAGAAAGAAATTCCTGACGCAAGGATAGACTTTAATGAGGCGCTGAAAGTGTTGGTAAGGCAGGGTTATTCTTGCAGGCTGGTAAAAACAAGCGAAGAGCGGCAAATGGCAGCTAAATCGATTGAAATGGTGATAAGATCTGCTAAAAGAACTTTTTAACAGCATTTCTTTCTGAACATAGCATTAAACAACAAAAATCTTTATATAATCCATTTCCCAAGGGTATGCATGAAGAGATGGATGGTATTCTTCGCATTTGTTTTGCTGGCTTTTGCCCTGATTAACATTGTTGCTGCAGAAGAAAACCTGATAAGCACCAACAATGCTTCTGACGGCTCCGAAAATGAGAGCGGTATTGATAGAGCGGGGCCATTAGCTGACAGAGATATTGTGGTTACAAGGACAACGAAGTTGCCTGATGTTGCGATGAAATACTGCGAGAATCAGGGATATTTGGCGGAAACAAGGGCAGACAGCACCGGAAAAGAGTACAATGTTTGTGTCTTTGGTGATGGCAACGAGTGCAGGACTTTGGAGTTCATGAGAGGGAGCTGCGGCAGAGATTATGTTAGTGGAGTTGGAGAAAAGATAGTCAGCTGGCTGGAAAAAATAAAGGGCAGAATAGAGGAGAGAAACTGTGAGGATGGCTGCTGGGTTAATGTTGAGGGCAAGAATATAACAATAAGGGATTTGAGCGCCGAGAGAAGGGAGATAATCGCCGGGAAGATAAACGCGCGAACAGGACTGAATTTGAGCGCCGAGGATATTGATGGCAAGCTGATGCTGAGGGCATATTTGTCAAACGGCAGATGGGCTTTGATAAAGCATATGCCTGATGCAGCTTCAGAAAAGGCTGTTGAGGCGATGAAGGCTAAATGCGAGGAGAGAAATTGCACTGTTGAACTGAAGGAAGTTTCTATTGGGGGCAAGACAAAGCTTGCATATGAAGTAAGCACTGACAAGGAATCGAGAGTTCTTCTTCTTTTCAGGGGGAGAATGCCTATTGCTGCCCAGGTTGATGCAGAGACAGGAGAGGTTATTGCTGTGAAGAGGCCTTGGTGGGCATTCCTTGCGAGCGAGAAAGACGAGAGCCAGTAGACGAGAAGTTTTCTATTACAATAATTCTTTTAAAGGATAATATTCCTTTTGGGTTTTATGAAGACTGCGAATTATCGTGCATCGAAAAGACTTGCTAAGATGTATGAAGATATGCATGGAATTCTTGCCAAGCAAAATGAAAGAGCTATCCGCAAGAGAGAGCATCTGGGCAGGCTTGAAGTCGTTTGCGACATGATTCGTGCAAAGGAGATGAAGGACAGAGGGATTCAATTGAAAGAACCAATCATTTATCATCTGAATGGTGAAAGAAGCACACATATCAAGTGGACGGGCTATCATATACCTGCTGCCCCGAGTCGGCCAGTCCGAGCAAGATGGTACTCCCTTGTTGCGATTGCGCAGCCAAACTACTCGACAAATGCCCTTGAGGTAGAATATTCTTTAACTATGGGGCATAAAATCTTTAATGGTACTATCGCCGTACCTGGAAGAAAGAAAAAGTAGATTCTGCTGTTACTTATCTGCCAAACCTATCTCTTCTTCGTTAAGCAGAACGTAAGCTATTGAATTGCCTTTCTTGTCTACAATCTTGACATGATATTTGCCGTTCGGAAGAATTATGTTAATTATTCCTGCTGCCCCCTTCTTTATTTCAGGCTCTTTGTCCGAGCCGGGCTCATATTCAATATATTCCTTATCTGGGTTAGCAAGAAGAATAACTCTCTGATGCCTCTTGAATTTGTTATGCATTATCTCTTCTTTGTGCTCTTAAGCTTCGAGAAAATGAGCAAGTAAAGTATTTCAAGAACCCCAAGAGTGTTTACCACCAGGAGAATTACAAACCATATAGGCTGCTTCAATCTTGCAGATTTCCATAATGCGAGGCCTTTCCAGACAAGCATCCAAATGATTGCAAGGACTGCTATCCATATTGGAACTCCAAGACTCGCCGAAACGTCCAGAATCGCCATGAACGATATAAGAATCGCGGGTTTATAAACTTTATTTTAGGCTCTTTCGTTTATTTTTACTCTTTTTCTAAAAAATTATTTACCATAATAGAATGATAATAATTTTTCGCATATAGTTAATTCATGACAAGAATATTTATAAAAGAATTAAATCATAAACCTGGATGCTCAAAGGAGGTCAAGGGACTTTAGTAAATAATTTTTTATCTTAAAATCCAAAAAGTATAGATGATTGGGGAAAGGCTCGGACTTCAGGGGGAAAAGCTTCATCTTGATAGATTTTTCAGCCATGAGGGAAAAAATCCTTTTGAGTTTGACATTTACGGCAGGCCGATAAGTTGGGTTTCAGAGGATGTAAAAGTCAGTGATGACGTTGGAAAAGTTATTTTTACGCAGCCTAATGTCAGAAGACCCGACTTCTGGAGCGCTCTTGCAATAAAAGTTGTTGCAAGCAGATATTTCTGGGGGGATTTGGCAAAGGGCGAGAGGGAGGATTCTGTGGAGAAACTTGTCTCAAGAATCGGGAGATACATAAAGAGGCAGGCAATAGGGCAGGGTTACCTAAACGAGGAGGAAAGCGATGTATTAAAAGATGAAATCTTTGCAATCTGCATCAATCAGCTTGGCTCATTCAATTCACCCGTTTGGTTTAATGCCGGGATAAATGAATATAACAGAAGCGCAGGAGGAGTCTCCGCATATAAGTGGAATCCGCAATTGGGCAGAGTGGTTGAAGCGGCAAAAGGGGAAGATTACCCTCAATGTTCCGCATGCTTCATACAGAGTGTCAGTGATGATATGAATTCTATTTTGGCACTGCAGATTTCTGAGGCGATGCTCTTTAAGGCAGGCTCAGGAACAGGGACAAACCGCTCTTCCCTGAGAAGTTCGAAAGAAAAATTAACGGGGGGCGGGAGACCGTCAGGGCCTGTGAGCTTCATAAAGGGGGCGGATGCTTATGCAGGCATAATAAAATCCGGGGGAAAGACAAGACGGGCGGCAAAAATGGAGATACTTAACGTTGAACATCCAGACATAATTGAATTCGTTGAGGCAAAGCAAAAGGAGGAGAGGAAGGCATGGGCGCTGATAGAACAGGGCTACAGCGGGGGGATGAATGGAGAGGCCTATGGGAGCATTGCATTGCAGAACTGCAATCTGTCTGTGAGAGCCTCAGACGCATTCATGGAAGCTGTAAGGAATAATGCTGAGTGGCAGACAAGGGCGGTAACGACGAAAGAGGTGATTGGAACTTTCAAGGCAAGAGAAATATTGAAGAAAATAGCGGAGGGAACGCATATTTGCGGAGATCCCGGGATGCAGTTTGATACCATAATAAACAGATGGCACACGTGCAAGAATTCAGGGAGGATAAATGCTTCTAATCCGTGCAGCGAGTACATGGCAATTGATGACAGCGCGTGCAATCTTGCATCAATAAACCTGATGCGTTTCAGAACTGATGAGGGGAATTTTGATGTTGAAAAGTTCAAAAGGGCGGTAAGAATTTTTATTATCTCGCAGGAGCTTTTTGTTGACGGGGGCAGCTATCCTACCCAAAAAATAACTGAAAATTCCCATAATTTCAGGGCTCTGGGGCTTGGTTATGCAAACCTTGGGGCTTTGCTGATGAGTTATGGGCTTTCTTACGATTCTGATGAAGGAAGAAATGTTGCTGCTGCAATAACTGCGATAATGACAGGAGAGGCTTACAGGGTTTCTGCTGAGATGGCGCGCTCTGTAGGGGCATTCCCGATGTTTGAGAAAAACCGCGAGCCTATGCTTGAAGTTATTGGTATGCACAGGGAGCACATAAAGAAAATTGATGTCAGCAAGATGCCTGCAAGCCTGAGATATCTTACAAGCGAGGCATGGGATTGCTGGACTGATGCCCTCGAGCTTGGGGAGAAGTATGGCTACAGAAATGCACAGGTTACGGTGATGGCTCCTACGGGGACAATATCTTTCATGATGGATTGCGACACAACAGGGATTGAGCCGGATATTGCTCTTGTCAAGTACAAGATTCTTGCGGGCGGGGGAATGTTAAAAATCGTGAACAGGAGCGTACCGCTTGCCTTGAAGACTCTCGGATATAATGAAGAACAGGTTAAGAAAATAACTGATTATGCAGACCAGAATGACATGATTGAGGGCGCCCCCGAATTAAGGGATGAGCATGCAAAAATATTTGACTGCGCTTTCAGGCCTGCGAAGGGCAAAAGGGCGATACATTATTCGGGGCATATAAAAATGATGGCGGCAATCCAGCCATTCCTTTCAGGGGCAATTTCAAAGACAGTTAACATGCCTGAGGAAGCGACAATCTCTGAAATTGAAGAAGCCTACGTTTATGCATGGGAACTTGGGCTTAAGGCATTGGCCATATACAGGGAGAACAGCAAGAGAAGCCAGCCACTCAATACAAAGAAGACTGAAAATGAACTGGTGAGCAAGAAAGTTGAGAAAATCATTGGAGAAAGAAGAAAACTTCCGCAGACAAGAAAGAGCATTGTGCACAAGTTCGACATTGCGGGGCATGAAGGGTACATAATTGTAGGGCTTTATGATAATGGGCAGCCTGGCGAGATATTCATATCAATGCATAAGCAGGGCTCTACAATAAGGGGGCTTATGGATGCCTGGGCAACGTCAGTTTCATTGAATCTGCAGTATGGGGCGAGCATCCCAGACTTATTTGAAAAATTCAGGCATCAGAAGTTTGAGCCTTCGGGGTTTGTTAGAAACGTCAATGGCGGAGATTTAGATTCTAAGATGAGGCAGATAAGAACGGCTTCCTCAATTGTTGATTATGTTTCACAATTCATGCTTAGCAATTTTGGTGAGGGCGCAGGAAGAGTTGATGTGGGAGAGCTTGAGGTTGAGAAAGTAAGGGAGGAAAAAGAAGAGCAGCTGTCAATAAAGGACTTTGGAAACGAAGGGCTGACCTGCCCGCACTGCGGCGGGCCTGCAAAAAGGCTTGGAAATTGCGCGATTTACTGCACTTCGTGCAAGCAGACAACAAGAAGCGGCTGCGGCGAGTAAACTGCCGTATAATTAATTTTATAAGGAACAAGCTTTCTGAGTTTTCTATGCTCGTAAGAACCAACTTCCCCGAGGATGACTGCAGGTATGATGGAAGGCTTCCTGGGAAGGCAAGCCTGGGCGAGAATATAGGGAGGGTCATACCATTTATTCTTAACAACACCAAAAATAGGCTCGCCATATTTGATTCAAGCATCCTCACGGGCCCGCATTTTAGCTATGTTCCAGATGATGCAGGAGGGTCGCGTGTGTTAAATATAACTCCCGTCGAACATGCAATATACGGGGGGCTAATCGGCGATGGCAGGACTATGCAAAGGATGGCAGATTATTATGGAGCACTTAGAACTTTCTTAGATAAAACAGAGTCTGTCCTGACAAGTGAAGTCAAAATAGAGCTCGTTAGAAATCTGCGTGCTGATATCTTCAGGCTAAAATTCCTCAAAAAAAAGGATGACTCTCTTGTTCAGGCACTGACCCAGGCAGTTACTAAACTGCTTGAAGCCGTTGTAAATAAATCAAATTACACGCCACGCTATAAAATCAAGAACGGGGTATTTATGGGCGAAATTAATCAACAGATAAAGCCCCACTCGAGCAAGGCAGACCTTGAGGGAATTGCCTGTTTTTTTGAGATGGTGCCTGTGAGCGGAAAAGGAGTGGCGCTTGTCAGCGCGGACGGAGGGCAGGTGGGCATATTGGAAAGGCATGCATCAAAGAATGGCATAAAGATTGAATCAAAGTTCTGCTATGAGGGCCGCAAAAACTATGTGATTCTCGGCGGCGGGCATGAAAATCCTGAAGGCAAAGGCTTATAAATGCGGTTTTTGGAGATTGAAGATATGACACAAACAGCTTACAAGACTGAAACTGGAAAAGTATACAATGGGCATATTGAAGTCGTGCATAATCGCGACCAGCAAAAAATACATTTTAGTGCACATCCGGCTGGACCAAATTTTTTCACAAGAATAATGGAAGAGATAACGGGGAGGAATCTTGAAAAATCAACTGCCCCCGAGGTAACTTCTTTGATTTATCATGCGTACACTCACAAGAACGAGGCTTATTCAGACCTGATTATTGATACGGTGAGAAACGCTCACCTTTTTGGGGATACCGGGATTCTTGTTGTCAAGGGGCACGGGGCAATTGTGCAGGATCATCCGACAATCAGGGACGGACAAGTAGTTATGGACTATAATGACTTGATAGGCAAAATTGACAATAAAACCGTCAGATGGGCAGCCTGCGGGTACAAACTTGGGCATTTGAGCTCAAGAGAAGTCGAGCATCATTCTCTTATCAGTGCAATATGCAGACCTGAAGGGGCAGAAAAAATAGCAAAGGTTATCAGGGATCACAAAGGAGATAGGGCATATGTTGGAGATGTTCCTGATTTGTCCAATAGAAAGGGAAAGGGGGCTGCGAACATTGCAAGAGTTGCTTCATTCATGGCAAAGAAAAAGGATTTATTTTGGATAGTATCAGAATATCCTGATGCACATGCCGATATTTTTGGTTTTTCCTATCCCATAATCAGAAGAAAAGCTGCATAAGCATATTAACTGACAAGAGGCACAAAGGCGAAGCCTGGAAATTCTTTTTCTATTGTTTCTCCGTTGACTCGTTTGATTTGAACGATTGACTGCTTGACTGCTGCAACAAGGATACCATTGTCTGTTAGCTGCGATAGAAGATGCCTTGGAACTTCGGGCGCCGCAGCACTTATCAGAATCCTGTCAAAGGGCGCGAATTCAGGCAGTCCCTGAGAGCCATTCCTTATGATGACTTCAACATTCTTTTTTTGTTCTAAATATTTTTTTGAGGAGATGCCGAGAGTTTGAAGCAGCTCTACTCCATATATCTTGCCGGTTTTGTTCATTTCTGCAAGAAGAGCCAGAACATATCCTGAGCCCGAGCCAATTTCGAGAATTTTTTGCCCTTCTTTCACTTCAAGAAGGTTAAGCATGAAAGCAATTGTTGAAGGCTGCGATAGGGTTGAGCCTTCCATGACAGGCAGAGCCATATCTTCATAGGCGTAGCCGACAAGATGCTCTGGAACGAACTCTTCCCTCTTGACTGCTGAAAATGCAGATATAATCTCTTCAGATGTTCCTTTCTTTCTCAAAGAAGCCAATAACTCTTCCTTATTCACGTTTTACCGAGGATATTCAGATATATATTGTTAACTGTCAGAGATTAACCGATGGGAAGTGATGAATTTTATAGGGAAGGCTTTTATATCATTTTTTGATAGGGCTTATCATGACGAAGGGTGCAGATGAAGAGGGTGAGCCCGAAGAAATACCCAAAAGAGACATCTTGGAGTTTCTGAGAAAAATGGGGGCAGTGCCTAAGGAAGTCGTTGAAGCTTATTTGAAGGACCTGCGAGCCCAGCAGGCAGGGTTTTTTGTTACCAGAGAAGAATTTGAGAAATTCAAGAAAAATCCTATTGATGATATGCTTTCACAGCTGGGAGAGGGAATCGGAAGGAAAGTTGAGGAGAAAGTTGCAGAACATGAAATAGGCAAAAGAGTGCAAAGTGCTGTTGATGGGCTTGCCGGAAAAATTAATAAGGAGGTTGAAAAAATGGGAGGAAGGCTTAATGCTGAGGCAGAGAGGGCAGTCGTTGGAGCCCTGAATAGAATTGAGGGAACTAAATATGGAACAATAGAAGAGGCGATAAAGCAGGTAAGAAAAGCGAGAACACGACAAAGAGCTTATATGATTACTTTGGGGGCTATAGTGGGAATTGGTTTGATTGCGACGGCCGCAACATGGTATCAAAGCAACAGGAGGACTGCTGAGGGCGCAAGAGGCGAGTCGAGGATAGCAAGATTGAGTTCAGAAGAGGCAAAGGCGGGGAATAGGAAGTTGGGAAAAGGGCTTGAGGACTACAAAAAGGAAATGTCTGAGTGGCAGAAAAAACATGATGACTCAGTTGTCAAAGAAAACGCTGCAAGAGATGCAAAAAACAGTGAACTCGAGCAAAGAGTTACTGGACAAATAACAAATAAGTTAGACAAAACTGAGTGGGGGGCGAAGGCTGCAGATTTGGAAAAGGGAATTGCGAATGTTCAGACGGCTTACAAACAGCTTGATGCGCTAATTAAGGGAGAGATGGCGAAGGATGCCTCAAGGGACGAGGCATACGGCAAGTACAGGGCTCTTGTAGAATCAAGCAAGAGGGAAATTGATGAATTGAGATTAAGAATAACGCAGCTACCGACAGAATTTTCAACAAGGGATTACACTAATGCCGAACTTGGGAGAATGAGAACCGAATATGAGGGTGTGAAAAAAGATTTAAGACAAAAATATGATGGATTGATTGATGTAATCAAGAAAATGCAGAAGAATTACGGGCAAAATGACCCTGAAGATGCAGAAAAACCGCAGAAAAATAAATGACAATAAGATTTATTAACTAAATTTTTTTGAGTTGTGTTATGTCTGAAGGAATAAAAGAGCTGGATGAAAAGAGTTTTGATGATTTTATTTCTGACGGCAAGGTAATTGTTGACTTTTGGGCTGAATGGTGCGGGCCGTGCAAGATGCTGAAGCCCGTTTTTGAAGAAGTTGCAAAGGAATTGAAAGGAAAAGTAAAATTTGGCAAGATGGACATCGAGTCCGGGCAGGCAATTGCAGAGAGATTTGAAGTTATGAGCGTGCCAACATTGATTTTCTTCAAGGACGGAGAGCAGGTTGAGATTAATTCAGGATTTGTTGATAAAAAAACTCTTTTGAGAATGATTGATGCCGTTTTTAAATAAGACTATAAAAAAGGTTTAAATAACGATTTCTTTTACTTATTATATAACGGCCTCGTAGCTCAGCCCGGTTAGAGTACTGGACTTTTAATCCAGGTGTCGGGGGTTCAAATCCCCTCGAGGCCATTTTCTAAGATTTAAACTTGAAATATATCAGCAGGACTTGCCCATTATTGTACTGCCGTCGTATTCCACATAGAGAGCATCGCCTGGGCCGCATACCTTAAAGAAATTCAGAGAACAAAGAGTGTCCGGGTTCACGTCGCCTTTCTTTTCACAGCCATCGCTGTCCTGCAGCTCACGGTTAAGGAATAGCCTAAACTTTGAAGAGTCATAGGTTTGCTCTCCAATATTCTTGAATATGAGAACTCCCTTTGACTGGGCTGTTGACAGATAATAATTAACGAACATTGCTTCAACCAGGACAGGCTTCTCACTCAGCTTTTCAACGAGGTTGTCCATGCAGGAAGCCATGCCTGTAAAGTTCTTAGGGTTTGCAGGACATTCCTTCTGCGTCAAAGAAAGATAGCGCGAAACCTTGTCTGAGAAATCCACTGCCCCATTAAGGCGGGCATATTGGACTATATTTGCAACAAGAGAAACAAGGAGTATAATGCCGAGGATGACAACTACGCCCATGGGAACGTCTTTCTTCATGCTCTTCTGAGGTTTTTGGGCTTAAAAAATGTTTCTTTCGGGGGGTTCATATTATTGCGAACCCCCCGTTTTTGAACGGAAGATTTAAAAAGCCACTTTTGTAGAATTCTATATTCCACAACGGGAAAAATCTCTTCAAATGCACATCCTACAGCCCAAACATGCCAAATTGAAACTCAGCGAGGTTCAAGAGCTGTTAAAAAAGCATAATATTTCTCTTTCCCAGTTGCCCAAGATAAAAAATGACGACCCGGCGCTGCCAGAGGGCTGCAAACAGGGAGATATAATAAAAATTGAGAGAAAAGAAGAGGATGGAACGGTCAGATTATACTTTAGGGTAGTCGCATAAAATGCAAGAACAAAGGAATGTGTTGATAAAGAAGTACCTTGAGCAGCATTCGCTCGTAGAGTCAAACATCCTTTCTTTCAACGATTTCATCAGCAACAAGATGCAGCATATTGTAAGCGAGATGAACGAGAGCATAAACAATGAGGAGGAAGTTGAGATAAAGCTTGGAAAGATAAGAGTAGAGAAGCCGAACATAATAGAGGCTGATGGAAGCACAAGCATTGTCACGCCTACGACGGCGAGGCTGAGAAGCCTCACTTATTCCGCGCCTGTTTTTGTAGAATTGACAATAAAATACGGAAACCAGACTGACAGCGCCGAAGTTGAGATAGGAAGAATACCCATCATGGTAAGGAGCGCTGTCTGCAACACCAGCAGCATGGGCAAAGATGAGCTGCTTGAGAATTATATGGACCCTCTTGACCCTGGAGGGTATTTCATAGTCAACGGGAATGAAAGAATCATGGTAATGAATGAGGATTTGGCTGCAAACCAGCCATTCATCGAGGAGGGAAGGCTTGGGCTTACCCTGAAGATATTCTCGCAAAGGGGCTCTTACAGGATACCCACAACAATATCAGAGACGAAGGAAGGCCTGCTGGAGCTTACATTCAGCAGGCTGAAGAATATCCCCGCAATTGTGCTTCTGAAAGTTCTTGGGATGACAAAAGAAGCTGATATCGCGAAGAATATAGGGCATGAAAGCGACTGCCTTATTGTAAACCTGTACGAGTATGCAAACCTTCAGAGTTCTGATGATGCAATAACCTACATTGCAGAGAAGGCGGGAATACAGGGAACAAAGAAAGAAATAATCACAAGAGTAAAGCAGAGAGTTGACTCGTTCCTGCTGCCCCATATAGGCACCGACAAAAACTCAAGGATTGAAAAGGCGCTGACATTGTGCAAGCTGCTAAGACTTTATCTCAAGGCTAAAGAAAACAAAAACCTGAGAACGGACAAGGACCATTATGCAAACAAGAGAGTAAAGTTATCAGGAGACTTAATGGCCGACCTTTTCAGGGTAAATCTTGGGATATTCATAAGAGATATACAGTATTCCCTGCAAAAAGTTGCAAAGAGGAAGAAATTCTATTCTATAAAAACTCTTGCGAAGTCAACATTGTTCTCGCACAGGATTGAGAGCGCAATCGCAACAGGAAGCTGGATTGGCGAGAGGTCTGGTGTTACGCAGAACATGGACAAGGCGAACTATCTTGCAATGCTCTCGCAATTGCAGAGAGTATCTTCCACGCTGCCGGGAGAGCAGGAAAACTTCCTTGCAAGAACCCTGCACCCAACACACTACGGAAGATTCTGCCCCACTGAATCGCCTGAAGGAACAGAAATCGGGCTCAGGAAAAATCTTTCAATATTGGCAAAAATATCCACTGCAGTGACATTTGATGAAAATTTTGTGCTAAAGAGATTTGCTGAATTCGGATTAAACAGGGAAAATGGCAGAAGAGATGTGTTCTTCAATGGAAGATTCATCGGATTTATAGAAAATCCTGAGGATTTTGTATCAAAAGTAAGAAATGCCAGGAGAAGCGGGGAGTTTCCGAAAGAATTGAGCATAAGAAATGACAGGATACTTGAACAGGTGACTATATCAACAGAAGTCGGCAGGGTTTTGAGGCCGTTGATTGTTGTTGAGAACGGCGCAAGCAAGATGAGAGATGAGCACCTTATACTTCTTGAAGAGGATAAGACAAAATGGACAGACCTTGTGCATGAGGGAGTTATAGAATATATCGACGCTGCTGAAGAGGATAATGCGCTTGTTGCGCTTCGTGCTGAGGACATTACTAATGAGCATACGCACCTTGAATGCCATCCGATTGACTTGTTTGGATTAACAACAAGCCTTGTTCCTTTTGCAAACCATGACCAATCCGCGAGATTGAACAGGGGAAGCAAGACGCTCAAGCAGAGCCTTGGAATATATGCCGCCAACTATCCAACAAGGCTTGACACTAATGTTTCAATCCTGCACTATCCGCAGAAACCAATTGTCAGAAGTTTTGTCTATGATACGCTTGACATATATCCTTCAGGGCAGAATATTGTAGTTGCCATAATGCCTTTCGAAGGATACAACATGGAGGACGCAGTTGTTCTCAGCAAGGCAAGCATAGACAGGGGAATGGGGCGAAGCACTTATTTCAGGCCCTATTCTGCAACGGAGCTGCAATATCCTGGCGGGCTTTCTGACGAGATTCTTGTTCCTGACAAGGACGTCTCAGGATACAGGACTGAAGAGGCATACAGATTCCTTGAAGATGATGGCGTGGCTTATCCTGAAGCCAACATGAATGAAGGGGATGTTGTCATAGGGAAAGTTACGCCTCCCAAATTCTTGAGCGAGGCAAAGGACATAAGCATACAGGCAAAGAAGGAGGCAAGCGCGACAATAAGACAGGAAGAGAGGGGCACAGTCGATGCGGTTTTCATAACTGTTGACCAGGAGGGAAACAGAATTGTGCATGCAAGAACAAGAGACACGAGAATTCCAGAGCCGGGAGACAAGTTCTCAACTCCTCACGGGCAAAAGGGAGTAGTTGGCTTGATTGCAGATTCAGAGGATATACCATTCACAGTCAGGGGAATAAAGCCGGACTTAATGTTCAATCCGCACAGCATCCCAAGCAGAATGACTGTCGGTTACTTAATTGAGCTGCTTGCTGGAAAAACTGGCGCGGTAAATGGAAAAATAATCGATGGAACTCCATTTACAGGCGCGAGTGTTGAAGAGCTTGAAGGCCAGCTGAAGGAGATGGGATTCAGGTTTGACGGCAAGGAAACGATGTACAACGGAATAACAGGAAAGAAGATGGATGCTAAGATTTACATCGGAAACATGTATTACCTGAAATTGATGTACATGGTAAAGAACAAGATACACGCGCGTGCATCCGGAAAAGTTGCCCTGCTCACAAGACAGCCAATTGAGGGAAGAGCGAGAGGCGGGGGATTGAGGCTTGGAGAAATGGAGCAGCAGGCGCTTGCAGGGCATGGAGCGGCGCTATTGCTCAAGGAGAGATATGATTCTGACAAGACAGTCATATGGATATGCAAGGATTGCGGCAACATGACTTATGAGGACACGATAAGGAACAAAGTTGCATGCAACATGTGCGGCGGCAATGAGGCAGAGCCGCTGGAAATATCCTATGCATTCAAGCTGCTTGTTGACGAGCTGCTTGGGCTGGGAATTCATACATCATTTGAGCTGAAGAATAAGTACGAACAATGAGAATAAACAAAACACAATGAACGAAGAATATTTCAAGAAACAGGCGAGAGCATTGAGGTTCAGTTTGCTCAGCCCCGAACAGGTAAAAAAAATAAGCACTGCAAAGATAGTGACACCTGAACTTTACGATATAGACGGATTTCCGGTTGACGGCGGGCTTATGGATCTCAGATTGGGGGCTATTGACCCTGGAGTCAGGTGCAGGACCTGCGGAAAGAGAGTAAAGGAATGCCCGGGGCATCCCGGTTCCATTGAACTTGCAAGACCTGTTTTGCATATAAAATATATTCCATTGATTGAGCTCTGCCTGAGAAGCTTCTGTCCAAAGTGCGGCAAGCTTACGCTTAGTGAAGAAAAACAAAAGGGCTTAAGTCCTGCATTGAGAGCAAAGAAAGCAAGGGATACGAGAAAGTGCCCGTATTGCGGGGAAGTCATTGAAAGAGTTAAGTTGGAAAAACCAAGCACTTTCATGCTCGGAAAGAAAAGATTATCTCCTATTGAAGTAAGGGAAAGGCTTGTCAACATAAATGATGAGGAGCTGAAGAAAGTCGGAATAAACCCAAAGACGTGCAGGCCGGAGTGGGCTGTAATCTCCCTGCTGCTTGTTCCTTCCGTAACTGTCAGGCCTTCAATAACTCTTGACACAGGAGAGAGAAGCGAGGATGACGTAACTCACAAGCTGTCTGACATAATAAGGTCAAACCAGAGATTGTGGGAAAACCTGAATGCAGGCGCTCCTGAAGTAATCATAGAAGACTTGTGGGACTTGCTGCAATATCACGTGACTACATTCTTTGACAACAATGTTTCAAGAATTCCTCCTGCAAGGCACCGTTCAGGGCAGCCATTGAAGACGATAACAGAGAGAATCAAGGGCAAGGAGGGCAGGATAAGGCATAACCTTGCAGGCAAGAGAGTAAACTATTCTGCAAGAACAGTAATCTCCCCGGATCCTTTGATTAAAATTAATGAAGTTGGAGTGCCTTTCGAGATTGCAAAGATTCTGACTGTTGCGGAGCATGTAACCTCTACCAATATAGAAATCCTGAAGGAGCTTATCAGGAAGGGAAGCGAATATCCGGGAGCGAATTATGTCATAAGGCCTGACGGGAAGAGAAAAAAAGTCAGTGACGCACTAAAAGAGGAATTGTGCGCTGAAATTCAGCCGGGTTACAAGATTGAAAGACATCTCAGAGATGGAGATATTGTGCTGTTCAACAGGCACCCTTCATTGCACAAGCAGAGCCTTATGGCGCATTATGCAAAAATATTGCCGGACAGGACATTCAGGCTGCATCCTGCGGTTGCCGCGCCCTATAACGCCGACTTCGACGGTGATGAGTGCAATATTCACAGCCCTCAAACGGAAGAGGCGAGGGCAGAAGCAAAAATACTGCTTGAAGTAAGCAATAACATAATCTCTTCCAAGAATAACATGAATCTTGCAGGAACAATTGCTGATTCTGTGACGGGCGCTTACATTCTTGCAAGCGACAACTTTGATAAGGGAGAGGCTGATGAGATATTATTCCTTGCGGGCGTTGATTCAGGCATAAAGAAAAAGTCTGCAAGCGGCGCCGAGGTTTTTGCCCATATACTTCCAAAAGGGCTTTCAGTCAAATCACCTACAGACATAACGGGAACCAATTCTTTTGCTACTGAAGATGGAAAACTTGTAAAAGTTGTTGACAGAGAGTTTGGAAGAAAGGAGACTATAGAGTCAATAAACAGGGCTTTCCTTCTTGGAGCGCTTTATCTTTCAAGAAAGGGCTATACACTTGCATTGCAGGATTTAGATGTCCCTGAAAAAGTAAAAACTACCGGAGCAGAGATGATTGCAGAGGCAGAGAGAAAGACAAATGAGATAATCGAGAAATATGAAAGCGGCACGCTTGTGCATATCCCAGGCAAGACGCTTGAAGAAACCCGTGAGGCCAAAATATTGCAGATTCTTAACGAGGTTAGGGCTGACATGGGCAAGGTTGTCAAGGAGCATTTCCCCAAGGAAAGCAATGTCAGCAAGATGATTTCAGCAGGCGCTGCAGGAAGCATGCTCAACATAACGCAAATAGCGTGCCTTGTCGGGCAGCAGTCATTGTGGAACAAGAGAATCAGCTTTGGATACAATGGAAGGACATTATCGTTCTTCAAGAATGGAGATTTGAGCCCTGAAGGAAGAGGATTCATCAAGTCGTCATTCCTTAAAGGACTTAAGCCTACTGAATTTTTCTTTGGGGCGATTACAGGAAGAGACAGCCTTATGGACACAGCGCTCAGAACTCCTAAATCTGGTTACTTGTACAGAAGGCTGGTAAGCGCGCTGCAGGACCTGAAAGTGGAATATGACGGGACTGTAAGGGATGCCTCCGAAAATATAGTACAATTTGTCTCGGGGGAAGACGGAAAAGATGTTTCTAAGCTCCATTTGAAGGACAATAAAATTTCTCCGGGCGAGGCAGCGGGAGTCGTGACAGCGCAATCGTTCGGAGAGGCTTCAACGCAGATGGTATTAAACGTATTCCACCATGCAGGAGTCGCCCAAATGCAGATTACAGGACTGCCGAGGCTTATTGAAATTCTTGATGCAAGAAAGCAGCCTTCAACCCCTTCAATGGAAATTTATCTTGATAAGGAAACTAACAATGAGAAGGATGCAAAAGTTCTTGCGGAAAAGATAAAGGAAGTTACATTAAAGGAAATAATTGAGGAGATAAAGATTGACTTTGCGAACAAGAAGATTGAGATGATGCTCGACTCGAAGGCGCTGAAGAGCGTGCATGCCGGAGCGCAGAAAATAGTCGACAGGCTTAAGGAAAAAGGATTTGAAATCAAGGGCAATGACTTGAAGATTACGTTGAATGCTTCTGAAATGGATTTCAAGGCAATATACAAGCTGAAGGAAAAGCTGAAGGACACAATAATCTCGGGGGTCAAGGGAATAGCGCAAGTTGTTGTTGCAAACAGGGGAAGAGATTATGTAATATTGACAGCGGGCTCAAATATGGGGGACATTATTGAAACCAAGGGAGTTGACAGGGAGAGGACAGTCACCAATGATATTTATGACACGATGCAGACGCTCGGAGTCGAGGCTGCAAGGCAGACTGTCATAAACGAGATAAAGAAAGTGCTGCAGAACCAGGGAATTGACATAAATGAGAGGCACCTGAAGCTTGTTGCTGACGCGATGACTGCCGCAGGCGTTGTAAAAGGAGTCACAAGAATGGGGATAATCTCTGACAAGGCGAGCATACTTGCGAGGGCGACATTTGAGACGCCCGACAAGCAGTTTATCAATGCAACCATACAGGGCGGAAGAGACGAGCTTAATTCGATGATTGAAAATATTCTTCTTAACCAGGTTATTCCTGTAGGAACCGGGCTTCCAGGACTTCTTGTGAAGGTTACAGGGCCGCTGGTGAACAAGGAAATTGAAAAGAGCAAGAAAAGCGAGTAGAGATTTGTAAAATGAGCGTAATAGACATGAAGCTGATGAGGTATATTAATCTGTTAGACAGGGCTTCACATGTAAAGACAAGAAGATGCTTCGTCTACAACAATGTTATTGTTTTTGCAGTGCCTCATGCACTTGTTTCACAGGCAATAGGGCCTGGAGCAATTAATGTCAGAAGGATACAGGAGCAGCTTGGAAAAAGAGTAAAGATAATTTCAGAGCCAAGGGGAATGGAAGACGCGCCAAATTTTGTGAGAGAAATTGTTTCTCCAGTCAGATTCAAGTCTTTAGAACTAAAAGACGGCTTTTTCATACTTAATGCAGGGAGCAGCAGCAAAGCCGCGCTTATTGGAAGGAACAAAAGAAGGCTTGAAGAGCTTGATGAGATTCTAAAGAGCAATTTCGGCTTTGATTTGAAGATTATTTAAGGTTATTTGAAAATCAAGCCGAAATTCAGGCATATCTCATATCAATTTGCTACTTTTTTTAAGTAATAATTCTTTATACCTCGAGGGAAACGTTTATAAATTGGGCTTAATTGTTTTCTATAGCATAATTTTAAGCTGAAAGGAGGTTAAAAAAATGGACACAACAAAAGTTATCGTGACGCTCTTGGTTTTGACTATAATCCTTTCTATTGCTACAGTTGCATTTACTGCATTCTCAAGCAACAAAGCAGTTATTGTAAGCCAGGAAGGCGCGTCGACGGCGACTGTTGGGCTTTATGTTGAAGGCGGACAGCCAGCAACAGGAAGTTCGAATGTCGGGCTTTATGTTGAGAACAACAAATAAAAATGGCAGAAAATAACACAGTTTTAGTAGTTGCTGTTTTGGCCGTTATAGCCTCTTTGGCTGCTGCAGGTTTCTCGTACTATTCCCTTTCTAATCAGAAAATAGTTACAGGATTTGCAGGGAGCGACACAGGGACCGCAAAGTTGAATGTAGCAACAGAGACTACACTTAACTTCTCTGTAGATATGGTTGACTTTGGTACAGGAAGAGTTAATATTGGAGAGACATATGCAACCTTAGAGACGGGTGTGGATCCAAGCGTTGAAGGTCATGGTACCTGGACAGGTACACAGGATCCGCTTATATTGGATAACATTGGAAACACAAACGTTAGTTTGGAACTAAAGGCGGACACTGATGCTATTGGTTTTCTAGGAGGAACTGGACCATCTTTCCAGATAAAAGTGACTGATAGTGATGTTGGCGCTTGTGGCGATACCACAGCTGCTTTCGGAGATTATCAGGATATAAATAGCACTGATGTTACGTATTGCGACTCATTCCAGTACTTATCTAACCTGAACAAGCTCCAGATCGATGTAAAGTTGGTAGTGCCTGAGAACTCCAAACTGGGAGCTTTGTCATCTACGATAACCGCGACTGGAACAGCTTAATTAGTTTTTATTTTTTCTTTTTCTTTTTCTTTTTTTGTTTCCTGCGGGAGCTCTCTGAGGGATAGAAAGATATAAAAAAGATTTTTTGTTCTGGTTTTTATGAAGAGGAAAGTACTGTTGCTCCTGTTTTTCTTGGGTTTGCTGTTAGCGCCCTCATTTACCAGTGCTTCCCTTGGAATAAGCCCGAGCATAACTGAGATTAACTTTGTGGAAAATGGGGTCTATCATCTGGATTATCGGGCATTTTCTGACAAGCCAAACCAGAGGATAATCCTATATGCCAAGGATGATTTTGCCCAATATACCACTTTTGAAAAAACGAGTCTTGTTGGCGGAGGCAGCTTTGGAGTGACAATCAATTTTCCTGGGTCAATGGATAAACCGGGGGTGCATAATCTGCACATTTATGCTGCTGAAGAAATTTCGCAAAGAAGTTTTATTGGCACGTCCGTTGCTGTCGGGGCGGTTGTTCACATATTTGTGCCTTACCCAGGAAAATACATAGAACCCCACCTTAACATTCCAAGTGCAAATGTTGGTGATAAAATTCCTGTTGAATTACAGGTTATAAACAGGGGAACAGAAAATTTAACGGTAACACCAGATATAATCTTTTACGATAGTTCTGGCAAAAAGGTTGATGAAATGATTTTTGATTCTGTACCAATCAATAGGGGAGAATTGGAATATTTTAGAAGATATCTTGATTCAGAAGGTCTAAGCCCTGACGTTTATACTGCCAGGGCAATTATAGATTACAACGGGAACAAACAGGAAATAAATAGTACATTTAAGGTAGGAAACTTAACTGTTAGTGTTGTTAATTTTACAGGAAACGTTACTGCAGATGAAATAAATAAATTTACTGTAAGAGTAAAAAGCAATTGGAATGGGGAGATAAGGGGGGTTTATGCTGATGTAAAAATCTGGCTGAACGAAAGTACAGATATGGCATTTAAAATTCCTTCTGTGGATTTGGCTCCCTGGGAAGAGAAAGATATTCAAGGATATTTTGATGCAGAGGGACTTAGCCCCGGAAAATACAAGATAGGCATAATACTTGCCTATGCTGGGCAGACAAGTTATAGTTCGGGGGAAATAACAGTTGTGGGAAAAGGAATTGATAAGATGTGGTTTATTGTGATAGGCGGGATTGTGGTTGCGCTTGTGCTTGCGATTGCAGTCACTTACCTGCTTTTCAGGAATAAAAAGAAATGAACAAAAAAAATGAAAAGATTCTTTTGATTTTGGCAGTGATTGTATTTGCATGCGTGCTTGTTATGTTTTGCCTTGTGCTTATGCGCTATTGGCCTTATTGGTTTGGGCTTCAGAAATGGAGTATATACGCTTCTGTGAATGTTACTGACAGAGGGGGTTTTGATTTGAATGGCACGGCATTAACATTTGGAAAGATTGAACTGCTTGGTTCTTCCACCAGATATGTAAACTTCACAAATGGGTACAATTTCCCTGTTTTTGTTAAGATAAGTGCTAATGGGAATATTGCCCCGTTGCTGTCTTATGAGAATCTTGCTTATGTCAAGGAAGGAGAAATTGAGAAGATAGGGATAAGCGCTGTGGCAAAGAATGATACGCGTCTCGGCTTCTACGAGGGATACGTCAATTTCAAAGTTGTGCCTGCACAATAGCCATTTGCTCATTGGAAAGGTATTTAATTAAGAAAAAATTGTTCTATTCATGAAAAAGAGGGAGATTACATTCATGTTATTCTCAATTGCGGCGGTGTTCTTCCTTATTACGGCAGTCAATTTTATTGAAAGCGGGGGCAGGAGGACTAGTGGCTATGCCAGCTCTGTGGCAACAGTTGGGCTTTTTGTTCTTGGCGACCAGCAGACTATTGACTTAAAACAGGGATGGAATTTCATATCATTTTATGTTATCCTTGATAACTATAGTGTTTCCAGCGTTCTGCAGCCTATAGATGGCTACTACGATTATATACAGGAATGGAACGGGGATACTCAGGACTTTAAGATTTGGAGCAGGCTTGGGCAGAAGGATTTTACTTCATTCAACCAGAATAAAAGCTACTTCATATACCTAAAACAAGACACATCTGTTACATTGGATGGGGATTACTTTGGCAACTGGACAATTGGGCTTATTCCCGGATGGGAGACGCCGGATTACGTTTATGAGTTTAATTCAAGCGTTACGGGAAATGAATTCTATAATGCGACATTCTCGTATATACAGAAGTGGGATAATGTTGCGCAGGAATTCCTTGCATACAGCCCGCTTGCGGCGACTAATCCGTTTGATAAAATCCTCCCGAGCGAAGGTTACCTAATCAGAACTGAAGGGGGAAATGTCATTTATGTAAGGGTTTGATTATCCTTGCATGCAATATCCACAAAAATTTAAATATGAAAGAAAACACATCTATTAAAATGGAAAAGGGGCTGATTTTATCATTATTTGGGATTGTTTTATCTGTGTTTCTTGTTGCTAGTGCAAGCGCTCTATTCATGGGGCTAACTGATGGTTATGTCAAAAATATGACTGGAGGCATTGTCTCTGGTGCGAGCGTCACTGTAACTGTTTCTGGATGCAGTGGGGGCACTGGAAATGGTTGTTCTGGAACAACAACAAGCGATATTAATGGATATTACATTGTAAACAATCTTAATCTGCCCAAGACTGTTGGGATTGCTGCGGTAAACGCAATCGATGGTTCGGGAAGAGGAAGCAATTCTGGGACAGCTGACGATACGCAGGTTGCGCATGTCAATGTAACTGTATGTTATCCTCCCTCTGCTCCGAATCTAATTCCTGTAAGTGATGCGCATAGCACGGGGCCCATAGTTGTGACTTTTGACTGGACGCCTGGCACGGACCCAAGAGGATTTTCAACAAGTGATAGTTTCTTTCTTGATGGGACGCCGATAGTCCTCCCCCCAGGCTCTGGTTACCTTGTAGGTGTTGCAACTCACAGCTGGGAAGTAAGAACTTACAATGGTCTATGCTATGGCACTAATTCAAGCAGTTTTAACATATGGAACAATGCTCCAAGCGCTCCTACTAATCTCAATGCAACGAGCGACAATTCCACAGGACTAACTAATTTAAGCTGGAATTCAGGAACAGATCCTGATGGAGACGCGATTCTTAATGTGGTTACCTACCAAAACGGGACCCCAATTATAAGTACGACTAGCTCTTCAGTAAGTGTTCCAAGCGAGCTTCTTATTAAGTGGATGGTGCAAACCTGTGATAGTCAGCCGTTGTGTAGTTCTTGGGTTACTGCAGACAGTGTTACCTGCTCGCAGGTTACAACGAGCACATGCCCGACATGCACATGCGGCGGCGGAGGGGGAGGCAAAGGGGGTACTGTTGTCGGCAATGTCAGCGGGCAGGGGCCTATTTTCACGAGCAAGAAAGTTGAACTATTCTGCAACGGAATTCCATTTTCAAACCAGACTTTGCTTAGAATCAATTTTGGGCTTGGAAGCAGCAAGAAGATAAACCTTTATGGAGTCAACTGGTCTCTTGAAGATTTGAATTATTGCCCATGGTGTTATAATGGAATAAAAGACTTTGACGAAGTCGGGATTGACTGCGGAGGGACAAGCTGCAGGCCATGCACTGAAGCAGAGATTCCTCAAAAGGCAGCCTGGAATTATCTTATCGGGCTTAGCGTATTCGTTCTTATCCTCCTGGCAATCTATGTATTGTACAAGACAGGGATATTCAAAAAGATTTTCTTGAGAGATAAATACTACGGAGTATAAAGACCAAGGTTTTTAGAGTCCTATAGAACTTTTTGCAAGCAAATTATCGTCGACGGATTCTTGTTAAATAGGGCAAGATAAGAGTTAAAAGAGCCTTTGGAAAAGCCTCGGGAAAGCAAGGGTTTTGTTGAAACAAAACGTTAAAAGAGCCTTTGGAAAAGCCTCGGAAAAGAGAAGGGTTTTGTTGAAACAAAACTTTAAAAAGCAACAAGATAAAGCACTATTATGGGTTTGATGAATGCCAGAAAACTAATAAAGAAAAACCGCCAGTATAGATGGCATCAGAAGGCTTACAAGAAGAGGACTTTGAATCTTAGGGCAAAGGCGGACCCGCTTGAAGGCGCTGCACAGGCCAAGGGGATAGTTGTCGGCAAGTTCCAGAAGGAAGCAAGACAGCCAAACTCTGCAATGAGAAAGTGCTGCAAAGTGCAACTGATTAAGAACGGAGTTTCTGTCGGGGCGTTCATACCAGGAAATCTTGCACAGAAATTCATTGATGAGCATGATGAAGTTATAATTGAGAGAATTGGCGGGCGAATGGGGCGTTCAAAAGGAGATATCCCGGGGATTTCATTCCAAATTATCAAAGTAAATGACCAGCCCCTGAGACTTTTGTGGAAGGGCAAGATAGAGAAGGGAAGAAGGTAAAATGGCTGAACAAAAAACTTCAGGCGTTGCATTCAAGGTTTTTGATTTGTATGATGTTTCAGGGATTCAGGTAAGGGATGCTGCACTAAAGCCTTATATTAATTTTTCCCCGAAGCTTCTTTTGAAGTCACAGGGAAGGAATCTTGAGAGATTTGGGGCTGCGAAGGTAAATATTGTTGAAAGACTGGCAAGGCATCTTGATGTCCCAGGGCATGTTGGAAGGAAGCATAAAGTAATCACGAGCTGGGGAAGCGGGAAGTACAACAAGAATATGGCGACTGTGCTTGAAGTTCTCGAGATAATGCAGAAAAAGACAAGCAAGAATCCAGTCCAGGTTTTGGTTGATGCTGTTGAGAACGGCTCGCCAAAGGACGAAATCACTGTAATAGAGCACGGCGGGGCAAGATATCCACAAGCTGTTGATTGCAGCCCCATGAGAAGGATAAATCTTGCGTTAAGGTGGTTTGTGCAGGGAGCCTATGCAAAGGCTTTTGGGAAGAAAAAGAAGATGGCTGATGCACTTGCTGAAGAAATAGTCAAGGCATCTGAAGGAAGCATGGAAAGCTATGCCATGAGCAAGAAGAATGAGGCTGAAAAGCAGGCTGACGGCGCGAGATAAAAGCCTTTAAGCGGCATATTCTTCAGTTGAATAAAGATTAAAAAGCCGGTTTTTTTGTTTATTGCATGGAGGAGATTGCAATCATCGCCAGTTCTAAGGGAAAAGGATTTAATTTTGCAAAGGGAGTATATAATTACCTGAAAGCAAAGGAAGGAAAAGATTTTTCTGTTTTTCTTGTCGATATTGAAAGGACAGTATTCAAAGATGGGGAAATAAAGATAAAGATAACGGAGAATATAAGAAATAAAAAATGCTTCTTGATTCATGACAGCAACAAGGAGCCTTATGAATGGTTCACTGAGCTGGTATTCAAATTGGAGGCTATGGGATTCTCATCGCCGAATGAGGTAAACCTTGTTCTTCCTTACACGAGATTTGCAAGGCAGGACAGGAAGGATGAGTCAAGAGTCAGCGTGAATGCAAAGGCGCTCGCAGATATAATCTCCCTTTATGCAGACAGGGGCATGACTGTCGACTTGCATACACCCCAGATTCAGGAATATTTCAGCATACCGTTTGATAACCTTTACTCGCTGACAAGCCTATTGAATTATTTGCATAGAAAACATCCCGAGTTCCTGCAAAATCTTGTGATTGTAAGCCCTGACCTTGGAGGGGGAAAAAGAGCAGACTATTTTGTGAAAAAATTGGCCGAAAGAGGCATCAGGGCGGAAGTAGCTTTTGGGCACAAGACAAGGGAGAAAAATAACGAGGTGGAAAAAGTTGTGATTATAGGCGATACTGCAGGGAAGAACTGCCTTATAATTGATGATATAATAGACACAGGCAATACAATGATAAAAACTGCTGAAAAACTGAAGGAGAACGGGGCAAATAAGATTTTCTGCTACGGGACTCACGGATTATTTACCGACGGGCTCGAAAAATTCTGCGTTTTTGACAAAGTTTTTGTTTCTGATACTCTCAAGGCGCCTGAATCTGAAAAAATAGAAGTTGTAAGCCTGATTAACCTGTTTGGCGAGGCAATTTACAGGACTGCAATGGGGCAATCATTGAGCGTTTTATTCGGAAATGAGAAACAGGGAACAAGCTCCCTGGGCAAATATGATATCTGAGTTTTTAATCAGATGTGTTTAAGCATAATAATTCTTATTAATTGAGGTTTGCTGCTTTTTTGATGAGAATTTTGGAAGGCGAAGA